>Ga0222422_100413_pt1 | contig 14918 bp, 12 predicted proteins | sample 3A1ome_FD_182469 | JGI IMG/M metagenome (GOLD analysis project Ga0222422, IMG submission 182469) | Enriched microbial communities from leaf-cutter ant dump, University of Wisconsin, Madison, United States - 3A110A (version 2) | ecosystem: Environmental > Terrestrial > Nest > Insects nest > Nest...
AACGGTGATCCCGACATCTGCCGAAACGTCGTTGCGTGGCGTCACCACGATCTCGGGCTTGGAGGCCTGCGCGGTCGAGGCTGCATTCGACAGGCCCGGTACGGCTCCCATCTCTTCGGCCAGCTTTTCAGCGGTCACGGCGAGCAGGTCGGAATCCTCTCCGGCAAGGGTGACCGAAATGCTGGCCCCCGAGTAGCCAAGCCCGCTGTATTGAATCCTTGCTCCCGGTATCGAGCGGACCGTGTCGGATATCCGCCGCTCGAATTCCTGCTGCGTCTCGCTTCTCTGCGAGCGTGGCTTCAACGTGACGGTCACCCTTGCGGAGGATACGTCCGCCCTGTTGTTGCGGCGCGGCCCGCCGCCCGCGTCGATGCCGCTTCCGATGGTGGAGAATATCCGTTCGATGGAAGGGTCGCCTTCAAGCCTGCGCTGGATTTCAGAAACCACCCTGTCGGTGGCATCCAGGGTCGATCCGGACTCCAGCGAAACGGACATGACCGTCTGCCCCCTGTCCGTAGCCGGCATGAACTCCGTCTTCAGCTGCATCGCCAGGAAGACTGAACCTGCGAGGAAGGCGGCTCCGGCGAGCATCGTCGTCCACCGGAATCGCATGGCGATTCCGAGAAACGCGATGTACCAGTCCGTCACCCTGCCGTGTCCTTCCTCCGCGTGGGAGGAAGATGAGCGAAAGAAGAAGGCTCCCAGCAACGGCGTCAGGGTCCGCGCCACAAGCAATGAGAAAAGGACCGAGACGCAGGTGACCACCGCGAAGCTCATGAAGAACTTGCCCGGTATACCCGGCATGAACGAAACGGGGACGAAGACGGCCACGATGGTCATCGTCGTCGCCACGACCGCCAGCCCTATCTCGTCCGCCGCCTCGATGGCCGCGGAATAGGCGGACTTCCCGTCCTTGCGCATGTGGCGGACGATGTTTTCGATCTCGACGATCGCGTCGTCGACAAGTATCCCGACGACGAGGGACAGCGCCAGAAGCGTGATGTTGTTGAGGGAAAGCCCTAGCCATGACATGACCGCGAAGGTCGGCACGAGGGAGAGCGGCATGGCCAGCGCGGCGACCATGGTTGCGCGGAAATCGCGGAGAAAGGCCCACACCACCAGAACCGCGAGCAGAGCCCCGACCCACAAGGCCTCGACGGCGGCCTCGTAGCTCTGGACCACGAAATCGGACGCCGCGTTCACCTCCGTCAGCTGCACCCCGGGGTATTTCCCCTCCATGCCCGCGACCGCCTCGCGCACCAGTTCCGCAACATGCACCTGGGAGGCCGTCTTGGACGGGTAGACCTCGAACGCGACCGCGTCCCGGCCGTTCACCGCCGCCTTCGCCCTCGGTTCTTCCCATGTGTCCTGGATGGTCGCGACGTCCGACAGGCTTACGCCACCGCCTATCCTGATCGACTTCAGGTCCTCGACGGAGGATACCCTTCCGACGGTTCGGATGGATTGTTCCCGGCCGTCCACGACGGCCCGGCCGCCGGTCTGGTTCAGGTTCCATTGAGCCAGGGCTGCGTTGACGTCCTGCACCGTCAGCCCGTGCGCGGCCAGCCTGTCCATGCCGAGGTCGGCGACGATGGCGCGGCTCACGCCGCCAAGCCGGGTGACTTTCGAAACCCCTTCGACGGCGAGGAGATCCTTGCCGATGTTGTTGTCGACCAGCCAGCTTAGCTGATCCGGATCGAGGCCGTCAGCCTTCACCGCATAGGCGAGGATCGGATTCGCGCCTACCTCGACGCGGGATACGATCGGCTGGGGTATGCCCTGTGGCAGGTTGTCCTGCACGCCGGCGACGGCCCTCACGACGTCCTCGTAGGCCCGGTCCACGTCCACGTCGAGGCCGAACTCGATCGAGGTGGAGGACGACCCTTCGTTCACGCTCGAGGTGACGCTTTCGATTCCCGCGAGGGTCATCACCGCGTTCTCGACGATGTCCGTCACCTGGGTCTCGAGCTCGGTCGGCGACGCGCCCGGCTGGGACACGGAGACCGTTATCGTCGGAAACTCCATGTCGGGAAGGTTGTTGATCCGCAGCGTTCCGTATCCGCGGATCCCGGCGAACGCCAGGATCGTGAACAGGACCAGTACAGGGACGGGATGCCTGATGGCCCAGGACGAAATCCCCCTCATCGGCCGGCCTCCGCCGGGGAGACCACCTTGACGGCGTTGCCGTCGTTCAGCAGCCCTCCGCCCTGCGCCACGACTTCCTCGCCCTCGGACAGGCCTTCGGTTACTTCGGCCCTTCCGCCGTCCCTTGATCCGACTCCGATCGGCCGAAGGAAGGCCACCCCGTCGCGGACCACGAACACGACAGGCCTGCCGTTGCGGTACGACACGGCCGAGGCCGGAACCGTAAGGACGGTCCTTTGTCCGCATTCGATCACCGCGGACGCGAACATTCCGGGAGTCATCCCGGTGTCCGGCGGAAGGTCGATGCGTACGGTCCCGAGACGGCTCGCGTCTCCGACGGAAACGTCAACCAGGCGAACCTCTCCCCTGACCTTCCTCCCGTCCAGGCCTTCCACGACGGCCTCCTGGCCTGTGGACACGAGCCTGAGCTGCTGCTCGGGCAGCGCCGCGGCGAGTTCCATGCGGCCGTCCTTCGCGATCTCGACGACCGGAGTTCCCGAGGAAAGGATCGTCCCTTCCGGCAGAGGGTCTCCGAGGACGACGCCTGCGACGGGAGCGACTATCAGCGCCGCCTTCTGGTCGATCTTCGCGATTTCGAGAGCCGCTTTGGCCTGCCTGACGGAAGACGCGGCGGTGGCCGCCGAGGCCTGGGCGTCTTCCAAGGCCTGCCGCGTCGCCGTTCCGGCGTCCGCCAGCCTGGCGGTGCGGACAAGCGCCGCGTCCGCCTGTTTCGAGGCGACCTCGGCCGACTGCAGGGAAGCCTCCGCCTGCTCGACCGCCGCGTCCAGCGCGCGGGAGTCTACCGAGGCGATGGGCGCTCCCGCCGCCAGGAGGTCACCTTGTTTCGAGTAGACACGGTCGATGGCCTTGCCCGATACGGAGGAGGTGGCCGGGACGGATACGACGGGCCGCACACGGCCGGTCGCCTTCACCCTTTGAGACACGGAGGCCCGCGACACCGGCTCGACCTTGACCGCCAGGTCAAATCTCGGAGCGGCCTTCTTCCCTACGGCCTGCTCCACATGCGGCCCGACCGAGCGGATCGCCAGGGTTGCCCCGGCCGCAAGGATGGCGGCCCCCGCCGCGACGACGATCAATTTCCTGCTTGTCATTGAAACGATGTTCCCGCGTGAATCCTGCATCAACCGACAAGTATGGTTCACGAGGATTCGTCGGGCAACGAAGGATAGCCAACATTGCCGTCATTTAACGTTTGGGTTTCAGAACTCGACGTCCGAGAAGCCTTTCGCCGGAACCGGGCCTGTCGAAGAGAACGGGATCCTTGCCACCGGCATCCCGAGCGCCGCCGCCGTTCGAACCAGGTAGTCGTGGTCGAGGCCGAGGAAGACGGAGTAGAACGCACAGGCCCATGCAAGGAAGGTTGGCCCGTGGCCGTCCTCGCCCGGAGCCATGCTGCGGACCGCCGCGAGGTGCGCCATCTCGTGCAGCACGGTGACAGGAGTCCGGCCCCAGTCCGCGATGACGATCTCCCACTTTGCCGGGACCGCCCGGCACGGCATGGACGCCGCCTTTGCGAACCTGACTTTAGGCGTCTCTATCCTCGCCATTTTCGCCGACCTCGAAACGTATGCAAGGCATTCTTCGCGCGAAAGGAATCCCTGAGCCTTCGGCTCGACGTAGTTTCTTTCCCAGTCGTATTCGGTCTGCGCGCTCGCCATGAATCCTTTACGCTCCGCTTGACGGATGTGGCTGAATCCTGTATCAATCCTACCGTCCCTTCGGGGACTATGGTAGTAGACGGCTGACGTAGATAACGCATGCGGACGCGGGGGCGGTGCCCGCCGCCTCCACCACCAGCACACCCCCGGGATTAAGCCGCCTTCAAGCGACGGACCCGGGATGGATCGCAACCCGGCAGCAATGTCAGGTGTGCTGATGATGGGGGCGAAACAGGATCGACGCGGTGTGAAGAGGTTATCTTGCTACCCGGCATTGTACCGCCGTTATCGGGCTGTTTTATAGTTGCCAACGACAACTATGCGGGACTGCGTCTCGCTGCGTAAGCGGCGCGAACTTTCCAACCAAGTCCCGGGCTCTCGCAGGCGCCGGGCGGGGTGAGGAACCTGGCAACAGAACTCCGGAAACCTCCGTCGCGCTTCGGCCGGCGGAGGTTTTGCTTTTCGTGGCGGCGTGGCAGCCTTCGGAAGGAAGGGGATGCATCCATGACCGAACCCGATACCCATATCGAGAGGCTGGCGCGCATCGCCGCCGAGGTCCTGCGCGTGGCCCCCGATGCGGTCGTGTTCGGCTCCGCTGCGCGGGGAGAGCGCCCGAACGACCTCGACGTATTCGTATCCCTATCCCCCGGCTCGGGCGAGGCCTGGAAGCTGCTGGAGATCGCCAGAAGGCACTACGGCTGGCTGGACGTTTTCGTCCGTGCGCCGGAAGGAGGGCGACTGCTCGTCAGGAACGACTGGGCGAGCGATTGGATCGTCGCCCGCAACGCGCGAAGCATCGGCCAGGCCATCAAAAGGGACGGCCTGCCCTTGATGCGACTTGACCTGGGTCGCCCAGCCGAGGCGGACATGCCGCCATCCGCAGGGCCGGCCCCGGGCGTCTAGCGGCAGTCCTCGTTGGCCTGCGAGAGGGAAGCGGTGAAGCCGTCGAGGCTGTAGAAGTCGGTCGCCGTCTCTCCGCTCGCCGTCGTCCAGGTCACGGACATCTCGCGGCCCTTGCGCATGGCCGCAACCATGGCCGTTTCGGGCTTACCGCTCTGGGGGAAAGCGGCATTGGCGAACGGAAGCACCTCGAAAGGCTCGCCGTCGACGGAAACCTTGGCTTCACCTTCCGCTGAACCGTCGAATCCCGAGACGATCGCAACCGATCCCCGGACACCTTCCGACGTGTCGTTCTGGATTGCCAGGTACGGTCCGTTGCGGCCCGCGATGGAGCCTTCGGTCCTGACGGGGGCGCTGGCCGCCCAGCATTTGGCGTCCTGTTTGTAGGAATGCCAGTCTCCGTTCTGCGTTTCGGCGTTCGCGAAGGTCGTGGCGGCGGCCAGTGCGGCCATGGCGAGTGCGTATTTGATCATCCGGATTGTCCGTCCTGTTTCAGGGCTTCAAGCAATGAAAGCACCGACAGGGGCTCCCTGCAAGCGTTGCGAAGGATTCGGCCCCGCTTCCTGGTTTCTTGCCACGGAAAGCGTGACATTCCGACTATAGCAGGGATCAGAGGCTGGAATTCGATGAAGCTGACGCTTGAGATCAACGGGCTGCAGTCCGGGAAGTCCTCAAAGGAGGACAACCCCTATGACTGGACGACCATAACCGGACACACCGCCAAAGGCGTCAAGTGCTACGCAAAGGCATACGACGACACCGGGCTGGCCCTCGAACGGGAGATCGTGAAACACACGCCGAGCGGAGAAGAGATCGGCACGACCCGCATCGTCGTCCAGATGACCGGCGAATGGCGGGACGGCAAGCCCTACAAGAGGGCTTCCGACGGCAAGACCGTCACCAACAGGTATTTCCGTATCTCGACCTTCGACATACTCACGGGTCCACAGCTCGAACTCGCCCGCCTGAAGCGAGACCTAGCCGCCAAGCTGACACTCGCCGAAGACCTTCGTGCCTCCGGCCGCATGGGCCTGGCGTACAGGACGATCGCGGAATTCGCGGCCGTAATCTCCAATCGCGAGCTTGACCTGGACGACATTGCGGTCTCCGAGGAAGCGGACGAAGTCGTATACGGCGAACCCGACGCGGCATCTTCGGACCCCGAAGCGGCCGCCGCGGCGCGCTTCGCCTCCATGGACAAGGTCGCCGAACCCATGTCCATCGCGAAACCGGCTCCATCGGCCGTCCCGGCCGCTTCGGACCAACTGGACGCCGATTCCGCAGAACCCGAGGCCGAGATCGCGGAAGCCGCCGGCGACCAGCCGGATGACAACGACGAGACCGCCGAAACGGAAGAGGCCCAGGAGGAGCGCGACGTTCTCGACGACAACGCTCCGGAAGCGGAGGAGGAACAGGTCGAAGAAAGCCAGCCTGAGCCTGTCGCCGCCGCGAAGCTTTCCGCTCCGCCTTCCCGCCCGGCGCCCCAGCCATCCGCGGCTCCCGCGCAGGCAGCTGCCGCAGCGCGGCCTCCGGCGGCTCCCGCTATGCGCCGTCCGCCTGCGCCCGGACGGATGCCGCCTCCGCCTCGCATCTGAGGAACATGTGTCCCGGAGGCTATGAGGATACGGGACTATGAGGCTAAGAGACTATAAGGCTGCCGCTATGGCAGCCTTTTCGCTTTCCTCGGCGGCTTCCGGTTTTCGCCAGGGAACCAGCGCGGAGGGCACGAGTTTGGACGCCGGCTTCACATGCACGTCCTGGTCGTCGAAGAAAATGTGAGGCCTGAACGCCTCGAGGATGCCCGCCTTGCGGTGTCCGCTGAGGAAATGCGCCTCGTCGATGTCGATGTCCCATGCCCTCAGCGTGCGCAGGACCCGCTCCCTGGCGTTGCCTCCACGGGCAGTCACTAACGCTATGCGGAACGGCTTGCGGTCTCCCGGAGCATGTCGTTGAAGACGTTGGATGGTGCGCAGGAGCTTTGCGAAAGGTCCGTCGGCAAGAGGTTCCTGCGCCTTTGCGGTTTCATGGGCGAGGAATGCCTCGATACCCTGCGACTTGTAGATCCGTTCGCTTTCGTCGGTGAAGATCACGGCGTCGCCATCGAAGGCGATCCTGATCTGATCCTCGTCCTCATGGGCTTCGCCCCCCGGACGGTCGTACATCATCGCGGCGGCCATTCCGGCGTCAACCGCCTGCTGGGCGTCGTCCTTCGACCGGGTAAGCAGAAGGTCGACGTCGAAACCCTTGAGGTAGGGCACGATGGCCGCGCCGCCGGTGAAGGAAGCCCTGCGAACCGCCAGCCCGTGTGCAGCCATCGAGTTCACGATCCGCAATCCCGCTTCCGGATGAATGCTTGACACGGCCATTACCTCCACGACCGTTCCGTCCTGCGACAGGTCGTTGAGGCGGAGCAGCGCCTTTACCAGCGGGAAAGCCGCCCCGGGCTCGAGCGGGGTGTCCTCATGGCGCCGGACATGTTCGAGATAGGCCTCGAGTCCCTTGCGCTTGTACACCCTGTGCGACTTCTCAAGGTCGAACAGGGACCGGGCCGAAACGGCGACTGTCAGAGGGGCGTGATGGCTAGCCATGTGAACCAGTCCTTCATTTTGAAGGATTCACATACCCTTGCTCGCCTCTGTTGTCAACAAATTAGCGACCGTATGGACAATCCCTGAAGGATTCGATCAAGCCGTCGTGGTCGAACCGTTCGATGCGTGGGTCAGTCGACCCGGGATCGAAGGCCGCGGCCGACAGGGTGCCTTCGCCGAAGCAGCAGGAATCCAGCGCCACCCGGTTGTCCCTGACGACGGGGTTTCCGCTTTCGTAGGTATGTCCGTGAACCACGCGCCTGCCGAAATCGTGTTCGGAACGCAGGAAATCGCCCCTGATCCACATGAGGTCACGCGGTGACTGCATGGACAGGGGAACGCCCGGCCGCATCCCCGCGTGAACGAAGATCGCATAAGGCGTCGCGGCGGCGAGCGGGAGCCCTTCCAGGAAGATGATGTGGCGTTCCGGCACCCATTCCCGGAGATGGTCCGGCGCTTCGTCCACGAGCGGATTCCAGCCGTAGCTCGCCAGCGTCTGCTGCCCGCCGTGGACCCACCATCCAGATGCTTCGCCGCCATCGGGATCGCGCCACGACCTTGAGAAATCCTGGTCGTGGTTTCCTCGCAGTGGCCGCCATTGCATGTGGCTTTCGGCCGGCCCCGCCATGAGAGTTTCCAGCACGCCCCGGGAATCGGGTCCCCGGTCCACGTAGTCGCCGAGCAGGTGGACCACCCCCCGCATGTTCCGGTCCTCGGCATCCCTGGCGCACCAGGCGAGCGCGTGGCGCATCTGGACGAGGCAGCCATGGACGTCGCCGATGGCGTAGTGCACGGTTGCCAGATCGGCGCCGTATTCCTCAATCAGCCGGGGATCAACGGGCATGGGACCTACATCGCGAATTCGGGAAGGTTGTCCTGCGGAGCGAGCCGGGATGCAAGCCCCGTGTAGCGCCTGTCCACGTCTGCGTTGCCGACCGCGTGCAGCAGGGCCCCGTCGTGGCCCACCACCACACACAGTTTCTTGGCGCGGGTGACGGCCGTGTAGACGAGGTTCCGCGTCAGCATCCTGCGGTGGGCTTCGGGACACACGAAGATCACGACCGGGAACTCGCATCCCTGGCTCTTGTGGACCGTGGCGGCCCAGGACAATTCAACGTCCTGGACGTCGTCCGGCCCGTAGAAGGCCTGATAGCCGGAATAATCGACCTTGAAGCAGGGTTCGTCCTTGTTGTTGTCGTTCTTGCGCGAGCCTACCCAGGTGACCGTTCCGACCTCTCCGTTGTACACCTTCTTCGCGTAGTCGTTGCGCAGGTGCATGACCCGGTCCCCGACCGAAAAAATCCGCTTCCGGACCTCCACGGTATTCTTGTCGTCCGCCGGGTTGAGCGCGGCCTTGAGCTCCTCGTTCAGGAGATGGATACCCAAATCGCCCTTGCGCATGGCGGAAAGCACCTGGACGTCCTGGATCGGGTCGTAGCCCATGGCCGGCAGCCGTTTCGACATGATGTCGACGACGGTCTGCCGCAGGCGTTCCGAGGTACCCGTGGCGGCCTCTCCGGAATGCACTTCGAAGCCGTCGAGGTCCTCCCCTTCCGAAACGGGAGCCTGGCCCGAGTTGATGCGGGACGCGGCGACCACGATGCCGCTGTCCCCTTTCTGGCGGTGGACGGTTTTCAGCCGCGCCACGGGAATGGCTCCCGCCTCGATAAGGTCGCGCAAGACCTGCCCGGCCCCGACCGAAGGCAACTGGTCCACGTCGCCGACGATCGTCACCGCCCCGTCCCTCTTGACCGCGTCCATGAAGGACTGCCCCAGCCTCACGTCCACCATCGAGAACTCGTCGATGATGATGTGGTCCTCGCCGAAGGGATTGGAGGCGTCGTACTCGAAGCCTCCTTTCTCGGCTGAAAAGCTGAGAAGGCGATGGCACGTGCTGGCGGGCCGTCCCGAGACCTCGGCGAGGCGCTTGGCGGCGCGCCCGGTGGGAGCCGCGAGCACGACCTCGCGCTCCAGGTCCTCCAGAGCCTGCACGATGACGCGCTGGGTGGTCGATTTTCCGGTGCCTGGGCCGCCCGTGATGATCGAAAGGGGATTCGTCACCGCCATGACGGCGGCCTCGACCTGGCTTTCGTCGCGCTGGACCCCGAGCGAGGCCACCGCCCGCTCCACGGCTTCGCGCGCTGCGGCCTCCGGATTCCGGTGGCCTTCGTTGACCAGCCGCGCGAGCCTTGACGCAAGATCGCTCTCCGCCCGGTGCAGCCCTCGGGGATAGATCAATCCGGTCCCTTCGTCGTGGACCACCGATCCGTCCTCGACGACGGCGTCGACCGCGGCGGCCACCAGCCCGCGCTGCAGCGACAGGAGCCGGGAAGCCTCGTCCACAAGCGTCTCCCTGGGAAGGCCGCAATGCCCTTCCCGGCCCGTCTTCTGATCGAGCGCGAACCTCAGTCCGGCATGGATGCGCTTCTGGCTGTCGTGGGCGTGCCCGGCTTCCCGGGCGATGTCGTCGGCAGTCGCGAATCCTACGCCGTCGATCCGTTCGGCGAGCTCCCACGGGTTTTCGCGGACGACCCGCCGGGCAGCCGCGCCATAGCGCTTGACGATCTTGGCGATCGTCATCTCACCCAGTCCGAAGCGGCCAAGGAATTCGACCAGCTCGGGCTGGCTGGCGTTGCTGTTCCAGGCCTCGGCGATAGCCTCCGCCTTGGATTTCGGAATGCCCGCCTCCGCCAGCCTGACAGGATCGGAAACGGCTTCCGGAAAGGAATCCCCGAAATACCTGGCCAGCTTTTCCGCGGTGGCCTTGCCGACTCCGGGTACGGGGCCGGTCTTGAGCCAGGTGACCACGCCTTTGGCGCCTTTGGGAATGTCGTGCATGATCATGATGGCGCGGAAGGTAGGCTGGCCCTTGTAGCTGCCCCATGATCCCTTCGCGATGATCTTGTCGCCCTTGCGTGCCTTGATGGAGCTCGTGACCGAGACCTTGACGTCCTTTCCGTCGCTTCCCCTCACGGCATAGACGGCGTATCCGTCGGCGGTTTCGTAGATGACGTGCGAAATCTTGCCGACGACCTCGGGCATGGAAGGCTCCGCCGGAGTCGGCGGCGTCCGTGGATCAATCCCCGGATCGACGTCCCTGGCCTGCGCCACCGCCGCGAAATTCAATCCTCCCGTCGTCGGCCGTGGCGGCGCTGCCTTCGGCGCGGCGACGGGTTTCGCGGTCGATGTGACGGCTGGTGCGAACAGGTCCCCTTGCCGGGGCGCGGGCGCGGCCGCCTTCGCCTGCGGCGCGGGAGGCGCAAACCTGCGGGCGGGAGGAGGTGGCGGGAAGTTCATCGTGTTCTCCGAAGGATTCAAATGCGGCAGCGGAAGATGCATGATAACCGCACCTTGAGCAACCGGATAGCGTCAAGGATTCACACCCTCTCGACTGCGCCCCGTAGATGGACTTAACATGAGGTCAGATTGGCCCAACGGAGACCGGGCATGCGAATCCTATACGCTATCCTTTCAGCGGCTTTCATGCTTTCCGCTTCCTCCGCCTATGCCGCGTCGTGCCGGCTGACGGTGGAGCAGACCCTGTCCAACACGCCGTATTTCGGCAAGGGAATGGTCAAGACGAAGCAGCAGTCGGGAGACACGGCAACCTACAGCAACGTCGATGATCCAAGGATGATCGTCAATTTCACGATGACGGCCGCCGAACCCGTCGACGGACAGTCGCGCGCTGAATACGTCCACCATCTGGACGAATACGCGGCGTTCTCCGTTAACAGGGTGAAGGCGCAGGGGCGATGGGCGGAAAGCGCCGTCTTTCCTTACGACCCGGTCGCGTGGCGGACGATCGAGGAAACCGTCGTGGACGGCGTGGGCCCCGCCTTCGCCGGACACATGGAAATCCGGCTCACGCCCGACTGCGTGCTTTCCGCCGATTTCATCTCCCCTTCTTCCCCCAACCTGCGTAGCCGCTGGTCGCAGATGATGACGGCGGTCGCAGACATCAGGGACAACGCCGCCAACGTCATTCAGGCGGACAAATGGCAGCCCGACGACACCACGCCGACCGGCGCGACGGCCCTTGCGGGCGGTTTTGTGTCTCCCGTTGGCGTGATCGGCCTGATCTACCTCCTTCTCGGCCAGATCCGGCGGCTCGACCCTCCCGGGTTCAGCACACGGTCGGTCCTCGCATCCTGCGCCGTCCTTACCGGCGGCTGCCTGGCCTACCAGATTCCCGTTTATAGGGAGACCGTCTCGCATTTCCGCTACGTCGACAACCTTCTCCTTCTCTCGTTCGTGTCCCTTACATGCCTTGCGGGCGCGCTGCTTGCGCAGCGCGCGGCAGTGCTGGGCCTGATCAGCGCCCTCGTCGCAGGTATCGCGCTGTCAGTCGCATCGAGCTTCGGCTGGACGCCGGACGTGAACATCAGCTTCGTCGTGGGCGCTGGACTCATCCTGATGGGCGTATTCGGCTTCTATGCCTGGAGCGAAGCTTCCAGCCACAAGGGGACCCCTCCCCAGCCGGTTCAGGAAGCGTGAAAAGGGCATAGGCGGTAATTTCCGGCATGAACCCTTACGAAATCCTGGGCGCCCCGCCGACGGCCGACCGGGCAGCGCTCACAGCGGCATTCCGGGAACGGGCGAAGTCATGCCATCCCGACCTCAACCCCGACGACCCTGGAGCGTCGGAAAAATTCATACTCCTGCAGGAGGCTCTTCGCCTTGCTGTCGAGGGCCTTTCCGGAGCCTCGTCCAAGGACCCCCGCCGGCGCATGCAGCGCCGAGACCTTCGCCGGGAGGTCACCGTCGGGATCGACGACGCCGTCAGGGGAACGACCGTCCGGCTCGACGGCGTCGCGGGACCGTGCTCCGCATGCGATGGGGAGGGCAGCGTCAAGAGCGACCGCGTCGGCGCATGCCCGACATGCGGCGGATCAGGCATCTCGGGGTACAGGGAACGCGGCATAATCCGGGTGAAGGTCGGGTGCCCTGACTGCGGCGGCAGCGGAAGGACTACCAGGATATCGTGCTCGGAGTGCATGGGAGTGGGCTTTGTCCCGCACATCTGCGTCGACATCGAAATTCCGGCAGGCTGCCGCAACGGCGAAGTTCTTTCCTTTCCCGGCGCCGCCAGCGATCCCGGACGTGGCCTTGCCGGAGACCTCGAGATCGTCGTTTCTGTCGATCCCGGGAAGGGGAGCCGCGTCGTCGGCGACGACGTCGAGACCGACGTCGAGGTCGAGGTGTGGGAGGCAGCGCTCGGTACCGAAAGGACGCTGACCGCACCGGGGGGCGGCAAGTTCAAGCTCGCCGTTCCGGCGGGAACCCAACACGGCCGCAGGTTCACCCTCAAGGGTAAGGGACTTGGCTCCGGTCCTGACCGTGGCGCGTTCGTCGCCGTGGTCACTGTCAGGATACCACGTGCTGTCGATCCTGCGGCCCGGGCCGTGTTCCTGAAGTTGAAGGATGAAATGGCGGAGCGGGACTGAAATGGGGAAACACGGAGAATCCCGAAACCGCAGCAGGGCCGCCGCCGTCCAGTTCGGTCTCGTCGCGACCCTGTTCGGACTGTTCGGCGCACCCCCCTCGTCTCCTGCGGCTCCGGCGTGCCTTCCGTCCGCCCCCGAAATCAATATCAAGGCGGACTTCCACGACTATACGCTCGACCATGGCAAGTCGCGGATGGAACTGGCTCAGGAACTCAGCAAGCCGATTCCCTTCAAGGGCTTCGCCATGCAGGGGCTGACCGCTCTCGGGCTTGAGACGAGCTACAGGCTTTCCGTCACCATGGAAAAGGTGGGCGACGGCCGCTGGTGCGCGAGAGTGGACAAGGTCGAAGGAAGCTTCGGAAGCAAGACCCCCGCACGGGTCATGGTCGCCCGTGAAATCGAGAAGCACAGCTGCCAGTACAGGACCGTGCTCGACCATGAGCGGGGACACGTGGAAATCGGCCGAAGGGCGGCCGTGTACGGAGCGCGCGACATGGAAGCCAAGGTCGCGCAGGCGCTTCGGACCCCGATCACGGCAGTTTCGAAGGACTCCGCCTATGCCGCGGCAAAGGCCGTCGTGGACCGGGCCGTCAGTTCCGCGGCGGACAGCGCCGTAGCCACGGCGGATTCAGAGAACGCGGCGATGGACACCTATGAATCCTATGAGCGGCTGCGCCAGCAATGCCCTTGAGACCTCAGGCAGCCTCTTTTGCTTCAGCTCGAAAGTTGGATTCGGATTCCTCGAGGGCCAGAATGAGGCCGCGCTCCACAAGCTGCTCGATCTTGCAGCCGACTTCTTTCGTGAATGCGACGACCCTGTCGACAGCCGGACGGTCGAACCATGCCGCGAGACGCCGCTTGCCGGTCCTGCATTCGGGAGTGTTCTCGGATTCCTGAACCTTGGCCAAAGCCTTTTTCCGCCGTACAAGGCGGTCCCGGCCCACAGTCAGGATTGGCTGCCTGCCGTATTCGGCGACCGCCCTGTTGACGGCGTCTCCTACGATCTCCTGGATCGTGAGGGTCCTGGCGCGCCTCAGTGAATGCGCCCTTTCGACGAGGTCCGCGTCCAGATGGGCGACTATCTGCTTCTTGTTGCGCCTGCTCGGAGGCAGGTCGCGTATGCCGTTTATCATGCTTCCATCCCGGCCCGACGGGCCTTTGGCCAGCTAAATCACATTTGTTGACAATACCCCTCGTTGCAAGCCTCGTCAATTGTTGACGGCAAGGACTGGACAGAAGCGCATTTGGGTGCGCGTCATCGATATGTCGAATCCTGGAGAACCGCATGAAGTTCGCCGATTTTTACGCCGGTGCCGGCGGCTGGACCTTGGGCCTCACCCTGGCCGGGCACGAGGCCGTGTTTTCGGCCGAGATCTGGAAGACGGCGAACGCCGTCCGCGGCTGGAACTTCGGAAACGATGAAACCTGCATCGATATCCGCGCGCTTGATCCCAGGGACGTTCCGGATGCGGAGCTGATCGTAGGCAGCCCTCCCTGCACGCAGTTCTCCTACGCCAACCGTGGCGGCAACGGCGACATCGCCGACGGAATGGAGGATGTGCGGGCGTTCCTGCGCATCGTGGAAGCCAAGAACCCCAAGTACTGGGTCATGGAGAACGTGCCCCGTCTGAACGGCATACTGTTGCGCGAGCTGGCTCCCGGCGGCGCCCTTGAAGGATTCGCGCATCTTTTCGAATCCGTTGACGACTTCGACATGTCCGAGTGGGGCGTTCCGCAGCGCCGCAGGCGTTGCATCGCGGGCCGTTACCCGCGCGACCTCCTGTTTTCGCTCAAGGGCCGCCCCGCCCCTACCCTTGGACAGGTCCTGGCTGCCGTCAGGGACGGGATCGATCCGGTATGGGGAGGACGCTACGCGGCTTCCGACAACGATCCGGGCCTTCCCCTTACCTGGGAAGAGGCCCGGATCAACGAGGAGAAGAAGCGGAACCATCCGATCTACAACGACATGGCCTTTCCAGACGACCAGGACCGCGCCGCTAGAACGGTCACCGCCACCTGCACGAAGGTTTCGCGCGAAAGCATCGTGGTACCCTGCGACGAAGGGTTCCGGCTGCTTTCCGTCCGGGAATCCGCCGCAATCCAGTCGTTTCCGCTTAGCTATCAGTTCCCTTCGAAGGGACGGTCCGACCGGATCAAGA
>Ga0222422_100415_pt1 | contig 14868 bp, 18 predicted proteins | sample 3A1ome_FD_182469 | JGI IMG/M metagenome (GOLD analysis project Ga0222422, IMG submission 182469) | Enriched microbial communities from leaf-cutter ant dump, University of Wisconsin, Madison, United States - 3A110A (version 2) | ecosystem: Environmental > Terrestrial > Nest > Insects nest > Nest...
TCCATCGTCCGGCAGGTGAACCAGTACACCCCGTCGAAGGCATCGTCGAACCATGCTTCATCGAGCGTGGCCTTCGCTGCCTCGCATAGTCTCGTCGCCGCTTCACGGCCGCCAGCTTCAGGCCATCCGTCTTCGGTGTAACGACGGATGAAGGCCTCCGCGCCTTCCCACAACACCTGATCGTCGCCACCGTCGGCGATCCAAAGCGCCAGCCTCAGGCGGCGAATGAATTCCTCTTTCACGGCCGCGAGCCTCTCAATTGTCGCATCCGCGTTCCAACGCTCCGTCTGCACCATGTCCTCGACGCAACGCCTCACGACCGCCCCAATCTTGTCTTCGTCAGGCAAAAGGGCGTCTTCATCCATCTCTACAACGAAGAAACAGGGGTCATAACCGTGGACCCAGCCGTTAGAGTTCACCGATTTCACGGCGTAGAACCCCGGCGCTTCGACGCAGTTGGCCAGATATGCTCCACCCAGGCTTTCGAGGCCGAGTTCGTCCTCTCCGAAAGTCTTCGTCTCAGGGTCGGGCATAATGCCGTCCCTGCGAATGGCGTCCCATGCCGCGGTGCCGTGGTAAAGCCTCATGAGCCATCTCCTCCCACAGACAGTCGCCGTACTGCTCGCATGACGCAATCGATCGCGTGAAGACCGTAATCCGCGTTCCTTAAGTCCCATATGTTTTCAGAACCCCTCCGTTAAGTCACAAAAGTTTTCAATTCCAGCCTGACGATCGTCCATAAACGCCCGAAGGATTGCGCGGCGCCGCGGAAGCCGCCAACATCGTCCATGGAACGCGAGGATGTTTTGATGGCCGCCAAATCAACGAGAAGCCTGTCGCGCTGGGCGCTGCTGATGGCAGGAGAGACAGGGCCTATCCTCGCCGGATGCGAGGGATTCAGCATCCGCCGGACTTCCACTCCCCTCGTCTCCTTCGACCCGGAGACCGGCACGGGCCTCACCTCGACGGGGCGGCCCTACCAGCTGCATGGCGATCCGGAGCCTGGCTACGCCCTGTCTGCCTTCCATAGCCTGTGGGACGCAGGCGACGTCGAGATCAAGGTCGTGTCTCCGGAGGAAGCGGTCGCCATCATCAAGAAAAAGGGCAACGAGCCATTCCGGCATTCGGCCGAAGAGCAGGCCGACCTCGACGAGCAGAAGATCAGGCATCTGTCAGTGCAAGCCAGCGCACATATCGTCTCCAGGGGCCTCGACGAAACGGAGGCCGCCCGCCGGGCCGGGCTGTCGGCCGACGAGTTCAAGGCTTTGCTGGCGGCCGATCCTTCCGGAATATCCGCCGACCGGGCCGACCAGGCGTTCGTCCGCATGGTCGGCATAGACTCCGGAGGGATCAGGGACGGCGACGAGAAGGAACAGGCTCCCGCCCCGGCAGTCTTCGACGACGACTTCTGAGAGACCGGAAGCCTCCCGGCGGAGATGGCCTGAATCCGGCCAAATCGCGAAAGACTTGCAGATCCCGCCCTGAAGTTCCATGGTGCCGCCCCAAGGAAACAAGCCTGGGAGCGCCACATGGACCATTTGAAGCTGATCGACGAGAAGATCGCCCACTACGAAACCGAACTGAACAAGCTCAGGAACGCGCGCGAAGTCCTGATAGGGCTTTCCGCGGACCGGCAAGCCGCCGAACAAACGAAGGCCAAGCCCGCCGCGAAGAAGAAGGCCAAGCAGAAGGCCAACGGAGCCAGTAAGGCCTCCGCATCCGACAACGGCGTCACCGTTCGGCACCGCGTCACCGAGGCGCTGCAGTCCGCATCCGATCCCATGACGAGCGCCGACCTGATCGCAGCTCTGGGAATGACCGACAAGAAGCAGCCCGTCTATACGGCCCTGAGCTCCATGGCGGCCGCCGGCGAGGTCATGAAGGACGACCAGAAACGCTACAGCCTTGCGGCGGCGAACGCCTGAGGCCACGCTGGTCGGATGCCGTCTCCCCGACCATGGTGACGCATGGAACGGGAGACGCATCGGTGAACAAGTTTGAATGGATCGAAACCCTCTACGAGTTCGACGGGCCGATGATATTCGTCGGTGTCCTTGACGGGGCCAGGAGGCTCTTCTGCGCGGTTCGGGAACGGAACGGCAACTGGGGCTACCTCGCAGCGGCTGCGCCAGACGAGGCCATAGATGCCCTGCGGACGGGCGGCCTGTCCGTCCGGGGCGCGCTTGAATCCTCGGATGACGTTCTTTCGGTCGAACTCGATCGGCGCCTTGCCGTGCAGTCCATGGACGCGGTCTCGCTTCCGGACGTCCCGGAAGCTTGGCTGCCTACGCCGGGCTACGGCCTCTCGCATGTCTTCGGAACGTGCCCGGACAGGCTGGAAGGGTCGCGAGCGAACCTCTAGGAGCCGCCTGACCTACTTCTTGTGGCCGATGACTTTGATACGGACCTTGGCCTCGCCCGACTTGATCAGGCCGATCTTGCGGGCGGCTCCCCTGGACAGGTCAAGGATGCGGCCCTTGGCGAAGGGACCCCGGTCGTTGATCCGCACGACGACTGACTTGCCGTTGTGGAGGTTTTCCACGAGCAGCGTGGTCCCGAAGGGAAGGCTGCGGTGGGCGGCCGTCAGGCCGTCGGGAAGGAAACGCTCGCCGTTCGCCGTTCGCTTGCAGCACTGGTACCACGAGGCTCTCCCGGTGAACTGGGTCGCGCCGGCCTTGCTTGCGGCCAGCGTGGGAGAGACGACGAAAACGGCCAGTGCCGCGGCGATCAACAAACGCATCAGGACTCCTTATCGCCCAAGCGGCGAGCCGCGAGTGTTGAACGAATCCTTTAACGCATCAAGGCTTGAATCCTTTGGCGGGAACATTTGTCGCATCCGGATTGATCGAATCCTTGCCTGTCGGATGCAGAATGGCGATCATTGTCCCAAAGGGGGCAGCGCGTTGAATCCAATCCTTGCGTCGATGGCGGACACGGCCGGCGACGGTCCGTCATTCGGGCTGGCGCTGGGATGCGGGGGCGCGAGAAGTCTTGCGCAAATCCACGCGATCGAGGCATTCGACGAGATGGGAGTCCGCCCGGCTGCCATCTCAGGAACGTCGATGGGCGGCATTCTCGGCGTCTCGATGGCCGCGGGTTTCAAGGGCGCAGACCTTAGGGCGCATGCGCTGCGGACGCTGGGCGGGCAGGCGCGGATACTCGCCCGGCTCTGGCGATCCCGCCCGAAAGGGATGAAGCAGACCCTACGGGGCTTCCGCGTCGGACAGCTGGACATCGAGGGTGTGCTGGACGCCTTCCTTCCGGCGGGATTCCCGGAAGACTTCGGCGACCTGCAGGTTCCCGCGCAGGTGGTCGCCACGGATTATTACGGAGACCAGGAGATCGTCATCGGAGAAGGAAGCGTCAGGAAAGCCCTCGCGGCGACAGCCTGCATGCCTCCGGTTTTCCTTCCGGTGGTCCGCGACGGGAGATTGCTGATCGACGGCGGCCTGCGCAATCCTGTTCCGTTCGACCTCCTGGAAGGCAAGGCCGACGTGATCGTCGCCGTTGACGCGACCGGAACCCCGGCAAGGCAGAAGGGCGGTCCCAAGCCAATGGAGACGATGTACGGCGCAAGCCAGCACATGCAACGCGCCATCATGCAGGCGAAGATGCGGCCGGGCCTGCCTACCGCGCTGCTGACTCCGGCCATCGGCGGATACAGGTCCCTCGACTTCGGCAGGACGGCGGAAATCCTCGAGGCGACGAAAGGCCTGAAGGACGAGGTGAAGCGGGTTGTCGATGCGGCGTTCGAGAATTGGCGACGGCCGGCCGCCTGAGCGCTTGCCGCTTTCGTCCCTCCCCCCGACCATCGAAGGGACGGAGCGAGAGGGAGACGGGACAATGGCCAAATACGTTTTCATCACCGGCGGAGTGGTCTCCTCCCTGGGCAAGGGCATCGCCTCCGCCGCCCTCGGAGCGCTGCTGCAGGCCCGAGGCTACCGCGTCAGGCTTCGCAAGCTCGATCCGTACCTGAACGTCGATCCCGGCACGATGTCGCCTTCACAGCATGGCGAGGTGTTCGTCACAGACGACGGCGCGGAGACGGACCTCGACCTCGGCCACTACGAGCGCTTCACCGGACGGCCCGCCACCCGCATGGACAGCATCAGCAGCGGCCGCATCTACATGAACATCCTCGAGAAGGAGCGCCGCGGGGACTATCTCGGCGCGACGGTGCAGGTCATCCCGCACGTCACCGACGAGATCAAGGGCTTCATCCTCGACGGCAACGAAGACTACGACTTCGTCCTGTGCGAGATCGGCGGCACCGTCGGCGACATCGAGGCCATGCCGTTCATGGAGGCGATCCGGCAGGTGCGCAACGAGCTTCCGCGCAACGGCGCGGCGTTCGTCCACCTGACCCTGCTGCCCTACATCCCCTCCGCGGGCGAGCTGAAGACGAAGCCGACCCAGAGGTCCGTCAAGGAACTGCAGGCGCTCGGCATAACCCCGGACGTTCTCCTGGTCAGGACGGACCGCCCGGTTCCGGTCGAAGAGCGCCGCAAGCTTTCGCGCTTCTGCAACGTGCGCGAGAGCGCCGTCATCCAGGCCCTCGACGTGGCCCACATCTACGACGTGCCCGCCGCCTACCACAAGGAAGGCCTCGACGCGGAAGTGCTGGCCGCGCTCGGCATCGATCCCGCGCCACGCCTTTCGATGGCCGACTGGCACGACCTGTCCGACCGCATCCGCAACCCGCGCAACGAGGTCAGGATCGCCGTCGTCGCGAAATACGCCCTCAAGGACGCCTACAAGTCCCTTGCCGAAGCGCTTGGCCATGCCGGTGCGGCGCGCCGCACCGAGGTGGCGGTGACATGGATCGATGCCGAGGACGTAGAGCGCGAAGGCGCGGCCCGCATGCTGGCCGGTTACGACGGAGTGCTCGTTCCGGGCGGCTTCGGCGCGCGCGGCGTCGAAGGCAAGATCGCGGCGGCCCGGTTCGCCCGCGAGAGCCGCGTCCCTTATTTCGGCATTTGCCTGGGCATGCAGACGGCGTGCATCGAGGCCGCGCGCGCCGGCGGGCTGCCCGGAGCCTCTTCGACCGAGTTCGGACCGACCGCGCATCCGGTCGTGTCGATGATGTCCGAATGGACAGGCCGCGAAGGGCGGGAGATGCGCGAACTGGGCGGCGACCTCGGCGGAACGATGCGCCTCGGGGCCTTCCCCGCCGTTCTGAGGGAAGGATCGAAGGCTGCGGAAGCCTACGGAAGCCTTGAGGTTTCGGAGCGCCATCGTCACCGCTACGAGGTGGACATGTCTTACCGAGGTGCCTTCGAGGAAGCGGGACTGCGGATCACGGGGACGTCTCCCGACGGCCTCCTGCCAGAGATCGTCGAGCACGAAGGCCATCCGTGGTTCGTTGCGGTCCAGTTCCATCCGGAATTGAAATCCAGGCCTTTCGCTCCACATCCCCTTTTCAAGGCCTTCGTCGAGGCTTCCGAGACGGCGAAATCCAGCGGCTCCCAGCTGTGCCTGGTAGGCTGACGAGGGCCTCGACGCCACGGAATCCGGGCCCGCAGCAGGGCCGGATTCAATTTATCAGACAAAATCGCATCTCCTGACAGTCTCTTGCCAAGTCAGGCTGTCGCATGGGCGTCTCTTTCTGGCCCAATCACCAAGTCCTTGAGAATCGAAGATAAACCGGAAACTGTCCAGGTGAGTTGAATCCTTTGGCACAAGGATTGAAGTCCGTGAATCCCGGTTTTGACGCTGCGGAGCCCTCTCGAATCCTTGATTCCGTAGTTGACTTCATATCGGGATATGTGGTCTAAGGCACCCCGTCGGCGGGAATGCCGCAAGTGGCTGGAAGGGGCTTGTCATGCATTTCAACGTGAAGGAAACCGAACAGGGCGCAGCGATCCGCATTCCGGGTCAATCAATGGGCCAGCAGGCCGCGGAGCTACCCTCCTACCTTCATGGCTGGCGGTTTCTTTCACTTCTGGTTTCCGATGACGAGGAAGCGATCGCCTTCAAGGCGTGGGCGGCGCCGGAAGGACCCGCAATCGTCGTGAACCCGATGTTCGTCTCCGCGGAGGATCTCGAGTCTCCCTCCAAGGCAATCCTTTGGCTTTGCGCCTCGCTCACCCACATTTCGCATCTCTCCATCCTCGAGGCGGTCCTTTCTCAGGATGGCGTCGGAAGGTTTCAAAGCCCGGCATGGGCGGAATTCCGCGAAGTCGCATGCCGCCATACCGGAATGGAATGGAAGGAAATCGTCGCCGCGGCGAAGCGGGAAGGAGTCGATTTCATGGCCGAGCATCTGGCTGCCTGCATGTTCTGCGAAAGCGGCATCCAGCAAAGCCTTTACGACCGCGTCGACGGCCGTTCGGGATTGAGGCTCGCCTAAAAAGCCAATCCGCGGACCATTTGCGGTTGCGGACGAGTCCCTAAGGACCTATAGAGACAGCGCCTCGAAAATCAGGTGACAAGGAGGCGACAATGCATCCGTACAAGAATCGCTCCAAGCCGATCATCCCTTTCGGCGGAGCGGCGCCGGGTCGAATGACCGAGCGAAAGGGCCACCCTGTCTGGGAAGGCGAAATCTGCTGGGAAACGGTACACGGCCCCGCAAGGGCGCTGTGGGTGGCAGGCACACTGGCTGGCATCTATGGCGCGAGGACGGCTTCCGGCCGGGTGGCTGAGCTGAACCCCGGAGTTCCCGAAACGGCATGCTGGCGACGGCCGGAAACGGACGGTTCGCTTGTGCACGGAACGGTAGAACTTCAGTCCGACGACATAGTCTTCGTAGACAGCGACCTGCAGCCCGCTCCCGGAACCTGGGCGGCCGGCTCCCTTCCGGCAAGCCTCCTGGCCTCCGCCCCCGCGCGCGAGGCCGTGCAGGAGAACAAAGCCCTGGCCGTGGACCTATATGGCAGCCTCTGCTCCCTGGCATGGGGCTCGAAGTCCACCGGGCGCGAATACATCGGAACGTGGAGCCGGGCCGCCGAAGTCGTCTCGCAGATGCGGGGCAAGGGCGAGATTCTCGGCGACTTCTTCCTGAACGGGAACGAAGGCTACGTCACGGACGAAGTCGTGGACCTTCTGGGAGGGCTCGGATGGGAGCTGCTCGGCGAGATCGACGACGGGCAGGGGACGATGACCAAGGCGGCGCGGCTCGTCGAGGTATGCGAGACCCGCGCCCGCGGCCCTATGCCGGGCTGGTACGTCCACTGGATCACGGGCCTCAACGGCGGGTCCGACCTTGACGCCCGCATGCACCGCGCGGCTTTCGCGGGCAAGGTCACCTACCAGGACTGGATAAGGTTCTGGGAATTCTTCGAAATCGAATGAGAATCACGGCGAGGGGAGGAAGGCTTCCTCTTCCTCGGCGATTTCGGGGTCATCCATATCGGCGTCGGCGCATTGCCGGCGCGCTGACACGCGGTGCCCCATCGCCCGGAGAGCGCGTGCGTCCCTGAACAGGGGGCCGAGGGCATCGACGATATGGTCAGGAATTCCCGCACCAGCGGCGGGAGAGATTTCCCTGTCAGGCCAAAGGCTGTCCTCCAGCATGGTTTCGTACCGATCGGCGCCTGCTTTCCTCCAGGTTGAGAAGCATTGCATGAGATCGATCTGGTTCTGCTGCATTTCCGCAGTGCCGATGAAGGTGTTGGCGCAATAGAGGGCCGGAGCCAGCGGGGATGCGGGAACGTCGTCCTGATGCACGCCTATTCCGTTGAACCGATAGCGATGGCCCATCGGCACGGCCGCCGAGGAATCGTAATACCCCAGCAACATGCCTTCCTCAGCAGGGATCGAGAAAGAGTTCGCTCCCGTGTCCAGGACGGGGTTCTCCGAACAGAGAATCAGCGGAAACCATTGAGCCAAGGATTCCCCGATTTCCTGCACGGCGTGGTCCACGTTTTCCCCGCGCTGGTGCCTTCTGGAGGCGGCGTGCTTCCTGAACGCGACGGGCAGCGAATCCACCTGGACGACGACCTGCTTGCGGGTGCCGAAGAACCTCAGCGAATGCAGCCGGAAAATCCTCTCCCTCTGCTCGCTGTCAGCCTCCTGGTTGCTCACCACGGCATACATCGCCTCGAACGCCTCGCTCTTGGGGCGGGCCTTCGTCGGGGGCCTTTCGTCATGCCGCGAGCGGACGACGGTCATCCTCGCGCGCACCGTCTCGTCGATGTCTTCGAAAAGCTCCCGGAGTGCGCTTCCCTTCAAGCGGCGGTTGTTCGCGAAAAACACCTCGACCCTGTCCCCGACGTCGGTCAGCAGTTCGCCCAGGGTGGCCTGAGCCTGGCGCGACAAGGCTGTTTCATTCGCCAGTTTCCTGTGTAGGATATAGTCCTCGGCGCTCTCGAACATGACGGTTCCTCCGTTTCGAGATTCGCCCGAACGCAGGAAACCATCAAACCCTCAAGGATTCGGCCGATGCAGTGGGGTATCAAGGTCGCTTCGCTGTCGACCGCACGCGGGACGAAAAGGAAGTTCGACGCCGTCGTCACGATCGAGGATCCGGGCCTGCGCAACGGACTGCGCTTCCACAGGCTGCCGCATCCAGACCATCTGGTCCTGCGGTTCGAAGACGTCGACGACTGGTCTTGCGACATCGCGATGGCGCACCGGCTGCATGTCGACGCCGCGCTGAGGCTGGCCCGCGCCCATGAAGGCGGATCAATCCTCGTGCACTGCAAGGCGGGCGTCGCGCGGTCCTCGGCCATGGCGCTCGCCCTTATCGCCGACAGGATGGGGCCCGGACGGGAAATGGAAGCCGTGCTCGAGCTTCTGGCCGTCCGCCCCGTCGCCGTGCCGAACCTCGTCGTCCTCGATCTCGCTGACGAGGCCCTGGGCCGGAACGGCGCGCTGAAGGCGGCGTGGATGAAGGTCGAAAGGGCCTCTTTCCGCTACGCGGAGCACCGTCGCCTCAAGCGGGAAATGCTGGCAAGGAATCCGGCCATGTATTCGAAGCCGATTCCGCTCGAGCTGACGGCGACCCGGTTCGGAAGCCGCACGCTGAAGGGTGTGCCTGGCCTCGAGTCACGCGATCTGGACGCGGAGCGGGGGCCAACTCCCGCCTGACGGGCCTAGAATGCCATCGCGGGTTCGCCGAACTCGATTTCCTCGTCTTCGGAATGGCGGCCTGCCTTGGCCTTGATCCTGTTCGCCAGGCGGTCCCTGTTCGCGACGAGTGCTGAAATGTCCGCGACGGCCTTTTCCCTGTGGGACGGCAGCGAGCGGGTTTCCTCGTCGAACACCCTGTCCATCCGCAGCGGGACATGGACGGCCCCGAACGCCACGAGGCGGGCCGAGGCGGCCTCGTTGGGCCTGTGCTCGTCCACCAGGAACGCAAGGTCGCGCCTGTACGCCTCGGACATCTCCTGCACGTCCTGGTGGCTGGCGTCGCGCAGGTCGCGGCCCACGCGTTCCGCCGCGGCCTGGGCCGATGCGGCTTCGGACGACAGGGGTCGCTCCTCCATCGAGAAGCGGGCCGCGGGAAGCGCGGTGCGGCGTGCGATGCGCACGGCCTCCGTGACGATCTCCTTGGCTGAAGCGCCTTCGAACGACGTCCTCGCCGCGGCGGCGCGAATGGCCCGGTGGGTCGCTTCCGTGAGCACGCCCTCGCGCAGCCTGTCAGCGGCCATGTCGTAGCCGTAATAGAGGGAAGCCTCCTTGAGGTCGGCGTATTCGGCCACCGCTTCGGGACGGCCTCCGTCGGCGATAAACGCCAGCGCCGCGGCAGCGTCGGCGAAGCAGGCCGCCATGTGCGCGGCGCGCGGCGAGCCTTCGACGTCCGCCTGGATGCCCGCGCCCGCGCCGAGCCTGTTGTGGGCGAGCGCGAGGGCGACATGGCGGGCCGACGAGAGGCGGCGGGCCTCGGAAACGGTGAGGGAGACGTCCGGAAATGTTCCGACGTCCATCATGGCGACGTTGCGCGCGAAGCCGAGCGCTCCGGTGAACGGCGAGTAAGGGAGCACGAAGTTGACCGAGATTTCCCGGTTGCCCGTGTGCTGCTCGACCATACGGTTGCATTCCGGATGGAAGCCGGAGCGAAGCAGCCTGGTAAGATCGTTCATCGTCCGGCGGCTTCCCTCGATGTCGGCCGGGAGCGTCAGGTCGCGAAGGGAGGACTGCTGCCACTGGGCGCGCGCCACGGCCTGCACGTCGATGACGTTGAGGGCGATGGAAAGCCGTTCGGCCTCGGGCTGGAAGGCGGCCATGGCCCAGGCGAGGTTGGGATCGGAGCTGACAGGCATGCGCTCGATGGAAATGCCGGCTCCCGGAGCCATGACGGCCGAGCGGGCGCGCGACAGGAGCTTGGCCAGGACGCGGGCGGTCAGGTCGGGACGCATGCCCATCGGGAAGACGCGGGCGCGGCCTTCGAGCAGGATGTCGAGGACGCTGTTCTTGAGCGTCATCCTCGCTTCGCCGAAGTTGCCGTAGCGAACCTGCCCCACGACGTCGCCGCCGATCAGGGGCGACGCCTTGCCGTCGAAAATGACGTCGATCGTCGAGCCGTCGCGGCGCACGACGACATGGCCGCCATTCCTTGCGGCGCGTACGGTTCCTACGACGATCTCGCCTTCCATGCCTATGCTCCGAAAGAGGGGGCGTTTTCCGGGCGAACGGAATCGATGGCGTATTCCTCGACGGTCAGTCCGGCTTCGTCAAGGACATGAAGCATCAGGTTCGGGAAGCCGAGCGCCTCGTCGAGCGAGTCCCGGTCCATGACGCCGATCCTGATCACCTGGCCCTGCTCGCTGACGAGGAAGGGGCCGCCCTCGTCCTGTCCGATGGCGTCGAACTTGAGGTCGATGATGTCGGGCTGCATCTGGACCACGCAGGTAGCGGTGTCGGTCTCGTTCGTCCACAGCATCGCCACGTTCATGCCGATGGGCGTATTCTTGTCGTCAGGCATTTCATTCTCCGGCAAGCGATCAGGTCGCTACAGGAGAATTTCGCCAGCGGGCCAGCAAGGAACCACAGCTTTGTGGACATGGCTCCCCAAGGTCCGGAACGGTCATCAATCAGATGGCGTCTCCGGCAGGCGCACCATCGCGATCCCCCTGCCCTGCGGCCGGCCGCCGACGAAGCCGAATTCCCGGTACCAGTCGACGAGACGGGCAGTGTCCATCCTGTCGGGCACGCTGGAGGCCGCCACCAGGTAAAGGATTACGCCATGCAGGTCCGCCAAGGCCGACACGGTCCTCATGGCATGGCGGCCGCCGCCGCGCACTGGAGCGTACATCCCGGAAATCTCGACCGTGCGGACGTCCCTGCGCCGGAAGCGGGCGAAGCACTGCGCGACGCCGTCACGCCGGAATTCCAGTCCTCCGAACGGGTGCGCGGTGCCTTTCGCCGCCGCCCGAAGGGCCAGCATGAACCTGTTGGATGGGCAGGGGCCGACGGTCACAGCTGGTGGGCGAGCTTGCCGTAGGCCTGCCGGCGCTGGCCGGGGGACCTTGGCTGCGCCCTCTCGAGGTAAAGCCGGGCCGCGAAAACGAGGATCATCAGGAACCCGCCGCCGTCGGTGGGCGTCATCGAACCGGGACGGATGAAGAAGGCCATGGTTTCGGCGACGAAGCAAAGAAGGCACATGATGCGCAGCCACAGGAAACGGCGCTTCCTGATCTCGGCCTCGACCATGCAGGTCGCCGCCAGCTCCTGGCTCCATTCCGCGGTGGCGCGGGAGGCGTGCTTGCGCCACTGGCGCAGGTCGCCCGGCAGCACGAACAGGAAGCAGAGAAGAAAGACGCCGACGGTTCGGGGAGGCTCGGTGAGAAAGGACAGGAGGACGCAAAGGCCGAAAGCGGCAAGGCTGTGGAACACGGCGTCCCTCAGCAAGGCGGGAAGGACGACGCCTGACGAGGCGCGGCGGTCGACGTAGCGCTGCGTCAGGCCGGCGAGCCATTCGTCGATCGTGCTCCAAGGGAACCGGAACCCGTCGATGAATCCCCGGCCGCGTTCGTCTTCCATTTCATCGAATCCTTTGGCGTGTCGTTTTCCAGAGATATTTTGTTGACTGAATCCTATGATCGCAAGCAATATCTTGAGCGCTCGAACGACAGCCAGGGATTCAAGGACCATGATGGAGACAATCACCATTTCGAAAGCCACCATCGAGAGGACCGTGGGTTCCGTCTGGTGCGTGGACCACGACGGCCGCATCGCCTACGAGGTTATGGGATCGGCGCCGCCTCCGCTTTATTTCGGCGAGGTCCAGCCTGACCTCGCCTCCGCGACCGAGGCCTGGCCCAGCGAATACCGGGCGAGGCCGATCCCGGACAGCGTCAGGGTTCCGCGCCAGACACCGTTCCCGATCGAGGGCGGGCCGGAGTTGTCGACCGTCGCGGCTGCGCTCTATTTGGTCCGTTTCGACTTCCTGCTCGACAAGGGCCTGCGGATCGAACGCGTCGCGGTTGACGCCGCCGAATACGCGCCGCCGCCCCACCACCTCGCCAACGCAGGAATCGATTTCGTCGCCACGGCCGTCTATTTCACCGCCGGTGGCAGGTTCCGCTCGCGCATCTCGAACTCCGCCGAAGGCAGGCCGAAGATCGCCGACATCCACGAAGTCAGCGACGGGCTGGGCCTGCAGAAGCCGGCGGCAATTTCCGTCTATCTCTCCGAAGATGACGCGGTACGCGCCGCCGACGGACTGGCGCGGCGGCTGATCGCATCGTCGGACTGGCGCTCGAACTCGGGAGCGGACAGCCTGAAGCCCGCACCTGGTACGGGTTTGCGCAGCCCTTGGACGGAAGTCGATTCCGTTCCGCTTCCCGGCCGCTGAACGCGAATCCTTTCCCCGGAGCCATATGGACCGGGGCAAGCTGCGATGCGAACCTTGAGAGGTCGCATACCACAGGCAAGGATTCAACGTGTTCGTCTTCGGCTATGGCTCCCTACTGTGGAATCCGGGCTTCGCTTTCGACGAGCGGCTTCCGGCTTTGGCAGTGGGATGGACAAGGCGCTGGTGCGTTGCCTCGACCGTTCACCGGGGCACGCCCGCCCGGCCGGGCTGCGTTCTTGGACTGGTTCCCGGCGGCGAATGCGTAGGCGCGGCCTACAGGCTGCCGGAAGGCAGCGAAGACGAAGCCCTCCGCTACCTGCACGAGAGGGAAATGTGCGAAGCAGGATACCGGATGGAAACGATCGGCCTGATGACCCCGGCCGGCCGCGTGCCAGCCGTATGCTACGTCGCCGACAGGCCGTCGCCGCCCGCCGATCTGGCCCTCGCCATAAGGACCGCGAAAGGGGTGTCGGGCACGAACAGGGAATATGCCGAAAAGGCGGCGGCGGCCGTCGCGGAACTGAGGCTCATGCCCGGCTGGCCGCCGGCCTGCCCCGGTTTCGACCCGGGCTTCCTGGTTCAGTGCGGCGTGCCATCGGCGACCGACGCCATCGGAGCGAAGAACTGCAGCCTGGCGGCGATGTCCTGAACGGACGAGGCCGCCGGGCCATGCTTTCCGTCGGCTCCTTCCGCGCCGACGATCAGCCCCCTGCCCGCGAACTTCTGATGGGCGCCGACGTCGAAGAAATAGGCGCGCGCGGCTTCCGTACCGCCGACAAAGGCCATCTCGGCCCTGCCAAGGCCTTCCTCGTCGACATACAGCACGTCTCCGTTCTCGAATTCGTGCGCCCACTCGATGTCGCCGCCGACCGCGGCCTGCAGGTCCTCGAGCCGGCGGCCCAGGTCGCGCTCCCGCAGGGATTGCTCGGAGGGATCGATGACCAAGCTTCTCATCTTCCAGTTCCAGCCTTTCAGGTTCGTCGGGAACTTAACCTCGCCGCCGATAAAGGCAACCGGGATCCTTCGCATTTGCTCCGGCCGCCTTTAGGATGGAAGTCGGAAACGCAAAGGAACGGCAATGAGCGGACGCGAGATCGCGCGCATCCTGCATGGATCGCATCTATTCGGAACGGCGACGGAAAAGTCCGACATGGACTACAAGAGCGTCGTGCTTCCGTCCGCCCGGGAAATCCTGCTCGGAAAGGTGGACGTGTCCCTTTGCGACACGGGAGACAACGCCCCAAACCAGGCTGGGGACGTGGACGACGAACGCCATGACCTCATGCGTTTCACACGCCTCCTCGCCGCCGGCCAGCCAGTCGCGATCGAGCTGCTGTTCGCGCCCCGTGATTTCCATCAGTTCGAGCCTGACGAGATCTGGACCGAGATGCAGTGCAATTCGGACAGGATCGTGTCGCGCGAAGCCGGCAAGTTCCTCGGCTACTGCCGCCGCCAGGCGCTCGTGTACGGGCTGAAGGGCAAAAGGGTGGAAGCAGCCGAAAAGACGCTGGCATTGCTGGACGAGGCTATCAGGATTCACGGCTACAGGGACAAGCTCGCCGCCCACATCGGCGACGTGATCGCCTCAGTCGGGTCGGACCATGTGAGGGTGGAGACCCGCACGATGCAGACCGGACGCGAGATCGCCCATCTCAGGATCGCCGGAAAGATGGCGGCGGAGACGGTCACCCTCGCCGAAGCGCGCGACATCGCCGCCTCCGTCGTCAAGGACTACGGAGAGCGGGCGAGGAAGGCCAAGGAGAGCAGCGGCAAGGACTGGAAGGCCCTCAGCCATGCGCTGCGCATCGGCTATGAAGCCGTGGAGCTTTTCCAGACCGGAGCCCTTACGCTTCCCAGGCCGGAGGCGAAAAGGCTTCTGGACGTGAAGACCGGGCGGCTCGACGCGAACGAGGTCGGAGACGAGATCGTGGAACTGCTGGAAAAAGTGGAATCCGCAGCGGCGGATTCACCGCTCCGCGACGGCGCCGACATGGAATACCTGAACGGGTTGGTAATGTCGGCCCATCGCGACGTCGTCGTATCCGACCTGTCGCCCGAATATCCGGCCATGATCGGCGCTTGACCCTTTCTCGGCGGGAAACGACGCTCTCCCAAAGGATTCTGCGGCA
>Ga0222422_100419_pt1 | contig 14767 bp, 8 predicted proteins | sample 3A1ome_FD_182469 | JGI IMG/M metagenome (GOLD analysis project Ga0222422, IMG submission 182469) | Enriched microbial communities from leaf-cutter ant dump, University of Wisconsin, Madison, United States - 3A110A (version 2) | ecosystem: Environmental > Terrestrial > Nest > Insects nest > Nest...
CACATGGCTGTCTTCCTCGATCAGGGCCTGCGCAGATGCCGAGCCTGTAGCTTCGGCCTTTGCTTCGTAATGCTCGAACAGGGCGCGGCTGGCCGAGCCGCCGACCAGCACCGCCAGCTCGTCGTCGCCCAGATGCAGGTCGCGGCGATAGCTGCGTCCGGTTTGCAGTGTGAGTGTGCGCAGGCCCAGTGCGTAACTTGCTCGCAGGCCCAGTTGGGGATCGGCCAAGGCGTAGAGGATTCGGGCGTTGGCCAACGTCTTGCCGCAGCCGGTGGAGGCCATGTTGACGATGAAGGCGCCGTGTTCGCGCGCAGGCTCGCGCAGGCCGGTGGCAGCATCGAAGGCTTTGTCCTGCCAGGCGAAGCGCGCATCGCGACTGCGCTTGCGCAGGCCCCGATGATTGGCGAGACGCGGCAGATGGCGCTCGAAGTTCGGCAAGGCGTGAGCGACGAGACTCGCGGTATGACCCACGCCGAGCAGATGCTCCAACAGCGATTGGTTCATCACGGCGTAGCGCAGAGTGTTGGCGAATACGGCCTGCCCCTGCTGCACAAAGCGCTGGCGTTCCGCGACGGGCTTGCCGTCGCTGTCCACGCCAAGGCTGGAATAGTGGTGGTCGGCCAGCATCAGGACGAGGCGCGCCAGGTGCATCACGTAGGGATCGCCCAGCCAGTCCGCGTGACGCTGGGCGCGGAGTTCCAGCAATGCCTTGGCCACGCGTCGGCTCTGTGCCCGCCATGTCGGCGTGATTGCCGGTAGCTCGCCAGCCAGCTGCCAGTACGGCAGGGCCTGGGCTGGTGTGGAACCTTGGTCGATCTCGTTCCAGTCGTGGGCGATCTGCATCAGAGGGGTTTCCAGCCAAGCCTTCTGGAAACCTTTGGCGCGTGCACCGATCTGTGCCTGACCATCGCCGTTCCGCTTTTCTGCCGGGACGCACGGCAAGCGGTGGTGGGTGACGATCAGCCAACCGATGGCGGCGGCCAGTGGCGCCCGTTCGGCAAGCCGACCGAAAGGGTGACGATCGATGCCCGGGTCGACGCCATCGCGCAGGTAGCGCGCGGGTGCCGTCCATTCGGCTTCGCTGCCGCTGCCGTCGGCAGCCAGCCGGGCCAGCCACCCGGCGTCGTCGTCCTCCCCCACGAAGGCGAGGAACAGACGCAACGATACCCATTCATGGCGATACCGGTTGCGCTCGTCGAGCCTGCCTTGCAGGCGACTCTGGAACGTCACGCTGGCTTTGCCCAAGTCGTGCAGTAATGCGGCCAATTGCGCCAGCAGCCGGATGTCCCGTGCAGCATGCCAATCGTTCTCGTCACCCTTGCGCAGCACATCCCTGGCAGTGCTGTTGGTGGGCACCGCGCCCTCGGTATTGAAGCGGCGTGCATCGCCCACTATCCACAGCAGTTCGCTGCGATCGACTCCGCGGATCCAATGACAGGCCACGGCGGTGTTCTTGCGGGCGGTCTTGCGCAACAGTTTGCGCAGGGTCTCCAAGCCAGCTTGCGTGATTGGCGTCTGCCAGACACAGTCGCCGCGACGCTCGGCAAACTGGTCGAGGATGCGGCGCGTCTCGGTCAGCGCGCGTTTGTTGCATTGGCTGACCAGCAGGACGTTCATGCGGCCGGTTCCGCTCCGTTCTTCAGCGCCGCCGTGTCGAGAGCGACGGTCTTGAGCGTATCGATCATGAAATCCAGCGATTCGCTACGCGCCAGTGCCTCGATGCAGGCGCGGCGGAAAGCCTGTTCGTCGTCGCCTCGCATGGCGGAAAGGAAGGCCTGCGGCAGGATCGCGGCATCCTTCACGAGATCGGCGACGTCGAAAACCAGGCCTCCGCGTCGCGTCTTGCCGTGCAGGACGGCCAGTCCGTGCGGCAGCCCGAGCACCCATGTCGCAGTCGCACCGAGTCCGTAGGCAAGATAGTTGCCGTGGTCGAGGAAACGATTTGCAGGGTCCGAGCCGGTGCCACGCTTGGCTCGAGTGAAGTCCCCATAACCCACCGCGTCGACCGCCAATTTGAACAGCGCTTTGGTCAGGCGCGCTTCCTCGGTCAGTAGCGACGTGTTGTCCTGCGCAAGTTCGATCTGGCGCGAGGTTCGGGCGAGCAATTCATCGAGGCGGCCCGCCTCGGGGACGAAGCCCGCCTCACGCAATGAGCGATGCCGCCAATGTGCATGAATACGTTGCGCACGCGACTGCTGGAACGCCTTTGCCGCGGTCAGACGCAGATCGTCGTCGAACCAGAAGCGCACCCATGCCTGAAGATACTCGGTCGGACGGTATTCACTCTGGGGTGAAAACCAGGCGACTTCGATGTCGACTTCGTTGGCGCTGAATAGCGGCGTTCCACCTCCGCCGGCGAATCCAACCAGAACGCCGGCCTTGGCCAATTCGCGCATTGCCGCCTGGGTGATCGAAGTGCCAGTGCCGAGCAGCAACGTGGTCGTGTTCGCGATCGGAATGTTCCAGTAGAGCGAGCGCTTGCCTTCGTCGGTGACGTACTCGACCCGCCCACCGTTGACCAGAACGCGACAGTGCTCGAGGTAATAGAGATTTGCGCGCTTGGAATGAAGGATGGTTTTGAGGTCGCCCGAAGAGAAGTCATCCATGTGCATGCATCCGAAACGGTTGGGTAACCCCACATGCGATGCCGTCAGAGCGATCAGGGCACCGGCCTTTCCATCCGTCGCCGTGCTCGCCGACTCAATGCACCCAGCACTCTCGATCCCGAGACTTCGTATGACCAGAGGACCAGTTTTTAATCGCCCAGCGCAAAGATATCCAATCTTTCGAATAGGCGCGTTTTGCGTGGAATGTCATTGATCCTGTCTCCCGTGAAGCGAACTGGTGCGTCGACGGCTTGAGGCGAAATCTTTGAACCGTAGTCACAAGCAGCGAGTCTGACGCGACTGCGTCTCACGTTCCAGGTAACACACATGCGATTGCGTGTCTCTAGTGGGCTGGATCAAACCGGCGCCGTTCATGCGGAAGCCAGTGCAGCGATCGAAAGCCGAAAGTAGAGAACGAAGCGGCGCGAAGACGATGGTGCATAGCGGCCGCATTGCGCAGGTAAGTACCCTCAGCCGCAGGCATGACGATCAAGGGTTGGATTGTAGGAAATTTCCTATTCCGTTCGTCGTCATTGTCCTACTGGCATGGAGAAGCGGCGACGCTACACTTCGAAAGCCGTACAGGGGCGGCGTGCAGGGGCGGGGCATGGGGCTGCGATTTCGCAGGGCATCGAAGTTGTTGTCCGGCGTCAGGTTGAAGGTCAGCGGTAGCGGGATCGCCACATCCATCGGCCATGGAGACGCGCACACCACGCTGAGTGGCAAATGGAAGCGGATTGACAGTCTGGATCGCCGAGACTGGCCTTTCCTGTACGACTCTCCTGTCGCGCAGCGACTCTCAGCCCGAGCGGCTACGCAGTCCGCCGCGCGGATCGATGTCTCCGAGACAGCCGCCGCAGGGGCGCGTTTTTTTCAACAAGCGGCACTTCGCCACCATGGGTGTTGGCCTCCCGCACCTGCGCCGATGACGGCTGCTACGGGACGCCCTGGTGAGGAAGATGCAAGATGCTCCCAAGTGGCCACGAGGTTTTTCATTGGCCCCGGCGCGTCGCGAAGATGCGCCGCCCCATGAAGTGAATCTTCGGAGTTCCGGAAACTCCCCGGAGCGGATGTTGTGATGAGCAAGTCGCGCTTGCTTCGGCGCGGCGCGTGAATCGACAGGGGAACTCGCCAGTGGATACAACCAGCATTGCCAACGACCAACGCATCCGCTTGCCTCTGGAGCGCGTGCTGGCCGAACAGTTGACGCGGCATGCCGCCTTTCTTTCGGCTCGACCGGAGCGCCTCCTGCCGGGCCCCGAAGCCATTCGCCGGCAGCTTCTTGGAAGAGCGGTGCGCCTCACCGAAATGATGGCTCCGCTGGCTGTGCAAGCAGCGCACAAGATTCGCGATTCGTTCGGGCTGGCCCAGCCGGTGGAGTTGTACCAGTCGGCCGGGCGCGAGAACGCGGCGATGCACCTGTTGCGCGAGCCGATCCTGATGGAAATCCAGGGCCGGTTGTTGTCCTTGCTCGATGAAGGTGCCTTGCACGCCGTGATCGGGCACGAGCTTGGGCATTTCATTGCGCATGGGCCGGATTCTCCGTTTGCACGTGAAAGCGCGCTTGCGACGTTGCTGGTAATGACTGATGGCACACCGGAGGATTTGGCGGCATTGGCTTCTTCGCTGTCGATGGCGCGGGAATTGACCGCGGATCGGTATGGCTTGCTCGCCGCGGGTGATCTCGATGCCATGCTGCGGCTGGAGATGGTTGCCACGACCGGCTTGCCCGCGGACGCATTGGGCAATGACACACAGGGCTACTTGGCCCAGTGCAGGGAATTGGTGGAATCGTGCCTCTCGCGTGGAGAAGCCGCGCAAGGCGTGACACATCCAGAGCATGGCGTGCGCGCTTGGGCTGCGTGGCTGTTCAGCGAGTCCGACTTGTATCGGGAATTGACGGGGGCAGGGGCAGGAACGCGGTCCATCGCCGAAGTTGACGCGTTGATTGCCAAGGTTCTGGCTCGACGTGGAATGGACGGTTCTTTCCAGTATCTGGAGGCACCACCCGTCGAGCTATATGAACTGGCCTTGTCGGCGGCCGTTTTGGTGGCTTTCGCCGATGGCGTGATCTCTGACGAGGAGACCGAGATCATCGAGCGCACTTTTGCCGCGCTCGTTCCTGGCTGGCGTGAGTTGCTTGAGCCGGCGGCGGCCACCAAGCGTTTCGAGGAACTGGCGCCGGTGGCGCAGCGTCTCGGCCCTTCGATCCAGCGCCCGTTGTTCAGTCTCCTCCTGCACGTACTTGCGGCGGACGGCGTCGCCGATACGCGCGAGCTGGCGCGCGTCCGCGAAATCGGCACGTTGCTCGGCTGCGCGGAATTGTTCGACGACCTGCTGCGCCCGGTGCTGCTCCGACTGGAAGTGGAGCGTCGTGAGGCCGGGGCCGCCCAGCCATTGCCCGTGCGTCCGCAAGATGCGGCGCTGGCCTTGGATGCCTATTTTGCCGCCATCGTTCGGCGGGGCGGCTCGCAAACCAGCATGCGGCGCCTGCTTCGATTGCTGGGCGTGGCGACGCGAGAGCCCGATGCCTTGAAGCGTGTGAATGAAGCGTTGGCTCGCGCAGGATTGCGCGCCGATGCGGATCTGGCTGCGATCGATCTCGATGAATCCTTCGCGTTGATTCCCCTGCAACCGATGGCGGAAGCAGCGCCGGCATCGCGTCCGCCGCCTGATGCGCTCAAACGCGCGATTGCGCGGCTGCGCGACGAACTCGTCAGTGGCGACGGCAACAGTCCCTCGGTACGCCTGCGCGACATCCGGGGCGGGCGCTCATTCGACATGGCCGCTTTGTCGAAGGTGTCGTTGGGTCATGCAGAACGCTGCCTGGCATTGATCCAGGCAGGGCGGCGTACGGTGCTGCTGCACGGCGAGCAGATTGGCCAGTCCAAGGATGCGCAGACGCAGTTCCGACAGTTGACGGATCTGCGCCGCGAACATGCCGCGCGCCGCGAGGAAACCGGCGCGCGCGACTTGTATCTCGCCAGCGGCTTCGTCTGCGGCGTCGTGGAAGGCTACGTCGTGCGCGCGCCCTTGCTGCTGCATCCGGTGGAGTTGTTCCCTGAAGGGGAAAGCGGCGTGGCGGTCGCGCCGGCCGCAGACGAATTGCCAATCGCCAATCAGGCTGTGTTTCGCCTCATCCATAACAAGGCAGGAATTCCATTCGCCAACGACCTGGTCGAGCACCTTGATGCGATGGCTGAGGATCCCGCGCAAGGCATTCCTGCGCTGATCGAGCACCTGCGCAGCGCCGGCATTGACGTGTTCGGCGACGATGCGGTTTTGCACCCTCTCGATCCACTGCCCGACAGCGTCTACGAATGGAAAGGCCGGCGGTTGGCGCGGGAAGGTTGCGTGGTGCTTGGACTGTTTCCCCAGTCCAGCTCCGATCTGCTGGAGGACTACAGCCAGCTTCTCGCCGAACTTGATTCGGGCGCATCCGATCCTGACGCGCTGCTCGGTTGTGCCCACGCCCTGCTGCCATCGGGGGCACGAGGTGACGTCGAGGGGAATGATTCCGGGTCCGCTGCGCCGACAGGTGCGATGTCGCTTGTCGTGCCAGCCGATCCGTCCCAAGTGGAAGCGATCCGGCTTTCGCGCGTCGCGCAGGCACTCGTGGTGGATGGTCCGCCCGGCACTGGCAAAAGCCAAGTGATCGTCAATCTGGTGGCCGACGCGCTGGCGCGCGGCGAACGCGTTGCGGTCATTTCGGAAAAACGTGCAGCTCTGGACGTGGTCGCCAATCGTCTGGCGAGCGCCGGGTTTGGCGATCTGGTGGGTGTCGTCCACGATGTCCAGGAGGACAGGAAGCCATTGTTCGCGAAGATCTCGCAGCGGCTGGAGGCACTGCTGGAGGACGCACCGGCCGTACCGGCGGCAAGCGTGGACATCGAAACGCCCGCGCTCGCGATGCGGCAGCGCATTGAGCATTTGCGTCGCGGCGCCGAGGGAGAGCCGCGGCTCGGCGAACTGGCGGCTTATGCCGCAGGTCTCCAGACCACAGTGCCCGCCGGCATGCCGGATCTCGGTGAGCTGCCAGTGGCCAAGGCGCAGGCCTTGGCTCGAGCGGCCGATGCATGCAGGCCATGGGCCGATCTGCTGGCGCAAGACAGTCCTTGGCGACCGGTCGAACCAGCAAACCGCCGATCGCTGGCCGGTACAACAGCCGAACAGCGCGCCACGATGGCACAACAGCTTGTGGCATCCGTGGTCACGGCACGTGCTGTCGAAGCCTGCGCGGTCACGCAAGGCATCACGCCCGCGCAAGCTGCCGCTGCCGCGGAGGCGGTAATGGTCGCCAACAAAGCGTTGGTGCAGATCAAGCAGGACGACGCGGTGAGTCGTGTCCTGTTCAATGCGCAACATGACAGCGGGGCGGCGCTCGTTGCGCTACGTGCGACATGGATGAGTGAATCGACGCTTTGGCAGGCAAACCCTGCGCCGGTGCGCATGGGTGCAACGGCGTCGGACGAAGCAGACGTGGTATCGCTGCTGGCCAAGGGCGATTCATTCCTTCGCTTCTTCTCGCCGGCATGGTGGTCCGCTCGTGGGCGGGTCAAGCGGCGACTGGCATCGCTGTGGCCGGATGCGTTGGGGCGCCCCGTGGACATCGCATTGTTGAAGGAACTTCATCAACGGTTGCGCTTGGCAAAGCTGTGGGCGAGTTACGACGAAAAAGCCAACACGGCGGACATCCGCTCGGCCTTTGCAGGCGACGCACGACAAGTATTTGCCGCATTGGAGCGTGCGGCATCGATTGCTGAACCAGTGCATCAGCTGCGGCAGGCGCGGCCTGCGCTGGAAGCGATCGACGCGTGGCAGCCGGAAGACATCGCGCGGTGGCGTAAGCAAGTGGCAGACCGGTTCGTCGCTGTAGCTGCGTGGCGCAAGCATGAAGCGTCCATCGCGCATGTCCGCGAGTTCATTCGAGTAGACGCCGACACGTCCGCACAGGTGCTGCAATTTCTTCAGTCCAGATTCGAGACGCAGGCTGCGCGCGCAGCTGAACTCGACGCGCGATTGGTGGACGCCGAAAAGCTGTGTTCGGGAGGTGCGCTCGCCATCGCCGCCTGCGCCGATGCCGATGCGTCGACACGTTGGCAGGATGTCGTCATGAAGGCTTGGGCGCTGGCTTCGGTAAACCGGCAATCGTCGTCGTTGCCCGCGGAGCTCGCGAATGGCGAAGTGGACGACATCGCCAGCCAACAACTGGGCGAGGGCCTAGAGGCCGTGGCGCTTGCCACGCGACAAACGGTGCGCGAGCGGGTCGACGGTTTTCCGCTGCTTCGCGTGCCTTCGCCTGATAAACACGCGCGCCGCACGCCGGAGCAGGCCGCCCGGGAAAAGCTGCAGCGGGAAGTCGCGCGCCAGCGAAAATTATTGCCGTTGCGCAGCTTTGTCCGTGAGTACGCCACGCAAGGCCTCTTCGATGTATTACCGGTCTGGTTGATGTCACCGGAGACGATGGCGGTCCTCTTCCCGCGCGCGCCGGTGTTCGATCTCGCCGTCTTCGACGAAGCTTCGCAGTGCACGGTCGCCAACGGCTTTCCCGCTTTGCTGCGCGCGCGTCGCGCGGTCATTGCCGGCGACGATCGGCAGATGCCGCCGACGTCGTTCTTCAGGGCCGCGCGCGACGACGGCGACATGGACGAGGACGACTCATCCCGGCCGACCGACTTCCTCGATTCCGAATCGCTGCTGACCTTGGCGCGGCAACGCATGCCCGCTCGTCGCCTGTCGTGGCACTACCGCTGTCGTGAGGAGGAATTGATCGCCTTCTCCAACCATGCGATGTATGCGGGCTCCCTGTTGACCTGTCCCTCTTCCGCGCAGCCGCCGATTCCGCCGGCATTGCGATGGGTAGCCGTGGAGGGCGCGCGCTACGAGGATGGCCGCAACGACGTTGAGGCCGAACGCGTGGTCGACCTCCTGCACGAACTGTTGGGACGCGCGCCGGCCCCGACCGTGGGCATCGTCACCTTAAACCTGACGCAGCGACGTGCGGTGTTGGACGCCATTGACAAGCGACGCGTCAGCGATCCGCAGTTTGCGGAACGCATTGGCAAGGCCGAAACGCGCGAGCTGCTCGATGACCGGCCCTTCGTGAAGAACATCGAAAGCGTCCAAGGTGACGAACGCGATGTCATCGTGTTCTCGCTTGGCCATGCGCCCGTGGAACGCGTGCACAAGACGCGCGGGGTACAACGCTACGTGCCTGCGCGATTCGGCCCCGTGGGGCAGCGTGGCGGCGAACGAAGGTTGAACGTCGCGGTTTCGCGCGCCCGCCAGGAATCCATCGTCGTGGCGTCCTTCACCCCGGACCAGTTGAGCGTGGCAAGAGCGAAGAACGATGGGCCACGCTTGTTCAAGGCATTTCTGGAGTACGTCCATCACCTGTCAGCAGGCGCGCGCAGCCAGGCTGCCAGCGTGCTCGATCGGGTTCGTTCCGAAGGCGACATCGTCATGACACGCGGCCACAAGGAGCCGTTGCCGGGATGCGTTCCATTGGCCGGACAACTGGCTGATGCGCTGATCGCCCGTGGTCATGCCGTTGCGGTCGGCGTGGGCGCGTCTCTGTTCAAGGTGGACGTCGCGCTAGAAGGGGAACGGAACGGAACGCCTTATCGGGTCGCCGTGCTGTGCGACGACGGAGCAAGCGACGACGGCGCCTTCCGTCGTGCGCAGCGGGCCGCATTGTTGCGCCGTCGCGGTTGGCGCGTGGTGCACGTGGACAGCCTGCAATGGCTCCGAGAGCCAGAGTCGGTGCTGGCGAGGGTCGTTCGATGACACGTCAACACGGCGGGCACTCCTGCCGACAAGACCATGCGTCCGTCAGCGAAAAGCGTTCCGGTCACGACGCGGATTCAGGGCGCTGCAACGAAGCGATACCACATCAGGGATGTCTGCCTCGCAAGCCATCGGCGAGGCCGGTTGCTGCGTCCGTGGGGGAACGCATTGGCCCGAGTCCGGGCGCAACCCTCGGGTGCCTCGCCTCCGCAAGGCTTCATCCATCCGATGCACAGCCACTGGATCATTGAACACGATGCCCGATCGGCACAGATCGGCACTCCAAGGAGCACAACATCCATGTCCATGCACGAGATCCGCTGCTCGCATTGCGGGAAGGCATTCAAGATCGATGAAACCGGCTACGCGGAAATCCTGAAACAGGTCCGCGACGGCGAGTTCGACAAGCAGTTGCATGAGCGACTGGAACTTGCCGAGCGCGACAAGGCCAGCGCGATCGCTTTGGCCGAGGCGAAGGTGGCGGGTGAGCTGCAGAAAACGGTCACGGCTAGGGAGGCGGAGATCCAGCGGTTGAAGGCGGCGGCGCAGGCCGAGGAGACGAAGCAGCGGCTGGCGGTGAAAGAGGCGCTGGCAGCGGTGGAGAAGGAGCGCGACGCGCTGACCCACGCGTTGCAGCAGAGCCGCCAGGAACAACAGGCGGCGGCCGAGTTGGCGAAGGTGCAGCTGCTGGGTGAGCTGCAGAAGGCAGCCTCGGACAAGGACGCTCAGATCCATGCCTTGAAAGCCCAACTCGATGCGGCCGAGGTGGCAAAGAAGCTGGCGATCACCGAGGCGATTGGCACGGTCGAAAAGGAACGCGACGAGCTCAAGAACGGCGTGGAGCGGGCAGCACTGGAGAAGCAGCTGGCCGAGAAATCGCTCAAGGAGCAGTACGAGGTGCAGATCAAGGCTCGCGAAGAGATGATCGAGCGCCTGCGCGACATGAAGGCGAAGCTGTCGACCAAGATGGTTGGCGAGACGCTGGAGCAGCACTGCGGGATTGAGTTCAACCGGGTACGGGCAATGGCGTTTCCGCGCGCGTACTTCGAAAAGGACAACGACGCCCGCAGCGGCAGCAAGGGCGACTACATCTTCCGTGATAGCGACGAGGCTGGCACCGAGATCGTCTCGATCATGTTCGAGATGAAGAACGAGAATGACGCCACGGCCACCAAGGGCAAGAACGAGGACTTCCTCAAGGAGCTGGACAAGGACCGCAACGAGAAGGGCTGCGAGTACGCGGTGCTGGTGTCACTGCTGGAACCGGACAACGAGCTGTACAACGCCGGCATCGTCGACGTGTTCCATCGCTACCCGAAGATGTACGTGATCCGTCCGCAGTTCTTCCTGCCGCTGATCGCGTTGCTGCGCAACGCGGCGATGAATGCGCTCAAGTACAAGTCTGAGCTGGCGTTGGTGAAGGCGCAAAACGTTGACATCACCAACTTCGAAAATCAACTTGATGCATTCAAGGCAGCATTTGGCAAGAACTACGACCTTGCCAACAAACGCTTCCTGACGGCAATCGATGAGATTGACAAGTCAATAGACCATCTGCAGAAGACAAAGGAAGCATTGCTCGGCGCCGACAGGAACCTGCGACTTGCCAACGACAAGGCGAAAGACGTGACGATCAAGAGGTTGACCAAGGGCAACCCGACGATGACCGCGAAGTTCGCCGAACTCGGGGATGGCGGGACGTTTGATGCCAGGTGAGCTTCGATTGGTGCGTGGAAATTCCCATTGTGTGGTCGCCTGCGCGACAAGCGCATCTGCACCAGATTGAGAGGCGGGACGGCGATGCACCATCCGGGCGTCCATATCCAGGCCGGTCAAGGCAGGACACGGCATCACGGGTTGCCCGGGGCGCTGGGCAATCGCCGAAGCTATAGAGGCAGCGATGCTTTGGAATTCGCCCGAAGGTCTCGATTCAACAGCGGGATTTTGCGAATCAAATGGCCACACTCCATGAGCTGGACGTTTTTCGTTCCGGTCCGGATCCACGACACAAGCAGCATGCCCGTCCCTTCGGCATCCGAGCGCAGTGCACATTCCCAAACCACAGCCACCCTCCAGCCACTCTCCACCAATGCCGCGATGTTTGCAGCATCCCTGCTCCTGTTGCGTTGGAGTTTTGCATCCCAGAAACCAGTGCGTGTCTTTGGGAGTCGAAAGTAGCTGCAGCCTTCATGGCGATGCCAGAAGCAGCCGTGCACAAGCACCGCTGTATGCCATCGGGGCAGGACGAGATCAGGTTTGCCCGCCAGTTTTCCAGGATGCAGCAAGTACCTGAAACCGTTCGCCCAGAGGTATCGGCGAACCTGCATTTCCGGGGTAGTATCTTTTGCCCGGATGCGGGACATCAGCGCCGACCGCTTTTCCGCGCTCATCACGTCAGCCATTGCGCCAGAGTCCAGTACTTGTCCATCGCACGCAAGCACAATCGCCACACCGTTGGCATCATCGACATCTTCGCGGGACCGGGCGGGCTGGGCGAAGGCTTCAGCAGTTTTGAAACATCAAAAGGCACTCGTCCGTTCGAGCTGATCGTCTCTGCGGAAATGGAGCGGTCGGCGCATGCGACCCTCAGGCTCCGAGCCTTCTACAGGCTTCTGCTGCACAAGGAAGGCGAGATCCCGAAAGACTATCTGAAGTTCTTGGAGACTGTCGCCTCGGGGGCCTCTCCCACTGCAGCGGAGCACTTCGGCGATGGGCGCTGGCGGGAGCTGTGGCGCGAGGCCTGCGAGGAGGCATTGAATCTGACGCTGGGCGTCGAAGCCGACAATCAGGCGCTGTATGAGCGCATCGAAGCTGCCCGCGATCGTCATGACGAGATGATCCTGATTGGCGGTCCGCCCTGCCAAGCGTATTCACTGGTCGGGCGTGCGCGCCAGAGGAACGTCGACGGATTTCGAACTGACGGCATTCCGAAGCACTTCCTCTACAGGCAGTACCTAGCCATCTTGGCGCGATTCAAGCCGGCCGTATTCATCATGGAGAACGTCAAGGGCATCCTGACTTCGACGGTCGGGGGCAAGGAGATGTTCTCGGCCATCCGGATGGACCTGTCGGATCCCACGAAAGCATTGGGGCTTCCGGCTTCAGGCGACCGCGGCAACTCCAAGTATGTACTGCTCCCCATACATGTTCCGCAGGGGGTTGCGAGGACTGAGGAGTTGGCAGCGCGTGATCCGTCTGCTTTCGTGATCCGCAGCGAACAGCACGGGCTGCCGCAAGCTAGGCATCGGGTCATCATCATGGGCATCCGGGCCGACCATGCGATACCAGCGACAGCGACGATTCCCGGACTTCAAGTCCTCCAGACAGGAGCCACGATCGCGCAGGCTCTGGCGGGATTGCCGGCGCTACGCAGCGGCTTGAGCAACAGGGCTGATGATGGTCAGGACTGGTTGTGCGAAGTGCAAGACGAACTCAAGCAAGCCATTGCAGCAATCCGGCATGACCTTCCCGATGTAGCCAGAGTCCTGCGGGACGCACGGCCTGATCCGACTCTCCCGAGACGCGCCATAAAGTACGCGCAGGCCCGGGTAGGCAAGTTGGCCACCGTCATCAAGGGCAACCATGACGGCGTGGTCCTGAATCATGAGACGCGCGGTCACATGAAGTCGGACCTAGGCCGCTATCTCTTTTGCGCCGCATTCGCCGAAGCAAGGGGGCGCTCACCCACAAGCCAGGATTTTCCGGCGCAGCTCGCGCCGGATCACAGGAACTGGGCAAGCGGCGCATTTGCGGACAGATTCCGCGTGCAAAGGCATGACGCCCCATCGAGCACGATAACCAGCCATCTGTCGAAGGATGGTCATGCATTCATCCACTGGGATACTGCGCAGTGCCGCAGCCTCACCGTACGCGAAGCGGCTAGGTTGCAGACATTCCCTGACGATTACCTGTTCCTGGGAAACAGGACCCAGCAGTACGTGCAAGTCGGGAATGCGGTGCCGCCCATGCTGGCAAGGCAGATCGCAGGCGTGGTGCATCAGATTGTTCAAGCATGAGGGTATTGGAGGCAATCGGAGAACATCGCTCGCCGGTGACGACTCGGACTGAGCGGAGCATGGTTGGAACTTCGGACTGGTCGGGAGGAAGGGGATGTGCTGACGATGCTTCCTTGGGACAAGAATGTGGCTTGGCCCAAGTTCAAGGAAACTACTTTGGATGGCTCCGCGAGGGACTTTGATGTCCCTGAATGGGCATCCCGGCTGGCGGGCCTCGGCCATTGGATGGTGTCCAGTGGCACCGATGGGCAATTCTATAGATGTGTAGTGATCGTTCCCGTTCGCAACACGGCGGTCACATGGGTAACGCTTGGCGCATTGATGGCCAGCCTCGCCGACTCGAACACACGGGCAATCCAAATGGGCGACACGGTCTGGTTTCCTCCCAGACGCGGAAGAGTGAGATTTAGTAAGGGCGCTGTCGCTGAATTGCCAGCCGATAACGTACATGGCCTTTTCCGAATTGAAAGGCTGGGTGCGAGAAATGATCGGACAATCGACTCCTGTAGCAGGGATGGTTTCTTTGCGGTGGAAAATTCACCTAACCTCGATTCAGCGCGGTCGGCCGAGAGGATGGCCGTTGTTGCCCGTAGGTTCGGTATCCAATGCACTCCAGATCGATGCCTGATGCTTGAGAACGCAATCGGGATTACAGGTAGCAAGGACCAAGTGCGATCCGCTGCTGGCGGGATTGAGCTGGATGGAATCACGATCGCCGGTTTGATCATGCTTGAAGAAAATGGATTTTCGATGTGCCGACATCTGGGGGGGCGGCGCGCGAAGCCCGATGACAAAGCTAGGCTCGTGGTTATCGATGGTCCTGATGGACTGAATATCCTGGAAGATGAAGCCTTCAAAAGAGCCGATATCCCGGCCGTTGCCATTCTGACGCCGGATGAATGGATATCGGGTCAGCCCGATCCAGACAGGATCACCAACGCCATGGAGGACTGGCGAGGTGATATCTGTGAGCAGTGGCCCCGGGAGCTTGAAATGCCGAGTCTCGGCTGCCTGCTGTATCGGAAGGATTCGAGTCGATGATCAGCATGGATATAGAGACCGGAATCTGGCGGAGGACGGAGAAGGCAAAAGCTTTCTTCCATGTCATCCACGATGCAACTGTTTTGGAACTAGACAGATTGCTTCGTGAGTCGATTCCACGTGCAGCCGGCAACCGAACCTTGATGAAGGATCTTTGGAGTCTGCGGTTGACGATCCTGCAGACGCTGCTTCCATTGAACGCGCCGCAGCTGGCATTGAAGGATGTTGTGGAGCGCGTGGCTTCCACGCTCGAGTTGCGTGACCTGCGGACTGGATTTGAGACTGCCCTGTCGGTGGCGCTTGATACGGTAGGGAATG
>Ga0222422_100421_pt1 | contig 14652 bp, 18 predicted proteins | sample 3A1ome_FD_182469 | JGI IMG/M metagenome (GOLD analysis project Ga0222422, IMG submission 182469) | Enriched microbial communities from leaf-cutter ant dump, University of Wisconsin, Madison, United States - 3A110A (version 2) | ecosystem: Environmental > Terrestrial > Nest > Insects nest > Nest...
CCCAGGTCGGAGGGCCATCGTAGCGATGGTTCTTGCGTCGTAGGCGCGGAAGCGTTCCGGCAGCATCCCCGCGAACTCGTTCGTGGTGGTGTATTTCGGCATGGCGATGTGCCTGGACGAGGTCAGGATGCGCATGGCCTTGTCCCTGAACGCGTCGCTGCGTGCGTCGGCGATCCTGTCGGCGAGGGGGCCGCCATGCTGCCGGGCCGCGTGCAGGCCTTTCGATACGTTGATGAAGGTGGAGAGCATGGAGCCGTCCATCATGACGACCTTCGCCTCCGAAGCCGCGGCAAGCGTTACCTCCATGGACGACATGATCCCGGACAGGGCTTCCTTGTTCTGAGGGGCCCGCGAGACGCTTTCCATCCAGATGTCGCAGTCTCCATCGCCTTCCGCCGGACCGACCCGGACGGCCACGGCCGTGCAGAGGTCTCCGATGCTCTTGGAGTCGCAAACAAGGGCGCCGTCGACAGCGGACAGGCTGCCGCCCTCCGCCGCGTCCAGCATCTCCGGCTCGGGGGCGAGAATGATCCGCTCGATGCCCTGGCGGATCTCCGACCGGGACGACGCGAACTCGGCTGCATGCGCCGCGGCGCGCGCGGCGACGGCGCTTCCCCGCTCGAGAAGCCTTCGGACGATTTCCGAGGGAATGTTTTCAACCGCCCCGTTCATTCGTCGCCGCTCGTGGCCAGCTGGAAGCCGAAATCGCAGACAGGGTCGTACGGAGCCTCCCGCCGGCCATGGACGATGTCCGATTGCCAGGATTCCATGACCGTGGCGAAGCGGTGCGACCATTTCGAATAGGATTCGGGCAATGCCGCGAGCCATCTCCTGTCCATGTTGGCGATCTCCCACAGCGTCTGGGACTCGTCGAAATCCGGAAGCGGCGCCTCCTCGAACAATCCGGCCCGGGTCAGCGGATCGGCGATGGCCGCCACGAACGCCGACTGGAGGGAACGGCGGCCGCCTTCGTCGATCTCGACGCGTCCGGCGGCGGCCCGGGCAAGGAACGCCTCTTCGGCCAGGACCAGCTCGTTCGAGGACAGGCCCAGACCCGCCGCGACGGTTACGGTCGACAGCATCCGCCTCATAGGGAAGCGCCGGGCAGAGGCGACCGCCGAAGCCGACGATGCCTCGGCGCGTTCATGCCTTTCGTCGCGGGCCGCTCTGGCCGCGAGCTTTTCGAGCTTGTCCCGGGGCATCGAGCCGACGATCTGCGCGTAGCTGCGCGCCGCGTAGCGGAGAAAAAGGGGATTGAAATCCGGCAGCGAGGCGCCGAAACGGATGTCGGAAGGGGAAAGGTCCTGGGCGGGGCTGTCGAGATATCCCGCCCGCACTGCCGCCTCCGAATAGATGTCCGCGATCCGGGAGAAGGTTTTCGCCGGCCCCCCTTCGGTCTCGCGAAGGAACATGGCCGCCTTCGTGGCGATGACCGGATTTTCGGACAGCCGCATGCGCTGCGCCCAGGCGATTTCCTGCGGCCACACGACAAGGATCAGGCGGGAGGCGACGTCCGCGCCCAACCTGCGGGCTACGGCGTCGACCGCGCGCCATGTGACATGGAACCTGTTCTTTGCCCGTTCGGAGGCCCATCCGACGAAATGACGTCCGGGATCGCGGCTTGCGTGGCGGAACTCGGCCGCGTCGGTGGAGGCGACCATGTCGTTGAGCCATTCCTTGCGGAGCTCTTCGGCGGCGCCAGGCAGCCGCATACCGGCGGCCGCTACGACCTCCTCAGCCTCCCGCATGGCGCCTTCGGGAAGGGCGAGGGCGGCCACCCGGCGGCGCAGGAGTTCCGCCTTTGCCTCGACGTCGACCATCTGCCGCTACTCCTTGCCGCCGAGAAGGGTGCCGAACACGTCGCCGTCGATGTCGCGAAGCAGAGGGTCGTCCTCCTGGCCGAGCTTGAGTTTCAGCCAGCTGACGAAGTGCTCGTCTGGATCGGTCAGCGTCCGGCCGCGGGTGGACTCGCGCCATTCGGAGACGAGGAGGTTGATGTCGCCGCCCTCCGGGATCAGGTCCCGGGCGACCTCGATGGCTTCGGACGTGAGTTCCGCCGGGCCGCCGCGTTCCTCGAACGTCTTGCCGTCGAGCATGTCGACGGTGTGGATGTCGGACGGCTTCTTGCGGACTCCGGTGGAAAGGCGGGTGCTGGCCGCCTCGATCAGTCTCTTGTGCGATTTGGAAACGGCCTTGAACACGACCTCCACCACGCCGCCGCCGCGACCGCCGCGAACGTACTCCACGAGAACGTCGAATTCGGCAATGAGATTGACTTCCTCGACCGCCTTGTCGATGACGTGCGTCCGGAAGTTGTCGAAACGCGCGTTCCTCTCTCCCGTCTGGAACACCTTGCGCAGCTCCTCGACGTTGGTGTGCCACTCTGGGTGCTTCTTGCGGAACTGGAGGGACATGTTCTCGTAGAGCCGCTGGGAAGGAATCGACTTGAAGTCCCTCAGCCTGCTGACGCTCACCGTGGCGTATACCTTCGGCTCGTAAAGGAACTGGACGAGGATGGGGTCGAAGGCGAATACCAGCATGCCGTTGCCGGTGCTGGAGACGTCGGAGGAAAGGTAGTGGCAGTACATGCTGCGCGGACCTTCGTCGTCCTCGTAGTCGATGAGAAGCGTCCCCTTGCCGAGGCGTTCGAGCGAAGACTGCAGCTTCGAGATGCGGTCGATCCGAAGGTATTCCATGACTTCCTTGACCGGAAGGCGGTGGATGGCTCCAGGGACGATGTCGGAATAGGTCCGCCACATCAGGTAGGTAAACAGGCTCATGTCGCAGGTCTCGAACGGCACGTCCATGACGGCAGTGGCCGAAATGACGGCAGCGCCCTTTTTTACCAGGTCCCTCTCATTGCGTTCCGGCATCATCCGATCTGTCTCCAAGAATTCAATCCTTAATCCCTACAGCTTTCACCTAAGCCATGCAAGTGTCGTTAGGGGAAAAGACTGAATGGGAAAGGATTCGCAGGAAACGAAGAATGGGACTCCCGTTTTAGGGGAAAAGACGTCCAGATCCAGGGGAAAGCGTCCGGATTTTAGGGAACTTCGGCTTGACGGGTTCGAGATCCTTTATGGGATTCAAAGACTTCCGACCTTCCCGAAAAGCCTGAATCATAGAAAAGGATTCGAGGAAGGAATGACTGAAGGATTCTGCCGGGCTACGCCCTTCGGGATCCTCATTGGTTCCTGATCCTCCAGGTCCACGGAGCTTCGAACGTTCCGGTCCATATTCCGGTCCGGGATGAACTCGCGGCGGCGGATGCCGCTCCGTACCGCCTACGCCCCTGTTCGTTCGGCACGGCAAAGCCACGTTCGACCATGTACCGGGCGAGATCGGAGATTCCGCGGACGGAGCAAGTCGCTGAAGCTCCTTCTCCGGACTGCTTCGCAACGACGCATGATACGCGCTCGCCGTCGGCCACTTCGGCCAAGGCCCGCCTGGCGGCCTCGCCGCAATGCCAGGGAAGGCCGGCGGCCGTCTTGCAGTCCTGCCCCAGTCCAGGCGCGTCGGCTCCTTCCAGCCTGACGGCGACGGAGCCTACCGTCAGCACGCTGCCATCGACTACTTTCGCCTTTCCCGCGATGGCCATTCCAGCGGTATAGCGAGGCGCAGCCGCGGCAATGCCCGGATTTTGCGCCGGCCGAGGCGCTTTGGGAGCGACGGGTTTCTTCATCTGCGCGGGCTTGGCCGGAACGGCCATGCCGGGCTTTTCGGCGGGAATGGCCGGGGCCGAGGGCTTGGGCTGGACGCCGGTGACAGGGACGCCCATGGTGCTGGGCAACCGCACTGCCGGAGCGCTTCCGGCTTCGAAGGGAGCATAGTCGGGCGTGGTGCTGGCCGCATTCTGCGCTAGCGCCTGCGTTGCGGCGAATACGGCCATGAAGGCCACTCCGATCAGCCTGGTCTGCATCATGAAGCCCTTTCGTTCGGCGGAAAGCCTGATATAGAAGGATTCTGCATTGAAATCCCTTGTCCGTGCAAATCGCGCGTTCCGCCCTCGCTGCAGGCGTTCGGTTTTCCGAATCCCGAATTTGGTTTTCCGAATCCCGAACGTCTGCAACGGGTCTGTCGCCTTGGGTTTTCGCTTTATCGAATCTGCCATTCGGAATATCGAATCCCCGAAGTTCCCTAAATATTCGGAATACCGAATCTTTTTCCCCTAATTTTTCGGAATACCGAATCATCAGGGTTAACGAGGTTGTTTTTATCTTCTCTGACGTTTGGTTTTCCGAATCGTGGCCCTCTGATCCGTTCGGAATACCGAATCTTTTGACCTGCCGGATCGCTCCTGCAGCGCAAAGATTGTTGACCGAACCTCCTAAATTCGGTATTCCGAATGAAAATTTTCGGTTTTCCGAAAGGCCTCGATGCAGGAGACGGTCGAAAGAGCGGCAAGGATTCAGAAGGCAATGGGCGACCGGCCCGTCGCCTGGCTGCATCGTGCTGTCGGCGTGGCCCTCTCCACCGCGCACGGTTATCTTCAAGGCAAGGTTCCGGCCGCCGACAAGGCGTGCAAGGTGGCCGACGTGCTGGGAATGGACCTGCGCTGGTATATCGAAGGCCGGGAACCGGACGTCGTTCCCGCCGGCGGAAACGGCCTCGTCGAGGTTCCGCTCGTCGACCATGCGTTCGCCGCCGTTGGCTCCGTGCCTTATCCGGGTTCCCTGCTGGCAGCCCTTGCCCCGGACCCGTCCTCCGTGCGGTGCCTGTTCCAGTCGGGGGCGGCCATGCGGCCTTCGGTTCCGGACGGGGCCGAGGTCCTTTTCGTTCCCGTTCCCGCCGCGGGACCGTCGGACGGGGCCGTCTGCGTGCTTAACGTTGGCGGAAAGGTGGCGCTGCGACGGGTTTCACGCGGGCTGGAAGGGGTCTGGATGGCCCATTGCGACAATCCGGCCATGCGCAGTTCGTCCAGGGAGCGGGTGCCCGAAGGCGCCCTGGTCGGCGAGGTGGTGTGGGTCGCCCACCGCCCCTGAGTGTTGACTGCGCGGCGGCGCGGCCTTCATCCTTCCTGTATGGGCAAGATTTCGAAACGACAGCGATGACTTCCGGCTATCCGAACATGGAGGCCCTGATCAAGGCTGGCCTCCGGGGGGACAGGTCCTCCTTCAAGGCCGAGGCGGAGATGTTGGCTGACCTCGCGGAGAGGGACGGCGACTCCCGACTTGCGGAGATGATCCGGGCGGCGGAAGCCGCGGGCGCCGGCGGCAAGGTCGAGGACAAGACCAACGAGACGGACAAGACGGCCGCGTTCAAGGCGGTCCTGTCCGACGTCTCCGACATCCCGGTTGGCCTGACCATGGTGAAGACCAACGTGAAGATGGAGCACGTCATTCTGCCCGAGCACGTCAAGGCGGTCGTCGGGGAGTTCATCCGGGAGCAGGATGACAACGAGAAATACATCAAGGAAGGCCTCGAGCCGCGCAATAAATGCATGTTCCTCGGCCCGCCTGGCAACGGCAAGACCGCGCTTTCCAAGGCGATCGCCAACAGGATGGGCTGCCCCCTGTATTTCGTGCGTTACGACGCCTTGATCTCGCAGAAGCCCGGCGAGACCTCGAAGCGGCTCTATGCGCTTTTCGAGTTCGTGAAGACGCATCGGTGCATCCTGTTCTTCGACGAAGTGGACGCCATCGGCAAGGAGCGCGGCGACGAGAACGAGGCCGGAGAGATGAAGCGCGTCGTTTCGACCTTGCTGGTGCAGCTCGACGACGTCCCGCCCCACGTCATCGTTCTCGGGGCCACCAACCACGCCGGAATGCTGGACCGCGCGATCTGGCGCCGCTTCCATATCCGCATTTCGCTGCCTAATCCCGGGACGGACGAGTTCGAGGCCTATCTCAGGATGGCGTTCGCGCGCTATGGGCACGAACCGAAGGCGAATCTGCGAATTCTGGGTATCCGCCTGCAGGCGGAAAATTTCGCCGAGGCGGAGGTTTTCGTCGAGGATTGCGTGCGGGCTTGGATACGCAAGGACAAGGCTTGCCCGATCGACGAGGCCATAGAGGAGGCGATCGTTGCCTGGCCGAGGACCCGCGTAAAGATTCCGACCTGAAGATTGATTCGTGCCGCCGGCGGGCGAAGGATTCGGTAAGCGGTCCCGGAAGGCCGCTTTCCATCGGAGAAAATCATGAATCAATTCGGCATGGCTGTGGGCGAGATGCCCGACGACGTGATGGACCGCGTCTATGATCCGGCTGAAGTCTTCAAGAACTTCAGCGGAGACGCGCGGCAGCGCACCGTCGTCAGCCGCGAGCATCGCGGACAGGGACGCGAGTTCGTGGTGGAGGTGCGGCGCCACAAGAGGCTTGTGAAGGACGGCCGCTAGTCCACCTTCACGGCGAACAGCGGAATCCGGTCCGGCAGGCGCATTTCAGCCAGGCCGGGAACGTCCGCCGGTGACAGCGGAATGCCCCGCAGAGACAGCTTGCCTGCGGACTGCAGGACCTCCGTTTCGGACAGGGTTCCATTTCCTGCGACGATCGCAAGGAATTCCCACCTGTCGGTGACGGAAAGCAGGAAACCGTCGTCGCCCTTGCCTGACCTGATGCGCTCGGCAAGGGCCGAGGCGTTCCCAGCCTTAAGCGGCGAGGTTTGTTTCCGCGCGGTTCTCGGCGCTGCCGTCCATGGCAGCCGGACCGTTCCCCTGACCAGGTCCACCCCCGCGTCCCCGATCGAGGTGGACGCCTCAACGGCCTTGCCGCCTGCGAGGCTGGCAAGGGTTTCCACGATCCGGCGAAGCCTTCTTGGCAATATGGAGTCAGGCCAGGCCCCGATGTCCGTCCCTTCGGGAATCCTCGCGGATTTGCCCGGATCGTCGTCGCCGGCGGGCACGAAAGCGGTGAAGGCCTCCATGCCGTCGCTCCAGGCGATGCGTCCTATGAAGCCGCCCGCCACACGTCCGCAGTGCTTCATCCAATCCTCGGGGCCGATCTCCGGACGGCCGATGGCATGCAAGGTCGCGTTGCAGGCATGCTTCTCCACGAGCCGGACGAGGTCGTCCGTTCTGACGGAGTGCGGGATGGGGGCGGCGGCGTCCATGTCGCCATTATGGATTCGACCGGCGATATCAGCCAAGCTAAGCTTTGACGGCGGGCGGAGGAAATGCGTATGGCGGAGCCGATGACGGTGCGGTTTACGGTGGGGGATGGCCAGAGGCCGACCCTGTCGCAGGTGTCGCAGGCTCTTGGCGGCGCGGCTCTGGCCGTTCGCCTCGATGGTGGAATCTATGAGGTGGACTTCGAGACGGCCGAAGGGGACGAGGCTGACGCGCTCTGGCTTGCCATCTGCGAGATCGGCGCGGCGTTTCCCGGTTCCGTCATAGAGGAATAGCGTGCGTCAGCAGGAAGCGGCCGCCGGCACGTTTTCGAGCAGGAAGCCGATCTGGTCTTGCAGGCCCGCCGCGCAGAGCTCTTCGATTTCGGCATAGTCCTTGTCGGTGTCGACCGACACGAAGGTGAAGGATTCCGCGTCGACGGCCGGGTCCCATTCTGAAATGAAATCCCTCGCGTCGGCCTCGTCGATGAACGTGCAGGCCTTCGTCTGTCCGGCGGCGTCGAGCTTCGAGAAGAAGGCCATGCCGAGCGATGCTCCGATGAAAATGCCGTCGCTTTCGTGTACGATCACTGTCCGCATGTCATGTCTCCTGTCCCTTCGGCCTTTTCACTATGGCATCCGTTCCAGCATGGAACGCATTCGCGTTCCTCGCGGAGAAGCATGGTAGGGTGGCCATAGGCGAATTTGGAGAGGCCGCATGGACTTGGACGAAGAGTTCGGGCACGCCGAGGCGCTGGCGGAAACGGGATTTTGGGGCCGGCGTGGGGCGGGGTGTGTCGTTTACGCCCGCAGCACGGGCAGGCTCCTGCTTGCCCGTAGGTCCTGCGACGTCCTGGAGCCGGGAACATGGGGCACATGGGGAGGGGCGGTCGAGGAAGGAGCCGACGCCGCGGCATGCGCGGCCCGGGAACTTGAGGAGGAGACGGGGTGTTCCCGTATCGTGGAGATGGTTCCTGTCTATGAGTTCGTGGACGCCTCTTCGGGATTCCGGTATTCGAACTTCCTGGCGGTCGTCGACGACGAGTTCGTGCCGAAGCTTAACTGGGAAAACGACGGTTTCGCATGGGTTGAGCAGGGGGAATGGCCGTCCCCCCTGCATTTCGGCTTGGCCGACCTGATCGACAACGTTCCGGATCTTGCATGTGCCGCGGCGGGTAGCGCCTGCGGCACATGCCCGTCAGGGAACGGCCGCTGACGGCGTTTCCGTGTCTTCGTCGGCTTCGGGGGTGAGCGCGTCCATCTCATCCAGCTTTTCATCAAGCCATTTTTCCAGGCCGCGGAGCATGCGGTTCGCTTCGAAATAGCTGGGCTTGGCGTCCAGTTCTCCGGAAAGCGCGTTTTTGGAGGCAATATCTGCGGCCCGCATGAGCAGGTCCTGTTTCCGTGACCGGACGGTCCGCGCTTGCCCGTCGCGCAGGGCGCATTCGAGCATTTCGTTCTTGAAGGCCTGGACGGCCGCCAGCCCGTACGAAGTGTTTCCGCTCTCCAGGGCTATGGCTACCCGGCGCTTGAAGCGGTTGAGGGCCTTTTGCGCGGCGACCATCGGTTCGGTGATGGCGAAGGCGATCCTGGCCGCGTCTTCCCGGCGGCCTTCGGCCTTGGCGGATGCGAGATCGAGGAACATGGATTCGAAGGCGTCGCGTTCCTTTTGGGTGAGGGTGATGGCAGCCATGGTCCTGCGCTCCGGAGCGGAATGAGATGACAAGCCTACACGCTCGGCAGGCAAGAGGCGAGAATGGTCAGGGTGAAGCCGGGGCAGGGGACGGCGCCGCATCGGGGGGTTCGCCAACCGCATGGATTCTTTCGCCGGAGAAAAGCCATGTCACTTCGTGCGCCTCGTCGGCGCGGGGCGGCTCCATTTTCCTTGCGAGCCGAAGGACGGCGTCTTCGGGGACGGACGCGGCCCTCGAAGCGTTCTGCAAGAGGAGGGTCTCCCGCGGGACCTCGAGATAGACGATCCTGATCCTCGCGCCGTAGTCGCGCAGCAGCCTTGTCACCTTTTCCCTGTTTTGCCGGGTGACGTTCACGGCGTTCCAGGCGAAGTCGCGGCCCGCCCTGAGATGCTCCCTGGCGCTTTCGAATGCGGCCTGGATGAGGCGGCCCTGGTTGTCCCCATGGGCGATCCCCATCTCGAGGCGCAAGGCGTCGAGGCTAACGACCGGAGTGTCCGGGATGTTCCGCCCGATCCATGTGTCCTTTCCGGTCCCGGGAAGGCCGCAGACAAGCGTGGCCTGGCAGCGGAACTCCTCGTGCGCGGCGTAGTCCGGCGGCCTGCTTTCCCTTTCGAAGAATGCATAGCGGCTTTCCGGATTGGCGAAGGGGTAGGGTGCGTCCAGGATGCCGAGTTCATCGAATACGATCCGGGAAAGCGCCACGCGGTCGAGGATTTCGGCACGGTCTCCGCAGAACCTGCCTTTGGCGTCTGCGGACGCATGGGTCAGGAGGTCGGACGGCCTGCAGGAAAGCGCCGTCCTGCAGGCCGCTTTTGCCGCGTCGTCGCGCTCGAAGAGCCAGAACGGTAGCTGGTGCGCCGCGATCAGGCCGCAAAGCTCCTCGCGAAAGGGGACCGGAGCGCCGGCCTCCCAAAGGAGATGCCGGGCGATCGAGGCTCCGAGGCGTGAGTGGCCTGCCGAGGAGATGCGTCCGTCGGGTTCCAGAACCGTCGTGCCGGGCTTGCCGACGTCGTGGAACACGGCCGCCCAGAAGAGCAGACGCCTCCGCTCGGAGGGCAGGGATCGCCATTCGTCGCAGGACACGAGTTCGTCGAGCACCATCCTTGTGTGGGTCGCGACGTCTCCTTCCGCGTGATGCACCGGGTCCTGCGGACATGCGGACAGGCAGGACAGCTCGCTCCACATGGCGGCAATGGACTTCCAGTCGGCCGCGCCGCCGGGAGACGGCGTTAGTTCCGCCATCTTCGCCAGGCTGGAAGTGTCCCTGCGTGGTGTTCTCATTTATCCGGTCCGACGAACAAGGGGGCGCAGCCTTTCAGCCGCGCCCCCTTGTTCTGAGGGAAGCATCCGCTTCCGTCAACGAATGCCGAAGTTGTGCAGCGGAATAGAGCAGAAATGGTCGCGGCCGTCGTAGCCGCGGTAGGTTCCCTTGATGGGGTTGAACGAGCGGTAAGTGTTGCGGCACTGGGTGTACCATTCCGGAGTCCATGGCGTAAGCGTGCGCGGAGCGTAGGTACCGGGCCTGACGCGATGGTTGTAGGCCGGGGTTCTCCAGTCGCGGGGAGGGGACTTCACCACGACCCGGGGAGCGTTGTCCCCGGCGATGACGTTGCCGATGACAAAGCCTGCGGCCGCTCCGACAAGGCCGAGTGCCAGCGCGTCGCCGGAGGTGTGCTTCTGGACCTGGACGGGACGATGGGGCGCATGCCCGGGTCCCTTGAATCCCTGTCCGGCAAAGGCCGGCTGGGCGGCGAGGATCGCGGCGAGCGCGAATGATGCGATCTGGTACTTCATGACGTTCTCCTTTCGGAACGGGCCGCGGCGGGTCGCCTGGCCTTGTGGTTTCGACTATGCGGGAGCCTACGTGAATGTGGGTTGAACGAATCCTTCAGAAATGTCGTTTTTCGGATTGAATCCTTCGCAATCCTTGGTGAAAAAGAAAAATGGCGGACGGATATTCTTGCAGGACCACGGCTTGAACGGATTCGCGTGGATTCAAGGAGACATTGCAGTGAAAGCCTTCGCCCGCCTTTTCGGCCGCCGCCCGTCGAACCTCGTCACGGAAATGGAACGCAGCAGGCTGCGTCGGACCATGCCCGGGGAAACCGCCGCCATCAACGCCATGCGCCTGGGAGTCCTTGTCGCCTGATCCGTTCAGGCGGGGTTCAGCGTCGGGGACGTATCCTTTCCCCTAAAAGGAGAGAAGCCATGACCGTCGCCAGGATCGCCCTTGCCTTCGTTTCGGCATTCGTCGCAGGTTCCGCCTCGGCTGCCGAAATCGAGAATGCGGGGGCGAAGGTGGAGAAGGTTTCCGTTACGGAGGGTGGCGGACGGTCGGAGATCGTGCTTTCCGCCGGCGAATCCGTGGAATTCTGCGCATCGGGCTGTTTCGTGACGTTCGCCAACGGCGACATCGCCGCGCTGGATGGTAGCGAAACCGTTCGGATTGTCGGCGGCGCCGGAAGAATCCTGTCTTCGGAATAGGATTTGATCGATTTCAGGTGGAGCCGGCCGGATCCTTGCCGCATCCTTGTCAGGGAAGAAGCGGGGGTTTGAAGGACATGGGCGCCATAGGCTTGATTTCGATGCCGATAGGACTGGGACTGGCCATCGCCTGCCTGTTCGTCAAGATGCCGCTGGCGCTGGCCGTCATAGGGCTGATGGTCGGCGTCGCGGCCGCAGTCGCAGGCTTCGTCGCCCTCGAGCGGTCCAGTCACGTCGACATCATCCCGGACTACATGAAGAAGGAAGGACAGGTTCCGTCCGATCCCGAAGTCGAAGACGGGGATTCGGGACCGGGCCAGGAACCGTCGAATGCTGAGAGGCAGCATTCAGCCGCGGTAGACGCAGCCCTCCGCGTGACCGACTGAGCCGCGCGAAACCTCGATGCGGTCGAGGCCCGGGAATTCCGGCTGCAGGCTTTCCCATATCCATGCGGCGACGTTCTCGAGCGACGGAACCTCAAGTCCCTTGATGTCGTTCAGGTATGAGTCGTCGAGCGTTTCCCGCAGGGACGCTATCTTCCTGTCCACCTCGTAAAGGTTTGCGGGCCAGCCATAGACAGGATCCGGTTCGCCGGTGAGATGGATGCCTACGCGGAAGGAATGCCCGTGAAGCTTTGAGAAGGGGGGCGTTTCGTGTGCGGCTTCGAATGTGAATTCTTTATAGGTTTCAACGTGCTTGGTCACGGCTCTTGGCTTTCGGGTTGATTTTCAAGGCTTGGGTTCTTGGCGCAGCCGCATTTCGCTCGTTCCGAAAGGATAGGAATTCTGAAAAAATGCGTTGCGCTTGACGCGCGGTTCCTTTAGTTGATCCCGATCCTTCATGCAATGGGTCAAATTTGAGGGAATTCCTCAGAGGCAGACATTGTCTCGCAAGGATAGGAACGTGGCGGCGGCCACACGGAACCTGGAACGGACTTAATACTCATGGATATTGAAGCATTCGCCTGGATGCGCCGTTTGGCGTGCGCGGGATCTGTAACTTTAATCGCGGCATTGTCCGCTGGAGCCTTGCCGGCGTCGGCGGGAGGGCTTGAGCGGCCGCAAGGCGCGCCCATCCTCACGGTCGAGGGGAACATATCCATAAAGAACGACGGCGACGGGGCGGTGTTCGACCGGGACATGCTCGAAAGCCTGGGAGAGGTCTCCTTCAAGACGATGACGCCTTGGTTCACGGGAGAGGTCGAGTTCGAAGGCGTTCCCATGGAAAAGCTCATGGAGGCAGTGGGAGCGAAGGGGACCGAGGTCGAGGTCGTGGCCCTCAACGACTATAAGGCCAGCGTGCCGATCGGGGATTTCGGAGAGTACGGCGTGATCCTGGCTCTGAAGAGGGACGGGAAGTACATGCCGATCAGCGACAAGGGGCCACTGTTCATCGTGTATCCGTATGACGGACATGCGGAACTTCAGAAGCAGAAATTCTACGCCCGGTCCGTGTGGCAGGTGGCGAAGATGATCGTCAAGTAGCCATCGCGGCGAGCGTCGGAACCTACGTCATGAAAAGATGGGTGCCCACCGGAACAAGGCTTGCGCAGGCGACTTTGGGCGTCGCCATAGGGCTTCTCGCCGTCGCGGGCCTATATGTCTCCATCATGCTGTCGCAGCGACAGGAGGCGATGTCGGAGGTTTCGAGCTACAACGTCGCCTTTTCCGCCTCCCAGGGCGTGAGCGAGTATATGCGCCTGCGGCAGAGGCTGGGAGCGATGATCCTGAATCCGCTGTCCAGCAAGGAGAAGCAGGAGGTCGTTCTAAGGTTCGAGATCCTGCAGAACCGCCTCAACCTCTTCAAGAGCGGGGAATTCGGCCAGTTCGTTCATGAGAAGCCTGAACGGGAGGCCATCCTCATGAAGATCGGGGCGATGCTCGACAGGATCGAACCGATAATAAGGTCTCCGTCGGATACCGGGCAGGTTCTGGCGGCCCTTCGTCTGACGAAGCCTCTGGAGGAGGACTTCATCGGCCTTGCCTCCGAGGCCAACTATTACGGCGGCGCGGCCGTCGCGGCCGACCAGATGCAGATGTTCAAGCTTCACTGGACGTTCACCGCCGTGACCCTCCTGCTTTCCTTCTGCGGCGGCGTCCTGTTCCTTCTGAGCAGGCGGCAGAACAAGCAGCTGGCGTCCGCCCAGCAGTCCCTGGCGACGGCGAACGGAGACCTGGCGGGCCAGAACCTCCTGTTCGAGGCCGCCCTGGACAACATGTCCCAGGGGTTGTGCATGTTCGACGCGGCGCACAGGCTGATCGTTTCGAACAGGCGCATGGCGGCGATCTACAACCTGTCCGAAAAGGAGGTCGCCTCGGGCGTGAGCCTCAGGCAGCTTTCCGAAAGCATGGTCGAATCCGGAGCCTGTTCCTGGGACCGGGCTTCGACGCTGCATCGGGAGCTTCAGGAAGTGGCCGTGCGCGGCAAGCCCGAAACCTTGCTGGCCGAACTCGCGGACGGCCGGATCGTGCTGGTTTCGTGCCAGCCCATGGAAGGAGGCGGCTGGACGGCGACGCATGAGGACATCACCGAGCGTCACCGTGCGCTGGAACAGGTCGAGCATATGGCAAGGCATGACACGCTTACTGGCCTGCCAAACCGCGTCCTGCTCAGGGAGCGTCTCGAGGAAACCCTCTCCAGGGACAAGGAGGAGGGCCTTTCGACCGCGGTCCTCTGCCTCGACCTCGACAACTTCAAGAACATCAACGACACGTTCGGGCATCCCTTCGGCGACCTCCTCATCCGGGAAGTGGCCGAACGCGTGCAGGCTGTGTTCAGGTCGGTCGACACCGTATGCCGGGTGGGAGGGGACGAGTTCACGGTCGTCTACGGCGGAATGAAGGATATCGAAAGCGTCGAGGCGGTCGCGAAAATGCTGATCGCCTCCCTCGCGGAACCGTACTCCATCGGCCAGCACCGGGTTATTAGCGGCGGAAGCGTCGGGATCGCGGTGGGATGTCCTGCCGCTGCCGAAGCCGACGTTCTCCTCAAGAACGCGGACATGGCCCTGTACGACGCCAAGGCGGCGGGGAAGGGGACTTTTTCCTTCTACCGCGACGACATGGCAAGGCAGATGGAACGCCGCCGCTGGATCGAGTCCAGGCTGCTCGAGGGAAGCTTCGACGAGCAGTTCGAGATCGCCTACCAGCCGATCACGGCCCTCGAGACCGGAAAGGTCACTTCCGTGGAGGCCTTGCTGCGCGTCCGGCGAGAACAGGAGGTTCCGGTCGCGCCTCAGGAGGTCATCTCGGTCGCCGAGGATACGGGCAGGATCGTGGAGCTCGGGGCATGGGTAATGAAGAATGCCTGCGAGGCGGCGGCCAGGATGGATGCCGACGTCGCAGTGGCCGTCAACCTGTCTCCGGTGCAGTTCTGGCGAGGCGACATAGTCGGTATGGTGACTGCGGCGCTGGCGTCCGCGGGGATCGCTCCG
>Ga0222422_100424_pt1 | contig 14578 bp, 17 predicted proteins | sample 3A1ome_FD_182469 | JGI IMG/M metagenome (GOLD analysis project Ga0222422, IMG submission 182469) | Enriched microbial communities from leaf-cutter ant dump, University of Wisconsin, Madison, United States - 3A110A (version 2) | ecosystem: Environmental > Terrestrial > Nest > Insects nest > Nest...
AGGGTTTCGAGTTCAGGCTGGGCTCGAAGGTCACGGCCGTCGCCAAGGGCAGGAAGGGCGCTTCCGTCACCTTCGAGCCGGTGAAGGGCGGCGCGGCCGAAACCGTCGAGGCCGACGTCGTTCTGGTCGCCACCGGCCGGCGCGCCTATGCCGACGGGCTCGGCCTCAAGGAAGCCGGCGTGGAGACGGACGATCGCGGCCGCGTGAAGACGGACGGCCATCTCCAGACCAACGTGCAGGGCATCTGGGCGATCGGCGACGTGGTGGCCGGGCCGATGCTGGCGCACAAGGCAGAGGACGAGGGCGTGGCGGTGGCCGAGCGCATCGCCGGCCAGGCCGGCCATGTGAACTACGACGTCATCCCGAGCGTGGTCTATACCAGCCCGGAGGTCGCCTCGGTCGGCAAGACCGAGGAGGAATTGAAGAAGGCGGGGGTCGACTACAAGGTCGGCAAGTTCCCCTTCACGGCGAACGGCCGGGCGCGCGCCATGCTGCACACCGACGGTTTCGTGAAGATCCTGGCGGACAAGAAGACCGACAAGGTTCTCGGCGCCCACATCCTCGGCTTCGGCGCCGGTGAGATGATCCACGAGGCGGCGGTGCTGATGGAGTTCGGCGGCTCGGCCGAAGACCTCGCCCGCACCTGCCATGCGCATCCGACCATGTCGGAAGCGGTGAAGGAGGCGGCGCTCGCCGCCTTCTTCAAGCCGATCCACATCTGAGGGCGATGGCGTACGCGTTCCGGTACCGGCAGGCCCGTGCCGTCAGATGCCTGAGGCGCCGTGACCCTCGGGGCTCTTCCCCGAGGGTTCGCCTGCGCCCTGAAACAAAGCGACTTTTTTGCCTCCATGGGCGCGGATCCTCGGCACGAGGCCAAGGATGACGAGAAGGATCGCCGCCGCGCCTTCCGGCAGGCTGAACGGCTACTGGGCCGGAGCCGGCGTGGTCGTTCCGCTGTCGGCCGGCGGGTTGGCCGGAGCGGTCGTATCGTTGCCGGCAGGCGGCGATGCCGGCGCGGGATTGGCGGGCGCCGGCTGGGCGGAATTATCTGCCGGCGGGTTCGCCGGTGCGGGTTCCGCCGGCTTCATGGCGCCGCCATCGGCCGGCGCCGGCTCGCTGGCCGCCGGCGGCTGTGCCGGGGCAGGCGGCTCGCTGCGGCCGAACAGGTAGTAGGCGACGATGGCTAGGACGACCACGACGGCGGCGATCAGCCAGCCGGAGCCGCCGCCGCGGGGTTGCACCACCGTGCGGTTGTCGATGACGGGATCGCCGGTGCCCAGCGGTCGTGTCGGGTTGAGCGGATCGGTCAGGCGCGGATCGTTGGGGTCCGGATTGCCGGGATTGGCCATGTCGTCCTCCTTGGAAGAATGAACAAACAATTCATTCAACGCGCGAGGGCCGAACGGGTTTCACGAGGGCAAACCCGCGGCTGGCGGCCGGCCGGTCAGGCGGCGGGAGCGCCCTGGCATGGCATGGCGGTCATGCCGGTCCCGATGCAGGCGGACGTTTCGGCATGCGCCCGTCCGCCGGCGGCGAGCAGCCCGGCCATAAAGGCCAGGAAAAACAGCACGTGCAGCGCCGCAAGCAGCTTCAACGAGAAGAGTGCCGCGCGGTCGGCGAGGGTGGCGATCGGGTCCATGCCTCCCTGTCTAGGGGCAAATGGCAGCGAAACGGTTAACCGGCGCCGGCGAATTGAGGCCGGAGCGGTTCAGGCGCGCGGATGGGCCGCCTCGTAGATGTCGAGCAGGCGGGCGGTGTCGACGCCGGTGTAAATCTGCGTCGTCGACAAGCTGGCGTGGCCGAGCAGTTCCTGGATGGTCCTGAGGTCGCCGCCACGGCCGAGCAGGTGCGTGGCGAAGGAATGGCGCAGCGCATGCGGCGTCGCCGTATCCGGCAGGCCGAGCGCCGAGCGCAGCCTGACCATGTCGCGCTGGACGATGGCGGGGTTGAGAGGCCCGCCGCGGGCGCCACGGAAGAGCGGCCCCTGCGGGTCGATGTGATATGGACAAAGCCGGCGATATTCGGCGGCCGCCTGCAAGGCGACCGGCAGCACCGGCACCAGCCGGGTCTTGCCGCCCTTGCCGGTGACGCGCAGCACCGTCTCGCGCGGCGAGGCAAGATCGGCGCCGGTAAGGCCCAGCGCCTCCGAGATGCGCAGGCCGCAGCCGTAGAGCAGGGTGAGCACGGCGGCGTTGCGCGCCGCGATCCATGGTTCCTCGGCCAGTTGCTCGCTGGCGGAGACGACGCGTCTGGCATCCGGCGCAGTCAGCGGCTTCGGCAGGGATTTCGGCTGCTTCGGCGCGCGCAGTGCGGCGGCGCCCGCGGCATTGGCGAGCCCGCGCCGTTCGAGGAAGCGCAGCAGCGAGCGCACGCCGGCCAGCCCGCGGCCGAGCGTGCGGGCGCCGGCGCCGCCGTTGCGGCGCATGGCGAGGAAACCGCGCAGGTCCATGGGCTTGAGGTCGGCGATGTCGCCCAGGCCGGGCGGGCCGCCGCAATGGCCGGTGAGGAATTGCAGGAACTGACGGGTGTCGCGCTCGTAGGCCTCGACGGTGAGCGCCGACAGGCGCCGCTCGCCGGCCAGCGACTTGAGCCAGCTCTCGCGTGCCGCCTGGAGGTCCGGTTTGGCCGGGATGAGGAATTCCTGCATTGGCAGCGGAGGACCGATTGAATAAGTCAGTATTGATCGAGTGACGTTAGCAAGCGGTGAAGCTCCGATGCCCCAGCCGAAAAATCCCATCCAGATGGCCGTGATCGGCGCGGCCCACGGCATCAGGGGCGAGGTGCGGGTCAAGACCTTCACCGGCGATCCGCTGGCGCTGGGCGACTACGGGCCGCTCTATGCGAAGGACGGCCGAGCGTTCGAGGTGCTCGATATCCGCCCGGCGGGCACGGTCGCCGTCGTGCGCTTCAAGGGCGTCGCCGACCGCAGCGCGGCCGAGGCGCTGACGGGTGCAGAACTGTTCATCGACCGCTCGGCACTGCCGGATGACGGCGACGAGGACGACTTTTACCAGGCCGACCTGATAGGCCTGGCGGTGCGCGACGGCACGGGTGCTGCCATCGGCAAGGTGGTCGCGGTGCAGAATTTCGGCGGCGGCGACATCCTCGACCTGACGTTGGGCACGCGCAAGGGCGTGCTGATCCCGTTCTCGAAGGCGGCCGTACCGGACGTCTCGGTCGCCGGCGGCTATATCCGCATCGATCCGGTCGCGGCCGGCCTGGTCGAGGACGCCGACGGCGACGGCGAGCCGGATACGGAAATCTCGCCCGGCCGCACCGGCTTCGTCAAGCGCCGCGCGCGCGGCCCGAAGGATGCCGGAGGCAACCTGTGACGTTCCGCGCCACCGTGCTCACCCTTTACCCGGAGATGTTTCCCGGCGCCCTCGGCCTGTCGCTGGCCGGACGGGCGCTGGAGGCCGGCACCTGGGCGCTGGAGGCGGTGCAGATCCGCGACTTCGCCACCGATCGCCACCGCACGGTGGACGATACGCCGGCCGGCGGCGGCGCCGGCATGGTGATGCGCGCCGACGTGCTGGCGCGGGCCATCGACCATGCCTCGCCTGAAGGCGACCCGCGGCCGCGGCTTCTGATGAGCCCGCGCGGCAGGCCGCTGACGCAGGAGAAGGTGCGCGAACTCGCCGCCGGGCCGGGCGCCGTCATCCTGTGCGGCCGCTTCGAGGGCGTGGACCAGCGGGTCATCGACGCGCGCGGGCTGGAAGAGGTCTCCGTCGGCGATTTCATCCTGTCGGGCGGCGAGCCGGCGGCGCTGGTGCTGCTCGACGCAGTCGTGCGGCTCCAGCCCGGCGTCATGGGCAACGAGGCGTCGGGCGAGGAGGAGAGCTTCGAGAACGGCCTGCTCGAACATGCGCATTATACGCGGCCGCAGGAATGGGAAGGGCGCTCAATCCCCGAAGTGCTCACCTCCGGCAACCATGCGAAGATCGCAGCCTGGCGACAGGCCGAGGCGGAAAAGCTGACCGCCGAGCGCCGGCCGGATCTGCTCGCCCGCCGGTCGAAGCCGGCTACTTGACGAAGTAGTAGAATGCCAGCAGCAGGCCGACGGCGATCACCACCCAGCGCATGATGCTCTGCGGCACGCGTTTCGCCACCCAGACGCCGCTCCAGCCGCCGAGCGCCACGCCGGGTATCATGACGACCGCCTGCGGCCAGGCCACCACGCCGCCGGAGACGAAGACGACGATGGCGACGGCGGCGATCACGGTCGCCAGCATGTTCTTCAGCGCATTGAGGCGGTGATAGTCTCCCGCCTGCGAAAGGGCGAGCGAGGCCAGCATCATCACGCCCATGCCGGCGCCGAAGAAGCCGCCATAGATGGCGGTGAGGAACTGCATGAGCGAGCCGAAAAAGGAGCCGACGGACGCCTCCTGTCCGGGTTTCGGCTTCGGCTTGAGATAGGGGCCGGCGGCGAACAGCGCGGTCGCGGCGAGAAGCAGCCACGGCACCAGCGTGCGGAACTGCGGGTTGTCGAGCTGGAGCAGGATCCAGGAACCCAGCAGCGAGCCGGCGATGGAGGCGATCGCCAGCGCGATGGCGCCGCGCCAGAAGGTCTTGAAATCCTCCCAGTAGGCAAGCGTCGAGGTGATGTAGCCGGGAAATTGGGTGATGGAGGACGTGGCGTTGGCGACGACCGGCGGCACGCCGATCAGCGTCAGCGTGCCGAAGGAGAGAAAGGTGCCGCCGCCGGCAACCGCATTGATCATGCCGGTGAGCACGCCGGCGACGAAGAGGAGGACGATTGTGATGATATCCAAGGCAGGTCGGTCCCGATGATGAACCCGCTTTAGGGAGGCCCTGCCGCCAAGACAAGCGGCATTGCCGTTTTCCGACCGGTCCAGTTGCCGGGCACGAGGCGAATGGCCGGTCCTTCGTCTTTGCGGCCGTGATATCGTATCGGCATCGAAAATTCGCTTTGGCGCGTGACAAGCGGACAAATTCGCTGTATGTGCCCGCCGAACCGGCAGAAGTGCCGGGCCCGTCAACCAGTGGCGGTGCAATCGCCCCTGCCGAGGCCGTCGAGGCCGAGGCATAGCCGAGCGGTCCCCGATCAATCCGGGCGAACTGCGAGGCGAGCGAGGGCGCTCTGACTGTCGGAAGAACAAGAAGTGGATTTTTCAGATGGATTTCATCCGTCAGCTCGAGGCCGAGCAGGCCGCCAAGATCGAAGCCAAGCGCAAGCTGCCCGAATTCCAGCCCGGTGACACCGTGCGCGTCAACGTGCGCGTCACCGAAGGCTCACGCACCCGCGTGCAGGCCTACGAGGGCGTGGTCATCGCGCGTTCCGGCGCCGGCCTCAACGAGAACTTCACCGTGCGCAAGATTTCCTACGGCGAGGGCGTGGAGCGCGTCTTCCCGGTCTTTTCGCCGATGGTCGAGGGCGTCGAGGTCGTGCGCCGCGGCAAGGTGCGCCGCGCCAAGCTCTATTACCTGCGCGACCGTCGCGGCAAGTCGGCCCGCATCTCCGAGAATACCGGCGTGCGTGCCCGCAAGCTGAACGACGAGGAGCGCGAGGCGCTGGCCGCCGAGAAGGCCCGCATCGAGGCCGAGAAGGTCGCCGCCGCGCAGGCCCTGGCCGCGGAAAAGGCAGCAGAGGAAGCCGCCGAGGCGAAGGCCGCGGAATAGGCTTCCCTTTCCCGCAGGCTTCACAAAAGGCGGCTTCGGCCGCCTTTTTCATGGTCTGGCGGAGCACAGGATTCCATTGCGGTCGCCTCCGGCGCATCGTTGCGGCTTGCAAGCCGGATGCGGACGTCTAAAGTCTCACCGATCTCGTGGCGCGGTTTTCGCGCCTGTATCACACGTTCGGGGATAGTCACATGACCAGATCGAAACTGCTGCTGGCGGCGCTGTTCGCCTGCCTCCTCGCGCCGATGGCGCTCGCCGCCGACGCGCTGCCGGATCTCGCCGGCCGCAAGGTGGTCGTGGTGACGGAGAACGCCTATCCGCCGCTCCAGTTCGTCGACCCCAAGAGCGGCAAGCAGATCGGCTGGGAATACGACGCGATGAACGAGATCGCCAAGCGGCTCAACTTCGCCGTCGAGTACCAGAACACCTCCTGGGACGCGATGATCCAGGCCGTGTCCGACAAGCAGTACGACATCGGCATGACCGGCATCACCATCAACGACGAGCGCAAGGCCAAGGTCGACTTCTCCGACCCCTACATGCGCAACGAGCAGTATATGCTGGTACGCGGCGACGAGACCCGTTTCACCGACGCCAAGAGTTTTGCCGAATTCAAGGATGGATTGATCGGCGCCCAGCCCGGCACTTCGCCCTTCTACACGGCCGTCTATTCGGTACTCGACGGCAACGAGCAGAACCCGCGCATAAAACTGTTCGAGACGTTCGGCGCCACCGTGCAGGCGCTCAAGGCCGGCGACGTCGACGTCGTGCTCACCGATTCCACCGCCGGCAGGGGCTATGTCGATGCCTCGGACGGCAAGCTGAAGCTGATCGGCGGCCCGCTCGGCACCGAGGACTTCGGCTTCATCTTCCCGAAAGGCTCCGACCTCGTCGCGCCGGTCAATGCCGCCATTGCCGTGCTGAAGGCCGACGGCACCATCGAGACGCTGAACAAGAAGTGGTTCCTCGACTACAAGATGGGGGAATGAGCGGGCGGCTGATGCCCGTCACAACCCGGTATCTCGTTGAGTCGATGCTCCTTCACGCCCCCCTCCGGCCTGCCGGCCATCTCCCCCGCAAGGGGGGGTATCGGTTGTCTTTTCGGCCTTCGCCAATCTCCAACCTTGCAGGATGGGCGCTGCTGTTGGGGCCGGCCCATCTCCCCCCTTGCGGGGGAGATGGGCGACAGGCCGGAGGGGGACGCCGTGGAGCGTTGTCCTCCGACCTGCGGCCCGGCGGCGCGGCCGTCCGCTGACGATGGCGCCCGTCTCGAAACAGGAATTCCCCTGGTGGCTTGCCGCTGCCGTCGCCATCGCCTCGGCAGCGGCGCTCGCCATCGCCGCCAGCGATCTCTACCGTCAGGTCTTTTCCACGGTCGTCGCCGGCATCGGTGTGACGATCTTCGTCACCGTGGTCGGCTTCGCGCTGGCGTCTGCGCTCGGCCTTGCCGTTGCGCTGATGGCGTTGTCGGGATCACGGGCGCTGCGCGAAATCGCGCGCTTCTACGTCGAGATCATCCGCGGTGTGCCGATCCTGGTGCTGCTGTTCTGGATCGCCTTCGTCGGCGCGCCGGCGCTGGTGGCCGGATGGAACGCCGTCACCGCGCCATTGCAGCAGGCGGGGTTGATGGAGCCGCTGATCGTGCGCGACCTTTCGCTTTTATGGCGCGCCATCATCGCGCTCACCATCGGCTATTCCGCCTTCATCGCCGAGGTGTTCCGGGCCGGCATCCAGTCCGTGGAAACCGGGCAGATCGAGGCGGCCAAGGCGCTCGGCCTGTCGCGCGTGCAGCGCTTCCGGCTGATCGTCTTCCCGCAAGCGATCCGCACCATCCTGCCGCCGCTCGGCAACGATTTCGTCGCCATGGTCAAGGATTCCTCCCTCGTCTCGGTGCTCGGCGTTGCCGATATCACCCAGATGGGCAAGGTCTATGCCGCCGGCTCGTTTCGCTTCTTCGAGACCTATTCCATCGTCGCCTACATCTATCTCATCCTGACGGTCAGCCTTTCGCTGGCGCTGAGGGCGCTGGAAAAGCGGATGCGACGCGGCCGCGAGGGTTGACCGCGGGACGCTTCGCTTTCACGCTGGCGCCTCCAACCCGGAGGCAGTCAACGATGTCCGTCGAAAAGGCCAATGCGGCGCTGGACTCCGTCTATTCGGCCCGCGATCCGAAGGAACTGGCGGCAGCCTATGCCGAATGGGCGGCGAGCTACGACAAGGAAACGGCCGAACTCGGCTACCTGCTGCCGTTCCTCATCCCGGCCTGGGTGGCGCGCCACGTGCAACCCGGCGAAGGCCCGCTGCTCGACGCCGGCTGTGGCACCGGGCTCTCCGGCCCGCAGCTCAAGGCGCTCGGCTACGACGATATCGCCGGGCTCGACCTCTCCGACGAGATGCTGGAGGTCGCCGCCGGCCGCGACAGCTACAACGACCTGAAACAGGCGACGCTGGGCGAGCGCCTGCCGTGGCCGGACGGGTATTTCCGCGCCTTCTTCTCAACCGGCGTGTTCACCATGGGCCATGCGCCGGCCGCCGGCCTGCACGATCTGGTCCGCATCACCGCAAGGGGCGGCCACGCCATCTTCACCGTACGCGACCAGGTCTTCGAAAGCGGCGGCTTCCGGGCCGTGTTCGACGAGCTGGAGGCCGCCGGTCGATGGCGTCCGGTGGAGCAGAGTCCGTGGTTCCGCTGCTATGCGGTTGCCGAACCGGAGGCACGGGTGAAGACCTTCGTCTTCGAGGTGCGTTAGCGGCGTCTCGATTGCCGTTCCGGCAAAAGATTGCTATGGACGCGGCATGGAAGAGCTTTTCGGCGATCCCGCCTACAAGAAGTTCGTGCTGCAGGACCGCAAGCGCCTGCCGGCACGCTTCTTCGCGCAGGTTTGCGGCGCCTCGACCTGCCGACTCGGCTGATCGCAGGCCGCATCCCGGGCGCCAGCGCCCGCTCCTCCATTCCAAATCGACGGATTTACGCACATGAGCGCACCGCGCACCCTCTACGACAAGATTTTCGATGACCATCTGGTCGACCGCCAGGACGACGGCACCTGCCTGCTATGGATCGATCGCCACCTCGTGCACGAGGTGACCAGCCCGCAGGCCTTCGAGGGCCTGCGCATGGCCGGCAGAAAAGTCCGCCATCCGGAAAAGACGCTCGCCGTGGTCGATCACAACGTGCCGACCTCGCCGGACCGCGTCAACGGCATCAAGAACGAGGAAAGCCGCATCCAGGTCGAGGCACTGGCGAAGAACGCCGCCGACTTCGGCGTCGAATACTATTCCGAGAAGGACCGCCGCCAGGGCATCGTCCACATCATCGGGCCGGAGCAGGGCTTCACGCTGCCCGGCATGACCATCGTGTGCGGCGACAGCCACACCTCCACGCATGGCGCCTTCGGCGCGCTGGCGCACGGCATCGGCACCTCGGAAGTCGAGCATGTGCTGGCCACACAGACGCTGATCCAGCGCAAGGCCAAGAACATGCTGGTGCGCGTCGACGGGCAGTTGCCGGCCGGCGTCACGGCCAAGGACATCATCCTCGCCATCATCGGCGAGATCGGCACCGCCGGCGGCACCGGCTACGTCATCGAATATGCCGGCGAGGCGATCCGGTCGCTCTCCATGGAAGGGCGCATGACGATCTGCAACATGTCGATCGAAGGCGGCGCGCGCGCCGGCCTGATCGCGCCGGACGAGACGACCTTCGCCTATGTCAGGGACAAGCCGCGCGCGCCGAAGGGCGAGGCGTGGGATGCAGCCGTCGAATACTGGAAGACGCTGAAGTCCGACGAGGGCGCGCATTTCGACAAGGTGGTGGTGCTGGATGCGGCGAAACTGCCGCCCATCGTCACCTGGGGTTCGTCGCCGGAAGACGTCGCCTCTGTGCTCGGCGTCGTGCCCGATCCCGAGGAGATCGAGGACGAGAACAAGCGCAATTCCAAGAAGCGCGCGCTCGACTATATGGGCCTGACCGCCGGCACGAAGATCACCGACATCGAACTCGACCGCGTCTTCATCGGCTCGTGCACCAACGGCCGCATCGAGGATCTGCGCGCCGTGGCGGCGGTTGCCAAGGGCAAGAAGGTCAATCCGCGCGTCAATGCCATGATTGTGCCGGGTTCCGGCCTGGTGAAGGCGCAGGCGGAAGCGGAAGGGCTGGACAGGATCTTCATCGAGGCCGGCTTCGACTGGCGCGAGCCGGGCTGCTCCATGTGCCTCGCCATGAACGACGACCGGCTGGCTCCGCACGAGCGCTGCGCCTCGACCTCGAACCGCAATTTCGAAGGCCGCCAGGGCTTCAAGGGCCGCACCCACCTCGTCTCGCCGGCGATGGCGGCGGCGGCGGCGATCGCTGGCCACTTCGTCGATATCCGCGACTGGAAGTAGCTTTCCGGATCGTTCCCTGTGAATGGGACGGTCAGCTTGTCACCGCCGTCATCCTCGGGACAAGCCCGAGAATGACGGCGTTAGCGCAGGTTTCGCCGCTACTCCCATGCCCTGCCGGCGGTGAACACGCCGACTCGGTTACGGTGCAGTCCAAAATCGTTGCGAAACGGGACAGGAGCGGTTATATACGCCGCGATTTCCCTTATTGGTGGCTTGTACCACCGCCCGCGCCGGGACGCGGGCGAGCGAGAAGGATTTATCTGATGGCCAACACCCTCTTGATGCCCAAGGCGACCGCCGTCTGGCTGGTCGACAACACGGCGCTCTCCTTCGACCAGATCGCGCAGTTCTGCTCGCTGCATCCGCTCGAGGTGAAGGCGATCGCCGACGGCGAATCGGCGCAGGGCATCAAGGGCATGGACCCGATCATCACAGGCCAGCTCACCCGCGAGGAGATCGCACGCGGCGAGAAGGATGCGAATTACCGGCTCAAGCTTTCGGAGCCGAAGGTGCGGGTGCCCGAATCCAAGCGCAAGGGGCCGCGCTACACGCCGCTGTCGAAGCGCCAGGACCGGCCGAACGCGATTCTCTGGCTGGTGCGCAACCATCCCGAGTTGAAGGATGCGCAGATCTCGCGTCTCGTCGGCACCACCAAGTCGACCATCGAGCAGATTCGCGAGCGCAAGCACTGGAACGCGGCGAACCTGGTGCCGATGGACCCGGTGACGCTCGGACTGTGCTCGCAGATCGACCTCGACCTCGAAGTGCAGCGCGCCTCGCGCGGACGCGAAGCGCCGCAGCCGGTCGGCGACACGCTGCTGCCGGCGGCGCTCACCGAACGCCTGGTGCCCGAGCAGCCGAAGCCGCGCGGCGAGGACGAGGAACTCGACGCCAACGCCGTCTTCGCCAAGCTGTCGGCGCTGAAGTCCAAGGACGAGGACGCCGACGACGAGGAATAGCGGGACCGAAGCGCAGCGCGCTTTCGGATTCGCGCCATACGCTTCAGCGACCTGATCTACCTGCGCCTCTGTCCCGAAACCGGTTCCCGCTTTCGGGAGCCGTGCGTCAGGCGCCCCTAGCCGTCGGTCCCATGCCGTAGGCTTCGCTGCGCTCGACGGCGCGGTAGAAGTCGGCGAGCTGCTTGCCGCGCTCCGGCTTGAAGATGCGGCCGGCGATGACGACGGCGCCGATGCGGTCGACGCGGAAGGCACGGAAGTCGCCGCGCATCTCGCACCAGGCGACCAGCGTCCATACCTTGCCCCAGAACCACAGGCCGAGCGGCCGGATATCCCGCTCCGAGCCGCGGCCGGCCTCGTCGCGGTAATCGATGGTCAGCACCTGCCGCTTCTCCACCGCGCGCTCGATCAGGTCGATGTTGGCGCGGTCGGTATCGCTCACCACCCACATGGGCGTGTGGATCTCGGTGCGGGCGATGCGGTCCTTTTCCGCATCGGGCAGCACGGCGCCGATCTTGACCAGCGCCTCGTCGGCCGCGCGCGCCATCGCGGCGCCGCCGAAGGCGCGCACCATGCGCGCGCCGGCGACGAGGGCAACGATCTCGTCACGCGTGAACATCAGCGGCGGAAGGTCGAAACCCTCCCTCATCATGTAGCCGACGCCCGCTTCCCCGTCGATCGGCACGCCGGTCGACTGCAGGTCGGCGATGTCGCGGTAGATGGTGCGTTCGGATACTTCCAGCCATGTGCCCAGCTTCTGCGCGGTGACCAGCCGGCCGCCGCGCAGGTGCTGGACGATCTGGAAAAGCCTGTCGGCTCGTCGCATCGTATGGATCCCCGTTTCCTATGGTTCCAGCCCTTCCCGCCGACGCAATTCCGCCACGAGGGCGGCGCCGGAGGTGAGCCTTGGAGCGAGCGGTTCGATGGTGGGCGTATCCAGCCCCGCCGTCCAGCTCCGCATGACAAACGTCCTTCCGGCCCCCGCCCGAAACACGCGTTTATGACATCATGCTCCTGACAGCATCGTGTCAGGAGCCTGCACCGTACTCCCTGGCGAACAGCGCCCGCATCTCGGCGATCTGGCCGTTCGTCTCGGGAAGCAGCGCCGACAGGAACTCGACCGCAAAGGTACCGGGCGCGGAACCCGGCGCCGAGACGATGCGGCCGTCGGCGACGGCGTGCGGCACGTCGCGATAATGCCCTTGCCCGGCATAGTCAGGCAGGTGGCGCAGGATCCAGTCGCGCCCGTTGCTGGTATGGGCGGCGTTCTCGAACAGGCCGGCCCGCGCCAGCGCCAGCGTGCCGCCGCAGATGCCGCCGATTACGCCGCCGCGCGCCGCGACGGCGTGCAGCAGCGGGGAAATGTCGGGAGCCTCCGCGCCCGGCCATGTATCGGAGCCGACGACCGCGACCGCGTCGAGATCGGCATTTTCGGCCGGATCGATGGTGCGTTCGCCGCTCAGCCTGAAGCCGCCGATCGAGGTCACCGGGTCGCCGTCAGGCGTCAAGGCGACGGTCGCGAGGCCGAACCAGTCGGCGGCCGAGCCGGACAGCAGGCCGAACTCCCAGTCGGCGAAACCGGGAATGAAGACGAAACCGATCTTCCTGGGTTCTGACAAGCTGTCCTCCTGTTCGGCTCGCCGGGCACTCTATCTGGGTTGCGGCGAACGGTTTGCCAAGGTCGGGCCTAGCGGAAATCGCGGCGGAACCGCTCGTCGTAGCGATCGGGCCAGCCGATGTCCTTCTGCACGCTGAGCGGCAGATTGCCGAGCAGCCGCCGCGTGCGGCTCTCGTTGCGCAGCGTACGCACCTTGCCGATATAGGTCTTCATGCCGGAAAACAGCGCGATCTCTCTCATGACAGCCTCCTCTCGATTCGATGGAGGCAGTATCGCACAGGCCTCCTGACAGCAGTCTGTCAGGTGGTTGGCGGCGACGGCGATTATGCTCCGCATCTCGCGGTGTCTCAGCCGAAACGACGCGCCGCGTCGATGGCGAGACCGAGGCCGACCGAGCCGAACCGGTCGGAGCGGGACATGCGTGCGTGCCCGAACCGCGCCGTCGCCGCCTTCTCGACGGCCGGCACCTGGACGCCGCCGCCGGTCAGGATCACGGTTTCGATCGCATCGGCGCCTATGCCCGCCTGGCCCAGGGTATCGTCGATCGAGGCCCCGATGCGGCGGACGAGGTCGCGGCTCGCCGCCTCGAATTCGGCCCTGGTCGCCGGCACTTCGAGCGTCAGGCCGGGTTCCCGCAAGGCGATGGTCGTGGCCTCCGTGCCGGTGAGCGCGATCTTCGCGGTTTCCACCTCCGCGGCCAGGCGATGGCCGGAGCGATGCCTGAGCAGATGAGCGTAGCGCTCCAGCTTTTCCGGCTCGGCCGCTTGCCTGAGCAGCATGCGGATGTCGCCGGCGTTCCTCTGCGTATAGAGCGTGTTGATGCGATGCCACGTCGCCATGTCCTTGAAATACCAGACCGGCAGCCGGCGCTTGCCGTCCAGCGTGGAGGAGCCGAGGCCGAGATGCGGCATCACCCTGGCGATGCTGAACTGCCTGTCGAAATCGGTGCCGCCGATGTGAACGCCGGCCGTGCTCAGGATGTCGTCCAGGCGGTCCGCACGCCGGGCGCGCTCGGGCGAGAGCCTGAGCACCGAGAAGTCCGAGGTGCCGCCGCCGATGTCGACCACCAGCGCGAGTTGCTCGGCGCCGATCGCGCGTTCGTGGCTCAGCGCCGCCGCAACCGGCTCGAACTGGAACTCGACGTGACGGAAGCCTTCCATGCGGGCAGCGGCTTCGAGCTGCGCCTCGGCCTGCCTGTCGGCCTCGTCGACGAAGCGGACCGGCCGGCCCAGCACGACCTGTTCCGGCGCGGCGCCCCTTTCCGCTTCGAGCCGGCCACGCAGGTGGCGCAGGAAGCGGCCGATGATCGCCTCGAAGCGCAGGCGCTCGCGACCCACCTGCGTCGTATCTTCATCAGCCCGGTGCCGAGGATGGACTTCAGCGCGCGCATGAAGCGTCCTTCCGCGCCGTCCATGTATTCGAACACGGCTGCCCGGCCGAAATAGGTCCTGCCGTCCTCGAGGCTGTAGAACAGCGCCGAGGGGATGGTCAGATGCCCTTGTTCGAGCGGCACCAGAACGGGCGTGCCGCCCGGTTCGCACAGGCCAACGGTCGAGTTGGTGGTGCCGAAATCGACACCACAGAAGGATGCTGCCATGGTCGGAAGCTCGCGGTGGACGGCGCATGATCCCGCAAATGCCAGGCTGCGCTTTCGAAGAAGCGGACCCTCTAGCCGACCCTTACCCGAAAGGGAAGGCCGCGGGGAACCCAGACTTATGGCAACCGCGTATGGCGGCGCACCCCCACCCCTGACCCCTCCCCGCAAGGGGAGGGGGACTTTGCGGCTGCGCCACGATACGCCAACCTTGGCGATTTCGGGCGCGAAGGCGGTGTCGACGTTTCCCTCCTCCTTGTGAGGAGGGAACAAGGGTGGGTGTGCGACGGCACAAAGGGGGAAACTCGATATGCGACAGCCTTCGGGTCAGACCCCGATGCCTCTGGCATGCAGCGCGACGCCGATCTCGTCGAGGATGGCGGG
>Ga0222422_100426_pt1 | contig 14526 bp, 22 predicted proteins | sample 3A1ome_FD_182469 | JGI IMG/M metagenome (GOLD analysis project Ga0222422, IMG submission 182469) | Enriched microbial communities from leaf-cutter ant dump, University of Wisconsin, Madison, United States - 3A110A (version 2) | ecosystem: Environmental > Terrestrial > Nest > Insects nest > Nest...
CCCGGCGTATTCATGCAGCGACCTCAGCAGGTGCCACATGCCGACGCGGACGGGATCGCCGTCATCGTCAATGCCGAGAGCGGCTGTGTGCGCCGCGACGGCCTTCGCGGCCGCCTCCATCGCGTCGTTGCGTTCCATCTGGTATCTCCTTCTGTCAATCAGGGTTTCGGGGCGGCCGACGGCTCGACCGACCACGGCGCATCGTCGCTGAACTGGGCGTCGAGCGTCGGAAAATCGGGAACCCTGACTTCGCCTGCGACCATGACGGGCACTTGGCTTGAATAGCGGACATCCGCCTCGAACACGTTCTTTGGCAAGACGTAGACGTCGATATCGTCCCCCCAGAAATTCGTGATCCGTTTCGGTGAAAACACCACCTTCTTGCCTTCGCGCTCGACCAAGAACGACCCGTCTGGGAGAAGCGAAGGGTCGCCGTTGCTCGACCAGGACTGCCCCTTGTATTCAGCCGAGCGCTCCACGATATGCTCGACAGCCTCGCGCGTCAGGGCGTATTCGCTGCCTCCCAGGTGGTAGGCTGGAAGCCCGCGGGTCGCGGCGATCCGCGCCGGGGCCGAATATGATGCGACGGAGCCGCTGACCAGCCTCGGCAGGAAGGGAGCGGCAGACTCCCGGTTTCGCGGATCCCAGTCGGCCAGCCATTCCGGCTTCGCCGTCGTCACGTTGAAGTCGACGTCGTCATCCCACATCGTCTGGTGTCCGGTGCACCTGACTTCCTTGACCTCGACGCCGAGGGCCTCGAACGCCTTCCTGATCCTGGGGATGACGACTTCCGGATTGTCAGGGGAGTGAAGCGTATAGGTCTCGTCTCCCGACACCTCGCGGTATTCGCTGTAGCGCATGTGGGGCTGGCCAGAGACAACGAGATGCCAGTCCAGCGTGCCGTCGGGCAGGGGCCTGATGCTGTATCCCGTCGATCCCAGATGGTTCTTCTCGATCCAGCCGGCGGTGTTGGCGCCGTTGAGGTTCGACGTACGCCTGAGCCCGACGTTCTCCAGTTCATGGCGCAGCGCCTGAACCGTCCTCACCGCGGATATTTTCGCCATTTCCGTCTCCGTGCGTTACTGAAACCTGCCTTGCCGAGAGGATGACAGCAAATGACGCTTGGAAGAAGAACGTGCGCCCTCGCCACTGGCGTCGCAAGCGGCTATTATCGGCGTCTCGAAGCGGAGGCCGACATGCCGCGATATTATCTGGTCGACGACGGAATCCATATGCCTCGCTGGTGCCAGCTCGCTGCCGGCCCGGACGGCTCCTTCTGGATCGACTTCAAGGCCCGCCGCATTCCCTATGACGACGGCCAGCCGCTCGCCCATGTGGAAGGCGAGGACATGATGACGACCGTCGACGGGGTGCCGGACGAGATCGCAGAGCTCGAACGGAGCTACGCATTCGAAAGATTGCTCGACCCATGGTCGGACCAGGGATGGATCGCACCCGACGGCAAGTTCTGGGGTTGCAGCTTCTACGTGCATGATGACATCGCCTACGCCCTCCTCAGAAAGCATCCTGCCGCCCTGGAGCACCAGGGATGGGTGAGGGTGCATGCCGACAGCTTCAGAACGGACGAAACCTTCCGCAGGATCACGAAACGGCAGGAAGCCACCTTGCTGGCGCTTGGATTTCCGGACGCCGTTCCGGGAAGCGGCGGCGTGCGGCGCTTCGCCGAACCGGACAGGAACGCCCCGCCGCCGCGCTACGCCGTCAGGCGCCCCGCGGGCATGAACCGGATTCAAGCGGCGCCTCCGGCAGTCGCCAGGCCGAACGACGCTCTCACCCGGCTGGCGGAAAGGCTTTGCGAATGTCCGGAACTGGCCACGTTGTTCGGCCTGCCTTTCGAGGCCATTCCCGAAGTCGGACCTGGAACTTGGGACTGGATGCTGAGGTGGGACGAAGTCGACCTCGGAGGAGAGGAACCCGCGGCCTGGCTGCTTGAGGCCGAGGGGCTTCATCTTCGGGCGACATCCTTCAACACGGTCGAGGTCGCCCCGTGGCCGGAACCGGGCATACATGTGGAAGCCTCCACGGCGGCCCTCCTTCCAGCGAGGGCCGCCCGGCGCTCCGCCTGACCTCGCCCCTCCTATGCGGCGGCGAGGATGGCTTCTGCATAGTCCCTCGCCACCTTCTCAGCCTGGCTGGAAGGATACACGCCCGCATAGGTCCTGTTTTCGCGAGGCGACACGTAGGGTTTCAACTCGATTTCCGGGACCGGCGGAAGGTCGGCCACGACGGACTGCAGGCTCTTCTTGTAGTCAGCGCGCTGACGGTCGATATCCGCCATCCATTCACGATACACCGTCGTCCATGACTTCCTGCCTCCGGCGCGATCCATCCTGCCGCCCCATGGCGCGTTCACGATGTCTGCCGGCATCCTCGACTTGACGCAAAGCACGGCGTACCTGCGGGCGGTTTCCCGAAGGATAGTCTTGGCGCAGTCGTCGTGCAGGGTGATGGTCACTTTCAATGGCGGTCTCCTGATGTCGTTGTTGTTCGATGCCGTCAGTCCCATGCCCATTCCGCTTATTTGGGCAACCTCCGCTCCGCTTTCGATCCCAGACCGGATTGTCTGGCGAAGATTTCCTTTTCCCGCTCGTATGTCGGGGAGACCATCGGATAGGTTTCCGGAAGCCGCCAGAACCGACGGTAGCCATCCGGATCCATTCCGTAGTGGGACTTCACATGGCGGCTCATCATCTTCCGGACCTCGCCGTCAAACAGGCAGACAAGACCTTCGTCCGTGACGGACTCCGAGACAGGGACGGCCGGTTCGAGGAAGTGCCCTGTCCCGGCGTTCCTCCTGATTTCCCACTCGCCTTTCCTGACGGACCGGACGAGGCAAAGGTCGGCCGCTATAGCCACGTCGCGCACAAACTCCACCACATGGTCGACCGGAAAGTGTTCGGTTATCTCATGGAGTTTGAACCAGTCGTCCTTCTTGCGGATTTCCATACGCCTGTCACCGCCGACAAGCCTTTCGGAGATTTCACGCGGAACCGCGAACCCTTCCAAGAGGCGGGCATCCTGACTGATGCCTGCCTCGACCAGCGCCCGCGCCTCGACGGTGTCGCCCTTCGCCATGAACATGACCACGCCCCACACCAAGGATGCATACGGATTGTCAGGCGACCGTGCTCCTATGATTTCCATGGCGGCCGACACCTCTCCGAAAACGGCCTTTGCCAGCGCCAGTTCGGCCATGACCTCCGTCTGCACATCGGCAGCGTCCCCCTCATGCAGGAACGCCACCATGGCTTCGCGATCCTGTATTCTCTCCCTCCAACGCCTACGGACCAACCAGTCGTTCAATGTCGGCGTCCGTATGTCGGCGGGTGGCTCGGAAACTCTGGCAGGCTGCCGAAGTTCATCGTTCTTCAACCTGTGCATCAAGGCGTCGGCCTTCCAGCCCAAGGCTCCAGCCACCAGGTCGAGAACCTCGGTGTGCTTGGGATCATTCCCGTACAGGGCACGGATGCCCTTGGTCAGGTTGCGTATGAAGTCACGGGTAACGTCGATGGACACGAGTCCCTCCATTTCCGTGGTGCGGCAGGACGCGAAAGCGTCTGCTGGCCATCTCCGTCACCCGCGCCGCCCCACTCATGTGGAAGCTCGTGGAGGAATTCCGAACTGCCGACGTTTAGCTTGCCCTTCCGGGTGGAGAATGCCGAGGTTGCCGACGACCTGTGGGCGGGCTTCTACTCCAAGGACTAAGTCCTGTCAACAAAATTTGCTGCATCTACACGAATCCTGCCGTCGGCTCATCTCGCGCGAACCGTTGGCAACGGGCAGGGATTCGTTCACCATTCCAGAGGATCGAAACCTTGGAGGCACGCATGGACGCCAACGAAGCCGCGACGAAGCTCGACGGCAGCGAATACCGGGAAGAGGGGTCCCGCGAACTCTTCGCAGCCATGAAGGAGGCTGGACTCGTCGCCGTTTTCGGGGCCAGCGACGACCTGATGGAGTTCCGCGGGGCCGAAAACGACGAAATCGGAGCCTACAACGGTGGAAGGGCCTATTTCACCCGGAAAGGGCTGCTACGGAACGAATGCGAAGACGACGATTGTCCTTACCATGCGAAGGCCCGGAAGGCGGCCGCAGTCGTGAACGCGGTATGGGACGAGGGCGGCCTGTCGTGGAGCTACCGGACGGAAATCCCGCACGAGACCTTCACGGTCTACGAAGACGGAGAACCCTACTGCCGCGGCATCGTGTTCGCCCTCTCGGACGTTCCTGACTAAAGCCCGGAGAGACCGGACGGCCCGGCGAAGGCGCGCGCCCGCTCCGCGTCGCCGCTGAAACTCATTCTCTCGCCCTCGCCGGCGCGGCGATGGGCGAGCTGGTAGAGACGCAGCGCCTGCCGCATCACGGCGGACGGAGACATCTCCATTTCCCTGGCGAGCGTGTTCATCACGTCGACCTCGGCCTCGTTCATCTCCAGCAAGACTTCCATTCCACCCTCTCAGATTTTCTGACCCGGGTTGATCGAGGCGACGCCGTAAAGTTCCGGCCACGCCTCGATCAACCCGGCCGCCCAAAGATAATCCTCGTCGAGGTTTCCGTCGATACGCAGGCATTCGTCGCGGCCAAGTCTGCGTACCGGGCCCGGCTCCTTCTCCGAATACGGAGTCCTTGCCCAGCCGCCCTCATGGACGCCATTCACGTCGACCGCCCGTCCATCGGGATCGACGACCCATGCATGCGCGAGATCCCCTCCGCCGTTTTCGTACTCGGCTACGATCCGCCAGCCCGTGCGGTCGTGCAGCGCCGCAGCGAATACGCAGCACAAGCCACACGTGAACGAAACACGGGCATGCCCGTCCGGACCCGCGACGCCGCTTCCTGTCATCGCCCAATGACGGGCATAGCTCTCGCGTTCTTCTTCGGTTTCGTCGTCCATAAACCCTCCTCGCTCAGGCTATCGCCCCCGTTCGCCAGCGGCAACGCAGGCCTTGTCGATACCGAGCAACCTCCCTAACCTTCATGGCGACACTCGGAGGCGACGATGGACATCGACCACGACTACGACCCGCTGCAGGCCCTCGCCGTCAGGATTTCGACACCTGCCGAGCAGGAATTCCTTCGCGCCAACATCCGGCACATCGAAAAGGAGTTCGGGACCGCCATGTCGGCCGACCTGGCCCGTGCCCTTTCCCTGGACGACTTCGAGGCCGCGATACGTTTCTCCGCCGCGCTTTGCAGCGAGGCGGAGTTCACCCCGACTGGAGAGCGGACCTATTCATGGACGATCGACGGAATCTCCGCTTCGGGAACGACCTCCCTGAAGCAGGGTACCGAGGCCAAGGCTCTGGTCGCCGCCTCGATCTGCGCGCATGCGGCCGCGCTCAGACACTCGCCTTCGCCAGCCCCATGACGGCCACGTTCACCCGAACTCGTAGAACGGGTTCTCGGCGCTCGGTTCCACGGCCTCCATGTTCCGGTCGAAGGTAACCTCGCCGCGCTCCATCGCCAGCATGAAGGCCATCTGGACGTCGCGGGGCGTAAACCCCTGGGCGACGGCCTCGTCCCTGAACTGCTTCGGATTGAGCGGCGAGGCGTCCCTCAACGCTCCGACCAGAAGCCCGTGAAGTTCCTTCCCGCGGTCCGGCATGCCGATGGCTCCCTCAATGGCCGATCGCCGTCAGCGTAGGCCGCGCGGAGCCGGGCCGCAACCGTCAGCCTTCGTCGCGAAGCTCGACGAAGCCGATGTTGAGGCCGAGCAGCGCCATGTCGAGGCGGGATTCGTCAAGAAGCCCGAGCATCGTGTCCGCATGAGGCGCGATCTCCTTGATCTTGGCGGCCAGCGCCGCCCGCTTGCGCTCCACCCGATCCCTGTCTTCCTTGCTTCCTGCCATAGCGTTCTTCTCCGATTTCGTCTGTGACGCGCCGATATAGCGCATCGAAGCCGTCGGGCCCATCCGCCTGGCGCTTGTGGCCAGCGGCGGCGATTGGTACTCATGGTGACAAAGGAGAACCCCATGTCCCTCTTCCCCATGACCGAACAGGAAGCGAACTTCGTCGAGTGCGCCGTGACCTGCGGCTCCGAAGCCCCCGACCGCGACGAAGACCTCGTGGAGCGGATGATGGGCAAGCTCGATGCGGGCTTCGACGCATCGGCTTTCGAAGAAGACGAGCTCATGTGCCTCGTCGACTGCTTCGAAATCGGCTTCGACGTCGGCCGCGACGGCAGCGGCTTCAGCGAAGCCGAACTCGAGGACCTGAAGTCCCGCGTCTCAGGACTGGTCGCCCGACCTGAAGGACTGGCTCTGCACTGAAATCGGAGGGGGCCACGCCGCCGAACTTAACCCTAACGAAAGGTTTCGATTGAGGCCTTGTCCGCCGCAAGCCAGGATTCCCTTTCACGCGGAAGGATTGGAAGAGCCTTTATAAAGGATTCGTTCCTCTTACCGCAGCGGAGGAAAATGGAATGCGCGCTATCCTGATCATGTGGGCGGCTCCGCTGACCCTGTTCTGGGCCTGGTTCCTCCTCTCGGCGAACGACGTGAACTTCGGCTACGTCATGCTGTCCCGGCCGGCCCATGACCTCGCAATGGAAATCTACGCCACGGCGCTGGGATGCGATCCTTCTGAGGTTCCATGGACGGTGGCCAAGGCCTGTGCGCTCGACAGCCTCATCGTCCTTGCCCTTTTCGCCTATAGGAGACGGCGAAAGCGCCTCCTATTCAGTGACTCCTCCCGGCGGTTCCAGCGGAGGCTGTCGGCCATCGCGGGCGGAACCCCGGTCCCATCCGCCTGAATCCTTGAGGCTTGCCGCTCGCCCGGCTTCGCGCTATTCCTGCCAAACAAGACAGCCAGGAGGAGCCTTGCAATGGGCGACAGCCTTGAACGTTATCTTTCGAAGTCGCTGTCCTTCCTGCTGAGGCACAACAACGACGAATTCCCGATCTCCATAGACGGCCGAGGCTTCGCGTCCATGGACGACGTGCTGGCCGCCATCAATGCACATTCGGGAACAAAGGGCACGATCACCGCCGAAGACGTTTTCAGGATCGTGTCCAGCGACGAAAAAGGCCGCTTCCAGATTTCAGAGGAACCTGGCCTGACGCTGATACGGGCGCTGTCCGGCCACTCGTTTCCGGTCGAGATCGAAGGCGAGGATTTCGTTCCACAAGCCCCTCTCTGGTTCGGGACGACGATGGAGGCATATGAGCGCATCGACGCGCACGGCCTGACCATGACCGCGAAGCTCAAGACCCGCCTCCGTGAAGACCGTGAAGACGCCGAACGCGTCGCCGCCACGCGCCGCGGAAGCCCGCTACTGGTGGAGGTAGACGCTGAAACGCTTTACAGCGAAGGCCACAGGTTCTTGAAGCTCGCCAACGGCGAGGTGGTCACGAACCCCGTCGCCAGGGAACGCTGCACGTTGCACCCCTTCGCATCTCCGAAGCCCTGACGCGCAGGCAGAGCGCCTTCCGATATGCAGCGCCGGAACGTAGGATGTCGGCAAGGAGGACCCCGATGGTCAAGGCAACCGAATTCGACGTCGCCGACAAGCACGAGCGCGCGATCGTCGACTACCTTGAGTCCGAAGGGCTTGCCCTGTGGCGCAGGGACCATGTCTGGAGCGACGGCGAGACGGTCGAACGACAGCTGGCCGGAGTGATCGCCGGCGAAGACGGCCCCGAGCTGTTTCTTGCGAGCGCATGGACCACCCATGGCAACACGCTGAACGTGCGCGTCCATTTTAGGACCGCGGTCGAGCTTGCCTGCCGCAGGTTCCTGCCAGGCAACGGCGAGGTCGCCGCGCGGACCCTCCATATGCCCGACCGATACGACGCCGCCGTCGCCGCGGCCGGGGGCGACCGAACCAAGTATCTTGCGCGCGACGCCGACACCGCCTCGGCGGTCTACATCCTGCGACTGGAACCAGATTCCGACAGCGGCAAGCGGATCGCCGTGGCGACCGCGGACTTCAAGAACGGACAGACGGTCGCCAGCCTTGGCTTCGAGGCTACCATGTCCGAGTTCATGGAATGGGCTGACTCCGAATTCGGCGGCGCTCCCGCTCCAGCCCATAGATGACGGCCTGCATCGAGATCAGGCCGTCCAGGCCGCGAGGCACTCCTTCATCGCCAGACCGTGAAGCTCGACCATCTTCTGCAACGGCTTCTGGTATCCGCCGCCCAGCGTCCAGCAGACTGGCAGCCCCAAACGACGGCAGGTCGTGAACACGATCCGGTCCCGGCGACGCATCTGGCCTGTCGTCATGACCCCCCGGATCATTGGATCCGCGACATGCGGATCGCAGCCGACGTAATACATCAGGCCGCTTCCATCAGGGTCGCCGCCGCGGACACGGCCGCAGGCAAGTCCGCCTCCTTCTTCTTCAGCATGGCCGTCTCCATGACGCTCGCGACGGCCCCGGGAAGCGGAGGCGCGCTGCCCTCCATCGGATGCCCGATGATCCCCTTCGACACGATCGTCGCTCCCGGGATGGGATGGAACTCGGCCCCGTCGGGCGCGAACTTCTTCCAGAACTCGACCAGGCCGTCCCGGGCAAGGCCGTAGAACCCGGTATAGCCCTTGACGCGGCAGAAGTTGAAAGCGAACTCGCCGACCTCCCAGGCGATGCCCCGCGTTCCATAGCGATGCTTCCTGTACTGCTTCAGGACCGCCATCCTCTCGAGGATGGCGAACGACCCGAAATACCGGATACGCATCGTTCCGGCCGGATGGCCGTCCACGAATCCGATGATATGCGTGGCCCCGAAATCGTTGCCGTCCGCCTCTTCATGGAGGGGACAGCCGTCCTCGCCGATGAACACGGCAGCGCGAATCATCATGCAGGTGATGACGTCATCCGAGGAAGACGCGACGCGAACTTCAACCCTTTTGTTGACGGAACCGCTCATTGAGCCCTCTACTCCCCTATACGCCTTGTTGACATGATCAGGATACGACAAGGATTCGGGCGCAGGTTGATGCTTATTTGCATCAGGATGGGGCAAGAACGGATGGGGAACATGGAAGGATTCGCAGGGCTTGACCTGGAGTCCGTCAGATACTTCGTTATCGCAGCGAAACTGAAGAACGTCAGGGCGGCCTCGGAGGCCCTCGGAGTCAGCCAGTCTACCGTTTCCAGAAGGATTCAGTCGCTCGAGACCGGCATGGGAGCCAGACTTCTGATCCGCCGGCCCGAAGGGGTATCCATGACGGACGTTGGCCGCCGGGTGCTGGCCGCGGCCCACGATCTGGACACGGTGTCCAAGCGCGTGGCCTCGATTTCGGACGGCCTTGCCCGCGATGCCGTCCTTACGGTCAGCGCGTCGGACGGCATCGGCGGCTACTGGCTGCCCATCCTGCTTGCGGAGTTCCCTCACGACCATCCGGGCATCACCGTCAAGGTGCAATGCCGCGACGTCACCAGGCTCAATCCGGTCCATGTCGCGGAAGCCGATGTGGAAGTGACCTACTACCCGCCGACGGACCCCGACACCTGCGTGCTGGGGAAGGGAACGCTGCCGATGCGCATGTTCTCGTCTCCCGGATACGTCCGGCGCTACGGGATGCCACATACGCTCGAGGAAACGGCCCTGCACAGGGCCTGCGCCCTCGACGCCTATTTCGAACGAGGCCTGGGAAACGGGGACTGGGACGCCTATGCGGACGTGCTGGCCACGCACAAAGACGTCGCCTTCAGGGTCAACAGCGCCATTTCGCTTGGATTCGCCATCCGCAGCGGCTGGGGTGTGGGAGTGCAGCCGGCCATGGTGGAGGCAACGGAACCGGGGATGTTCATGCTTCCGGAAGACATCTACCGCAGCGACGTCGTCTTCTGGCTGGTCGTCCACAAGGACCTCAAGGACAATCCGGCGCCTCGTCTCCTGGCGGCCTGGATCAAGGATCGCATGATCCGGTCCTTCAGTGGAGGAAAGGCGACGTTCGAGCCTTCGTGAGTTCGTCGGCCAGCGTCGCCATCGAGCTTCCGTGCAAGGCCTCCACCTCCTGCGCCTCCATATCGAGGATTTCGCCGATCCTCTGGAAATCGAAACCAAACAGGTTCCTGAGCGACAGGCACGCCCGCGCGTCGAAAGGCAGCTTGCCGTAGCTCGCCCCGAAATCCGAATTGGATTCGTCAGGATGCAGGACAGGGGACCGCCGGGCGGTTTCGGTTATGTCCTTGAGAATGGCGTCCAGGCTTTCGGGATCGGTCAGAACCCGCTCGCGGGAATGTCGCTTGACCGCGGCGTGGACGATCGAGGTACCGAGACGCCTGTTCCCTGTTACGGAGGCGCAATGGGACACCATCTTCCGAAGCAACGCCAGCACGTCTGTCAGTTCTGATACCACTACTCCGCCCTGCATTCCGCCCCTTTCGTGAACCCTATAGCCTCCCGAAAGCAAGAGGTAGATGCAGAATGGCATCAGGTCGGTGCAAAAACGGATCGCCATGGCCGTTCGGGAGACAGTCGGAGCGCGCGGAGGTGTCCCAAACGAAGGTTCTCTATTTCCTGAATGAAGCCTGGCCGAGCCTCGCCGCTATGGGACCGAGGTCGACCTGCCCTGTCGCGGCGTAGCCGCGGGCAACGGCTTCGACCACCTCCTCGAAATCGAGTTCGGCTTCGTCGACGCCGTTTCGGTCGAGGTAGGCGTGCCCCAGCTCGTGCACGACAGTCGTCAGCATCTCCTCGCGGAAGCCACGGGCATCCGTTTCACGCCAGAGCCGCGCGGCCGAGACCCCGATGAACGGATAGGAGGAGGTGCCGTTCACATAAACGCCGACCCGGTCTTCGCTGTTTTCGTCCTCGAAAAGGAAAACGACCGCGTCCCGGACGCCGAAGGCCGGCAGGACGTCACGCTCGACTTCCTCCATGGCCGCGCGCACCTCGTCGCCGAAGGCTCCGTCGGCGTCATACGACACCTCGTAGTCCCATTCGGGGTCATAGTCGTGATCTGCGCCGGAAATATCCAGGGCGCCGTCCCAAAGCCTGAGCCTATGCCGAAGTCCGTCGGCCACGACCTTCCGTCTCCGTCACGGCCGCAGCGGAGGGTCGAGTTCAAGGGAAGCCCACTCCGGAAGAACGTCGGATTCCCTCAGTTCCCAGTACTCGGGATTGTCGATGGCGTCGGAATTCGCGCCTATGACGCTCTCGGCGAGGTCGGCCATCGCGGCTTCGGACAGCTTCGCCCACCATTCTCCGTTCTGACTGCGCCCGCCGACCTCCATCGCAGCCACGATGGTGCTCGTTTCCCTGTCATAGACCCAGCGTGTCATGACTTCAGGGCCGTCCTGTTCGAAAATGTGGCCCCAGAGCGAGCCGTCCTCGTCGGCGATCACGTACCGCATCGCATTACCTCTGCATTGAGTGCAGCCAGACGATAGCGGCGAGGCATGCACGAAGCAAGGAATGGAGGAGGGGATGCGTCCCCGGCGCGAAGATGGGGTCACGGTCGCCCGCAACCCCATCCATGGTACCTACCGCCACCCGGCGAGAACCGGGACCGGACAAGATCCGGCAGCCTGACCGAGGCACCGCTTCCGCGGGTAGCGCCCTCTGTCAGGCACCCTCCAATTGTGGCCCCGGAACCGACCCAGCTCAAGCAAGGATTCCGCATCGGTGAGGAATAAGGCGGTATTCGTCCAATCCAGATCCTTGGGCTCCGTCATAGGGTTGAATCGAATTCTTCACGGCGGCACACTGAGTCCGGAACAGGGAACTCAGTCGCCTCATGCCCCATGTCACGCCCGAGATGATCGTCGCCGGGATCGGGCGTCTTGACCGGAAGGTCAGCTACACCTTCGTCAACCCGGCGAACAAGCGACGCATCAGGGTCATGGAAACCGTCGGCCCCGCAGGCCCCATCAAGGTCAAAAGGTTCAATCCCGCGAAAGGCCAGCGGCAAGCTTCCGTGAAGACGATTACCATAACGACGTCGATGATCGAAAGGTTTGCCGCAAGCGTCGTCGAGGGGCGGCCCGTCCACATGGACAGCGTCCTGCATGGCAGCCACAACACGCGTTCGGTGTTCGAAAGCCTCGTTGCGCACATGCCCGAATTCTTCGTCACGTACCCCCAGGGGCCGACGGGCCAGAAGGTGAAGCACCTCGTCTACCTGCCGAAGGTGGCGCACCCATGCGGAACGCTGACCGAATACGTACTTGGCGACGAAGCCTTCCCGAAAGCCGATGCCGGCGACGATCCTTCCGACAGGACGCGCCAGCTCCACGGCGCCTCGCAGGACACTTCCCTGAGGCAGCATTCACGTATGCAGGCGCTTCTCATTCCCATCGGCCGCGCGCTTGGAGCGGAAGTCTGGATCGCCTCGAACGACGTCGGCGTCACGGGATGCGACGGTCGCCTCGGAGACCTCGAAGGAGTCGTCCGAGACATCAACACCATGGAGATCGCGAAGCTTTCCGGAGTTCCGCGCGCCATCCGGCTCATCGACGTCGGGTTCTTCACCAAGGGCGGCAAAAGCATTCCCGTCGTATTCGAGGTCGAGCACTCGACGGGATACGTGCGCGGAATGTCGAGGATGCGCGGACTGATGGACCAGCTCCCGGACGGGCTCCACGTCCGCTATGTCATCGTCGCTCCCGACAGCGAGTACGACAAGGTGAAGGAGCTTGCGCAAAAGGAGCAGTTCATACCGCTGAACCTCCACTTCCTTCCGTATTCGGAACTGGACTATCTCGGCCGCCACTGCGAACAGCGCGGGCTCAAGGGCGCTTCGATGGAGTTTCTGGACAACTTCATGCGCTCGCTCCTTTAAGGGCAAAGGATTCGTTCTTTACGAGACGCCTTTGCCGGTCAACAATCGTTACGGCAACTTCTGGAAGGCTAATCCTTGGAAAGGTTCCGTTCGCCCATAGCGACATACTCCCGGCTGCTTCTGGCCGCGGCGGCATTCGCCCTTACGGGATGCGTGGCGCAGGACAAGGCGGCCACGTCGTCCCCTTCCGCTCCGAAGTCGGCGGCGGTCCGCATCGAAAAGGCGACCGACGGCAAGACTCCCATCATGATGCGCATCTTCAAGGAGGAAGGTGTCCTCGAGGTCTGGCGGAAGGGTTCGGGCGGCAAGTACGCGCTCGCCGCGAGCTATCCCATCTGCAAATGGTCGGGAAAACTGGGACCGAAGTTTGCGGAAGGAGACCGCCAGGCTCCGGAAGGCTTCTACACCGTCCGCCGAAGCCAGATGAACCCGAACTCCGACTACCACCTTTCCTTCGACATCGGCTATCCCAACGCCTACGACCGGGCCAACGGCCGTTACGGCCGATACCTCATGGTGCACGGAGCCTGCTCTTCGGCAGGCTGCTACTCGATGACCGACGCCCAGATCGAGGAGATTTACGCCTTCGCGGAAACCGCCTTCAAAGGCGGCCAGTCGGCGTTCCAGGTCGCGGCGTTCCCGTTCCGCATGACCGACGAGAACATGGCGCGCTACAAGGGCGATCCCAACCTGCCGTTCTGGACGATGCTCAAGCAGGGCTACGACGCCTTCGAGGCCTCCCGCATTCCGCCCAAGGTGGACGTCTGCGGCAGACAGTACGTCTTCAACCGCACGCCAAAGAACGGGGCCGAATTCAGCCCCAGCCGGGCATGCCCACCATCCGATCCCATGCCCGATGCCAAGTCGGCTTACGCCGAGGACGGACGCAAGCCGCAGGGCTTCGCATCGCTGCTGTCCCCGGCCAAGGCTCCGGCACCAAGCATTTCCGGCATCGAGGAGGCGGCGCTGGCCGCCGACTGGTCCGCGAGGAGACTTAAGGGAGAGAAGGTTTCGCAGTCGCCGCCGTCTCCCTCCGACGTATCGGAGGCGGTGCTGAAGGCCGCGCTCAAGCCGGTGCTCGAAAGAAGCGCCAGGGCATTGCTGGCCGCACAGGCGGCGCCGCGAAGGCGGATGACAGAAGCTCCCGCGGTAGCGCAGGATACGACGGTTCGTCCCCGAAGGTTCTAGGTTAGACGACGGCCCGCTTCTCGTCCGGGCCTGCCTTCCGCTGCGCCAGTTCCGCCCATTCCGCCGCCAGCGGTTTGCCGAACACGTCGAGATAGGCTTCGAAACGCGGCCCCCACTTCCCGCCAACGCCGCCGGCCGCCACCGGGAACGCCAACCTGGCGACCTCTTCGGCCGAACGGCTGAGCGCCTCGCAGGCCCGGGCATGCATAGACAGCGCCCTGACGAGGTAGGTTTCGGAAATCCCGTCGTCGCCGTCGTCATCGTCGAAGGCCTCGGAATACTCGTCGCGCGGAAACTCGCCTTCTTCGGCAATACGGCGGGCGGCCCGAAACGCACATTCCGCGACTTCCGCCGCCATCCCCCGCCCGAGCGCCTCCTCCATGCCGGAAAGCACCCGCAGAAACAGGTCCTCCGACCCCCTTCTCCCGTCGTAGATCGCGTCCAGCGCGTCATCCGCCAGCCGCGCCAGGGCAATGGCCACGTCCTCGTTGCTGGCGGCGGCGGAGATGGCTGCGAGCGCCAGATCGCTGAAAAGGCGGTCGTCCCTTTCCGCGGCCTTCCACAGCAACTCTTGCAGGGCTTCCCGCG
>Ga0222422_100433_pt1 | contig 14407 bp, 25 predicted proteins | sample 3A1ome_FD_182469 | JGI IMG/M metagenome (GOLD analysis project Ga0222422, IMG submission 182469) | Enriched microbial communities from leaf-cutter ant dump, University of Wisconsin, Madison, United States - 3A110A (version 2) | ecosystem: Environmental > Terrestrial > Nest > Insects nest > Nest...
TTCAAGTTGTAATGCCTGGAAATGAAACCAATATTTAGTTTACAAAAAAGGGGGACTTCGCAATGAAATCCCCCTTAGTGGAGACGCAGGGATTCGAACAATGATAATCATTGATATTCATTATACGTAAACATTGTTCAAAACTTATCTTACTCTCCATTTTTGTATTTGTTAAAATATAACAGGAATTATTGACCTTCACTTTTTTCGGGTGTTTTGGGCACTTTTTCGGGTCCGATATCAAATTTCCCCATCTCTTTTGCCTTCAAATTATTCACTATTTTTTTGTATGGTTTGAGGGAATCGTAATCTGAATGACCGGTCCATTCTATTATTACCGACTCTGAAATCCCCAAATAAAGAGCAATAACTACGAACGTTCTGCGAGCTGCATGAGTAGAAATAATTTCGTAAATTGGGTTTACCTCTTCAAACCGTTCACTTCCTATAAAATATACCTCCCGATGTATCCTGTTTATCTGGGCCAACTTACAAGCATCTTTGATATAATCATTCATCTTTTGATTGCTTGGCACTGGTAGGGCTTTATCGTTGAAAGGGTTCGAATCCTGGTATTTTTTTAGGATAGCTGAGCTATATTTGTTCAGCTCAATTTTAATGCCATCAACAGTTTTTTGTGTCACCACGCGTATATGATCAGAAAAGACATCGAACTTTGACAGCTTTTGAACATCGGAATAACGGAGACCTGTGAAGCAGCAGAAACAGAACACGTCTCTTGCGCGATCCAGATGAAGTTTATCCGCAGGGTACTCGTAGTTGTATAATTGCATCAACTCATCCCACTCCAAATAAACGATCTCCTTACCGGACCCGTCAGTGCCTTTGAACCTCGGTCTGAATATTTCGTGAATTTTCCCAGGGTAATACCCGTGATTATGTGACCACTTTATAAACCAGCGTAAAAACTTAATATGTTTCTGCGTTGTAGTATTTCGAAATCTTAGTTTTCGTTGCAGAAATTCGATGTAATTAATAAGATACTCTTCGGATAGCTTATCAAATGAAATACTTTTGTCAAAGGCTTTTAGATGTTTACCAAGCTGTGTAAATTTTTCATAGGTATCGTCTGTCCAGCTGTTTTTCTTTCCTTCTGAGGATTTAAAGGCCTCCAATACCTGAAAAAAAGACTTCTCCTGATCGTCCTTTGGCTTCTCTTTTGCCCGACCCATGGCAACATAGAAATCCCTTCTGAGCTCATCAGCGGTAGGGTATCTGTTTTTTAGTTTCCAGTATTCGGAAATTATTCGATCTATTTCATCGATACCGTTTTCGATTTCATTATTTATATCCCTGGCGGTTTGACCATATTTATTTATTCGCCCCCGGATAGCCCTTTCTGTTTCGATATCCCAGTTTTCCTGCTCAATACTGTACCCCAACCGAAGGTCCGGACGTATAGAATTATACGATACACGAATTCTGATCGGTAAAACTGTTGAAGTTTTCGAAGGCACCAATGATATTTTAACGCTTACTTTCATGTCTCATTTCGCCACGGCCGGCGATCAGCCAATCTCCCAAAAATCTGTACTCTCTGATAAGGTGATTCAATAGAACAACATCCACTTTGTGATACCTTGGCGTCACGCCCTTTTCAATATTAGCCCGGATTTCCCGGTATTTCGATCCATGCAAGCCCACTTCTTTGCAAAGAGTTGTCAAGTCGGGACACTCCCCCGATTGGGAGAGAATATCCACTGCAAAGAAAACGCGGCGGAAAATCTGCATATTTATCTCCAGCTGATTCATCTGGTTATTTGGGAGTACTCCTCTTTGGTAACCAAAATGTGATCAAAGCCGGCAATGAAGGCCCGCTCGAACTCATCGAACAAATAACCAGGAAGTTTGGAATAGAATCTCTTCGAGTGGTAAAACTCGGTCAGCAATAGGCGTATCATTGTTATCAGGATAATTACGCGAAGATAATCACGTATTATTATTCGACAAATAACAAAAAATACCTATAAGCATCAGAGGTTATACCTGGTAAACTAATTTTCTATTCTCTTCGCCCCACTGTCTTTCATATTGCATTATTTTGAAATCCGGATGTCCGTTCTCAAAATAAGCATCTATAAAAGAAGCTATTTCGTTAAACTCATCCTCAGACAGCGCTCGATTGGTGTATTTCTTTATTCCCAGGTATTCCTCGTAAGTTATTCCCCGAAGCTGGCTAAAGTCATTATGGCGCTGGGTTGTTTTGAAAGGGGTGATAAACTCCATTAATAAGAGCAGCTTGTGAGGATGTGGTTGGAGAAGTTGTTCTTTGGTGAGCATCTGTTAATCATTTTTTCGGCTAATCTACGAAGTAGTAAAGAAACTAATATTAAACTGGTTGCAACTTTTTGTAGCAAAATTGTGCTACTTCTTCCGGATCCGGATAGGCATGAAGAGCGTGGGCGGCTTTCAAGATTAGCTGTATTTATATATTGTGAACCAGTAGTATAGAATCATCCCAATAGCCAGGCAAATCAACGCTTTTTGTCTGGAAGATAGTTTAGGTAGTTTCATGGAGGTTGAGTATATTTGTACATAATTAATTCACACAAAACTCTTTTTATATGTACTGGACACTTGAAAAAATATTTGACATAGTCCTGGTAATTGCATCTGCTTGCCTTGTCGTTGCGTCTCAAATAAACCTCATACAATGGAAAAGATATCTGAAAAAGAATTTCCCTGACCTTTATTTTAAGTGGCACACGCAGAAGTCGTTGTCTTACAGGTTTAAAAAACTACTTGAAAAGGCCAACGAGAAATACAAAAGCAGATAACGCCAGCGCAATCCACGCTATAATATTAGCCTTTTTAGACCGTTTGTTGGCGTCTTCTGCTAATTCTATAGATTTTTCCTTGACGCGCCTATCAAACGCTTCGTCTTCCGCCATTTTGGTAAACCCGCCGGATGCTAGGAATATTTTACCAGTGTTTGTTATGTTTGCTAAATATCTACCATTGTTAAGCCTGGGGTACTCAATATATTCTAGCATTTTTAGTTTAACCAAAGGTGTTTCGTTCTCAATCAAATCTTGAGAAATAAATCCTGATTGAAATATATTTTCCAGTATTTCATCCAGTATTTTCGCTTCTTCTTCTCTCATGCTCTATCTGGAGGCTATTTACTGTTAATCTCAATCTGCAGTTCCAGTAACAAATCTTTAAGAGCCTCAAACTTTACCTCCAATTGAGAGATACGGTCTTTATTGTATGTAACAATGCCATCTCTTATTGCAATCGGAATATCTTGAAGGGAGGTCGGATCCTGAGTGACACCCGGGGTATTCGTTAAAGATGTTCTGATATCAGCTAAGCTATTGTTTAACCGGGATTTTATGTCTTCACTTATAGTGAAATGACTTTTATCTATTATTTTAAAGGCAGCTTGGAGAGCAGTAGTTATTCTCTTTAGAGAAGAATTAGCTTCTGCTAAATGAATACTGCCACTTTGTGAGCCTATTTGCAAAGAGTCAGCTATGGAATGGATGGCACCTACTCTGGAAATGATCAGATCTTTTTCAACCCGGCGATCAGAGTTTTGTTTTTCAAAAACTGTAGTAATAGCTAAAGCGATCCAGCCTGTAATTATGAGCGACAAAACATTAGAAATGTCAATGGTTTTAGAAACCTCAAAATGTGGGATTTGAATATACCTGGCCAACAGGTAACCGACAGCCAGGAGAAAAGCCCAACTGACAACTTTTATAAGATTATCTTTTAGACTCTTCATAGGCATCTTTCAAATATTCGTTCACGTCATCTATCAGGTACTCTTCTTCTGTAGAAATCAGACTCATTAGAGCCTTGATTCTTTCATACGGCAAGTGGTGTAATCTTATCAGGCCCCCAAACGACTCTTCAAGAAATGAAGTTCCGTAGCCGGCAGTACCATCCAAATTAACTTCAAAAGGAATGCCCTTTTCGATGGCTTCTGCTACTTTAGGATACAGGATCTGCTGCCGGAAAAGCTCACCGGAAAATTTACCTTCCTTAATGTATCTTGGGCCCGGATTCGGGCTGAAATCTTTTAGAATATTTATTTTAATCTGTTCCATGATGACCATGATTTTTAATTGTTAACTCCCAATAAACGAAAGTCCCGCTAAAAGATTTCGGCATCAGGCGAAATGTATCTGTGTCAAGCGTGGCATGTACGTCATTAGTAATAATGTTCAAGTTGCTGATCTGATTTCTCTCTCGTACTTTATTAATACCAGGCAGCCCCTTCCCATGGTATGGCTTACCGGTGGCGGTACGATGCAATGTGCCATCCATTATAAGACTAAGGAGCTCAGCATTATTTCGAAATTTAGTAATTTCTCTTAATTTATCAATAATACCAAAAAGGTTACTGCCGGAACGCTTGTTCCGAAGACTGGTAAAAACACCTATGCCAAAGTCTATAAATGCAAAGCTGACTTTTTTATTAGCCTTATCATGATGAACTGAGAGCCACCAGTGTTTTTCGCCTTTCCCGCTTACATCGGCATGGTTATTAGTGTTAAGCATGAGCTCAATTAAGGTTCTCTGAACGCCTTGACACCTTCTTTCTTGGCCCCAAATGGTTTTACTGGCATTTTTTATTAGCGCATTACCCAGCTCCGGGTCTACGTCTTTCCATGCGTGGGTTACTATCGAGCTGTCTTGGCCTAGCTGATACCTGTCTTCATCTCTGAAGTTTTCATATAAGTATTTTAGGAATTTTGATTCTTTGAGTGTTGCTCTGGCTTGGTCATTTTCTGGAAAATCACCATCAAACTTAATATTCCTGGCTTTAAACCTAACCATAATAGAAAGTAATACCACTATAGCATCATAAGAAATTATTTTCACATTTTTTAAAACCACAAATACTTCTTTCTTCTGATCAAACAGGGCCTTTAGCTCTGAAATAAACTCAACCATGTCGGTAGAGTTATCAATGAATGAGAAATTCTGAGGGGCATAAACACGTATATAGTGCTTCGATGGATCTCTAAGCCTTCTCTTATTTTTCTTCTCTAGTAGACTTACGCCGATGTTTGCCTGGTTTATAAGTATTTTGTTTTTCTTATAAGCAAGCCTTCTTTTAAGAGATCGTTTGGCCCGTCTGTAATTTCTGACTGAAAACTTATGGGTAGAGTATAGTTTTTTCAATTATAATGGTTTAGGGTTGAGGTTGGTTTAACCTTAGCGCTTCTATAGATCTGCTCAAAAAAGAAGGCATACTTTTGTAAGAATTGGTATCGCTCGTAAAGCTCTTTGATAATACATCATTTGTCAAATTCCAGTCATATCCATATTGAAGCAATATCTGATCTTGCCTGGTTAATTTGGAATTTTTTATTTTGTGTTTTAATTGACTAAAGTCCCAATCCCCATTATTATCCCTCGAAACTGGGCAAATATCTATTACATCTCCATTGTACCTAAGCACCGATAGATAGATCAAAATTTCGTCATTTTGCGAATTAAGGATTTGTTTGTCTTCGGCGTCACTTTGTGGGAATTCTTCCGATTTTATATTAATACTATTGACTGTTGTTTTGTTGATATTGCTGGATGGTGACTTAGAAATATTTGTGGTTTTACTGGGCAGAGTTATTGACCCCCTAGATGAAGTTTCCGTTTTCGTAAATTTCAAAGTTGTAATTGGCGCAATAACTGTATTTCCAGAAACATTAGTCGATTTACTTACACCTTCTGGCAATGATGAAGTTGAATCCGGAGTTTTGGAGGTATTGTAGCTGGATGAATATGAACTACTTCCTGAACCATTATAAGTCCGGGTGTGTGGTCTCACGTAGGTTCCATCTTTACGATAATAGCCTTTTATGCTGGTAGTTTTTCTTTGGGAAAATCCCTCTGCTGAAAATGCTATAATTAATGCGATGAGTAAAAATAATCGTTTCATGATATTCTGGTTTAAAGGTGCATATTTACCAATCACTCCCTTTTATACTTTCAATTTTGGAAATTTCTGATAGTTTCTTGTTAAAAAAAGCCTCAATTGAGTTTAAAGCATTTTCTAATTTTAAATTTCCATTGTCTTTAAAAATATACATAGTACATCCAACGCAAAATTGAGATGAGGGTTTTTCTGTTTTTAAATCCTTACTGATAAATAAATACAAATCTCTATTATTCCCCGAATTTTCTTTATTGTGCATTCTTGTTATAACGGGAGTGTTCACCTTCAGTTTCTCATCCTTAAACTCAAATGTCCAATTATACGTCATATTGTAGGCCGATGTAAAGCCTAATTGTTTGAAAAATACGGCATTCTTAACAGTAGATGTTATAGATAATATTTCGCCATCTATCTTGTTTTGAATTTCAAATTCATTATTGGTTCTTGATATGAAGTATTTATTAACCATATCAAAAATTTCTTTTGAATTTTTATCTTCAAATGTTATAACATTATAGTCTTTATTCCCATTTGTAAATTTTAAGCCCAACGGAGTTAATTTCATTTGAGCATAAGATCCGAAGCTTAATACAGTAAGTAATGAAAATACTAATTTTATCATTTCACATTAGGTTATTTTACTTTTAATTTTTTGAGTTGCTATAGAAGACCTTCCCACCATTTTTATTAACAACGTACCCCAATACAAGTGAAATGCTTGTTACTGCATCCCACGGCACTTCAAACGGCGGGTGAATCAGGGTACCGTTAGGGTAAGTATCCAAATTAGTACTATGAGCCACGAAAAACACACCTCCCGGGACAGTCTGTACCTTCTTTGTAACTCTATATTCGCTGGTTTCTATAACGTAGTCTCTACCTGGAACTATCAACCTCTTGTCTTTCACTTCTTTTACTGCAAGTATACAGCCGCTGGGATACTCCAACATACTATCCTCATAATGCCTAATGGCCGCTGTCGCATCTCTGAACCAATCTCCGGTGTCAATATAGTCTGATGGCTGCGATACTGCGTCCATGTTAGCAACCATATTTTGTCCACCTATACTACCCGCTTCATCATATAGCGGGATTATTTTTCTTTCTTTTTTTTCGTCACTTATCACTTCGACTATAGAATTATCATCAGACAACTGTTTATTCAAAAAATCCTCTTTACGTAGTCTGTAAGTAATAAGAAAGTTATCCAAGAATGTGTCTGGCACCGGCTTCTTTCCCTTTAAAAATGCGGAGACATTAGACTTTTTATAGTTCGTGGCCTCCGAAATCATTGCAACTGGAAACCGCAATGATAGCTTTTTAACAGCAGATAGAAAGATTTTAGAGTTTATATCTTCCTTGTAATCACCTAATTGAGAGTCCGACATTTGTTTTGTAATAAAAAAGTTATACAAATATTTGTATTTAGTTATACAATGGTTATATATTTGCATCAAGATAATAACAACAGTTCAAAAGTAACGGAAAAAAGCTGAGTTGTCAAAGACAAAAATTACCTAAACGATGAGAGTTATCCTGAAAATTACCGAGTTAGAGGCTTTGCTGGAAGCGGCGAAGCGGGAGTATGCCGGCAAAGAAATCGAAATGAACCCTATTGTTGAGATTGAGGTGATGAAGCAAGCAGAAGTTCATGGCGCGAGCGACCGGGTATTGGCCGGGCTGCAATACGGCTGGTCAGAATGTGGTAGCAAAACTATTTATGCGCACTGATCATGGGATTCAACTATTTACAGACAGACGATAGGGACGACTATTTTAGTCAGTTCGGGCGCAGAAGAAATCGAGACAGGTTGAAGCCTTCCGGATTCACTCTTATCTCACCTTCCGGTGAAACATTATTCAACAATGTAGATAGACACAAGGTTAGAACCTATTGCAAGAAAACCTATTTGCCTTATGGAAAAGGAGCTAAATACATATGGCGAGGCATACTTGAATCGAAGGGATATAAAGTGATAACCGAGTTTTAAATATTACGGACATGAGAAATATACTTTTCAGGTGTTGGATACCAGGATCAAATGGCGAAAGCGGGCACTACACTGCTTTTGACCGTAAGGGCGTGTTTTTGGCTTGGGGAATAGATAGTGGTACTACGAAGGCAATAGTTGAGCTGCCCAGTGGTTGCGTTGCGATGCTTCATATGGGTGACTTCAGGTTCATAGATAACTCCCTGGCGAAATGACTGCAATACCAACGTTCGCCACCAAAACCACCATGGGCAGCCGGGAGATTGCCCTGTTGACAGGTAAGGAACACAGATCTGTTCTTCGAGATTGCGACAACCTAAATGAAAACTACGAGAAATTGGGCCTGCACAAAATTGTGCAGGGGTATTATACCCACCCGAACACCGGTACCCAGCAACATCGTGAAATGCTCTTGACCAAAATGCAGACCATGGACCTGATGACCGGGTATAATGTTGAGCTGCGCATCAAGGTAAACCGCCGATGGGAAGAGCTGGAAAACTCCCAACCGAAAGCAATCGACTTCTCCCATCCGGATACCGTCCTGCAGCTTGCTCAAAACTGGGCAGAAGAAAGGAAGCTCCGGGAGGCGGCGGAAGAGAAGTTGAAGATCGCGGAACCCAAAGCCGTATTCGCTGATGCCGTTGCTCATTCTGAGGGTGCTATTTTGGTGAACGCACTGGCCAAGATTCTCAATCAGAAAGGTATAGAAATAGGAGGGATCAGGCTGTTTGAGTGGCTTAGGGATAATGGATATCTCTGCCGGGTCGGGAGGAATAACAATGTGCCTACACAAAAGGCCATGAACATGGGCCTATTCGAAATATCCGAAACGGCGGTATCTCGGTCAGCTGGAACCTTCACAGCCATCACGCCTTACGTGACTGGGAAGGGCCAGATCTACTTCGTAAATAAGTTTTTAAACAATCAAAATACAGGAAAATGACAATTACAATTAATGGGGAGCCTTTGGAGGTGGAATACGAAAAGGCCCTGACTGGTGAGCAATTTACTACTACTATCCCGGAGACAAACCCGCCCGTAACGGTTAAAACAGAGCGGTTTTCTGAAACCCTTATCGTGAAAGAAAGAGCCTTTGAGTTCATCCGGAAGATCGCCACATCTAGCGCCGGGAGCCGGCAGAGTTACGAGTTCGGCGGGTTTGCATTCGGGAACCTTGAGGCTTTAGTTTCCTATCTCTTAACAACCTGACAATGGCAGAGATAGTATTGAACCTGAGAGACATGGAGGAGATCGTAAGGTCCGCAAAAGAACTGATCGATAAGAATCCTGAAACCTTCACCGATTCGGTGGAAATCTCACTGAAAAGGAGAAGCGGCAAGTTTGGGGAATCGGATTCTGTAAGTGTGGTGGTGATCCCTTCTAAAGCAGCATACTTGCCTGAAAATGTGTACAAAAATTTTTAATGTGATGGAAATAGAAGAAGCAAGAGTAAAACCGTTTGTCGGGTTCTCCGCAGGATACAAGCAGCTGAATGATGACGATAAATCGGTGGTTCAGGTGGCAATATGGAACATTTTGGGGATAAAGAACAGGATATCGTTCGGACAGTACAAAAACGGTTGGCAGGATGTCAAAGATCCGGATAAGCGAAGGGAGATTGAAAATCTCTTCGCCCGATATGGTGTAACAGAAAACATCTGGGGATGAACCTGGAAGCTGAACTGACCGAGTGCGAGGGAGAGGTTACCGATTGGCTTGCTGATGGATTTGCAAAGAAAGAAATAGCAAGTGAGCTCGGCAAAAGCATCCGGACCGTGGAAAACCTCACCAACAGTGCGTATAAGAAGATCGGAATACAGAAGGTAAGTGAGCTCACCAAATGGTGGTTCATGACCAGGTTTTCAATTTCCCAATACGAGATAGAGGCAAAGAAGAGAGCGCTGGGGATGGTGTTTGTAAGTCTGTTTTTTGCACAGGATATGAAATTCTTACCCACCTACCAATTGACCAGACAAAATAACAAGAGACGAACTACAACAGCCGCCCCTTCTGGCAAGCGAAGGAATGAGATTGACTTTGAAACTGAAATATACTCCTGAAAATGAAAAATTTAACCTTTTGGCAGAACATGAGACTGGTTTATTTCCTGGCTTCCCTTGTGGCCCTCGGGTGCCTGGACTCGGAGAATGATAACCTGATTATCATGGCCTTTACCATTAACCTGATTCTTGCCGGAAGGGGTATGGCCACTATTCCAGGCAAGGACCTAAACGACAAATACGATGACAGCGAATCATGATAGGCGGCTGGTAGACCTCTACGAAAGCGACCTGGTACAGATCATTGACATGAGGGTTCAGGCCGCGCTGAAAGAGGCTGGACAATCTGAAGGAAAACAAAGAAAAGTGGTTCACGGCCTCGAAGGGATTGCAAAAACCATCGGAAAAAGCCACTCAACAGCCTGGAGGATGAAAAAAGAAGGGGCTTTTGATGGGTATATCAGCCAGATAGGCAGCAGTATTTCAGCTTACGAGGACGATATCATCCAGGCCGGAAAGGAATATTTCAAAAATAGACAGGCGGAAAAGAAAGTAGTTAAGAAACCCAGAAGAATAATATTCAAATGAAAACAGTAATCCTGAAATCAATAACAATGCGGAATTTCCGCGGGGCGAAAGAGGTAGAAACCATATTTAGCCCATACGAAACCACTATTTCCGGCCGCAACGGGTCCGGAAAGTCACGACACTTCGATGCGTTCCTATGGCTCTTGTTCGGTAAGGACATGGAGGGTAGAACAGATTTTGAGATCAAAACGAAGGATGAATCCGGGAAAACAGCAGACAAAGTAAACGTTGAGGTGTCGGCCATAATGGAGATTAACGGTTCAACAAACGAGTTAAAGCGGGTTCTTGTAGAAGATTGGGTAAAACCAAGGGGCCAGGCGGAAGAGGTTTATAAAGGCAACCATACGGATCTGTTTTGGAACGAAGTGCCCTTGAAAGCTGGAGAATATAATACCCGGGTAGCCGGCATAATCGATAGCACTTTATTCCGGATGCTGACCAATCCGCTGTATTTCCCAAAAATGGACTGGCAAAATCAGCGCGAAATGCTGTTCCAAATGGCTGGAACCTTATCGGATGCCGAAATCGCTACCAGAAAGCCGGAATACGCCGCTCTCATGGACAAAATCAGCGGCAAGTCCCTGACCGAGTACAAAATCCAGATCGCCGCCACTAAGAAAAAGCTGAACGATGAATTAATGGAAATTAAACCTCGCGTTGATCAAACCCAAAAAACTATGCCCGAGGCGAAAGACTGGAATGCATTGGAAGCTGGATACCGGGTGGAATTTGAAAATCTTAAAAATATCGATGCCGCTATACTTGACCAGGCCAAAGCCAACCGGATGCATTACGAACGTATTCAGGATCTGCAAAAGCAAAAGAATGAGCTGGAGCAAAAACGTATTGCCCTGGCCAATGAGGCGAAACTGAAGCAACAGAAGGAAGATTTCAAAGCGGATGAAGAAGGCCGGAAAATAGAAGCTGAGATCAGGTCGATTTCCAACGCCATAACCTACCTGGAAAATGAGCATAAAACCCTGAATAAGCGCATTGAAAATACCAGTAAACAATTGGAACAAAGGCGCACAGAGTTTCAGGCTGAAAATGCAAAGCAGTACGACGGATCAGACAATTGCTCACATTGTGGCCAGCTTCTTCCGGAAGAAAAGAGATCGCAGGCAAGAAATCTCTTCGCAGAAGGCAAGAAGGCGAAACTTGATGCAATGAATGCAGAGGGTGGCTCTATCAAAAACACTTTGGCCGACCTGAAAAAGAACCTGGAAGAGCTTTCAGAGGACATCGCATCGAAAACCGCAAGTAGAGGGATCCTGCAGGCGAAGTTGGAAAGGCTCCCTAAGCCTAAATCTAAAGAAATAGATTTCAATAGTCTGGAAGGAATGGCCGAACTGAACGCCCAAATAGAGGCCCTGAAAGTTGAAATTGAAAAGCTGAGCCAGCAGGAAGCCGGCACCGAAGAATCGAAGGCGATTGCGGCGAAGAAGGCTGAGGTAATGGCACGTATCGATGAGATCAAAAAGGACCTTAACGACAAGGAAATTATTGCCCGCCATAAGATGGAAATCGAACGCTTGTATGCAAAATCCAAAGACCTGGGCCAGCAGATCGTCGACCTGGAGCGTGACGAATTCACAATTACCCAGTTCACCAAAGACAAGATTCAGGAGGCAGAAACCCGGGTAAATGGAATGTTTGAGGTAGTTAAGTTCGAGCTATACAAATACACGATTGACGGCGATCCTACCGAAACATGTATTCCCACCGTGAACGGGGTGCCATTTGGGGCTGTGAATACGGCCGGCCAGATCAAGGCGGGGCTGGATATAATTAAGTCCCTGCAGAAGTTCCACGGGGCCTATTTCCCGATCTTTTGCGACCGGGCGGAATCGGTGAACGAGTTTCCAAATATGGATAACCAGATGATTTATCTGAAAGTAACTGAAGAAGGCGAGTTGACAGTTTCATACGAAAATCAAATGGCCCTATGATAAAGACACTCATTATACTGGCCCTTTGATAAAGACACTCATTATACTGGCCCTTTGCATTATCATCTTGGCAATGCTGGTGGTGGCTGTGGAAGTAATCAAAAGCAATAAATAAACAATCAATAAAATGGCAGACAATACATTGGCGCTTAGAACGCCAACAACTTTCAACTTCTTCGATGCAGAACAGTTTGCTACCATGCAAAGGGTTTGTAAAATGTTCGCAAGCTCCGAATTGGTACCTGAAATGTATCAGGCCAGTGAGAAGAATCCGGAGAACAAAGCAATAGCAAATTGTATGATCGCAATTAGCATAGCGATGCGCGTAGGGGCCGATCCGCTAATGATCATGCAGAACATGGTACCTATCTACGGGAAGCCCAGCTGGAGTTCTAAATTTTTAATCGCTACAGTGAACACCTGCGGGCGGTTTCAACCTTTAAAATTCAAATTTTCCGAAAAGGGAATGCTTGGAAAGGTGGACTATACCGAATACGACAAAGAATGGGTTGACGGGACAAATGGCCGTAAGGGTTACTATAAAAAAACTGCCAAAACGATCACCTTTGACGGCTCAAAGGTGATGGATATTGAGTGTGTGGCATATTCTACTGCACTGGGTAGTGATGAAATTTTAGAGTCGTCGCCCGTCACTGTTCGCATGGCTGTAGTTGAAGGCTGGTACACCAAAAACGGTTCAAAATGGCCGAACATGACAAAGCAGATGCTTATGTATCGTGCAGCATCTTTCTGGACCAGTACATACGCTCCGGAGATATCCATGGGAATGAAAACAGAAGATGAAGTTCGGGACATTGTTGATATCGACTTCGAGGAAGTGCCACAGACATTCGAGGAAAAGAAAGCGGCCAATTCCAACAAAGAAACGATAGGATTTTCCGATGAAAAACCAGAGGTCGCGCCGACTACACCTGAACAACCTGCAGCTGAAGCAAAACCGAACGAGACCGGCCAAACCCCCATAAAATTCTAATGAAACTTACAGTTATCGCATCCGGCTCCGCAGGCAACTGCTACTTAATAGACAACGGGAACGAAGCCCTGCTGGTGGAATGCGGGGTTAAGTTCTCCGAAATCAAACAGGCTGTTGACTTCGATATCTCCCGGATAGTGGGGTGCCTTGTGACGCATGAACACGGCGATCACTGCAAAGCGGCCAAAGAGGTAGAGAAGTCGGGAATCCCCGTTTGGACGGCAGAGGAAACGGCAAAGGCGATTGGGTTACAGTATGGCTTCTACCTCACCGTGGGGCAGGTGTCACAGGTGGGCCAGTTCCAGGTGCTCCCTTTCGATGTGATTCACGGAGCAGTTAAACCCTTAGGATTCCTGATCCGGCAAGCTGAAATGGGTACAATGCTTTTTGCCACGGACCTTGGTTACAGCCCGTATAAATTCGAGGGCCTAAACCATATACTGATCGAGTGCAACTACAACGACGATATCCTGCATGAAAGAATTCAGTCGGGCAACATCAGCCGGAAGCAACTGGGCCACGTGATTGGCGGCCATTTGAGCCTGAAAACGTGCCTTGAACTCCTTAAAGCTAATGACCTATCAGCGGTTAGAAACATAGTTCTACTTCACCTTTCCGATGCGAACAGCAACGAAAGGGCCATTATTGAAACAATTCAAAACGAGATCGGAATTCCGGTGAAAGTCGCCGATAAGGGTCTCGAAATTAATCTATCCGAAAACCCATTTTAACATGAAAAAATTTAACGGCGATCTGGTAATTACCCAGGGTAATAAAAACGACTTTAGAGACCTAAAAGAAGTAACAGGCTACCTGTACATCCGTCAGGGCGTTAAGTTCGACGCTCCGGTACTGGCCACAATTGGCGGCTACCTGGACATCGAATCGGAAGCTTCATGTAACGCTCCGGTACTGGCCACAATTGGCGGCTCCCTGTACATCCGTCAGGGCGTTAAGTTCGACGCTCCGGT
>Ga0222422_100439_pt1 | contig 14258 bp, 13 predicted proteins | sample 3A1ome_FD_182469 | JGI IMG/M metagenome (GOLD analysis project Ga0222422, IMG submission 182469) | Enriched microbial communities from leaf-cutter ant dump, University of Wisconsin, Madison, United States - 3A110A (version 2) | ecosystem: Environmental > Terrestrial > Nest > Insects nest > Nest...
CCATATGTCGGGGAAATCGTTCGTCTCGAAGGGCGAACGCATGGACATGAGCTTCATCGCGAGGAGATAGTGCGGCGACGCGGTGAACACGCGCAGGCCTGGCCGTTCTGGAGGAAAATCGCCGACCGTCCGGTAATCCGGACTTTCGGAGACGAAGATCGAGACCGCGTCGTTCAGCCAGTCCTGCTCCAGGCCGTGCCGAAGCCCGACTTCTGCCGCCGCCTTCATCAGCGCTCCGTCGTCCCCCGAGACCGGCACGAAGTCGACGTCCTTGGTGGAATTGCGCGATCCTCCCATCAGAAGCAGCGCCGAGCCGCCGTAGATGGCGATCTCGGCCATGCGTCCGGCGGATGAAAGGGCTTCCCCGATCTCGAAAAGAAGCATCCTGATGTCATCCGCCGTGAGGTGCGGTCCAGTGCCCTTGGCCATTCCTGTCTCCCTGCCTGCGGACGGTATCGCGCGCTCAGGCAAGGCGGAAACCATTCGTTAAGGTTTCCAGAAAAACAATGGGTAACGAATCCTTGCGAAACCTCTATGGCTTCCCATATTGAGACAGGCTAGGCGTCTATGATGAGGTTGGGGAAATGGCTAGGGTTATAGGAATAGATTTAGGGACGACCAATTCCTGCGTCGCGGTGCTGGACGGCAAGGACGCGAAGGTCATCGAGAATGCAGAAGGTGCGCGTACCACGCCATCCGTGGTCGCGGTATCTTCGGACGGGGAACGGCTCGTCGGCCAGCCTGCCAGGCGTCAGGCCGTGACCAATCCGGGCAACACCGTGTTCGCCGCCAAGCGCCTGATCGGCCGCCGGTTCGACGACCCCGCGACGGCGCGCGACATGAAGCTGTTTCCCTACCCTATAGTGAAGGGAGCCAATGGAGACGCCGCTATCGGCATTGACGGGCGGACTGTGTCGCCGGCCGAAATTTCCGCCCTTGTTTTGCAGAAGATGAAGGAGACAGCGGAAGCCTATCTCGGCGAGAAGGTGGACAAGGCCGTTATCACCGTTCCAGCCTATTTCAACGATGCCCAGCGCCAGGCTACCAAGGACGCCGGACGGATCGCAGGCCTCGACGTGCTGCGCATCGTCAACGAGCCTACGGCGGCCGCCCTCGCCTACGGCCTCGACAAGCGCAAGTCGGGTACCATCGCAGTCTACGATCTTGGCGGCGGCACCTTCGACGTGTCGGTCCTCGACATTGGCGACGGCGTGTTTGAGGTGAAGTCCACGAACGGCGACACCTCGCTTGGCGGCGAGGACTTCGACATGCGGCTCGTCGAATACCTGGCGGAGGAGTTCCGGAAGGAGAACGGGGTAGACCTGCGCAACGACAAGATGGCCCTTCAGCGCCTCAAGGAAGCCGCTGAAAAGGCCAAGATCGAGCTGTCGTCCTCGATGCAGACGGACGTCAACCTGCCCTTCATCACCGCGGACGCTTCCGGGCCGAAGCACCTGACGATGAAGCTGACCAGGGCGAAGTTCGAGAGCCTCGTCGACGACCTCGTCCAGCGAACCGTCGCCCCTTGTAAGGCGGCGCTCAAGGACGCGGGCTTGAAACCTGGTGAGATCGACGAGGTCGTCCTGGTCGGCGGCATGACACGCATGCCGAAGATTCAGGAGATCGTGAAGCAGTTCTTCGGCAAGGAGCCGCACAAGGGAGTTAATCCCGACGAGGTCGTGGCTCTGGGCGCCGCGATCCAGGCAGGCGTGCTGCAGGGCGACGTCAAGGACGTGCTGCTGTTGGACGTGACACCGCTGTCGCTGGGGCTGGAGACCCTTGGCGGCGTGTTCACGCGCCTGATCGAGCGCAACACGACCATCCCGACCAAGAAGTCGCAAACCTTCTCGACCGCTGAGGACAACCAGAACGCGGTCACGATCCGCGTCTTCCAGGGTGAGCGCGAAATGGCGGCCGACAACAAGCTGCTCGGCCAGTTCGACCTGGTCGGCATCCCGCCCGCGCCTCGCGGCGTGCCGCAGATCGAGGTTGCCTTCGATATCGACGCCAACGGCATCGTCAACGTGTCGGCCAAGGACAAGGGCACCGGCAAGGAACAGCAGATTCGCATCCAGGCTTCCGGTGGCCTGTCCGACGCCGACATCGAGAAAATGGTCAAGGACGCGGAAAGCAACGCGACGGCGGACCGTCGGCGGCGCGAGATGGCCGAAGCCCGGAACCATGCGGAGGCGGCAGTCAACTCGGTCGAAGCCAGCGCCAAGGCTCTTCGCGGCAAGATTCCTCCTGATGTGCTGTCGGAGGTGACGGCGGCCGTTACCTCCGTGAAGGAGGCGCTCGAAAGCGGCGACGTCGACCGGATCAAGCAGGAGGTCGAAGCGCTCAACCAGGTTTCCATGAAACTCGGCGAGGCCGCCTATCAAGGACGTGACAACGCCTCGACGGAAGAGGCTTCGGCTGGTGACGTCGTTGACGCCGAATACGAGGAAATCGACGATTGAGGGTGACAGCCTTCGCTATCCGGTCAAGGATTGGATGGCGAAGGTTGAGGATTGGAGTTCCGCGTACGGATCGGGCTGGCGATGAAGGCTGACTACTACGAGACCTTGGGCGTCGGCCGCGGCGCGGACGAATCGGAGCTGAAAAGCGCCTTCCGCAAGCTTGCCATGAAGTACCATCCGGACCGCAATCCGGGGGACTCCGAAGCGGAACGCCGCTTCAAGGAGGTCAACGAGGCTTATGACTGCCTGAAAGACCGGCAAAGGCGGACCGCCTACGACCGCTTCGGCCACAGCGCCTTCGAGCGTGGTTTCGATCCTTCGGGCGGCGGCGGTGTCGGCGCTCACAGCTTCGAGGACATCTTCGAAAGCATATTCGGAACCGTTTTCGCAAACGGAGGCGGAAGGCGGTCGACGTCGGCTGGGCGCATGCGGGGCGCGGACCTGCGCTGCGACATCGAGATCACGCTCGAGGAAGCCTATTCAGGCAAGAGAGCCGACATAACCTTCGACGCCTCCTCGTCCTGCGGAACCTGCGGCGGCAGCGGCGCGCGCCCCGGCACGAAGACAAAGGCGTGTTCCGCCTGCGCGGGACAGGGCAAGACCCATACCTCGCAAGGGTTCTTTACCGTCGAGCGCACCTGTCTGAAGTGTCAGGGTTCGGGGCTGGAGGCCGTTGACCGCTGCGCGGAATGCAAGGGGTCGGGACGGGTCGAAAAAACCCGCTCGGTTGTCGTGAGCGTTCCGGCCGGGATCGAGAACGGCTCGCGCATCAGGGTTGCGGGCGAAGGCGGGGCCGGGGCGAACGGAGGTCCCGCCGGCGATCTCTATGTCTTCGTCACGGTTAAGGAGGACGGACGGTTTCGCAGGGAGAACAATGACCTTCACTGCGAGGAAACCGTTCCTTTCTCGACCGCTGCGCTGGGCGGAAACCTCGACGTCCGCGCGATCGGCGGCGCTACGGTGAGGATCGCCATTCCGGAAGGCATGCAGAGCGGTCACGTGTTCCGCCTGAAGGGACTCGGAATGCCCATCCGCAACGCCCAGGCGAAGGGAGACCTGTTCGTCAAGGTCGACGTCCACACTCCGAAGAAGCTAAGCCGCCGCCAGAAGGACCTCCTCAGGGAATTCGAGGCGCTGTCGGCGTAGGCTCAGGCGTCTCGCCGTCCAAGGCGGCGACGAGCTTAAGGACCGGCTCCCATCGGCTGTCGCCTCGTGGGCTATAGGCCCGCTTAATGGCATCCATTATCGCTTCCGCCTCCCTGAATTTGGCCTCGCCGGGGGCCTTCGCCCCGAGCGGTCCGGCAAGCCATGGAAGGCGGCGGGCGATGGCCATGACGGCAGCGTCCGGTTCGAACCCCTCGATCCTGTCCGGAACGGCCTGGTCCTTGCGCCAGACCAGCTTGCCGTGCGTTGGCAGGAAGTCCCGGCGAATACGGGCCACGGTTCTGATACCCGTGGCGTCGGCGGCGACGATACGGTTTGGGTCTGCGTTGTCCTCAAGGATGAGGAAGGCGTGTCCGAGGCAGCGCGCTTGAGGCGCGTCCATGATTCCTACCGGAATTCCCGCCGACCTGGAGATCGCCGCCGCAAAATAGAGGCACAGGTAGCGTCCGTAGCGGCTGTCCAGTTCAGCGAGCAGACCTTCAGGAAACATGGCGGCATTGTCCATCGTGGGAAATCCTGCAAGAGTTTGGAGCATGGAGTGGCAATCATCGAGGCGCTTGAGTTGGACGTGTCACGCAATGTAACGGTGATCATCCTCGATTCCGATGAGTGGAAGGAGGCATGTTCGCAGACCCTCGCCGCCTTCGAGGAGCGGGGAATCCGCGTTTCCGTAGTTCCGGCTACCGTCAAGATCCTCAAAGAACTCTCCAGCGAAGGATATTCAGCCCTTCCGGTCGTGAAGCTGGCGCGCGAGAACGACAGCTGGCAGGGGTATCGCCCGGACAGGATCACCGCCTACCAACCGAGGGCGAGTGAACTGGACTGGACCGTCCGCCGCGTCGGAAAGCCGTCGCGCGCATGGTTGCGGTGAGCGGTTGCCGATTGACGGGGGCTGCCTGGAAGGCAAAACTTTAGGTCTGCTTTGCACCAACTTCCAGCCGGAGCCGTCAGGATGCCGATTTCCCATAACGCCGGTCCGCTTCTCAAGGAGGCGATCGGAGCCGTGCTTTCCTCGGTGCCCGACGGCGAGTGCCTTGCCGACGGCATTTCCGAGCGGCAGGCGGCGCGGATCGAGCTGCATGTGGCCAGGAAGCTGTTCGGCCGTCCTTTCCGCGGCAGCCGGGAACTGGAGGCCTTCCTTGACGGCGGAGACCATTCGGAGCGTTCCCGCAGGAGGTGCGTGCTTTCGGAGGCGACGCTGCCCCTGTACGGGATCGGAGAGGATAGCTTCTTCCTCAACGAGCACTTCGCCGAAGGCGTCACGCTGCCGCATTTCACGACCATCAGGGATTGGGACGAGGCGGAGCATCTCGCGCAGGAGGCGGCCTGGGAAGATGAAGGGGACCGTCCCGACGGACGAAAGCCCTACGAGGGGCGGCTTCTATGGTCCTGGGGTCGCTGGCTGGACAAGGGCCGTTTGGTCTACGGCAACCTGTCGGTGGCCCTGCCTTACGTCGAGACAAAGCTCGACGGTTATGCAGGCGAGCTTGCCAGTGAACGGTTCCCGACCGAATTCGTGGAAGGTCCGTTGCACGGCGAAAAGTCAGGCGACTTTTTCCGCTGGGACATGGTTGAGACGCCGCGCGACCTGGCGGCTCTCCGCGGCGCGTCAGAGCGCGTGGCCACGGAGATCATCGAAAGCTGGAAAGACGAACTGAAGGCCCGGATCGGAGCCTCGGGCGCCTGGCTGTCCAGGTCGCGCAAGGAAGACGAATCCGAAATCAACGAAGACCTCGTTTTCTCCAGCCTGGAGACCATGGGCATGGCCCGGTTCCGGACATGGCTGAAGGATCTGGACGCCATCCCGGACGGTACGGCCATCCTCGAGGGGATGCTGGACGGATTCAAGGCTAGGCTGAAACCGGAGATGGAGAAGGTTTTCGAAGCGGTTGCCGCCGCTCAGGAAACGCTGGAGGGCGAAGACCGCCTCTCGGCGCGCGCCGTGGCTGAGATCGCCATGGAAGGGCTGTTTCCAAAGCCGGATCAAAGCCTTATCCCTGCGTCTCCATAATTTAGATCAGAGGGTGGAGTGGCCTAAAGGTCACGCTTGAACCGTTCATTTCTACAGCATGCCCTTCGTGTTCCGGTTCGCGTTGACGGTCTGCAATCACCGAATGCTACACTCTGAAACATGAGGTATGGCAACGGTCCATCGACGCGAAAGCGTCGCCCGCCCTCCCCGGCTTCGGCGAAGCCCGGACGAAGCCCTGCGCCGCTCACTCCCGTGTCATCGATGCAGGGCTTCTGGGGCCTGCTGCGGGCCTACTGGCTGTCGGACCGATGGAAGGAGGCCTGGCTCCTGACCGCCGCGATCGCGGCGCTTACGGCGCTGTCCAGCAAGTCCGGCGTATGGTTCGCGGAGGCTTCCGGAGAACTGGTCGATTCCATTGCCTACTTCCATGACGGCCGCAGCGAGGATCCTCTTTCGCGAATTTTGACAGCCGCCGCGACCCTCGTGGCGATCGTGGTTCTCAAGGACGTCGGATTCACCGGGGTCCGGCACCTCTTCTCGACCACCCTGCACCGAAAGTGGAGGGCGTGGCTGGATTCGCGCTTCAACCGGGCGCTGCTCGACGCGAACCATACGCATTTCCACGTCCAGAACGGCGGCAAGGGAAACGCCGAAGGTCCCGACAACGTTGACCAGCGCGTGCAGGAATCGATCAAGGGGTTGACCGGCGGCGCGATCGGGTTGGCCATGGGAATCCTTGGCGTGGTGACCTCGCTCTTCTTCGTTGGACAGAAGCTCATCGAGAGGTCGACCAGGGTGGAGGGGCTGGACTTCCTCGGAGACTACGGCAGCGCGGCGCTCGCGCTCATGGCGGTTGCGGTGTACGTGCCTGTCAGCACCTATGTCGCATTGAGGCTCGGCCGGGTCATCGAAAGGCTGTCTGCACGGATGCAGCAGGCGGAAGGCAGCTACAGGTCCGAGCTGGCGATGCTTCTTCGCAGGAGCTTCAATGTCGCCGCCTCCGAGGGCGAGCGTGTCCAGAGGCAGCTGCACGAGCGCAGGTACGCCGACATCGACGGCACGTGGTCGCGCATGAACGTCTTGAGCGCCGGCTACATGTCGTTCGAGCTCGTCTATAACTTCGTCGCCGCCCGCGTCGTCGCCTACGGTCCCGGGCTGGTTCCGTACGTGCATGGCCGTCTCGACCTCAAGGGGTACGTGACCGGGGCGGAACTCGTGAATTCCCTGATCAGCCAGTGCTCCTGGTTCATTCACGTCATGCCGGCCATCGCCACCCTCAAGGCGAACGCCCAGAGGGTCACCGAGCTGGCGAAGGCGATCGAGGCGGTGCAGGCTCCGCGCGAATTCTACGGAGCCTCGGGCGTCTCGGATTTCCGCTTTGCCGACCAGGAGCCTGCATTCGGTCTCTCCGTGCGCGGCCTTTCGCTTTATCACAGGGAGGCGGACAAGCCTTTCCTCGCAGTCCCTGCCCTGACCTTCGCTCCCGGGGAATGGGCCTGCGTCCGCGGCGGCTCTGGCTGTGGCAAGACCTCCCTCCTGAAGGCGATGAGCGGGCTGTGGCCATATGGCGAGGGATTGGTCGCTTGGCCCAGCGACGTCGTCAGGCTCTATGCGGCGCAGGAGTCGAAGTTGCCTCCGGTGTCGCTCAAGGCTCTTGCCTGCCTGCCGGGCCTTGCCGAGGAGAACGATGACGAGGATGTCCGCAAAGCGCTGCAAGAAGCGGGACTCGGAGAGTTCCTGGACGGCCTCCATGACGAGGGCCGAGGCGGCAAGCAATGGGACCAGCTCCTGTCCGGCGGCCAGAAGCAGCGCCTCGCGCTCGCCCGCATCCTGGTTCGCAAGCCGGGGGTGCTTTTCCTCGACGAAGCGTTCGGAGCGCTCGATCCGGCGGGCAAGATCGGCTTTCATGAAGCGATCAAGGAAGGCTGTCCCGACGCCATCGTCCTTGCTGTCATGCACGAGGCGGAGCTTCCAAGGAACGCCTTCGGCCGCTGCTTCTACGACAGCGTGGTTGCCATCGAGGACGGCGTCGCCCGGAAGGAAGCCGTGGCAAAGGAGGCTGAAGCTTCCGATGCAGTCGAAGACATCCCGTCGGTTGGGCGTGGCTGGTTTCGGCAAGCGATGCTGATGTTTCCTTCGACAGGCTCCGCCAAGGTCCGCGCCTGACGCAGTCTACGAAGGCTTGTCCCTTCCTCCTTGTATGAGGCAACCCTTCGTGGAACCTTGTCTTCGTCAGCGGGAGACTGGGAATGGGTAGAAAATCGAGAACCGAGCTTTTCCATGAGGCTCACAAGCGGGCCTTCTCCGGAGGAAAGTCCGGCGCTGCATTCGGGACCTTCACCGTTGAGGACAAGACGTACGCCGTTCTCCCGGAAGCCCTGGCTTTCCAGGAACGTGTCGTGGAGATCCCGGTCAAGGCTGCGGTCACGATCCCGTACGTCAACGGAGTCTCTGTTGTTGCTCGGGTGCATGACGGCATAGAAGGCGACGCCGTCGATTATGGGGTCGCCGGCGATGGACGGCTGAGGTGCCGTATATGGTCGAGGGACGACCTGCTCGGGGAAAGGCTGGAACGGGCGTTGAACGACCTCGACATCGCGTTCTCGGACCAGGGAAAGGTTACGGACATCGTTTCCGGTGATCCTGAGGTTGGCCACATGGAAGCTCTTGGCGAATGGGCCTCGCGCTTCGTTTCCCGACGGGTCGGGGAGGTCGCGTTCGACGTCGGTTCCGGATTCTCCGCATGGGAAATCGCTTCCGCTCCCCACTATCGGCTCGACGTTACTGGAAGGGGCGTCGGAGGTTCGTGGCCAACCAGCGCCCGGCTCACGGCCGTCGCCAACGGTGGCCTGCCTTCCGGTTGGACGGAAGCCGCGTTGGCCTTTGGTGCAGACGAAGGGTCGGCCGCCCTCGCGCTGGCGGACAGGCTCACGGAGCCAGACGATGGGCGGTCCATGTCAGATCCCAGCCATGACCGTATCGAGATCGTCGGGGAGCACCCCTATTTTGTCGGGCATGCGTTCCGGGAGCGTGCCGCGGCGGCCCTGTATTCAGCGGCAGCCGCCTCCCGGCGCTTGTCGCCTGAGCTGCGCAAAATCGCCTGCAACGCCGAGATAAAGCCCCGCAACAAGCTGCTCTCCGTCTGGCCTGCCTTCGCCGAAGCCTGGCGAAACGAACCCTCCGAACGGGTCGAGGCGTTCCTGTCGGAGTCGGGATGGAAGCTGGACCTCGATCCCGTCGACGTCCTGTCCGAGCGTTTCGGATTGAAGCCTGTGTTGGACGACGCGCCTTCGGCGCCGTCGATGAAAGCCTGAACCGTCGAAAGGGAGACGAAAATGACCGGAACCGCCATGGACTACCGGAAGGCCGTCGCCACGGCTGCGGCCGCCGCCGAAGCGCGCATGATCACGGGCGGGCATCCGCCGCTTGAAGGTCGCAAAGCCGCCTTCGCCGAGCATCTGGCGGACCGCCTCGAATTCAGTTTCTACGCGATGTCGGCCGGGGCCGACGAGCGGGCCCAGCAGAAGGCACGTAACCTGCCGCTGGGCGTCGACGGCTCCGATCCTCGTGAATCCGCAGCCGAGGTGTTCGCATGGACCATGGACTTGTTCGGCTACGCCATCCGCGATGACAAGGACGAGTTCGTCAGGGAATTCTCCTCCGCCCTCGATGGATGGTTCGACCAGGATCAGGAACCGGGTCCGTCCTTCAGGGGCTGACCGGGCCGAAAGCCAAGGGCCTCGGCCGAAGCGACCAGGTCGTCGTTCCGGCCCGCAAGCCCCCTGAACCATGGGAGGCCGCCCGCGAAGTCGAGAAGCGCTTTCTCTTCCAAGGGATCGAGGTCGTCCGGCAGGCAGCCGACGATAATCCTTACCGGGCCACATAGCGCGCGCACCTCGCTCTCGATCGTCCTGAGCGGCCGCCTGCCCAGGATGTCGGCTCCGTTCCCGGCGAGAGGTGAGTCCTTGATTTGGGGCGACATCGCGACCGCGGCATGCGCCATCCGGCCGTCGGGATGCACGAAAGAGACGAAGTGCTCGCGCGACGAAGCCTTGCACACGGCGGCCGCAAGGTAGGCGCAGCGGCCCATCGCGAATTCGGAGATGGCCCAACCGACAAGGCCGGTCGCCGTTTCGACGGAGATGCCCGCTTCGCGCAGGTCGAAGGAAAGCCGGACGAGATCGGAACCCGCGATATTGGACATCGAGAGGAACGACCCGGCGTCTGGACCCGGCGTGGGATTCCCGTTCACGGCCGCATTTCGGTTGGCGCGGCCGACCCCTCCTCCGGAATGGAGAAGCCTTCGGCGGGCATTATCCGGGCCTCCCTGGCAGCGGCCATCAACGCCTTCCTCGCCGTCGACGGCGGCCGTCTTCCTTTTAGGGTTTCCAGGACCGCCTTCATGGCCGCCGCATGCTTCTTGCCGCGGATGTCAGGCCATTCCTTGAGCAGGACTTTCCCCGCCTCGGCGACCGTGCGCACGTAGCGGTATCGTCCGCAGCGAATCTCGACGACGACCATATGTCGGAAGGGGCGATCTTTCATGCCGCGGATTTAAGCGAACCGGGCAGCCATGAGTCAATGCTCTCGATTCTTGCGATGGCAGGCGCGACCGTTTATCAACTTGGGAGAGCGACATGCCGAGATTTTTCAGGACCTACAGCGAGCAGATCAACCAGTGCCGGGCAGAAATATCTGCAGCGGTCGAGGCGGTCGCTTTCGATGGAATCCATCCTGACAGCGTAGACCGCTTCATATCGAGGATCGAACCCGCGCTTGAAACGGTCTACGCGGTTCGTCCTGCCGGAAACGTCACGCCCCCCGCCTATATGGCGGCCGTGTCAACGGTCATCATCCAGGGGGCGACTACCCACGAGGCGGTACAGGCCGCCCGGGACAAGACGTCGGCTTTGGACCGTCGCTGCGCCGAAGTGGTCAAGCGGACGAACCGTGCGCTTGCGGACCTCGACCTGCCGGCGGACGACCTCCTTCTCGTTGGCCAGTACGCCGCAAGACTCGCGGCTGAAGCCCAGGTCAAGCTGGACGAGATCGCTTCCAGCTCCAAGGGCGGATTGCTGGACAGGGTCCGTGCGAAGCTTTCGCAGTCCGAGATCGCACGTCTCAAGGATGACCTCGCTGATTTCAATCCGGCAACGAAGGCGTCTTCCGGCGCCGTCGCCCTGATGGTTCTGGAGGCCGCCGAGGCCCGCTGCGAAAAAAGGTTCCAGCCGATCGACGCCGTTCGCAGGTTCCACGACGAGAAGCTGAAGGCGATGCCGTCCGAGGGGCCGCTCCTGGCGATGGCCGCTTCGATGTCGCATCTCTATTCGGACGCCAATCTTGCCCGCCTGCGCGCGCTTGTGGCCAAAAGCAGCCACTCCATAGGACTCTCTGTGGACATGACCGAGGACGACGGATCCCTCGAGTGGGCGATGCGCCGCAGAGGCTGATCGGATTCCGCTTATACGCAGTTAAACCGCTTCGTGACGCGCCTTGCGTCACCCCTTCTGACAGGTCCGATCCCGAGCGCCGTGACGACTGGGCTTCCGTCGAAGTGCGGAAGCATCACATGGCCTGAATCCGTGATGAGCGCATGCGGAAGCCCGAGATCGCGGCATTCGTCGGCCGCCCGGCGCAAGGCCTGCTCGTTCTTCGCCTTGAGCGCCGCCTTCGATCCGGCATTGTCCCCTCGCCTGTAGCGTGCGACGAGGTCCGGCCGCATGTCGAGGCATTCCATCAGAGCGTCGGTGTAGGCGTGTCCAGCCTGAGCCGCGAGCTTGCCGGGAGGCATCTCGAGGTCGTCCCTGACGATGGCGTAGATGAAAAGATGGTCTTCCCGGTCATTGTCCGGGGTGATGTCCTTCGCCTGTTCGGCGATGCGGCCTATCCGTTCGCAAGAGCTACGACATGGGTTCTTTCCATTAAAGCGCTGGCTTCAATCAATCACGCTCCAAGGATTCGTGTCAACTCTTTCCCCTGAATGTCGGTCACATGACCAGGGCTGAGATTGGCAAACTCGCCCTATGTAACTGTCTAGCGGCGTGGTTGCAGAGGTTCGTTCTCTCCATCGCGGATTTCGTATCCGACATCTGGAGCAGGCTCTTCTACAAATGGTCTTCCCGCCATTTTCTCAATGTGACTATCTGAGGAAGGTGAAAGTTCTTTCAGTGCCATTTCGAGCAATTGTTTGTCGGCGACATCTTTGGCTCGAATACCCTGCTTCGTCATCAATAAGCCTTCCATATTGAGGACATTGATTACTCCGTAGCGCGTTGGCACACGTCGCTGAAAAGGCTCAAGATCTTCGTATGTAAGGCCGCAAGCAACCGGCATCACGTCGACGAGGAATTCATCCGCGACCCTGATAACGCCTGGTTCGCCATCTTCCACGGGGAAAGGGTGCATTTTTTCGGAAAGAAGCTCAGCGGCTGCGCCATCCGGGAGCTTTGACAATGCTTCAATCCAACGAGCGTTGTTTACTGGTTCGTTGGCGACCAGGATATCCACATCTCCGGTCTGCCGGGCAAGCCCGTTGAAGTTTAGCGCATAACCGCCAACCAAAACGTAACGGACATCATGCTCTTCGAGCAGGGCGGCTAGATTGAATACATCCTTCCAGGTTGCAGGGCGGCATATTTCCTGGGAGTCAGTTTCTAGCGAGACTTCAGGGGTTGAACGAACTCGGATTCGTTTCCTGATTTGCTCGAGCAATTGCGTCAGCATGCCACCGATCCATTTGTTCATTGGCCTGTTCGTGAGAGCGGTAGCGGTAGACTCCCTTTGGAATCTGCAAACGGCTAACGCGGGAATTTTCGATGCTGGCTGAAATTTCAGCGGAACTCGGTTCTCTCAAACCCGGTATCGCTACCTGTCTCTTGCCTACGATTTTCACCTTGCGTTCCTGTTCACCATGTCCACGAGATGGCGATAATATAGGGATAGCTCCTCGCATCAGGCAAGGATTTCCTTGGTCGTGTTTGGCCATCCACCTTTGTATTGGGGCGCAGATTGGCCGAAATGACCCCGCATCAATTCGCGCAAGTGGCCGTCATCACCTGAGGCGATCCTATGTAGGCCAGCGCGACGAATTTTCCGGCGCCATAGGTGACGGACATCCATTTGCTCGTGCCGCTACCAGCCGGGACGGTTGACCAGTCGGTTCCGTTTTCCGAGGTAATGGTAGTCATCGCTCCGGCCAGGTCAGCGGAAACGAACCTGCCACCTCCGAACGCGAGATTGTTCCAAGAGGCGTAGGGGACTGTACCGGCCGTCCACGACAATCCGTTGACGGAGGTCATCAGCTGGGTGCCAGCGTTGTAGGCAAGGGCGACGAACTTGCCCTGACCATAGGAGACCGCCCTCCAGTTGTTGCTGGCCGCGGCTTCCCGTGCCGTCCAGGTGATGCCGTCCCCTGAGGTCATGACCTGGTGTGCGCCGGAAGACGCGACGGCGACGAAGGTTCCGTTTCCATAATCCACGGAGAACCAGCCGCCCTGTGCTGCGGCAGTTGGTGAATTCCGCTTCGTCCAAGCGACGCCGTCTGGCGACGTCATGATCGTTCCTTCCGTGCCGACAGCGACGAACATGCCGTTACCAAACACGACCTTGCGCATCAGACCGGGGACTTTCGGGGCAGTCCTTTGTGTCCAGGTCAGGCCGTCGGTAGACGTTATGACGGTAGTCTCGCTGTTGCTGATGGACGATATGGCAACGAACATGCCGTTGCCGAAAGTGATGGCTTGCCAGCCCTTTCCTAGCATTCCCATGCCGGTGTGGGCCGTCCATGAAATGCCGTCCGGGGACGTCATCCACTTGCCTGAAGTCGTCCGGGGCAAGGCCACGAAAGTGCCGTTGCCATATGCGGCGTAGGCCCATTCATCGGGATCGGGGACAGATGACGCGACCCAGGCTCCCATTTCGCAGACGCCGTCGCCGGGTTTCGTGTGGACATTCCAGTCGTCGGTTTCCGTTCCGACCGACAGGCGGACCTTCTGGATCACGTTGTTCGAAGCGCTGGCCGTCGTCCTGATCTGGACATGGTTCCCGTTCTCGACGGTCCCCGCGGCGGAGGTCCAGTCCCGCACGACGTCCGCGCAGTCGGGGTCGTTGCATGTCCGGTAGGCATAGTCGCCGACGCCCGACAGGCGGGCGATGGAGATAGCCGTTCCGGCATCGACGGGAACGCCCGTGATCGGGACGATCTCCGAATAGACCGTATCCTCCGGCAGCTGGTCGTCCGAATCCTCGAAGGCGAGAGCCAGGGGTACGTCGCTTGTCCCTCTCCATTCCGCGGCGACGGAACCGTACGCTGTTTCAAAGTCCGTGGCCTTGCCCTTGAGGCGGTAAAGGCCGAGGGGCATGCTTCCGGTGATACGGCCTGTGCCGGGGTCCATGGCGATGCCTTCCGGGACGGGCGCGCCGGCTGTCCACGGCTCCAGGGAATAAGCAGTCTGCTCCAGCGCGCCGTGGATTTCCGGCAGGTAGTCCACGGCGCTGCCCGCGGCCGCGGTCACGCTTTCGATGCTGATGGACAACGAAACAGGCGCGATGTGCACCGGAACCTGGGACAGCGGCCCGATGTCGTCGGCGACCTGCAGGGAGATGGTCCTGCCAGTCGACAGAGTGCCGGAGACGGATCCGTTGGAAGGATCGACCACGAGTCC
>Ga0222422_100444_pt1 | contig 14196 bp, 13 predicted proteins | sample 3A1ome_FD_182469 | JGI IMG/M metagenome (GOLD analysis project Ga0222422, IMG submission 182469) | Enriched microbial communities from leaf-cutter ant dump, University of Wisconsin, Madison, United States - 3A110A (version 2) | ecosystem: Environmental > Terrestrial > Nest > Insects nest > Nest...
CGGTGCCAACCTGCCCAACCAGGACGAGGTTTTCCCGGACCGCGAGCATTTCGGCCGCATCTTCTTCAACCAGGCCAACATGTCCGCCGCCGGCATCCCGCAGATCGCCTGCGTCATGGGGTCATGCACGGCAGGCGGCGCCTATGTACCGGCGATGGCCGACGAATCGATCATGGTGCGCAAGCAAGCCACCATCTTCCTCGGCGGCCCGCCGCTGGTGAAGGCAGCGACCGGCGAGGACGTATCCGCCGAGGATCTCGGCGGCGCCGACCTGCACACGCGCGAATCCGGCGTCGCCGACCATCTGGCGGTGGACGACGCCCATGCCCTGGCCATCGTGCGCCGCATCGTCAGGAACCTGAATCGGAACAAGGCGATAAGCCTGTCGATGCAGAAACCGATTCAACCGCTTTACGATCCGCATGAGCTTTACGGTATCGTGCCGACGGACCTGCGCCAGCCTTACGATGCGCGCGAGGTCATTGCCCGCATCGTCGACGGCTCGGCGTTCGACGAATTCAAGGCCAATTACGGCACCACGCTGGTGACGGGCTTCGCGCATCTCTACGGAATGCCGGTCGGCATCCTTGCCAACAACGGCGTGCTGTTCTCCGAAAGCGCGGTCAAGGGCGCGCACTTCATCGAGCTTTGCTGCCAACGGAAAATCCCGCTGATCTTCCTGCAGAACATCACCGGCTTCATGGTCGGCCGCAAATATGAGGCCGGCGGCATCGCCAAGGACGGCGCCAAGCTGGTGACGGCGGTGGCGACGGCGCAGGTGCCGAAGCTGACGATGATCGTCGGCGGCTCCTTCGGCGCCGGCAATTACGGCATGTGCGGGCGCGCCTACTCGCCCCGGTTCCTGTGGATATGGCCGAACACGCGCATCTCGGTGATGGGCGGCGAGCAGGCGGCGATGGTGCTGGCGCAGGTCAAGCGCGAGAGCATCGAGCGCAAGGGCGGCAACTGGAGCGCCGAGGAAGAGGTCGCCTTCAAGCAACCGACGCTGGAGAAATACGAGCGCGAGGGCCATCCGCTCTATTCCTCCGCGCGGCTGTGGGACGACGGCATCGTCGATCCGGCGAAGTCGCGCGAGGTGCTGGCGCTGTCGCTGTCGGCGGCGCTCAACGCGCCGGTGCCGGAAACGAAGTTCGGCGTGTTCAGGATGTGAGGATGCAAGTATTTTCCAGAGTCCAGAAGGACCTGCCGGCAATCACGGTCGCGACCACCGCCGCTTCCTTCGCATACAACTTTGGCTTCCTGCTCCCGACCGATACGGGGATCGTGACGACGCTGTCGTATAGCGATATCCTGAATTCGACGATCTATCTGTTTCCGTTCGTTATCCTTTTATATGTTTCCGGAAATGGAATACTTAAATTTACGCAAAATGATTTCGATTTCAAAAATAGATATCATATTATTATGACTCTTCTAATGTTCATTATCGGAATTTTTCTTCTCATAATAGGAAAGATGGAATCGATAGAGCTCCCTGTTACGATACTGTTCCTTTCCCTGTCGCCATTCCTGATCCGGTTTCTGTACAGGATATTCGACAAGACGGAAAAGCAGACCATTGTCCAGTTTCTTTCCATAAGTTTTGTGCTGACCGTCCTGTTTTTCCATGGCTATTCGGAATTCCATTGGAATATCTCTTCCCGCAATCAAACGCATATCACCACCGCCGGCTGCGACGGGTGTCGCCTCGTTAAGATTTATTCCAATTTCATCATCCTGACCGAGGGAACCGACAAACCTCTGAAGTTCCTGCGAAACGACAGAGATTTTTCCATCGGCGGGACGGGAGTCAACCAGTCCGATGTTCACTAAGATCCTGATCGCCAATCGCGGCGAGATCGCCTGCCGCATCATCCGCACCGCGCGCCGCATGGGGATCGCCACCGTCGCCGTCTATTCCGATGCGGACGCCCGCGCGCTGCATGTCGAGATGGCCGACGAGGCCGTGCGCATCGGTCCTGCCCCGGTCGGCGAAAGCTACCTGGTGGCCGAGAACATCGTCGAGGCGGCGCGCATGCGCGGCGCCGAGGCCATCCACCCAGGCTACGGATTCCTGTCCGAAAACCCGGATTTCGTCGATTGCGTGGTTGCGGCTGGCCTGACCTTCATCGGGCCGTCCGCCGCCTCGATCCGTGCCATGGGCCTGAAGGATGCCGCCAAGCGGCTGATGGAGAAGGCAGGCGTGCCGGTGGTGCCCGGCTATCACGGCGAGGCGCAGGATATCGTCTTGCTCGCCTCCAAGGCGCGCGAGATCGGCTATCCGGTGCTGATCAAGGCGCGCGCCGGCGGCGGCGGCAAGGGCATGCGCCGCGTCGACCATCCCGACGACTTCGCCGAGGCGCTGTCGGGCGCCCGGCGCGAGGCCAAGGCCGCCTTCGGCGATGACCGCGTGCTGGTGGAAAAATATGTCGAGAAGCCTAGGCACATCGAGGTTCAGGTGTTCGGCGACGATTTCGGCAATGTCGTGCACCTGTACGAGCGCGACTGCTCGGCCCAGCGCCGTCACCAGAAGGTGATCGAGGAAGCGCCGGCGCCAGGCATGACCGCCGAATTGCGCGCGGCGATGACCGGGGCGGCGGTGACGGCGGCGCAGGCCATCGCCTATTCCGGCGCCGGCACGATCGAGTTCATCGTCGATGCGTCGGAGGGGCTGAAGCCGGACCGTTTCTGGTTCATGGAGATGAACACCCGTCTTCAGGTCGAGCATCCGGTGACCGAGATGGTCACCGGCCTCGACCTGGTGGAATGGCAGTTGCGGGTGGCGGCCGGCGAGCGCCTGCCGCTGACGCAGGACGAAATCAGACTGGACGGCCATGCCTTCGAGGCACGGCTCTATGCCGAGGATGCAGCCAAGGGCTTTCTGCCGGCCACCGGCACGCTGCACCACCTGCGCTTTCCTGCCGCGGCGCCGGCGGGCGCGGAAATCCGCATCGAGACGGGCGTGCGCCAGGGCGATGCCATCTCGCCCTACTACGATCCGATGATCGCCAAGCTGGTGGCGCATGGGCCGGACCGGGCGGCGGCGCTGGCGGCCTTGCGCGGCATGCTGGCTCGGACCGAGGTGGCCGGCTCGACCGTCAACACCGCCTTTCTGGCGGCGCTTGCAGCAGATGCCGACTTCGCCGCCGGCGATGTCGATACCGGCCTGATCGGCCGCAAACAGGACGCGCTGACGGCCGTGCCGCCGCCCGGCGCCGACGTGATCGCCGCGGCGGCGCTGGCCGCTTCGGGGGTCGAGGAACAGCCCGTCTCGGACGATCCATGGTCGGCGCTCGCTGGCTACGCGCATTTCCATGCAATACCGAAGACGCTGAAGCTGAAGTTCGGCGAGGAAGAGATCGCGGCGCGGGTTTTGTTCGAAGATGGAAGATGCACAGTCGAACTCGTACAAGAGGAGCAGCCTGCTTCGCTACAGCATGCCAATGCGGGCGGCTCCGCACCCCTCACCCCTCCTCGCAAGGGGGGGATGGATTCAGGCCGCGGCAACTTCCCCTCCCCCTTGCGGGGAGGGGCGAGGGGTGCGGAGCCGCAAAGAATTGCCCGCTGGCCCGGTCATGTCACGGTGTTCGACGGAGCGGTGAGCTACGCCTTCGCCGTTCCCGATCCGCTTGCAAGCGCCGACGAGACGGGCGCGGGCGCGGATTCGCTGCGCGCGCCGATGCCGGGGCTGGTGAAGGTGGTGCGCGCGGCGGCGGGCGAACGCGTGGCGAAGGGCCAGCCGCTGCTCATCCTCGAGGCGATGAAGATGGAGCACACCATCGCCGCCCCGCACGACGGCACGATCGCCGAGATCGCGGTCGAAGGCGCGCAGGTCAGCGACGGCACAGTGCTGGTGCGCTTCGCCGAAGAAGCAACCGACTGAAAACGAAAATGGCCGGGGCAAGCCCGGCCATCTCCATTGTTTCCCGCGACGGTCGATCAGGGCTGGATCGGCGCGTACTTGCCGTCGTGCCACTGGTTGATGTCGTAGCTGGCGTTCTTCATGTCGCCCTTCTCGTCGAAGGTGACGTCGCCGACGACGGTGTGGATCGCCTCGCCGTTCTTCAGCGCCTCGGCGACCTTGGCCGGATCCTCGCTGCCGGCCCGCTCGATTCCTTGCGCGAAGGCCTGGATGACGGCGTAGGAGAACAGGGTGAAGCCTTCCGGCACGAAACCGCCGGCCTTGATCTTCTCGATCGCTTCCTTGGCTTCCGGCTTGGCCTGCGGATCGGACGGGAAGACGAACATGGTGCCCTCGCCGGCCGGACCGGCGACCTGCCAGAATTCCGGCGAGGCGATGGAGTCGGGCATGATGAGCTGGAACTTGAAGTTCTGCTCGGCCGCCTGGCGCAGGATCAGCCCGGCCTCCGGATGATAGCCGCCGAAATAGACGACGTCGGCCTTGAGTTCCTTCAGCTTCGTCACCAGCGCCGAATAGTCCTTTTCGCCGGCATTGATGCTTTCGCTGAGGATTTCCTTGAGGCCGTTCTCGTTCATCGTCTTGCGCACGGCGTCGGCGACGCCCTGGCCGTAGGCGCTCTTGTCGTCCAGGATGACGACGTTCTTGCCGGCGTATTTCTTGGCGATCCACGGGCCGATGAAGGCGCCCTGGGCGTCATCGCGCGTGTAGAGGCGCATGATCGTGTTCCAGCCCTTGGCGGCGGCATCGTCGGTCATCACCGGGTTCGAGGAAGCGGGGCTCATCATCAGCGCGCCGGCTTCCGCGTATACGGCGGATGCCGGAATGCTGGACCCCGAGCAGGCATGGCCGTCGATGAACATGATGCCGTTGCCGACGACGCGGTTGGCAACCGACACCGCCTGCTTGGGATCGCACTGGTCGTCCTCGAAGTCGAGCTTGATCTGCTTGCCCATCACGCCGCCCGCGGCGTTGATGGCGTCGGCGGCGGCCTGTGCGCCCTGCTTGAACTGGTCGCCGATGGTGGCGAGTTGGCCGGTCATCGGGCCGGCGACGGCGAAGGTGATATCGTCCGCATACGCCGCGGACGTGGACAGCGCCATCGCCAGCAGCGCCGCGCCCAGATATTTCTTTCCAATCATTTCAAAGACCTCCCCAAAGCGCGCGGAGCCCCCTTGGCCCGCGTCGGCGGTGATGAAGATCGCAACATTCCATCGCGGAGGGCGGATGTCCAGACGCTTCGACAGGCAAGCGATTGATCCTGCGGCAAGATAGTGAACGCGCGACGCGAAAGCCGCGCCGGCCTTATGCTTGGCCGGTCGCGGCTTTCACTCGCGGAACCGTCCCGGCGCCCCCGCGCTCCGGTCCCGTCCGCCTTCCCTGTCCTGGTGTCGGCGCGGTTTTGTCCGCGCTGCTTTCATTGGGCGATGATGCGCCTTGCCGCGCCCGGCCGCGAAGCGCCGCCGTGGCGGCGCCGGACATCAATGCATCGTCATCCACTCGCGCGCCTCGCGCAGGGCGCGGGCGATCTCGACCTTGCTCATGGTGGCCGACAGTTCCGAGCGCAGTTCGGCGGCGCGCGCCGAGCCCTTGATGGCGGCGATGTTGAACCACTTGTGGGCGGCGACCACGTCGGTCTCGCAGTCGCGGCCGGTCGCATACATCATGCCCAGCTCGAAAAGAATGTCGGCCTGAGCGGTCGCACCCATGGCGCCGAAGCCGGCTTCAAGCATCTCGAAACGTGCCATTTCCAGTCCCCTTGTCTGATCCCTGTCCGCTCCCGAGAGCCGTCTCCTTGTCCCCTGGAGACGTGCCCTTGCGATGCTTCGAAGAATGGCGGTGAGCCTTGAATTGCGCGTTAAATGGCTTGCTTAATTTGCGGAAAACAAAGCTAAAACAAGAAGTAAACATGAGAAACCGTTAAGCATGGAAAAGCCCGCGACTGCGGGCTTTTGCGGAAATTTCGATGAAAATCCGCGCCGGCGCGCTCAAGACTTCGCTAACCACGCGGACACGTCGAAAACCGCCCGGCCTGCGGAAACAAGCTTGTCCGCCTGCCTGGAGGCGCCGGAAAAATGTCCGCGGCTTCCGCAGCGGCACCGGCTTCCTCTTCGCGCCGAGGCGGATTAGCTTACGTTTGCGTAAGGAGCGCACGGGCCGGGAGGAACGACGGCCGCAGCAAGGGAGGTCCTCGATGTTTCTCAAGGCAAGCTTGGCTCTCGCAGCCACCCTGATCATGGCGGGTGCGGCGCTGGCCGATCCGATCGAAGGCAACTGGAAGACGCAATCGGGCGAAACGGCAGCGATCGTCGGCGGCGGCTCGTTCTCGATCACGCTCAAGACCGGCAAATATGCCGGCAAGACGATCGGCTCGCTCAAGGCGGCAGGCGACAACAAATATGCCGGCTCCATCACCGACCCGGCGACGGACAAGACCTACAACGGCAAGGCGACGATCACGGGCTCTACGATGAAGATGAGCGGCTGTGTGCTCGGCGGTCTCATCTGCAAAAGCCAGACCTGGCACAAGTTCTAGTCGGAACGGCCAACACTCCCCGATATCGGGCGGGCAACGGCCTCGCCTCCTGTCGTCGGTCCTGCCGTGCGGCCGACGATGGTCATCGGCACGGGGTCTGCATCCGATTTTCGCAATGTTTTAATCAATTTGAACCGTGGATGAACGGCCTCATCAGAGGCGGTTCAGGCGGATTTCGGCATTGTTGTGTCCATACCAAGGAGACAGCCAATGCTCGCCCGCCGCTTCACCATCGTCTGCCTGCTGATGACGCTGTTCGGCATGGCCTTCGCCATCCTCGTCGCGGAGGCCAGCCGGCCGCACCGTAACTGGGACGAAGCCAGTTCGAACGATTGCGGCCTTGCCTGCCTGGTGCCCCTGCCGCGCTGGAGCGACCAATGAGCCTGCGGCAGAGGATGGCCGCCGTGGCGAGGCCGGCAACGGAACTGCTCGCCGCCGCCGGGCTGCTGGCCCGCGCCGCCATCGTTCTCGTGTGCCTGGCCGCACCGGTGCTGGCCGTTCCGGCCGTCAAGCCGGGCAACGGCGCGACGATCGAGGCGCCGACGATGAAGAAGACCGGCATGGGCTTGGTGCTTCTGGTCAGCCTGCGGCGCGGATGAACCAACGATCAAGGCGGCCACCTCGGCAGGAAGGTGACGCCACGCCCCTCCCCAGCGCAATCCCAAGTCTCTATAATGGGCCATGGAAAAGCGAATCTATCCCCAGGCCATCGAATCGATCGTCACGCCCGAGCCGTACGGCAGGCGAAATTTCGACGACGCCCGCGCAGCGGTCGCGGCGTTGCAGGACCTCTACAGCCGCAATACCGGGTTCCTGCGCGAGTCCTTCGCGGAACTGGCGGCGAGCGGCGATTCGAGCAAGCGCTACCGGGCGTTCTACCCCGAGGTCGGGGTGACGACGACCTCCTTCACATCCGTCGATTCCAGGCAGGCCTACGGCCATATGCCGACTCCCGGCCACTTCTCGACCACCATCACCCGGCCGGACCTGTTCGAGCGCTATCTTACGGAGCAATTGCAGCTCATCATGCGCAACCACGGCGTGCCGGTGACGGTGTCGGAATCGGAGACCCCGATCCCGTTGCATTTCGCCTTCCTGGAGGGCACCCATGTGGACGGCTCGGCCGCCGAGCGCATCAAGCGTCCGATCCGCGACCTGTTCGACGTGCCGGACCTCGACGGCACCGACGACCATATCGCCAACGGCACGCTGGAGATCGGGCTGGGCGATCCCAGGCCGCTGGCCGTGTTCACCGCACAGCGCATCGACTATTCGCTGCACCGGCTGACGCACTACACCGCGACCAGTCCGGAGCACTTCCAGAACTTCGTCCTGTTCACCAACTACCAGTTCTACATCGACGAATTCTGCGCCCAGGCGCGGGAAAAGATGGCGAATGGCGGCGAGGGCTACGCCGAATTCGTCGAGCCCGGCAACACGGTGACGAGGGCCGGCGAGACCCAGCCGGGCGAAGGAATGGTGCCGCTGCGGCTGCCGCAGATGCCGGCCTACCATCTCAAGAAGGCCAATCACGGCGGCATCACCATGGTCAATATCGGCGTCGGCCCGTCCAACGCCAAGACCATCACCGACCACATCGCGGTCCTGCGGCCACACGCCTGGGTGATGCTCGGTCACTGCGCCGGCCTGCGCAACACGCAGGCGCTGGGCGACTACGTGCTGGCGCACGCCTATGTGCGCGAGGACCACGTGCTGGACGACGACCTGCCCGTGTGGGTGCCGATCCCGCCGCTGGCCGAGATCCAGGTGGCGCTGCAGGAGGCGGTGGCGGAAGTGACGGGCCTTTCCGGCTACGACCTGAAGCGCATCATGCGCACCGGCACCGTCGCCACCATCGACAACCGCAACTGGGAACTGCGCGACCAGCGCGGGCCGGTGCAGCGGCTGTCGCAGTCCAGGGCGATCGCGCTGGACATGGAATCGGCGACGATCGCGGCCAACGGCTTCCGTTTCCGCGTACCCTACGGGACGCTGCTGTGCGTCTCCGACAAGCCGCTGCACGGCGAACTGAAGCTGCCGGGAATGGCGACCGAGTTCTACAAGCGGCAGGTGGCGCAGCACCTCACCATCGGCATCCGGGCCATGGAAAAGCTCGCGGAAATGCCGATGGAGCGGCTGCACTCGCGCAAGCTGAGGAGCTTTTCGGAGACGGCCTTCCAGTAGCGCGGCCGCCCGGACGTTCCGCCGGTGTGAGCGTCAGCCGCCGTTCACCAGGGCAAGGATCAGACGCTGCATGTTGCCGCCGGCGCGGAACTCCTCGCGGTCGAAATCGCGGCCCTGCCGGCGTTGCGCGTCCGAAGCCGCCTTCAGCCGCGTGGTCAGTTCCTGCCTGATGCGGCTGCATCCGGGGTCGTTCTCGACGGTGAACCCGACCGAAAAGCCCTCGATCTCCGTCACCATCGCCTTGATCGTGTCGCCGTGGACCTTCTCGTGCGCCAGGATTCCGGCGGCGAAGGTGTCCCAGCGCCCTTGCACCGCTTCGGGCAGATGCCCGGCGGGCTTGGGCACGGTGTAGGTGATGGTGAGCCACGGCTTTGCCGCGGCGAGCACGCAGGCGCGGCCCCGCTTCTCGTATTTGCGCGACCATTTGAGGTCGAAGGTTGTGTGGGCGATGGCGCGGGCGCCGCCGACCACGGGGCCGTGATCGCCGATGGAGGAATAGAGTTCGGGGCCTGTCCGGCCGCTTATGGAATAGGTCAGGACCTTCTCGGCAACCTGTCCGCCGGCCGAGGCAGGCCAGCAAGCGGCCACGAGAAGAAGCAGGGCGGGCAAGGAGCACTTTTTCGGCATCGTCATCGTTTCGTTCGCAGCCCTCATTGCCTCATCGGCTCGCGCCGCGCTATTGCCTATCATCAATGAGCCGCATTTTTCGGGTCAACCCGGCACCATGACACCGCCCACGAAGCCGCGCCTGATCGTCGTCGCCGCCTTCGCTGCCATGCTTGCGCTGGCGCTGATGGTGCTCGCCGGATATTTCGGCGCGCAATCCTCCTTCCTGGACGCCTTCAGCCATTTCCGCGTGCATTTTGCCATCGCGGCGGGGCTGCTTGCGCTGCCGCTGCTGGCGAGCCGGTATCGGCTGACGGCGGCATCGGTGCTGGTGTTCGCCGCCGCCTGCCTCGCCACCACGCCGGCCAGCATGCTCGGGCTCGCAGCCCCCGTCCAGGCCCGCCCCGCGGCGGGAACCGACGGCCAGCCGGTCTACCGGCTGCTGCAGATGAACCTGCGCTTCAACAACCCGACGCCGGAGAAGGTGCTGTCGCTGATCGGCTCGACGCAGCCCGACATCATCACCTTCGAGGAAACCTCGCAGATGTGGGAGGGAAAGCTCGCGCTGATCGGGCATGCCTATCCTTATCACATAAGCTGCGGCGGCATCTTCGGCGCGACGATCCTGTCGCGGCGGCCGTTCGTGGACGGCGAGCCGCGCTGCTTCGAGTCCGGCGCCCTCGCCGTGGCCAAGGTGGACCTCGGCGGAGCCCGCCTCGACGTGGCCGCGGTCCATCTCGGCTGGCCATGGCCGATCCTGCAGTCCAGGCAGATCGAACGGCTGTCCGGGCCGCTCGCCGCGCTCGGCGAGGACGCCATCATGGCCGGCGACTGCAATGCCGCCCCGTGGAGCGCTTCGGTGCACAAGCTGGCGGGCCAGGGCAAGCTGACCGTCATGCCTTCGGTCGGGCCGACATGGCTTTGGCGGCGGCTGCCGGACGCGCTGCGCTTCGCCGGCCTGCCGATCGACCAGGTGTTCTCGAAAGGCGGCGTGACCATCCATTCGATGCGGAAACTGGCCCCGGCGGGCTCCGACCACCTGCCGATCCTGATCGAATTCAGCGTACGCCCGAGGGAGCCGCAGGACGACAGCAAGACGGCGACGGCGTCGGTCCCGCCGGCCCAATTCGCCGCGTTCGCGAGCAAGGGCTGACGCGCTCAGCGCTCGCGCATCAGGGCGGCGACGAGCCGCTCGACCGGGCCGCCTTCTCGATGCTCGCGCGCGTCGAAGGCGACCTGCATGGCCTCGTATCGGGCATAGACGGCATCGATGCGGCGCTTTGCTTCCCGGCGTGCCCCTGCGCAGGACGGATCGGTGGCGAGGGTGACGCCCTGCGCCGCCTTCGAGGCCGCAACCACCATATCGCGGGCGATGCGGCCGTGCGTCTGCTCATGCTTGCGCACGCCTGCCAGAAAGCGCTTCCAGCGGGCACCGAGCGCGGCTTTCATGGGCGTGGCGACGCGCGGAAAGGTGTAGGTCAGGTTCAGCGTGCCCGTGGCGCCGACCACGCGGCAGCCCTTGTCGCTCTGCCCGACCTGGATCTGCCAGTCCACCGTGTAGCGGGTCTGGGCGATGGCGCGGGTCATGAAGCCGTGCCTGGGGCCTTGGCGATCCATTGCCTCCACCAGCGCGGCGCCGGTCTCCCCGGCGACCGCATAGGTTTCTGTGCGGGCCACGACCTGGACGCCGGCCGAGGCAGGCGTGCCGAGCCAACAGCCGGTGAGAACGGCAAGCGATACCTTAGCGACGGTCGAGCACATGCCGGATTCCTAGCAAACCAGGCCGCCCGCACAAGCCGGCGGCGGTTGGGGCGGCGTGGTGCGAGCCAGCCGATGTCTCACATGCCCTGGTAGACGGGACCCTCGCCGCCTTGCGGCGGCACCCAGTTGATGTTCTGGTTCGGATCCTTGATGTCGCAGGTCTTGCAGTGGACGCAGTTCTGCGCGTTGATGACGAAGCGCACGTCCTGGGCGCTCGGGTCGGCCGCCGCGTTGCCGTCCTTGTCCACCCATTCGTAGACGCCGGCCGGGCAGTAGCGGGTCGAGGGCCCGGCATAGACGTCGTGCTCGGAGCGCTTCTGCAACTCCATGTCCTTGACCAGCAGGTGAACCGGCTCGTTCTCCTCGTGGTTGGTGCCAGACAGGAACACCGACGAAAGACGGTCGAAGGTGAGCACGCCGTCCGGCTTGGGATAGGCGATCTTCTTGTGCTGCGCGGCCGGATCGAGCGAGGCCGCATCGGTCTTGCCGTGCCTGAGCGTGCCGAAGAGGGAAAGGCCGAACAGCGAGTTTGTCCACATGTCGAGCCCCCCGAGCGCGATGCCGGCCACGGTGCCGAACCGCGACCACAGCGGCTTGACGTTGCGCACCTTCTTCAGGTCCTTGCCGATATCGGTCGCGCGCCAGGCGTCCTCGTAGGATGCAAGCTCATCGTTGGCGCGGCCGGCGGCGATCGCCTCGGCGACGTGCTCGGCCGCCAGCATTCCCGACAGAACGGCGTTGTGCGAGCCCTTGATGCGCGGCACGTTGACGAAGCCGGCCGAGCAGCCCATCAGCGCGCCGCCGGGGAAGGACAGCTTCGGCACCGACTGCCAGCCGCCTTCGGTGATGGCGCGGGCGCCGTAGCCGATGCGCTTGGCGCCCTCGAAGGTGCCGCGGATCGCCGGGTGGGTCTTGAAACGCTGGAACTCCTCGAAGGGCGACAGATACGGGTTCTTGTAGTTCAGGTGGACGACGAAGCCGACCGCCACCTGGTTGTCCTCCAGGTGATATAGGAAGGAACCGCCGCCGGTCTTGAAGTCGAGCGGCCAGCCGAACGAGTGCTGCACCAGGCCCGGCCTGTGGTTTTCCGGCTTGACCTGCCACAGTTCCTTCAGGCCGATGCCGAACTTGGTCGGCTCGCGACCCTTGGAGAGGCCATATTTGGCGATGAGCTGCTTGGCGAGCGAGCCGCGCGCGCCCTCGCCGATCAGCACGTACTTGCCCATCAGCGCCATGCCCGGGGCAAAGTTCGGGCCGTGCGTGCCGTCCTTCTCGACGCCCATGTCCCCGGTGATGACGCCGGTGACCGCGCCTTCGTCATTGTGGACCAACTGCGCGGCGGCAAAGCCCGGATAGATCTCGACGCCCAGCGCCTCGGCCTTCGTCGCCAGCCATTTGCAGACATTGCCGAGCGAGACGATGTAGTTGCCGTGATTGTTCATCAGCGGCGGCATCATGATGTTGGGCAGGCGGAAGGAGCCGGCCGGGCCGAGCACCAGGAAATGATCGGCGGTCACCGGCGTCTTGAAGGGATGATCGCCCTCCTCCCGCCAGCCGGGCAGCAACCGGTCGATGCCGACCGGATCGACGACGGCACCGGAGAGGATATGGGCGCCGACCTCGCCGCCCTTCTCCAGCACGACGACCGAGAGATCGGGATTGAGTTGCTTCAGGCGGATCGCCGCGGCAAGGCCCGCAGGCCCGGCGCCGACGATCACCACGTCGAACTCCATGCTCTCGCGTTCGATGTCGCTCATTCCATCCCTCCGCACTGGCTCGGCCGCATCGGCATCCCGCTGGCTCTGCGCTCCATAGCGCATGAAGGCGCGCGGGGAAACCGACGCGAATGCGACAAATCCTGCTCCAGACCGGTATCAATCGTCACGCCAACGGAAATATATTACATTTACGTAAACGTAATTCATAGTATCGTCGCATGGCGGCTTTTCGACACAGCCCGGATCGACCATACTCCGCGAATGGGCAACCCCTCGACGGCTTTTCGAAAAGCCTGGCGCTCACGGTTTGGTCCCCGCCTTGCCTGCCAGGGCGTGCTCGTGCTTTCGCTGCTGCTCGTGGCCGATGCCGCTCCGGCCGATCCGGAGAAGGTATGGGCGGCCGGCGCCTATTCCTTCTCGGACGAGTTGGGCGGCTTCCGCATCACCGGCGCCTCGGGCCAAGGCACGCGCGACGACCCGCTCGTCATCACCGAGGAGCTGGAATCGGCGACGCCGGTGACGCTCACCATCCGCACGACCAAGCCGATAAAGGCCTTCGATCCCAGCGGCGACTTCGCCAACGGCATCATGTACATGCGCATCGAGGCGCTCAACAACAGCGGCCAGCCCTGGGTGGAGTTCGAGTTCGAGCTACAGGAGATACTCGGCCAGCCGAGCGTTTTCGGCGACGGCCTCTCCTTCGACCAGCGCAACAAGACGCCCGACAACATCCTCTCCAGCAGCTACGCCCATTTCGATCGCAATTTCGAACCCTACGACCGGCTGCTTTTCAAGGACGGCAAGGTGGACCCCCTGGCCACCGTACGGTTCGACTTCCTGGTGACCGACTACACGCCGCGCTGGACCTTCTATCTGGTGCAGGATCCGCGCATCCCGTCGAGCTGAACTTGCAATTTCCCGCCCGCCGCTCGATTGTGCGGCATGACCGCCGCTTCCCGAGACCATAGGGCAGACCTGCGCGACATCCTGGCCTTCTATGCCGAGGCCGGCGTGGACGAGGCGCTGGCGGACGAGCCCGCCAACCGTTTCGCCGCGACGGAGACGAAACCGGTCCAGGCCGCGGCGCGAGCACCCGCCCAGGCACCGATAACGGCCGCCCCGGCACGGGAACCGCCGCTTCCGGGCGGCGCCCCGGGCCACCCTGCCCCGCGCCCGACCGCCGCCGTTCCCGACGAGGCGCAGGCGGCACTGGCGCGCGAGCTTGCCGGCAAGGCGCAGACCCTCGACCAGTTGCGCGAGGCGATGGCATCCTTCGACGGCTGCAATCTCAAGTTCACGGCCAAGAACCTCGTCTTCGCCGACGGCAACCCCGAAGCCGAGCTGATGCTGGTGGGCGAGGCGCCCGGCCGTGACGAGGATCTGGAGGGATTGCCTTTCGTCGGGCGTTCCGGCCGCCTGCTCGACCGCATGCTGGCTGCCATCGGCCGCGACCGGCGGTCGGCCTATATCGC
>Ga0222422_100447_pt1 | contig 14064 bp, 13 predicted proteins | sample 3A1ome_FD_182469 | JGI IMG/M metagenome (GOLD analysis project Ga0222422, IMG submission 182469) | Enriched microbial communities from leaf-cutter ant dump, University of Wisconsin, Madison, United States - 3A110A (version 2) | ecosystem: Environmental > Terrestrial > Nest > Insects nest > Nest...
TGCTGCGCACGTCCGACGTCGCCTTCCCGGGCGCCGTCGACGCCGCCGTCCTCTACCAGGAGAGCGCCAAGAAGGCCGGCATCGAGATCGAGGTCAAGCGCGAGCCGGGCGACGGCTACTGGTCGAACGTGTGGAACGTGCAGCCCTTCTCCACCTCCTACTGGGGCGGCCGGCCGACGCAGGACCAGATGTATTCCACCGCCTACCTCTCGACGGCCGACTGGAACGACACCCGCTTCCTGCGCCCGGACTTCGACAAGATCCTGCTCGAAGCCCGCTCCGAGCTCGACGAGGCCAAGCGCAAGGACATGTACCGCACCATGGCCATGATGGTGCGTGACGAGGGCGGCCTGATCCTGCCGATGTTCAACGACTTCGTGAACGCCTGCGGCAAGAACGTGAAGGGCTATGTCCACGACATCGGCAACGACATGTCGAACGGCTATGTCGCAACCCGCGTGTGGCTCGACGCCTGATGACCGGCGGCGGACCGGCGCACGGTCCGGAGCTGACAGCAACGGCGGCTGCGGGCGATAGCCCGCAGTCTGCCGGCGTTGCCGGGTCGGTTGCGTCCACTGGAACTCCCGCGATCGAAGCTGCGCCTTCGTTCTGGGCGAAATTCAGCAAGAGCAGCCCCCTGGTGGCGCTCATCGTGCAGCGCTTCGCGCTCAGCATCGGGCTGCTCTTTGCCGTGTCCCTGATGATCTTCGGGGGCGTGGAAGCCCTGCCCGGCGACTTCGCCACCACCTATCTCGGCCAGTCCGCGACGCCGCAGGCCATCGAGAACATCCGCAAGGACCTCGGCCTCGACCAGCCGGCCACGACCCGCTACGTCCAGTGGCTCGGCGGGGCGATCAAGGGCGACTTCGGCAAGTCCTGGGCCTCGCGGAACTCGGTCAGCGAGCAGATCGGCAAGCGCCTCGGCAATTCGCTGTTCCTCGCCTTCTTCGCCGCGATCATCTCCGTGCCGCTCGCCGTCGGGCTCGGCATGCTGGCGGTGCAATACCGCAACCGCCTGCCGGACAAGATCATCAACGTCATATCGCTGGCGGCGATCTCGCTGCCGGAATTCTTCGTCGGCTACCTGCTGATCCTGTTCTTCGCGGTCAAGATGGGCATCGCTACCTTCCCGGCGACGGTCTACGATTCCATGACGCTCGGCCAGCGCCTTTCGGCCATTGCCCTGCCGACGGCGACCCTCGTCCTCGTCGTGCTCGCCCACATGATGCGCATGACGCGGGCGGCGATCCTCAACGTCATGTCGTCGGCCTATGTGGAGACGGCGGAACTGAAGGGCCTTTCGGGGCTTCGCATCATCGCCAGGCACGCCGCGCCGAACGCCGTCGCCCCGGTCATCAACGTCATCGCGCTGAACCTTGCCTATCTCGTGGTCGGCGTCGTCGTGGTGGAGGTGGTGTTCGTCTATCCCGGTATGGGCCAGTACATGGTCGACGCCGTGACGGTGCGCGACATGCCGGTGGTGCAGGCCTGCGGACTGATCTTCGCCGCCTTCTACATCTTCCTCAACATGTTCGCCGACATCCTCGCGATCGTCGCGAACCCCAGATTGAGGCATCCGCGATGAGACTTTCCACCATCCCCCTCAGCGCCTGGATCGGCATCCTCGGCATCGCGCTTGCCCTCTTCTGCGCCGTCTTCGCGCCCTTCATCGCCCCGCACGGCGAAAGCGAGATCGTCGGTGCCATCTGGCAGCCGATGGGCGGCGACTACCTGCTCGGCACGGACAATCTCGGCCGCGACCTCTTCTCGCGGCTGATCTTCGGCGCCCGCACCACGATCTTCGTGGCGCTGGCGGCGACCGTCCTTTCCTTCTCGCTCGGCATGCTGCTCTCCTTCACCGCGGCGGTGACGGGCGGCTTCATCGACCAGGCCTTCTCGCGCTTCAACGACCTGATGATGGCGATCCCGACGCTGATCTTCGCCCTCGTCGTCCTCGCGGTGCTGCCGCAGCAGCTCTGGATCCTCATCCTCGTCATGGCGATCCTCGATTCGACGCGCGTCTACCGCATCGGCCGGGCCGTCGCGCTCGACGTCGCGGTCATGGAGTTCGTGGAGGCCGCGCGCCTTCGCGGCGAAGGCACGGGCTGGATCATCTTCCGCGAGATCCTGCCCAACACGCTCTCGCCGCTGCTCGCCGAATTCGGCCTGCGCTTCGCCTTCTCGATCCTGTTCCTCTCCACCCTCTCCTTCCTCGGCCTCGGCATCCAGCCGCCGGCCGCCGACTGGGGCGGCATGGTCAAGGACAACAAGGACGGCATCATCTTCGGCATCTCGGCCGCGCTCATTCCGGGCGGGGCCATCGCGGGGCTGGCGATCTGCGTCAACCTCGTCGTCGACTGGCTGATGAAACGCACCTCGAGCCTCAAGGGGGGACGCGGCGATGCCTGATCTTCTTTCCGTCAAGAATCTCAAGATCGAGGCGACGAGCTACCCGCCGGGCGAACCGCCGAAGACCGTCACGCTCGTCGAGGGCGTCTCCTTCGACGTCGAGAAGGGCAAGGTGCTCGGCCTCATCGGCGAATCGGGTGCCGGCAAATCCACCATCGGCCTCACCGCGCTCGCCTACGGGCGGGGCGGGGTGCGGATTACCGGCGGCGAGGTGAAGCTCAACGGCGAGGACCTCCTGAAGCTCTCGCCGGCCGGCATCCGAAAGGTGCGCGGCTGCAAGGTCTGCTATGTCGCGCAGTCGGCGGCCGCCGCTTTCAACCCCGCCCACCGGCTCGGCGAGCAGGTGATCGAGGCATCCCTGAAGCACGGCATTATGAGCCGGGCGGAGGCGGAAAAGCGCGCGCTCTACCTCTTCAGGGTGCTCGGCCTGCCGAACCCGGAGACCTTCGGCCAGCGCTACCCGCACCAGGTCTCGGGTGGCCAGCTCCAGCGCGCCATGACCGCCATGGCGCTCTGCCCCAATCCCGAGCTCATCGTCTTCGACGAGCCGACGACGGCGCTCGACGTGACGACGCAGATCGACGTGCTGGCCGCCATCAAGCACGCCATCGAGGAGACGAACACCGCCGCGCTCTACATCACCCACGACCTTGCCGTCGTGGCGCAGATCACGGACGACATCCTCGTTCTCCGCCACGGCAAGATGGTGGAATACGGCACGGTGCGCGAGATCATCGAGGAGCCGAAGCAGGATTATACCCGCGCGCTCGTCAACGTGCGCGGCACACGGCGCGACGAGGCGCCGGACCAGTCGGACACGCTCCTGAAGGTCGAGAACATCACCGCCGGCTATTCCAACGGCTTCAAGGTGCTGCAGGACGTCTCGCTGCACCTGCCGAAGGGCCAGACGCTGGCAGTGGTGGGCGAATCCGGCTCGGGCAAGTCCACCCTCGCCCGCGTCATCACCGGCCTCCTGCCGCCGCAGGACGGCACGATCAGCTTCGACGGCAAGCCCTTGCCGAAGGCGCTGAAGGGCCGGTCGAACGACGAGCTGCGCCGCATCCAGATGATCTACCAGATGGCCGACACCGCGATGAACCCGCGCCAGACGGTGCGCGACATCATCGGCCGCCCCCTCACCTTCTATTACGGCATGCGCGGCGCCAGGAAGACCGAGCGGGTGAAGGAACTCCTGGACCAGATCGAGATGGGCGGCCGCTTCGCCGACCGCTACCCGGCCGAGCTCTCCGGCGGCCAGAAGCAGCGCGTCGCCATAGCAAGGGCGCTCGCCGCCCAGCCGGAGCTCATCCTCTGCGACGAGCCCACCTCCGCGCTCGACCCGCTGGTGGCCGAAGGCATCCTGAAGCTCCTCCTGAAACTCCAGGAGGAAACGCAGGTCTCCTATATGTTCATCACCCACGACATCGCCATCGTCCGCGCCATCGCCGATTCGGTGGCCGTGATGCACCGCGGCAAGCTCGTGCGCTTCGGCCCGAAGTCGAAGGTCCTCTCCCCGCCCTTCGACGACTACACGGACCTGCTGCTGAAGTCGGTTCCCGAAATGGAGATCGGCTGGCTGGAACGGGTGCTGGCGACACGGCGCATGGAAAGCGCGGGGAATTGAGCGCGGGATGGGCGGCTTCGGCCGTCCGTCCCGATGTTCGGCACAAACCCCCTCCGGCCGCCTTACGGCGGCCGCTGGCGTCCCCGCATCCCTCCCCACTTATCTTTGGGGCCACCCACCTCTCCTCCGTCATCCTCGGGCTTGACCCGAGGATCCACGCTTCACGGCACGCCTTGCATTTGTGAATGGATCCTCGGGTCAAGCCCGAGGATGACGATGGAGAGGGGGGTGGGCGAGAGCAGCGCCTCTCGACAAGCAGCGCCGCACTTACACCTTCAATTCTGCACGCAATCCACATCCCCGACGCGGCTTGCCGGCGCCCCTTCCGCCATCACCGTCTCCTCGCCGCGCGCCGTACACCTGCCCTTCTCGCCGACGCCCGTGCGGAACTTCACCATCGGCTGGCCCTCGATCATGATGCTGGGCACGATCTCGTAAAGCTCCGGCGGGCAGTTCACCACGTCGGAAAGCCTGAGCGCCGGCGCACCGCCGATGAAGACGCTTTGCGCGCCGGACAGTGCACAGGCGGGAATAGGCGGGGCGGCATCTTCGGCCTGAACGGGTAACGACGCGGCACAGGCCAGCAAAAGGGCAAGACCGGCAAGCCGCAAGGCCTTCATCATGCCTTTCTCCCCTCGCGCGCCGTGCGGGACAGGGCCCTGAGCGCTTCCATCGCCCGGCCGGCGTCGCGCTCCGGCACGAATATATGGTCGTGGTGGAAGGCGGCGACCACATTGGCGCTGATGCCCTCCCGCGTCAGCGCCGCCGCGAAGGCCGCCGTCAGCCCTACCGCCTCCAGCGAGGAATGGACGGTGAGGGTGATCATCCGCATCGGCGGACTGGCGGAAAGGCCGGCTGCCGCGCCGGCCGGCAGGATCAGCGTCACGCCCTCCGCCTCCCGAAAGAGGCCGATCGCAGCGCGAAGAAGCGCAGCCGTCAACGCGTCTTCCGGCACGCTGGCATAGACGAAGTGGCCCTCCGCCAGCGCCGGCTCCATGGTCTCCAGCAATTCCGCGAGATCGGTGACGCCACTCATGGATTGGCCATCCGCCGCACGGCATCGCAGAGCGCCGCAAAGCCCGCCTTCGCTCCCTCGCTCATGAAGCGGGCGCGCAGCCAGGCATGGATCATCTGGCCTTCCTCGCGGAATTCCACCGGAATGCCGGCGAGGATGAGCCGCGCCGCATAGACCCGCGCATCGTCGCGCAGCGGATCGAAACGGGCGGCGGTGATGAAGGCGGGCGGCAGGTCCGCAAGGTTTTCCGCCCGGAGCGGAAAGGCATGGACGGCATCGCCCGGCGCCTTGTAGACCTCGCGGTAATAGACGACGTCGGCCGTCGAAAGCCCCGGCGCCCCGGCCATCTCGACATAGGAGCCGGAATTAAGGTCGCCGCCGAGGCCGGGATAGACGAGCGCCTGCCCGGCGATCCCCTTCAGCCCCTCGTCGCGCGCCTTCATCGCGATGCCGGCCGCCAGATTGCCGCCGGCGCTGTCGCCGATCAGCACGACCGGCCCGCCTTCGAGGAGCAGTTCCACCAGCACGGCCCAGCAATCGTCGAAGGCATCCGGCCAGACATGCTCCGGCGAAAGCCGGTAGTCGACGGAGACGAGCTCGGCGCCCGCCGCCTCGGAAATCTCGGCGCAGATCGCATCGTGGCTTTCCAGCGAGCCGACGACGAAGCCGCCGCCATGGATATAGAAAAGCCGCGTCTCGCTCGTCACCCGTGCCGGGCGGTAGCGGCGGATAGGAATGCGGCCCGCCACAAGCCCGTCCTCCTTCGCCATGCCGGCAGGCGGCAGGGCGTCGAAGGCGGCGCAGAGCGCGTCGTACCAGATGCGCTGCTGGCCGATATCGGCCTCCACGGCATCGGCGGGATAGAAATCCTCGCAGCGCTTGTGGAAGGCCAGGATGCCCTCCTCGCTCGGCATGGGACGGTCGGTCATGGCGGCTCCTTCACGGGTCGGCGCGATCATAGCAGCCCGCGGGCGCAGCGGCCGCCCCATGCGCGTCTTTCCCATCAATTTTCGGTGCTTGCCTCGCTTGCCGCCCGCATATTAACTGCCGCCATGGCCTTCACCTTCCGCCAGTTGCAGTATTTCGTCGCCGTCGCGGAGCAGGGTTCCGTCACGCGCGCCGCGCAGAACCTCTCCATTTCGCAATCCTCGATCACCGAGGCGATCAAGGAGCTCGAATCGGACCTGGGCGTCTCCCTCTTCGAGCGCCATCCGCGCGGCCTGACGACGACGCACAACGGCCACCAGTTCCTGCGCCATGCGACGAAAATCCTCGCCAATGTCTCCGATGCGCGCAGCTCCTTCTCCGACAATCGCACGCCCGAGAGGGGCCAGCTCAATCTCGGCGTTACCTCGCTGGTCGCCGGCTACGTGCTCTCCGACCTCCTCTCGCGCTACCGCCGGGCTTTTCCCGGCATCGAAGTGAGCGCCATCGAGGACAACGGCTCCTATCTGGAACATCTCCTCGTCGGCGGCGAGCTCGACGTCGCCGTCATGGTCATCTCGAACCTGCGCGACCGCATGGCCTTGCAGGCGGAGATCATCGAGACCTCGCCCTACAGGCTCTGGCTGCCGATCGGCCATCCCCTCGTCTCGGCCGACATCATCTCCGTCAGCGATATCGCGAAGGAACCGCTGATCATGCTGACGGTCGACGAAATCGAGGAGAACACCGGAAAACTGCTGACGGCGCTCGGCGCCCGCCCGCATGTCGCCTTCCGCACGCGCTCGGTGGAGGCCGTGCGCAGCCTCGTCGCCACCGGCGCCGGCATCGCGCTTCTGCCCGACCTCGTCTACCGCCCCTGGTCGCTGGAAGGTGACCGCATCGAAAGCCGCGACGTCTCCGGCGCCCTGCCCGTGGTGCAGATCGGCATGGTCTGGCGAAAAGGCTCCGGCCTGCCGCAGGCCGCGCGCGATTTCGTCGGGCTGGCCGAGGCGCTGAGGAGCGGGCGGGGGCGGTAGCGAGGGCGTGCCGTGGGGCGTGGATCCTCGGGTCAGGCCCGAGGATGACGCAAGAAATGAAGAAAGGCGGACAACCACACCGATCCGCGCGCCGCTCCGTTCAACGAACGGGGCCACCTCTCCTCCCCTCCGTCATCCTCGGGCTTGACCCGAGGATCCACGCCCCGCGGCGACCTTTCGGAATTTCCGATACCGCCTATCTGATTAATGAATTTGCGAAAGCGGCAAAATCGCGGCACCTTTCCTTCCGGGAACAATACCGCTCGAAAAGCGGATCAAACCGGGAGACTGTCATGAAGCGACTTCTGCATTCCTGCACCGCGCTTACCCTTTCGCTCGCCTTTTCCACCGCCGCCATCGCACAGGAGCCGCTGAAGGAACTCGGCCCCGGCGAGGGAGAGGTCTCCATCGTCGCCTGGGCCGGCTATATCGAGCGCGGCGAGACGGACAAGGCCTACGACTGGGTCAGCGATTTCGAAAAGCAGACGAGCTGCAAGGTCACGGTTAAGACCGCCGCGACCTCCGACGAGATGGTCGCGCTGATGAACGAAGGCGGCTTCGACCTCGTCACCGCCTCGGGCGACGCCTCGTTGCGCCTCGTCGCGGGCAAGCGCGTCCAGCCGATCAACACCGACCTCATCCCGAGCTGGAAGACCATCGACGAGCGCCTGCAGAACGCTCCCTGGCATACGGTGAACGGCGTTCACTACGGCACGCCCTACCTCTGGGGCCCGAACGTGCTGATGTACAATACCGAGGCCTTCAAGGGCGAGGCGCCGAAGAGCTGGAACGTCGTTTTCGAGGAAATGACGCTGCCGGACGGCAAGTCGAACAAGGGCCGCGTGCAGGCCTATGACGGCCCGATCCACATCGCCGACGCCGCACAGTACCTGATGGCGCACAAGCCGGAGCTCGGCATCAAGAACCCCTACGAGCTCAACGAGGACCAGTACAAGGCCGCGCTCGACCTCCTGCGCGTCCAGCGCACGCTTGTCGGCCGCTACTGGCACGACGCGATGATCCAGATCGACGACTTCAAGAACGAGGGCGTCGTCGCCTCCGGCTCCTGGCCGTTCCAGGTCAATCTCATGCAGTCGGAAAAGCAGCCGATCGCCTCGACCTTCCCGGAAGAGGGCGTGACGGGCTGGGCCGATACGACCATGCTGCATGCCGAAAGCCAGCATCCGAACTGCGCTTATATGTGGATGGAGCATTCGCTGTCCGCCAAGGTGCAGGGGGATGCGGCCGCCTGGTTCGGCGCCGTTCCCTCGGTTCCGGCCGCCTGCAAGGGCAATGCGCTTTTGACCGACGAGGGTTGCTCGACCAACGGCTACGACAACTTCGACAAGATCGCCTTCTGGCGCACGCCGGTCGCCAAGTGCGAAAGCCAGGGCGAATGCGTGCCCTACCACCGCTGGGTCTCCGACTATATCGGCGTGATCGGCGGGCGTTGATCAAACAGCCCCTCACCCTAGCCCTCTCCCCGTAAACGGGGAGAGGGAACGTGCCCCAGGACAGCTTTCGTTCCTTCGAGGACGGAAACCGTCGCGTCATGCCTCCTTCTCCCCGCCTGCGGGGAGAAGGTGCCGGCAGGCGGATGAGGGGCAGGACAAACACACCCGGGAGCCCCCATGACCGCCGTTCTGTTCCAGCAAGTCTCCCGCCATTTCGGCGCCGTGCGCGCCGTCGACAGCGTGGACCTGGCCGTCGCCGAAGGCGAGTTCTTCGCCATGCTCGGCCCGTCGGGCTCCGGCAAGACGACGTGCCTGCGTCTGATGGCCGGCTTCGAGCAGCCGACCGGCGGCCATATCGAGATTTTCGGCGAGACGGCCGAGGGCGTGCCGCCCTACCGGCGCAACGTCAACACGGTCTTCCAGGACTATGCCCTCTTCCCGCATCTCTCGATCCTGGAGAACGTCGCCTACGGGCTGATGGTCAAGGGCGTCGGCAAGGCGGAACGCCTGAAGGCGGCCGAGGAGGCGCTTGCCATGGTGAAGCTGCCCGGCTACGGCACGCGCCGGCCCGGCCAGCTTTCCGGCGGCCAGCGCCAGCGCGTGGCGCTTGCAAGAGCCCTCGTCAACCGCCCCCGTGTCCTCCTCCTCGACGAACCGCTCGGCGCGCTCGACCTGAAACTGCGCGAGCAGATGCAGGAAGAACTGAAGTCGCTGCAGAAATCGCTCGGCATCACCTTCGTCTTCGTCACCCACGACCAGGGCGAGGCCCTGTCGATGGCCGACCGTATCGCCGTCTTCAGCGAAGGCAGGATCCAGCAGCTCGGCACGCCCGAAGAGGTCTACAAGCGGCCGAAGACCCGCTTCGTCGCCGATTTCGTCGGCTCCTCCAACGTGCTGCCGCCCGATTTCGTCGAAAGCCTCGGCTTCGGCTGGCACCATGCGAGCCTGCGCCCCGAGGCGATCACGCTCGGCGACGGCCCCGGCCGCAAGCAGTTTTCCGGCCGCGTGACGGCGTCAAGCTTCCTCGGCGCGGCGAGCCGCGTGACGGTGGAGGCGAATGGCGCGCGCATCGCCGCCATGGTGCCGGCATCGACGCCCGTGCCCGCCGAAGGCGCGACGGTCACCCTCTCCTTCCTGCCGGAGGACCTGCACACGATGGACGGCGCGCAATGAGCACCGACACCTCCATCCTTTCCCGCCGCACGGGCGCCCTCGGGCAGCTTTCGGATACCTTCTGGCGCAAGCCGAAGATCCTCCTCTTCCTGATGCTGACGCCGCCGCTCCTCTGGCTCGGCGTCATCTATCTCGGCTCGCTCTTTGCGCTGCTGCTCCAGAGCTTCTTCTCGATCGACGACTTTTCCGGGCTGATCAACTACGAGTTCACGCTCGATACCTACCGGCAGCTCCTGATCCCGTCGAATTTCGACATCATCCTTAGAACCGTCGTCATGGCCGCGCTGGTGACGCTCGCCTCCGCCGCCATCGCCTTTCCCATCGCCTATTACGCGGCGCGCTATGCCCGGGGAAAATGGAAGGTGATCCTCGCCAAGGAAGGCATCCTCACCTGGATCTTCGCCAAGCTGCACCTCACCTGGCTGCTCGACGCGTGGCTTTCCCTGCCGGTCATCGGCGGCTCGTCGCTGTCGATCAGCTACACCGGCACCTTCATCGTCTTCATCTATGTGTGGATGCCCTTCATGATCCTGCCGATCCAGGCCGCGCTGGAGCGCGTGCCGGGCAACCTGATCGAGGCCTCCGCGGACCTCGGCGGCAATCCGGGCCAGACCTTCCGCCATGTGCTCTTTCCGCTGGCGCTGCCCGGCATCATCGCCGGCTCAATCTTCACCTTCTCGCTGACGCTCGGCGACTACATCATTCCGCAGATCATCGGCTCGTCGCGGCTCTTCATCGGGCAGGCCGTCTATGCCCAGCAGGGCACGGCCGGCAACATCCCGCTTGCCGCCGCCTTCTCCGTCGTGCCGATCGTCATCATGGGCCTCTATCTCTGGATGGCCAAGCGACAGGGAGCCTTCGATGCGCTCTGACAAGAACACCTCCACCCCCCTCGGCCTGAAGGTTGCGGCCGGCCTCGGCCTCGCCTTCCTGCACCTGCCGATCCTGCTGATCTTCCTCTATGCCTTCACGACGGAGGAGAAGAGCTACCAGTTCCCGCCGCCGGGCTATACGCTGAAATGGTTCGCGGCCGCCTGGAACCGGCCGGATGTCTGGGACGCGCTCGGGCTTTCCGTCCGCGTCGCCTCGATCTCGACGGCGGTCGCCCTCGTGCTCGGCACGCTTTGCGCCACCGCCGTCTCGCGCACGCGGTTCTTCGGCCGGGAGGCGGTGTCGCTGCTCGTGATCCTGCCCATCGCGCTGCCCGGCATCATCACCGGCATCGCGCTGCGCTCGGCCTTCTCCTTCGTCGACATCCCCTTCTCGTTCTGGACCATCGTGCTCGGCCACGCGACCTTCTGCGTCGTGGTCGTCTACAACAACGCCGTCGCCCGCTTCCGCCGCATTTCCGGCTCGCTGGTGGAGGCCTCTATGGACCTCGGCGCCGACGGCTTCCAGACCTTCCGCTACGTCATCCTGCCCAACATCGGCACGGCGCTATTGGCAGGCGGCATGCTCGCCTTCGCGCTCTCCTTCGACGAGGTGATCGTGACGACCTTCACGGCGGGCCAGCAGTCGACGCTGCCGATCTGGATGCTGGAGGAACTGGTGCGCCCCCGCCAGCGGCCGGTCACGAACGTCGTCGCCATGGTGGTGGTGCTCGTCACCTTCCTGCCGATCCTTGCCGCCTATTACCTCACCCGCGACGGCGACCAGGTCGCCGGCAGCGGCAAATAACCTGACACAAGGGAGAACATCCATGGATACCCAGATGCTGATCGGCGCGCGCCTGGAAGCCGGCACGGAGGTGGAGGAACACGTCCTCAACCCCAGGACGGGCGCCCGGATCGTCGACCTGCCGGAAGCCTCGCACACGCAGATCGACGCCGCGGTGGACGCCGCCGAAAAGGCCTTCACCGGCTGGGCGGCGACCACGCCCGCCGAGCGCTCCGGCTATCTCCTGAAGATCGCCGACGCCATCGAGAAGGACGCCGACGCCTTCGCTGCGCTGGAATCGCTCAACTGCGGCAAGCCGATCAACGCTGTGCGCAACGACGAGCTGCCGGCCATCGTCGACTGCTGGCGCTTCTTCGCCGGCGCCATCCGCTCGCTGCATGCGCCGGTCGCGGCCGAATACCTGCCGGGCTTCACCTCCATGGTGCGGCGCGACCCGGTCGGCATCGTCGGCTCCATCGCGCCGTGGAACTATCCGCTGATGATGATGGCCTGGAAGCTGGCGCCCGCCATTGCCGGCGGCAACACCGTCATCTTCAAGCCCTCCGAGCAGACGCCGCTGACGGCGCTGAAGATGGCGAAACTCCTCGCCGACATCCTGCCGGAGGGCGTCGTCAACGTCATCCTCGGCCGCGGCGAGACGGTCGGCAACACGCTGATCAACCACCCGAAGATCAACATGGTCTCGATCACCGGGGACGTGGCGACGGGCAAGAAGGTGCTCGCCGCCGCGGCCAAGACCGTCAAGCGCACGCATCTGGAACTCGGCGGCAAGGCCCCCGTCCTCGTCTTCGACGACGCGGACCTCGAAGCCGTGGTTCAGGGCATTCGCACCTTCGGCTACTACAATGCCGGCCAGGACTGCACCGCCGCCTGCCGCATCTACGCGCAGGAGGGCATCTACGAAAAATTCGTCGCCGATCTTTCCGCCGCCGTCTCGACCATCCGCTACAACGACCCGGACGACACGCAAAACGAGATCGGCCCGCTGATCTCCAGGCGCCAGCGCGACCGCGTGGCGAGCTTCGTCGAGCGCGCGGCGGACGTGAAGCATATCGAGATCACCACGGGCGGGCGCGTCGGCAGCGAGGAAGGCTACTTCTTCCAGCCGACCGTGGTGGCCGGCGCCACGCAGGACGACGAGATCGTCCGCCGCGAGGTCTTCGGCCCCGTCGTCTCCGTCACCCGCTTCAAGGATGCCGACCAGGCCGTCGCCTGGGCCAACGACAGCGACTACGGCCTTGCCTCCTCCGTCTGGACGAAGGACATCGGCAAGGCCATGAAGGCCGCCTCGCGCCTGCAATACGGCTGCACCTGGATCAACACCCACTTCATGCTGACCAACGAGATGCCGCACGGCGGCGTCAAGCAGTCGGGCTACGGCAAGGACATGTCGATCTACGCCCTGGAGGACTACACCGCCGTACGGCATGTGATGATCAGCCACGGGTGACGCCAGTCCTGGGGCACCCCCCTCTGCCCTGCCGGGCATCTCCCCCACAAGGGGGGAGATCGGCAAGGGGCCTGCTCCCAGTTCCTCTTTTGATGGGAAGGAAGCCGGCTCTCCATCCAATCTCCCCCCTTGTGGGGGAGATGGCCGGCAGGCCAGAGGGGGGGTGCCACAAGCACGCCCTTCCCGGGAACTTTCCCGCCCGCCGCGCGTCTTCCCCAAAACCCACCGGGAGACACCGCCATGCTGAAATGGGCTCTGATTTTCCTCGTCATCTCGCTGATCACCGGCTTCCTCGGCTTTTCCGGGGTCTCGGCCGCGACGGCCACCATCGCCAAGGTGCTCTTCGCGATCGCGCTCGCCATCTTCCTGATCTTCCTCATCCTGGCGCTCATGGCCGGTAACCTCGCCTTCTAGGAAGACCCGCGACGATTTGGGGCGTAAACGCCCTTCCGGCCGCATGCCGCGCACGCTATATCATGCCCAGGAGGACCTGAATGATCTGGGCATTCGCAGTCGCGGCGGCGGCCATACTCTATCTCGCGCTACGCTTCCGGCGTTTCCGGAGCTGGGTCGAACCCGCCCTCACCGTCGTTGTCGCCATCGGCCTTGCGAGCGCCCTCCTTATCTGGTTCGTCGACGAGCAGGCGCCCTCCGGCCCCGTCACGCCGGCAACGCCGGCGCTGACCGCCGACAGCATCAAGCTTACCGACATGCAGGCGACCGCCGGCCAGACGGCGACGAGCTACCGTGTGACGGGCCGCGCCGCCAACAACGGCACCGTGCCCCTGCAGTCCTTCCGCCTCGATGTCATGCTGTCCGATTGCCCGAAAGGCGCCTGCCGCGAGGTCGGCCGCGACAGCGCGCTGATCGTGCTGCGCGTGCTGCCGGGCCAGAGTCAGACCTTCTCCACCTTCGCCGTCTTCCCGGGGATCGATCTCGACCCCGTCACCGCACCCGAATGGGATTTTGGCGTGCGCAACGTCCGCGCGGTTCGCGCGCCCTAGATAATTTTGCCATGCGCGCCAGCCTCGAGCATCGCATTGATGCGGTCGCCGGAAGCGGCGGCGGAGAGCCCGGCGAAGCTGCCCTCCCCGACGATGGCCTCCATCTGCTCGGCAATGGCCGCATGCGTGACGCGGGCGATCATCGAGCCGAGCGAGATGCGCCGCACGCCGATTGCGGCGAACTGCGGCACCGTGAGCTGGCGGAGCGGCCCGGCGGCGAGCGCATTGACCGGCCTTGAAACCGACGCAAGGACGAGGCGCAGTTCCGCCTCGCCCGGCGGCACCGGAACGTAGAGC
>Ga0222422_100462_pt1 | contig 13717 bp, 9 predicted proteins | sample 3A1ome_FD_182469 | JGI IMG/M metagenome (GOLD analysis project Ga0222422, IMG submission 182469) | Enriched microbial communities from leaf-cutter ant dump, University of Wisconsin, Madison, United States - 3A110A (version 2) | ecosystem: Environmental > Terrestrial > Nest > Insects nest > Nest...
GGTCCCAGCGCATCAGCAGCTCGCCGCCCACCACGGTGCCGGCGGCGTCCACCTGGTTCTGCACGAAGGCGGCGAGCTGGCCCTCGGCGTGGGCCTTCTTCAGGTCCTGCTCCAGCGCCATGCGCTCCTGTACGTCGGCCTGCATGGCGGCCTCGTAGAAGCGGATGCGGTTGCGGCCCAGGTCCTTGGCGCGGTACATGGCGGTGTCGGCCTCGCGCAGCAGGTCTTCCACGCCCTCGCCGCGCTTGGGGAACAGCGTGATGCCGATGCTGCCCGTGCTGCCGTAGAGATGGGTGTCGATGGTGTAGGGCATCTCCAGCGCGGCGCGCACCTCCTCGGCCACCAGCAGGGCCGCGCGGCCGGCGGTCTCCATGTCGGCCGCCACGTCGTGCACGAGCATGGCGAACTCGTCGCCGCCCAGGTGGGCCACCGTGTCGCCGGGGCGCAGCAGCTGCGCGAGGCGCTGGGCCACCTGCATCAGCAGGGCGTCGCCCAGCTTGTGGCCGCGCGCATCGTTGATCTGCTTGAAGTTGTCGAGGTCGATGTAGATCAGCGCGCCCACCTGCGCGCTCTGCCGGGCCACGTGCAGCGCGTGCTCCATGCGGTCCGTCAGCATGCGGCGGTTGGGCAGGCCCGTGAGGGCATTGAAATACGCGAGCTGGTGGGTGCGCGCCTCGGCCTGCTTGCGCTCGGTGATGTCGCGCGACAGGGCGATGAACCGGGGCACGTCGCCGCCGCTTTCCTTGCGGGCGATGGACAGCTCGAACCAGTGCGTGGCGCCGTCAAGCTCCAGCCGGTACTGGTGGCCCGAGGAATAGCCCGTGCGGTGGGCCGCCTGCAGCGCGGCGTGGCAGCCGGCGGCCGCCTCCGGGGGCACCAGCTCGGCCATGCGCCGGCCCAGGAACATCTCGGGCGGCAGCGCCAGCAGGTCGGAGCGCGCGGAGCGGTAGTGGTGGATGCGCCCGTCCAGGTCCAGCTCGAACAGCAGGTCCGGGATCGCGTTGAGCGTGCTTTCCAGGTCGTCGCGCGTGGCGCGCAGCTCGGCCGTCATGTCCCGCGCCAGCGCCACGGCCCGTTCGTGCCCCGTGGCCAGCAGCCAGGTGAACCAGCCCAGCAGCAGGCTCAGCACCGCGCCCATCACGGCCACGGGCAGGTGGCTGGCGTCCCGGTGGCGCAGCTCGAAAGCCGGCAGGGGCGACATCTGCAGCGTCCAGCGGCGCCCGCCCAGCTCCAGCGTGCGGCTGGCGTGCAGCGCCGGGGCGGCGGCGGACGGGTCCGGCGCGCCGAACAGTGGCGCATCGGCGGCCGGCGTGCCGGCGGTGCTGTCGATGACCTGCAGGCGGATGTCGGTGTCGAACTCCCTGGCCATGCCGCCGATCACCTCGGCCACGCGGAACGGAGCGGACACCCAGCCCGCCAGGCCGGCGCGGCGGCCCTCCACCGTGCGCACGTCGGCCATGGCGTTGTAGATGGGCAGGTACATCGCCAGGCCGGGCCGGTCGTCCTGCACCAGCACCAGGCGGCCGGACAGGGCCAGCTCGCCGGTGTCGCGGGCGCGGTCCAGCGCCTCCCGGGCCACCGGCAGGGTCAGGGTGTCGAACCCCAGGGCCTTGAGGTTGTCGCCCTCCAGCGGCTCGATGTGGGTGATGGGGGCGTAGGCCTCTCGCTCGCCAGGGGGGCGCACGCCGTAGTCCGGGAAGCCGCGCGCACGCATGTCGTCGATGTGGGCCTGCAGCGCCGCCGCGGGCAGCCGCACGATGAGCGATATGGCCTGCAGGCCCGGGCGCGTCTCCTGCATTTGCAGTGCGCCCACGTAGGCCTGGAATTCCTCGCGGTCGATACGCTCGGAGCCTTCGAAGTAGCCCTTGACGCCGCGCAGCACCACCTCGTAGGTGGCCATGCGGTCCTTGAGGTTGTAGACGATCTGGTCAGCCGCCGCTTGAAAGTTCTGCTCCCGCTTGGCGCGCATGTTGCGCTCCTCGCTCTGCCAGTAGAGAAAGGTCAGCCCGAGCATGAGCAGCGCGGCCAGGGGCGGCAGCGCCAGCGTCATCCAGCGGTGGCTGGCCGAGGCGGGTGCGGCGCTTTCCGGCGGCTGGTGTAATGTCATGCGGCGTGTGCGGGCTTGAACATCGGCCGGACCATTATGAGCAACTGTCCGGCATTGGAAACAAGCATTTGCGCAGACACTGTGGCCCCTTATTCGCAAAACAAAACGCCAAGACCCGGTATGCCATCGCTTGATTTCGACCTGGAGGAGTCCCTTTTCCGCAGCGCCTACGCGCAGCAGCTGCCCGCGCTGGAGGAGGCCTGCGCGGCCCTCACGGGCATGGTGGCCGCCGTGGTGACGCGCACGGCCGGCGTGGACATCGCCAAGGTCGAGGGCCGCGTGAAGGAGGCCGACGAGTGCATCCGCAAGTTCGTGCGCAAGTACCGCCCGGCCCTGGAGGAAAGCAACACGCCCTACGCCATCCAGAATTGCATCACCGACCTGGTCGGCGTGCGCGTGGTGTGCCTGTACGAGGACGAGCTGGAGAAGATCGCCCGGGTGGTGCGCGCGCATTTCGCGGTGATCGACGTGACCGACAAGGTGAGTGCGGTGGAAAGCACCGAGGCCTCGTTCGGCTACAAGGGCCTGCACCTGGACCTGCGCCTTGCCGCCGCCGAGCGCGACCTGCCCGAGCACGCGGCCTACGCGCACCTGCCCTTCGAGCTGCAGGTGCGCACCATCATCCAGGATTCCTGGAGCGTGCTGGACCACCGCATCAAGTACAAGAAGTCCATTCCCGGCCAGCTCAAGCGGCGCATCAACGTGCTGTCGGCCCTGTTCGAGCTGGCCGACCGCGAGTTCCGCCAGATCCGCGACGCCACCGCGGCCGAGCTGCTGGAGGCGCCCGACGAGACTGCCGAGCCCGCAGCCGACGCCACCACCGGAGACGCGCAGGCGCCCAGCAAGTCACCCTCGGCCGGCAGCGAACTCAACGCCTTCACCTTCCTCAAGATCGCCACGCACTTCTTCAAGGACTTCGAGTTCGAGCCCTCCAAGGTGGACGGCTTCGTGGACGACATCCAGGCCTGGTCGCCCGGCATGACGCGCGCCCGCTTCAACACGCTGATGCGCGAGACCGTGGGCGTGGTCAAGCGCTACAAGCAGCACTTCGAGGAGCACAACCCGGGGGGCAGCTTCAACCCCTACACCGTGATCCGGCACTGCCTGTACCTGAGTAACAGGACCGTCTTCCGCCCGGCGCTGCGCAAGTCGGCGCGCGAGTCGTTCGAGGCCTGGCTGCAGGAGCATGCGGAGCCGCGGCCGCATTGATTCAGTTTGGTATAAAAATGGCCTCTAGCGCTTGCCAGTCAAGCGCTACCAGCTATTTTTTGAATAGCAATTCGCTTCCTGAGCACTTGGCACAGGTCAAGCCGCCCGGACGCCCGCATCTTGTCGCATAGGTGACTCCGCATTGGTGGTTATCCTCCATGCGCTGGTTACCAAGTGCTGCTATATTGCACTGCAACATAACGGAGTTTCCCCATGCTGTACCACATCTACGAGGCCCAGCGCTCTCTGATGGAGCCCTTCACTGATTTCGCTCAAGCGGCTGCCAAGCTCTACAGCAACCCCATGTCCCTCTTCAGCCACAGCCCGCTCGCGCAGCGCATGTCGGCTGGCTACGACCTGATGTACCGCCTGGGCAAGGACTATGAGAAGCCCGCGTTCGGCATCCACTCGGTGGACGTGGACGGCGTGGGCGTGGCGGTGCACGAACGCATCGAGCTGGACAAGCCCTTCTGCGAGCTGCGCCGCTTCAAGCGCTTCTCGGACGACCCCGCCACCTTGATCAAGCTCAAGGCCCAGCCCGTGGTGCTGATCGTGGCACCGCTGTCGGGCCACTACGCCACGCTGCTGCGCGACACCGTGCGCACCATGCTGAAAGACCACAAGGTCTACATCACCGACTGGAAGAACGCGCGCCTCGTGCCGCTGTCCGACGGCGAGTTCCACCTGGACGACTACGTCAACTACGTACAGGAATTCATCCGCCACCTGCAGGGCATCTACGGCAACTGCCACGTGATCAGCGTCTGCCAGCCCACGGTGCCGGTGCTGGCCGCCGTCTCGCTGATGGCCAGCCGGGGCGAGACCACGCCGCTGTCCATGACCATGATGGGCGGCCCCATCGACGCCCGCAAGTCGCCCACGGCGGTGAACAACCTCGCCACGCAGCGCAGCTACGAGTGGTTCGAGAACAACGTGATCTACCGCGTGCCCGACAACTTCCCGGGCGCCGGCCGCCGCGTGTACCCCGGCTTCCTGCAGTACACCGGCTTCGTGGCCATGAACCCGGACCGCCACGCGTCCAGCCACTACGACTATTTCAAGGACCTGATCAAGGGCGACGACGCCAGCGCCGAGGCCCACCGCAAGTTCTACGACGAATACAACGCCGTGCTGGACATGGACGCGGACTACTACCTGGAGACCATCCAGACCGTGTTCCAGGACTACAAGCTCGTGCACGGCACCTGGGACGTGCGCTCGCCCGAGGGCAAGGTCGAGCGCGTGCGCCCGCAGGACATCAAGACCACGGCCCTGTTCACCGTCGAAGGCGAGCTGGACGACATCTCCGGTTCCGGCCAGACCGAGGCCGCGCACGACCTGTGCAGCGGCATCGTGCGCAGGGAGCAGCGCCACCTGGAAGCCAAGGGCGCGGGCCACTACGGCATCTTCAGCGGCCGCCGCTGGCGCGAAGTGGTGTACCCCCAGGTGCGCAGCTTCATCCAGGAGCACGACAAGCCGCAGAAGAAGGCCGGCGCCCGCGTGACGGAAACGCCCGACGACAACCCTGCCAGCGCGGCCACCCCCGCCAAGGCCAAGCCCGCCTCCCGGCCTGCCGCGCCCAAAGCCGCCCCAGCCAAGCCGGCGGCCAGGACCGTGGCCACCCGCTGGGTGACGCCGGTGGCGGATGGCGGCAAGCCCACGGGCGCCGCCGCGCCAGCCGAGGCGGACGCCGCCGCCCAGGCTCCCAGCGTGACGGCGGCGCCAGCGGCGCCCCGCACCCGCAAGGCACGCAAGGCCTGACCCCCATCGCGGGGCGATACCATTGCGTTTCGCCTTGCCGCGCCGCAGGCAGCCATGCCTGCGGCGTTTTGTTTTGCCCCCGTGTAACGGCCCATTCCGCATGCCCTCCCCGACCGCCGCGCTGGCCGCGCGGATCGACGCCGCCTTGCCCCAGACGCAGTGCACACGCTGCGGCTTTCCCGATTGCGCGGCCTATGCGAACGCCATCGCAGAAGGCGCGGCAGCCATCAACCAGTGCCCGCCGGGCGGCGCCGAAGGCATTGCCCGCCTGGCGGCCATCACCGGGCAGCCGGTGCTGCCCTTGAGCGAGGAACACGGCGTGGAGGCGCCGCGCGCCGTGGCGTTCATCGACGAAGCCTGGTGCATCGGCTGCACGCTGTGCATCAAGGCCTGCCCGACCGACGCCATCGTGGGCTCCCACAAGAAGATGCATACGGTCATCGAGCCCTATTGCACGGGGTGCGAGCTGTGCATTCCCGTCTGCCCCGTGGACTGCATCCAGCTGGAGAACGTCAGCGGCACCGCCACCGGCTGGTCGGCCTGGTCCGCGCCGCTGGCCCTGCTGGCGCGCCAGCGCTACGCGGCGCACCGGCAGCGGCTGCCGCTGGAAGTGGTGGAGGACGAGGCGCCGGACGACACCGCTCCGGCGGCCGATGCGCAGGACAAGGCCCAGGCGGCGCGGCAGGCCGCCATCGCAGCCGCGCTGGAGCGGGCCCGGCAGCGGCGGGCGCGGGAGTCCTGACTCAGCCTCAGCGCGCCGCCAGGGTCTTGTAGACCCCGCAGCCCACATAGAGGTCGCCCACGCGGCTCACATAGGACATCTTGGTCTGCACCGCCCCCGACGCCGGGTTGGTGATGTCGTACTCCACCCAGCCCGGGCCCTGGTCGGCCTGGGACACGATGTCGCTCACCAGCCGGTCGCCCGCGATGCCCGGAATGTCCTGCACGCGCGTGCCGACCTTGGCCGGGTTGCCGCCGAAGGCCAGGTAGGTGCCCGCCGCGTCCAGCGCGAACACGTACATGTCCCGGTCGTGGTAAGGCTGGCTCTTGTCGGTGATGCTGCGCAGGAACTGGTCGCGCGACGTGCCCTTGTGCAGCGCCACGGCCTTCTTCACCAGCGCCACCGCTTCTTCGGCCGTGCCCTGCTGCAGCCGGAAGGCGGACACCGCGCGCGACAGCGTGGAGGCGCGGCTCTCCAGCGCCTCGGCCTGCTGCACCGCGTGGCCCACCATCTGGGCGTTGTGCTGGGTGATCTGGTCGAGCTGCTGCACGGCGGCGCTGACCTCGCGCAGGCCGGTGCTCTGCTCGGCGCTGGAGCCGGAAATCTCGCTCATGCTCGCCGCCACGCTGCGGATGCCGCCCGCCATCTCGGCAATGCCCTGGCCGGCCGAGCGGATCAGGCCCGCGCTGGTCTCGACCTGGTTCACCGAGGCGCTGATCAGCTCGCGGATCTCGTGCGCCGCATCGCCCGAACGCTTGGCCAGCGTGCGCACCTCGGCCGCCACCACGGCGAAGCCCCGGCCCTGCTCGCCGGCCCGCGCGGCCTCGACCGCCGCGTTCAATGCCAGGATGTTGGTCTGGAACGCGATGCTGTCGATGACGCCGATGATCTCGGTCATGCGCCGCGCGCCTTGCTGGATGGCCTCCACCGACTGCACGGCGCGGCCCATGGCCTGCGTGCCCGCGTCGGCGGCCGTGCGCACCTGGGCGGCCCGCGCATCGGCGCCCTGGGCCGTCTGGGCGTTGTTCTGCACGGCGGACGACAGCTGCTCCACGCTGGCCGCGGTCTGCTCCAGGTTGGCGGCCTGCTGCTCGGTGCGCTCCGCCAGCGAGCGGTTGCCCTGCGCCAGGCTGTGGCCCGCATGCGCCACCAGCGCCGCGTTGCTGCGGATGTCGGCCACCATGGAGGACAGGCTGATCACCATCTGGTCCAGCGACCGGGCCATGTCGCCGACTTCGTCGCGGCCGGGGGCGTTGTTGCTGGTATGGGAAGACAGGTCACCGCCCCGCGTGGCTTCGATGGCGCGTGCCAGCCCTTGCAGGTCGGCCGACAGGCTCAGGTGGAGCGCCACCAGCGCATACAGCACCACCACGGCGCCCAGCGCCACGGCCCACCAGGGCGCTCCCAGCGCCGCGATGGCCAGCGCCGCCGCCATCAGCAGGCCCAGGGTGAGCAGCTTGCCAGGCAGGCGCCAGCGGCGCATCCACCAGAGGCCCGGGCGCAACGGTGCGGGTCCTGACATCTTGCTTGTCTCCTGTATTTCTTATGGGTGGCGGGCATGCTAGGGCTGCGCACTTACGCCGGATTGACACCGGGGCCGGGGCAGGGTTTCCGATAAGGGGTGCACGATCAGGGCACCGCCAGCGATTCCAGCCTGCGGGCGACGTCGCCGCAGCCATCGCTCTGCTTCAGGCGCGCGGCCGTCCGTGCGCGCAGGTCCGGCGGCTGGTTCAGCATGTAGCGCAGGCTGTCGGCGAGCTGGCGGGCATCGATGCGGCCCATGGGCACTGGCTTGGGCCCCAGCCCGGCCAAGTGCAGATGGTGCGCGTGGTGGTGCTGGTCCAGGATCAGCGGCAGGACGAGTTGCGGCACGCCGGCGCGCAGCGCGGCGGCGGTGGTGCCCGAGCCGCCGTGGTGCACCACGGCCGCCACGCGCGGAAACAGCCGATGGTGCGGCAGGTCGCCGTGCGCCACGCGCCAGCCGGGCGGCAGGCCCCGCCCACCCAGCCCGGCCCAGCCGGCGGCGACCAGGCAGCGCCTGCCGAGCGCACCGATGGCCTCGCGCAGCACCTGTTCTATGCGTTCGATATGGGGCGTGGGCATGCTGCCGAAGCCGACGAAGACCGGCGGCTCGCCATCGTCCAGCCAGGCGTCGAGGTCCGGGTCCAGGGCTTGGGAATCGTCGTCGAAGTAGATGAAGCTGGCGGGCTGGATGCGGGGCGGCCACTGCGGGTCGGGCGGGAGCAGCACCGGGTCGGCGGCGATGGCCCAGGGACACTGGAAGTGGTCGAAGAAGCGCATTGGCGGCAGGCCCAGCCCGGCACGCGCGCGGTTGATCGCCGGGTCGAGCACCAGGGCTGCGAAAGGCGGGCCCAGGCGCCACATCAGCCGGTTGACCCAGGCCGGCAGGTCGCGCCGGGACACATCGGGCGACGGGTGCCGGTCCGAGGGCAGCATGCAGGTGGTGTAGGTCACGCCCAGAAGGGGAAGCCCCGCCTTTTCGGCCACGGAGACGGCGCCGAACGCCACCCCGGCCCAGGCCACGACATCGGCGCCCTCGCACAGGCCGCGGACGTCGTGCATCTGCACCGGAATCTGTTCCCGGAGGAAGCGCCAGAACGCCCGGGTCCGGGCCGACGGACTGCCCTGAAACGCCGGGCCCGTCAGAAAGGGCTTGATCTCCCGGCCGACCGCGCCGCATTCGAAGCCATGGCCCGCGATCCAGTCCCGGAAGTCCGGCGGAGCACCCAGCCGCACCGTGTGGCCGCGCCGGCGCAACGCGAGCGCCAACGCCAGCATGGGCTGCACGTCGCCGCGCGAGCCGACGGTGATCAGGGTGACGTTCAGCGGTCGGGACATGCCGGCGCTCCTCACCCGGCACCGGCCGGGCGCGGAGCATCTTACGCGCCCCATGGCGGGCCGGGCAACCGCACGCCCGTCGCCCATAATGTCGCCCCATGAATCCCCTGCTTTCCCACCTCCAGCCCTACCCTTTCGAGCGGCTGAGACAGCTTTTTGCCGGGGTGACGCCGCCCGCCAACTACAGCCCCATCAGCCTGGGCATGGGGGAGCCGCGCCATCCCACGCCGCAGTTCATCAAGGATGCGCTCTGCAACAACCTCGGCGGGCTGGCCAGCTATCCGGCCACGGCGGGCGACCCGAAGCTGCGCGAGGCATTCACCGGCTGGCTCGGCCGGCGCTACGGGTTGACCGTGGACCCCGCCACGCAGGTGCTGCCGGTCAACGGCTCGCGCGAGGCGCTGTTCGCGTTCGCGCAGACGGTCGTCGATCCCTCCCGGGGCGAGGCCCTGGTGGTCTGCCCCAACCCGTTCTATCAGATCTACGAGGGCGCGGCCCTGCTAGCGGGCGCCCGGCCCTACTACGCGCCCAGCGATCCGGCGCGCAACTTCGCGGTCAACTGGGACTCCGTGCCCGAGGCCGTATGGGAGCGCACCCAGCTGCTGTTCGTGTGCTCCCCCGGCAACCCCACGGGCGCCGTCATGCCGATCCAGGAATGGCAGAAGCTGTTCGAGCTGAGCGACCGCCATGGCTTCGTGATCGCCTCCGACGAGTGCTACAGCGAAATCTACTTCCGCGACGAGCCGCCCCTCGGCGGCCTGCAGGCCGCCCGGCAGCTGGGCCGGGACGGTTTCCGGAACCTGATGTCGTTCACCAGCCTGTCCAAGCGCAGCAACGTGCCGGGCATGCGCAGCGGCTTCGTGGCGGGCGACGCGGCCCTGATCCAGTCCTTTCTGCTGTACCGCACCTACCACGGCAGCGCCATGAGCCCCATCGTGCAGGCGGCCAGCATCGCGGCCTGGGGCGACGAGCAGCACGTGGTGGAGAACCGCACGCGCTACCGCAAGAAGTTCGCCCAGGTCACGCCCCTGCTGGCCGGCGTGATGGAAGTCGCCCTGCCGGACGCCGGCTTCTACCTCTGGGCCAAGGTGCCCGACGCTTTGGGCATGACCGATGCCGAGTTCGCGCGCGCCCTCCTGGCTCAATACAATGTCACCGTGCTCCCCGGCAGCTACCTGGCCCGCGAGGCCCAGGGCAGCAACCCGGGCGCCCAGCGCGTGCGCATGGCCCTGGTGGCCGACACCGAAGAATGCGTGGAAGCCGCGCTGCGCATCGTGCAATTCATCCAATCCCGTACCGCCTGACCCGAAGCAACATGACCCAACAACTGCAGACCCTCATCGACAACGCCTGGGAAAACCGCGCGAGCCTGTCTCCTTCCGCCGCGCCCAAGGAAATCCTGGACGCCGTCGAGCACGTGATCGCCGAGCTGAACAACGGCACGCTGCGCGTGGCCACGCGCGAGGGCGTGGGCCAGTGGACCGTGCACCAGTGGATCAAGAAGGCCGTGCTGCTGTCCTTCCGCCTCAAGGACAACGAGCTGGTGAAGGCCGGCGACCTGGGCTTCTATGACAAGGTGCCCACCAAGTTCGCCCACCTGAGCGAGGAAGACATGAAGGCCACCGGCGTGCGCGTGGTGCCGCCCGCCGTGGCGCGGCGCGGCAGCTTCATCGCCAAGGGCGCGATCCTGATGCCCTCGTACGTGAACATCGGCGCCTACGTGGGCGAAGGCACGATGGTCGACACTTGGGCCACCGTGGGCTCGTGCGCGCAGATCGGCGCGGGCGTGCACCTGTCGGGCGGCGTGGGCATCGGCGGCGTGCTGGAGCCGCTGCAGGCCGGCCCCACCATCATCGAGGACAACTGCTTCATCGGCGCCCGCTCCGAGGTGGTCGAAGGCGTGGTGATCGAGGAGAACTCCGTGCTGGGCATGGGCGTGTACATCGGCCAGAGCACGCCCATCTTCAACCGCGCCACGGGCGAGACCACCTACGGCCGCGTGCCCTCGGGCTCGGTGGTGGTGAGCGGCAACCTGCCCAAGACGGCGGCCAACGGCGCCCCCTACAGCATGTACGCGGCCATCATCGTCAAGCGCGTGGACGCGCAGACCCGCTCCAAGACCAGCATCAACGACCTGCTGCGCGACTGACGATTGCGCATTGCGGGCTTGACGCCGACGCGCCAACGCCCGCACGATCAGCACCGACACCTGACAGAGACGACGACAACCGGAGGGACACACCATGAGCACGATGGAACGGATTCTTCGCCTGATGGCCGAGAAGAAAGCCTCCGACGTCTACCTGTCGGCCAACGCGCCGGCGCTGATCAAGATCAACGGCGAGTGCGTGCCGATCAACAACCAGATCCTGCCGCCCGATGCGCCGAAGAACCTGCTCTCCGAAGTGGTCCCGCCGGACCGCATCGAGGAGCTGGAGGAAACCGGCGAGCTCAACATGGGCGTGCCGCTCACCGGCGTGGGGCGCTTTCGCGTCAGCGCCATGCGCCAGCGCGGCAGCTACGCGGTGGTGATCCGCTTCATCTCGCAGATGATCCCTGAATTCGACTCGCTGGGCCTGCCGCCCGTGATGCGCGAACTCATCATGGAAAAGCGCGGCCTGATCCTGATGGTCGGCGCCACGGGCTCGGGCAAGAGCACGTCGCTGGCATCGATGATCGACACCCGCAACGAAGCGCTCTCCGGCCACATCCTCACCATCGAGGACCCGGTCGAATACCAGTTCAGGAACAAGAAATCCATCGTGAACCAGCGCGAGATCGGCAGCGACACCCAGTCGCTGCAGACGGCGCTGAAGAACGCGCTGCGCCAGGCGCCCGACGTGATCCTGATCGGCGAAATCCGCGACCGCGAAACCATGTCCGCCGCCATCGCCTACGCCCAGTCGGGCCACCTGGTGCTGGCCACGCTGCACGGCAACAACAGCTACCACGCGCTCAACCGGATCCTTTCCTTCTACCCCGTGGAAGTGCGCCCCACCATGCTGGGCGACCTGGCCTCGGCCCTCAAGGCCGTCGTCTCGCAGCGCCTGGTGCGTAAGCCCGACGGCGCCCGCGTACCGGCCGTGGAGGTCATGCTCAATTCCAAGCTCGTGTCCGAGTTGATCGAAAAGGGCGACTTCTCCGGCGTGCGGGAAGCCATGGAGAAATCCATGGCCGAAGGCTCGCAGACCTTCGAGGAAGCCCTGGCCCGCCTGATCATGGACAACCGGATCGACCGCAAGGAAGGCCTGGCCTACGCCGACTCGCCCACCAACCTCATGTGGCGCCTGCAAAACGACTTCTCCCTGGCCGCCAACGCCGCCAAGGCCCAGAAGGAGGCGCGCGATGCGCCTGACGACGCGCCTTCGTTCACCGAAATCGTTCTAGACGTGAAGCCCGCGGCCTGAACGCCCCTTCCCTTTTCCCGCCCCCGATGTCCCGCACCCTGCACCTGGCCGAACAGCTCATCTCACTGCCTTCCATCACCCCCGAGGACGCCGGTTGCCTCGACCTGCTCGCCGCAAGGCTGGCGCCGCTGGGTTTCGCGTGCGAGCGCATGGACAGCGGCCCGGCCGACTTCCGCGTCAGCAATTTATGGGCAAAAAGGCCTGCAGCGCTTGCTGGACAAGCGCAGGCAGCTATCAAAACCATAGTTTTCGCAGGCCACACCGACGTCGTGCCCACCGGCCCGCTGGCGCAGTGGAGCAGCGACCCCTTCGTGCCCACGCACAAGGACGGCAGGCTCTATGGCCGCGGCGCGAGCGACATGAAGACCTCCATCGCCGCCTTCGTCGTGGCGGTGGAGGAGTTTTTGGCCGCCACGCCCGACCCGCGCCTCCAGATCGCCTTCCTGCTCACCAGCGATGAGGAAGGCCCATCCGTCGATGGCACCAAGGTGGTCGTCGAGCAGTTGCAGGCGCGCGGCGAAAAGCTCGACTACTGCATCGTGGGCGAACCCACCTCGGTCGAAAAGACCGGCGACATGATCAAGAACGGCCGGCGCGGCACCCTGAGCGGCAAGCTCACCGTACGCGGCATCCAGGGCCACATCGCCTACCCGCAACTGGCGCGCAACCCCATCCACCAGGCCCTGCCCGCGCTGGCGGAACTGGCGGCGACCGCATGGGACCAGGGCAATGCCTTCTTCCCGCCCACCAGCTGGCAGATCAGCAACGTGCACGGCGGCACCGGCGCCACCAACGTGATCCCTGGCGAGGTCGTCATCGACTTCAACTTCCGCTTCTCCACCGAATCCACCGCCGAGGGCCTGCAGCAGCGCGTGCACGCCGTGCTGGACCGCCACGGCCTCGAATACGACCTGCGCTGGACCCTGGGCGGCCAGCCCTTCCTGACCACGCCGGGCGAGCTGGTCACCGCCGTGCAGGCCGCCATTGCCGCCGAGACGGGCATCGCCACCGAGCTGTCCACCACCGGCGGCACCAGCGACGGCCGCTTCATCGCCCGAATCTGCCCCCAGGTGATCGAGTTGGGCCCGCCCAACGCCAGCATCCACAAGATCGACGAGCACGTGGTGGTGGCCGACATCGAGCCACTCAAGAACATCTACCGCCGCACGCTCGAAAACCTCAACGCCCAGGCAGCGGCATGACGACGCTCGGCGAACTTATCGCCAGCGGCGCGCGGCGGCTCGAACAGGCGGGCGTCTCCTTCGGCCACGGCACCACCAACGCGCACGATGAAGCCGCATGGCTGGTACTCTGGCGCCTGGGCCTGCCGCTGGATTCCGATCTGGATTCAATGGCAAATCAGCCTGTAGCGCTCGCCGATCAAGCGCAGGTAGCTACACTTTTTGATGAACGCATCGCCACCCGCAAACCCGCCGCGTACCTCACGCAAGAGGCCTGGCTGCAGGGCGTGCCCTTCTATGTGGACGAGCGCGCCATCGTGCCGCGCAGCTTCATCGCCGAACTGATCGCCGACGGCAGCATCGACGAATTCCTCAGCGACCAGACCCGCCGCGTGCTCGACCTGTGCACCGGCAACGGCAGCCTGGCCGTGCTGGCCGCCATGGCCTGGCCCGAGGTGGATGTGACTGGCGC
>Ga0222422_100468_pt1 | contig 13525 bp, 11 predicted proteins | sample 3A1ome_FD_182469 | JGI IMG/M metagenome (GOLD analysis project Ga0222422, IMG submission 182469) | Enriched microbial communities from leaf-cutter ant dump, University of Wisconsin, Madison, United States - 3A110A (version 2) | ecosystem: Environmental > Terrestrial > Nest > Insects nest > Nest...
AATGCCGAAACCATCGTCGGGCCGCTGGCGCTGCTTGCCGCCGTCTTCTCCACCGGCAAGAAGGGGCTGACCATGCAGCGCTACAAGGGCCTCGGCGAAATGAACGCCGAGCAGCTCTGGGAAACCACGCTGGACCCGAACGTGCGCTCGCTGCTGCAGGTCAGGGTCTCGGACGCGACCGACGCCGATTCGCTGTTCACCCGGCTGATGGGCGACGAGGTGGAGCCGCGCCGCGAATTCATCCAGGAAAACGCGCTGAGCGTGGCGAATCTGGATATCTGAGGAGCGTGCGGCCTCTCACCGTCCCGGCTTTGCCGAACCATTTTTTTCCCGTCGAAGAGAAGCGCCAGCCGCCGAAGCTGCTCTCCTCGCCCCTTTTAGGGGGAGAGGTGGTTTGCGAAGCAAACCGGTGAGGGGTGCTTCTTCAGTTTCGACGATCGAGTACTCCCACCCCTGTCCCCTCCCCGCAAGGGGAGGGAGACGCCGACGCTGCCGGTTCGTCCAAACTTGCCAGCGTTGCCGTATCGGCACCGCCGCAGGTTCCCCTCCCCCTTGCGAGGAGGGGCCATAGCTGGGGGTGGGGGTGCGACGCCCGACGAGCGGTCCTTCACTCCCCGTCCGTCCTGACCGCCAGCGACACTTTCGACCGACCCATGACGACCAGCGTGCGAAAACTCTTCACGTTGCCCTCGGCGAAGAACAGCTCGCGCGTCAGGCGCTCGTATTCGGCCATGTCGGCGACGGTGACGACGAGGACGAAATCGACGTCGCCGGTGACGTAGTAGACCTGCTGCACGGCAGAACGCCGACCGCCTCGGCGATGTCGCGCTGCGGCATGCGGTTGTTGGTCTGCAACAGCGCCAGGATGCGGCGGTCGAATGCATCGAGTTCCATCGCAGGCCTTCCGTTCCGGTTTTTCCTCCATCTTTGCATATTTGTCCCGCTGGTGGACGAATTCAGAACAAATATCCCGCGTCGTGCAAACTATTCTCCCGTATCCAGGGAGATGCCGATGTTCTTGCCGATTGTCGAGAAAGGTCCGCCGCCTCGGCCGCACGTCATGGCGGCACTCGGCGAGGACGGCCGGGGGCGCATCCGCCGTTTCCTCGAAAGCCTGTCGCAGCACAGGCCGACGCCGCTGGTTACGCTACCGGCGCTGGCGGCGGCACGGGGCGTGGCGGCCATCCATATCAAGGACGAGGGCAAGCGCTTCCATCTCACCAGCTTCAAGGCGCTGGGCGGCGCCTATGCGGTGGCTTCGCTGGTGCTGCAACAGGCCGAAGCAAAGCTCGGCCGTCCGCTGGACCTTGCCGACCTGACCGCGCCGGACGTGCGGGCACAGGCGGCCGGGATGACCTTCGCCTGCGCCACCGACGGCAACCATGGCCGCTCCGTCGCCTGGGGTGCGCAGCTTGCGGGGGCGGGCTGCCGGATATTCATCCACAAGGGCGTTTCGGAGGCGCGCGCGGCGGCGATGGCGTCGTTCGGGGCGACGGTCACCCGCGTCGACGGTTCCTACGACGATTCCATCCGCATCGCCGCCGAGACGGCGGAACGCGAAGGCTGGACCGTGGTGTCCGACACCGCCTGGGACGGCTACGAGGCCATCCCGCTCACCGTCATGCAAGGCTACACCGCCACCGTCGGCGAAGCGCTCGACGCGCTGGAGACGCCGCCCACGCACATCTTCGTGCAGGCCGGCGTCGGCGGGCTGGCGGCGGCGGTCGCGGCCTATGCGCATCGGCGGCTGGGCGCCGCCGCGCCGAAGATCGTCGTGGCCGAGCCGGCGCGCGCAGCGTGCCTTTTCGCCAGCGCCGAGGCCGGCCGGGCGGTGACGATCGCGCACGGCGAGCCGACGGTGATGGCGATGCTGGAATGCGCCACGCCCTCGCCGCTGGCGTGGGAGGTGCTGCGCCATCTCGCCGACGGCTACGTCACGCTGGCGGAGGACGAGGCGCTGGGGGCGATGCGGCTGCTTGCCGGCCCCCTGCCCGGCGATGCGGCCATCGTCGCCGGCGAAAGCGGCTGCACGGGGCTCGCCGGCGCGTTGCAATGCCTGAACGATCCGGCGACGCGGGCGCATCTCGGCCTCGGGCCACGATCGCGCATCCTGGCGTTCAACAGCGAGGGTGCCACCGACCCGGCGATCTACGCCGGAATCGTCGGCAGGACACCGCAACAGGTGGAAGGACAATGAGCATGGACGATCCCGTCGAACTCCTGAAAAGCCTCGTCTCGATCGACTCGGTCAATCCCGACCTCGTGCCGGGCGGCGCCGGCGAGGCCGAGGCTGCGGCCTTCTGCGCCGACTGGCTGGCCGCGCGCGGCTTCGAGGTGCATCGCGTCGAGGAGGTGGCCGGTCGCCCCTCGATCGTCGGTATCGCACGCGGCTCGGGCGGCAGCCGCTCGCTGATGTTCAACGGCCATATCGATACCGTCTCCACCGCCTCCTATGACGGCGATGCGCTGGCGCCGGTGATCCGCGACGGCAAGCTGTTCGGTCGTGGTTCCTTCGACATGAAGAGTGGCGTCGCCGCCATGATGGTGGCGGCCGCACGCGCCAAGGAGAAGGGCGTGCGCGGCGATATTCTTGTCGCCTGCGTGGCCGACGAGGAATACGCCTCCTTCGGCACCGAGCAGGTGGCGCGCCGCTTCAAGGCGGATGCGGCCATCGTCACGGAACCGAGCCATCTCGAACTGACCATCGCCCATAAGGGCTTCGTCTGGTTCGACGTGACCGTTCACGGACGTGCGGCGCACGGCTCACGGCCGGAACTCGGTATCGACGCCATCGCCAAGGCCGGCCGCTTCCTGACCGCGCTGGAGGATTACGGCCGCGAGCTGATGGCGAAGCCGACGCATGCGAGGCTGAAATCCGGCTCGGTGCACGCCTCGCTGATCTCGGGCGGCGGGGAAATCTCCAGCTATCCGGCCGAATGCCGCATTTCGCTGGAGCGGCGCACCGTGCCCGGCGAGACGCCGGAAAGCGTGCGCGCCGAACTGCAGGCGATCCTCGACGCCGTTTCCCGCGCCGATCCCGATTTCCGCGCCACACTGGAACAGGGGCTGGCGCGCGCGCCCTTCGAGGAAGCCGAAAGCGCGCCCGTCGTGAAAGCGCTCGACGCGGCCGCCACGCGGCATCTCGGCCATGCGCCGGCGCGCCGCGGCGAGCCGTTCTGGACCGACTGCGCCATACTGCAGGAGGCGGGCATGGCCTGCGTCATGTTCGGCGCCGACGGCGGCGGCGCGCATGCGGCGAGCGAATGGGCGACGGTGGAGTCGGTCAACCGGCTGACGGATATATTGACGGACGCGGCGCTCGACTTCTGCGGCTGAACCGCGGGGAGCGGGCGACACGCGCTCAAGGAATCGTGAGCACCGGCGGAACGGAAAGCTGCCCCGTACATTGTGAGGGAACCAACCACATCAAAGGCGGAGGTTCCCCATGGGTCGCGGTATTCTGCTCTGGCTGCTCGGCGTGCCGATCCCGGTCATCATCCTGATCCTGTTGTTCTGGCGCTGAGGGCGACGCCATGGCAACGCTATCGACCATAGAGACGGTGGAGGTCGCCGCCGTTCCCGCCGACGGACAGGAATCGTCCTCCCCGGCCATAGTCTGGGGGCCGATCGTCGCCGGCGCGTTCGCCGCCGCCACGCTCACCTTCATCCTCATGCTGTTCGGCTCCGGCATCGGCCTGACCATGGTTTCGCCGTGGTCCGGCGAGAGTGCCGGGCTCACCACCGTGGCGGTCTCGACCGCGGTCTGGCTGGTGGTCGTGCAGTGGCTGTCTTCGGCCGTCGGCGGCTATCTCACCGGCCGGCTGAGGACCAAATGGGTCGGCGTGCGCACGGACGAGACCTTCTTCCGCGACACCGCGCACGGCTTCCTCGCCTGGGCGGTGGCCACGCTGCTCGTCGTCCTCGTCCTCGGCTCGGCGCTCTCGGCGGCGGTCGGCGCGGGCGTGCAGGCCGCATCCAACGTGACGTCCGCCGCCGCGCAGGGCGCTTCCGCTGGTGCCGCGGCGAACACCGGCGGGGCGAGCGGCGGTGCCTCCGACATGTCCGGCTATTTCGTCGATTCGCTGTTCCGGCCGGCGGACCCGGCCAGGCTTGCCGCGCCCGGCGCCGAAGGCAATGCCGAGGCGGCCGCGCAGGCGACGCGCATCCTGGCGACGAGTGCAGCCGCGGGGCAGATGTCCGACGAGGACAAGACCTATCTGTCGCAGCTCGTGGCGGCGCGCGCGGGGCTCTCGGAGGCCGATGCCAAGGCCCGCGTCGACGCTGTGCTGGCCAAGGCCGAGGAAGCCAAGACCAAGGCGCAGGAGGCGGCGGACACGGCCCGCAAGGCAAGCGCCACCTTTGCGTTGCTCGGCGCGCTGTCGCTGGTCATCGGCGCCTTCATCGCGAGCGTCGCGGCGGCGCTGGGCGGCAGCCAGCGCGACGAGGACGAGGCGCTGTTACTGACCGGCCCCTGATCGCAGCATCCTCCCGATGCGGAAAGGCCCTGCGCGGACGTTCGCGCAGGGCCTTTTCCATTGCTGCCGCAGAACGGGACGGACCGCTCAGTGGTCCATCGCCTTGACGATCTCCTCAGTCATCTTCTTGGCGTCGCCGAGCAGCATCATGGTGCCGTCCTTGTAGAACAGCGTGTTGTCGATGCCGGCATAGCCGGAGCCGAGCGAGCGCTTGACGAACAGGCAGGTGCGCGCCTTGTCGACCTCGAGGATCGGCATGCCGTAGATGGGCGAGGACTTGTCGTCGCGCGCGGACGGGTTGGTGACGTCGTTGGCGCCGATGACATAGGCGACGTCGGCCTGCGCGAACTCGGAGTTGATGTCCTCCAGCTCGAACACCTCGTCGTAGGGAACGTTGGCCTCGGCCAGGAGCACGTTCATGTGGCCGGGCATGCGGCCGGCGACCGGGTGGATGGCGTATTTCACCTCGACGCCGTTGGCCTTCAGCTTGTCGGCCATCTCGCGCAGCGCGTGCTGCGCCTGGGCGACGGCCATGCCGTAGCCGGGCACGATGATGACCTTCTGCGCGTTCATCATCAGGTAGGCGGCGTCGTCGGCCGAGCCCTGCTTGACCGTGCGCTCGATGCCGTCGTCGCCGGCCGCGCTCGCCGTCTCGCCGCCGAAGCCGCCGAGGATGACGGAGATGAAGGAGCGGTTCATGCCCTTGCACATGATGTAGGACAGGATCGCGCCGCTGGAGCCGACCAGCGCGCCGGTGATGATCAAGGCGAGGTTGCCGAGCGTGAAGCCGAGTGCCGCCGCCGCCCAGCCGGAATAGGAGTTCAGCATGGAGATGACGACCGGCATGTCGGCGCCGCCGATCGGCACGATGAGCAGCACGCCGAGCGCCAGCGAGGCCGCCACGATCAGCCAGAAGACGAACTTCGATTCGGTGCCGACGAGCAGCACGATGAGCACCACCAGCGCGATGCCCAGCACGATGTTGATCAGGTGGCGCGCCGGCAGCATGATCGGCTTGCCCGACATGCGGCCGTCCAGCTTCAGGAAGGCGATGACCGAGCCGGTGAAGGTGATGGCGCCGATGGCGACGCCGAGCGACATTTCCACCAGCGCCTGCGCATGGATGTGGCCGATCTCGCCGATGCCGAAGCTCTCGGGCGCGTAGATGGCGCCGGCCGCCACCATGACCGCGGCGAGGCCGACGAGGCTGTGGAAAGCGGCGATGAGCTGCGGCATCGCCGTCATGGCGATGCGGCGCGCGATGAAGGCGCCGATGCCGCCGCCGACGGCCAGACCCAGCACAATCAGCCCGAAGCCACCGGCCGAAGGCAGGGCCAGCGCCAGCGTGGTGGCGATGGCGATCGCCATGCCGATCATGCCGTAGAGGTTGCCCTGGCGGCTGGTCGTCGGATGCGACAGGCCGCGCAGCGCCAGGATGAACAGGATGCCGGAGACGAGATAGAGGAAGGAAGCGAGATTGACGTTCACGTCACTTTTCCTTCTTCTTGTACATGGCGAGCATGCGCTGGGTGACCAGGAAGCCGCCGAAGATGTTGACCGAGACCAGCACCAGCGCGACGAAGCCGAAGCCGGTGGCAGCCCCCGCCGCCGAGGCGCCGACGGCCAAGAGCGCGCCCACCACGATGACCGAGGAGATGGCGTTGGTGACGGCCATCAGCGGCGTGTGCAGCGCCGGCGTCACCGACCACACGACGTAGTAGCCGACGAAGATCGCCAGCACGAAGATGGCGAAGCGGAAGACGAAGGGATCGATGGCGCCGCCCGAAAGCGTGTGCGCGGCGGCACCGGCGGCGTCGGCCGCGCCGGCGCCGGGGGCGTTCGCCAGGTCCTGCACCGCCAGCCGCACCGCGGCCGTGGCCTGGTCGAGCTGGTCGAGGGCTTTCTGAAGCGCGTCCATCAGGCGGTCCCCTTACCGGTTGCAGGCTTTTTCGCCGAGGGAGGAGATTTGCGGGCCGGCGCCTTCTTCGCCGCCGGCTTTCCCGAAGCGTCGGCCACCATCGTCCTGGCCGGAATGGCGGCCGGCTCCTCGTAGGATTCGGCCGCCTTGGCAAAGGCCGGATGCACGATCCTGCCGCCATCGGTCAGCATGGTCGCCTTGACCAGTTCGTCGTCGCGGTTGATGGCGAGGCTCTTCGAGGCCTTGTCCACCATCGTTTCCAGGAAGGCGAACAGGTTCTTGGCATAGAGCAGCGAGGCCGAGGCGGCGATGCGGCCGGCGACGTTGAGATGGCCGACGATCTTGACGCCGCCGGCGGTGGTCACGACCTTGCCCGGCACCGCGCCTTCCACGTTGCCGCCGCGCTCGACCGCCAGATCCACCAGGATCGAGCCCGGCTTCATCGCGGCCACGACCGCGGCGGACACCAGCTTCGGCGCCGGCCGGCCGGGGATCAGCGCCGTGGTGATGACGATGTCCTGCTTGGCGATGTGCTCGGCCGTAAGCTGGGCCTGCTTGGCCTGGTATTCCTTCGACATCTCCTTGGCGTAGCCGCCCGCCGTCTCGGCCGCCTTGAATTCCTCGTCCTCGACGGCGATGAATTTCGCGCCCAGCGAGGCGACCTGCTCCTTGGCGGCAGGACGGACGTCGGTCGCCGTCACCACCGCGCCGAGCCGACGCGCGGTCGCGATCGCCTGCAGGCCGGCGACGCCGGCGCCCATGACGAAGACCTTGGCCGCAGGAATGGTGCCCGCCGCGGTCATCATCATCGGCAGCGCCCGGTCGTACTCGGCGGCCGCGTCGATCACCGCCTGGTAGCCGGCGAGGTTGGCCTGGCTGGACAGGACGTCCATCACCTGGGCGCGGGTGATGCGCGGCATGAATTCCATGGCGAATGCGGTGATGCCGGCCTTGGCCATGGCGGCGACCGCCGCGTCGTTACCGTAAGGGTCCATGGTGGCCAGCACCGCGGCGCCCTTCCTGTAGCCCTTCAGCTCGGCGTCGGTCGGGCGGCGCACCTTCAGCACCACGTCGGCCCTGGCGGCGTCGGACGCCCTGCCGATCGCCGCACCCGCCTTGGCGAATTCCTCGTCGGGAATGCGCGAGGCCGTGCCGGCGCCCGCTTCCACGATCACGTCGAAACCCAGCCCGACGAGGCGTTTGGCCGTGTCGGGCGAGGCCGCGACGCGGCCTTCCGTCGGGTCAACCTCCCGGGGGATGAAGATTGTCTGTCCCACCGCATGTTCCTTTCGGCTGGAACTTCATTTTTCGGCAAGGTGCCGTGCCGCCAGCCAGGGCGGCAGGACCCGTCAGGAGAAGGCCGGCGGTAGCCTAGCGCAGGATGAAGCCGCCGACCGCGCAGATGATGGCGAAGAGGATCAGCGAGGAGAAGAAGCCGGCCGCCGTGAAGAAGCCGAAGGCCATGGAGATCAGGATGGCCGCGCAGACGAGCGCGCCGTATTTGGCCAGCCCGAGAAAGGCATGGTAGGTCCGGTCGTGCTCGGCATAGTCCATCTCGGCGCCCAGTTCCACGGGCCCGGCCGGCGTATGATCTGCCATGGAATACCCCTCCTAAAACAGCTCACAGCGCACATAGCGAAAAGCGGTGGCGAGGGCAATGGCGCTGTTGCCGCACCGCCGCACAAGTCCATCAATGAAAAGTTGAAAACCGCGGCATCGGCCCGCCCCCGGCTGCGGGCGGGCCGTGGCCTCATCCGGCGAGATGCGGGAACAGGCCGAGCAGTCCGGCGACGATGAGATAGATCGCCACGATGTAGTTGAGCAGACGCGGCATGACGAGGATGAGCACGCCGGCGACCAGCGAGATCAGCGGCGTCAGGGCGATGGTGGAGACGGTCATCGGGAGGTCCTTTCAGGTTCCGCCGGAAGGCCCGGCGATCCGGCGCGACGACAGGCATGGACCCGCGCGCCGCATCATAACGGCGCGGCCGACGAAAGGCTCCACGCGGGCAGGCCGGCGCGGCGCTCAGGCCGCGTCGAGGAAATATTTCGCCGTGGGCAGGATGGTGAGCGGCGCCAGTTCGCCCTGCGGCGCCTTGGCGAACAGCATGCGCCGCTCCAGCGCCGTCGAGCGGAAGAACGGGAAGCGCTCCAGCGTCGGCTCCATGTTGCGGCTGCAATTGGATTCGTAGAAGTAGATCGGCATGGTGAAGGGCGGGTAGAGACGCGGGTCGCCCACCTGGATGGATCCGAAGATCCGGTTGTAGAAGGCCGTGTGCTCGGCCCTGATCATCGAGATGCAGCTCGTGGCGCCGAAGAAGGTGTTGGCGATCACGGCCAGCCGCAGCGTCACATAGGGCAGCGCGCGCATCGAGCTCGAAAGCGAAGGGTCGATGGCCAGCCGGGAGGGATCGATGAAGGTCTCGCCGCGGGCAAGGCGCGGCAGCAGGCGGTCGCCGAACACGGTCATGATCGGCGCCTGAGGGGTCTCCTGCGAAAGATAGTGAACCCTTACCGTGCTGACCAGCTCGCCCTCGATGAAGACGCCGAAACAGTAGCAGTTGCCGGCCTCGTCCAGATGATCGACCAGCTTCTGCTCGACGATGGTGTCGAGCAGGCCGTGGGTATGGAAGGCCTCGTAGCGCAGCCTGTAGACGGCTTCGAGATCCTCGCCGCTCTCGCAGCGCCGATACTCGACCTTTTCCAGCAAATCCATGACGTTGCGGGCAAAGGAAGAAACCGATCGTGTCTGTGCGCCCCCTACAGACAAGCCGGGCCTCTGGATAGCCATGTCAGTCCTCGCAGTTCCGCCGCATCCCGGACATTAGCCGAGGGTGGGTGCGACACGAAGATAAAACTGCGAAAGGTTCTGTTTACCTACCGTTAACGTTAATGAATCGTTAAGCGCGCGGTGACGGCCGAGACGGGTCCCGGCGCGGCGAAAATCAGCGCGAGACTTTGCGGGGGAGCGTGCGCAGTTCGGCGGCGAAGGGCCACGTCATGCTCGACATCGTCTCGATGCCGGAGGCGCTGAGCGCCGCGCCGAACAGGAAGCCCTGGACGAGGTCGGGATGGACCTGGAGGGCGAGGATCTTGAGCTGCTCGAAGGTCTCGACGCCCTCGACGGTGACCGACAGGCCGAGCGGCCGCGAGAGGCCGACGATGCCTTTCAAAAGTTCCAGCGAGCGGGTGCTCTGGGTCACGTCGATGAGGAAGGAACGGTCGATCTTGACCTTGTCGAGCGGCAGCTTGTGGAGGTAGCTGAGGCTCGAATAGCCGGTGCCGAAATCGTCCAGCGCGATGCGCACGCCGAGCGTGCGGATTTCCTCGATCAGGTCGCGCGTCGCCGACTTGTCGTCGAGCAGCGCCGTCTCCGTCACCTCGATCTCCAGCCGGTGGGGCTCCAGGCCCGACACGGCAAGGGCGTCGCGCACCTTCTGGACGACGGCACGGGTGCGGAAGTCGTTGGCCGACAGGTTGACCGAGACGCTGGTGTGATGCGGCCATTTCGCGCATTCGGCGCAGGCGGCCTCCAGCACGAAGGTGCTGATGTCGGCGATGATGCCCATCTCCTCGGCCAGCGGGATGAAGACGGCCGGCGAAACCGGCCCGAGGTCGGGATGGTCCCAGCGGCAGAGCGCCTCGCAGCTGGCGATGCGCATGGTGTCGAGCGCCACGATCGGCTGGTAGACGACGCGCAGCGCCCTGGCGTCGACGGCGCTGCGCAGGTCCGCCTTCATGAGCTGCTTGTTGCGGAAGGCGGCGTCCATCGCTGCCTCGAACAGGCGCCAGCCGTTCTTGCCGAGTTCCTTGGCCTTGTAGAGCGCGAGGTCGGCCTTGACGATCATCTCGTCGACGTCGGTGCCGGCGACGCGCGAGATGACGGCGCCGGCGCTGGCCTGGATGCGCAGCGCATGGCCGGCGACGTCCACCTCCCCCTGCAGGCCGGCGAAGATGCGGTCGAGCAGGGCCGCCAGGTGGCTCTCGTCCTCGATGCGGTCGAAGAACAGGATGAACTCGTCGCCGCCGAAGCGGCTGATGTTGATGCCGTCGGCGGCGAAGGTCGCCAGCCGCTCGGCCACGGCATAGATCAGCCCGTCGCCGACCGGGTGGCCGAGCGTGTCGTTGACGCTCTTGAAGTCGTCGAGATCGACGATGGCGACGCCGCACAGCCGTTCGCGGTCGCCGGCCGCCATCGCCTCGCCGACCAGCTCGTGGAAATAGGCGCGGTTGGCGAGCCCCGTCAGGCTGTCGTAGCGCGCCATGGTGCGGATCTTCTCCTCCGCCTCGACGCGCGCCGTCACGTCCTCGAAAGTGATGACGCCGAGTTCCTGGCTGCCCTCGCGGGCCGAGAACTCGTAGTGCTGGCCGTTAGAGAAGGACACCAGCACCTTGCGGTCGCGGCCCTCGCGCAGCGCGCGGGTGAGCTGCGCCTCGATGTAGCGGCAGTCCTTGGGCGCCAGCATGCCGCCGGCGACGCCGCGCAGCAGCAGCGAATGGATGGAGCGGCCGAGCAGGGCGTCGGGCGACTTCAGCGACATCAGGTGCGCGGCCTCGGCGTTGGCGACCACGACCTTGCCGTCCGGCCCGAGCATGACCAGGCCGTGCGACATGGTGTTGAGCGCCCGGTTGAAGCGCTGCGCAAGCTTCATGGAGATCTTGCGCTGCGAGATCGCGTTGAACAGCACCGTGCGGACATGGCTGGCCATGCGCGTGATGATGAAGATGAAGGGAACGATGTAGAGGCCGAGGACGAAATTGCTGACATCGCCCTTGAGCATCAGGCCGACGGCGATCGGCGACACCACCGCCAGGGCCTGGACGGTCACCATCGTCTTCGAGCCGTAGTTGCGGCCGACGATGGTGACGGTGGACCCCATGATGACGGCGATGGCGGCGCTTTCGCCGAAGGCGTCGGGCCGGACATAGATGCTGACGAAGCAGAACAGGCCCATGAAGAAGGCCTGAATGGTGCCGCCGACCAGGTAGTAGCGCTCCCATTTGCGCGCCGACTCCACGTCGTCGAAGCAGCCTTCGCGCTGCCCCTTGCGGATGCCGTAGTAGCGGTAGAGCCCGGCCGCCAGCATGGTCGCGGCGAGGGCGAGATAGATCGCGTCGCGCGAGGTGAGATAGACGAGCAGGCCGATCAGGCCGTGGCACAGCGCGCCGATCAGCAGGATTCCCGGGTCGTTGAACAGCGACCGCACGAACCCTGCGTAGACGTCCCCGGCTATGTCCTCGTTCTTGTCCTGATACATTCTTTTGCGGTGCCGCACGAGCCCCCAGTCGTGCCACAGCCGCCTTAAGAAAGGCTTAGACCCGCGGATTTCCGCGGTTTCCCGATACCATCCAGAGGTGCAGGAGGCCCGGAAACTGAACTTCAGGTAAACAGTTCGTATCGCTATTCGGCCGCGCGCAGCGCCGGTTCGGGCACCGGCGCTGCCAGCCGCGCGAGCAGCCGCGCCCTTTCGCCGGCCGCCTTTTCGGCCGACGCCTGCCGCACATGGCCGTAGCCGCGCACCAGCGCCGGCACCGAGGCGAGCGCTGCGGCCGCCTCGATGCGGGCCGGCTCCAGCATGCGCCGGATCAGGTCGAGGTCCTCCTCGTACTGCGCCAGCAGCGCCCGCTCCGCCCGCCGCTCGGCGCTGTAGCCGAAGACGTCGAAAGCGGTGCCGCGCAGGCCCTTCAGCGCCGCGAGCAGGGCAAATCCCTTCATCATCCATGGGCCGAAGGTGGATTTGCGCGGGCGTCCGTCGGCGTCGCGGCGGCCGAGGATCGGCGGCGCGAGGTGGAATTCCAGCCTGTCGTAGCTCTGGAACTGCGCCGCGAGTTGGCGGGCGAAGCTGCCATCGGTATAGAGCCGGGCGACCTCGTACTCGTCCTTGACCGCCATCAGCCTGAACAGGTTTTTCGCCGCGGCTTCGGCGACGGTCGTGGAGCCCGGCGCGGCGCGCTCCTCGGCGGCGCGCAGTGCCGCGATGCGGTCGGCATAGCGGCGGGCGTAGGCGGCGTTCTGGTAGGCGGTCAGGAACTCGACGCGGCGGGCGACGATCTCGTCCAGTGTTTTGGCGAACGTCACAGGTGCCGCGCTCGCGCGCTCGACCATGGCACGCACGAATTCGGGCTGGTGGGCGGCGCGACGGCCCCAGCGGAAGGCGGCGACGTTCATGGCCACCGCCTCGCCGTTCAGCTCGATCGCCTTCTCCACCGCCTCGGCCGACAGCGGCAGGCCGCCGTGCTGGAAGGCGAAGCCGAGCAGGAACATGTTGGCGCCGAGCGAATTGCCGAACAGCGCGGTGGCGGCGCGGGTGGCGTCGAAGAAATGGGCGCGTTCCTCGCCCGCCGCCGCGCGGATCGCCCGCTTCAACCGCTCCGTCGGCAGCGAGAAATCGGCCGTGCGCGTGAACTCGCCCGGCATCACCTCGGCGGTGTTGACGAGGAACAGCGTGTGGTTCTCGCGCACCGCCGCCAGCACCTTCCTGGCGCCGGAGACGACGAGGTCGCAGCCGAGCACGAGGTCGGCCTTGCCGGCGGAGACGCGGATGGCGTGGATGTCGGCCGGCGTCCTGGCGATGCGCACATGGCTGAACACCGAACCGCCCTTCTGGGCGAGGCCGGCCATGTCGATCATGCCGCAGCCCTTGCCTTCCAGGTGGGCGGCCATGCCGAGGACGGCGCCTATGGTGACGACACCGGTGCCGCCGACGCCGTCGATGACGGCTGCCCAGCCACGGTCGCCGAGCGCGAAGGACGCCGCCGGCGGCACGCCCTCCAGCGGGTCGGCGGCGCCGGCGATGCCCTCGGCCTTGCGGATCCTGGCGCCGTGCACGGTGACGAAGGAGGGGCAGAAGCCATCCTGGCAGGAGAAATCCTTGTTGCAGGACGACTGGTCGATGCGCCGCTTGCGGCCGAACTCGGTTTCCACCGGCTGGATCGAGACGCAGTTCGACTTGACGCCGCAGTCGCCGCAGCCCTCGCAGACCAGCTCGTTGATGAAGACCCGCCGGTCGGGATCGGGGAAGGTGCCGCGCTTGCGCCGCCGACGCTTCTCGGCAGCGCAGGTCTGGTCGTAGAGCAGCACGGAAACGCCGGGAACCTCGCGCAGCTCGCGCTGGACGCGGTCGAGATCCTC
>Ga0222422_100469_pt1 | contig 13490 bp, 13 predicted proteins | sample 3A1ome_FD_182469 | JGI IMG/M metagenome (GOLD analysis project Ga0222422, IMG submission 182469) | Enriched microbial communities from leaf-cutter ant dump, University of Wisconsin, Madison, United States - 3A110A (version 2) | ecosystem: Environmental > Terrestrial > Nest > Insects nest > Nest...
CCTGAAGAATGAAGGAGGAAGAGCGGAGCAAATCCAAAACGGTCGTTGGCGAGGATGACTATGCCGTTGGCGGGGTCGCAAATGACCAATGAAATCTCGAATTCCAGCGTCGACAGGTGTTCTTTCAGTTTTCCGGACTTGAATGCCTCAAGGCAGGCTGCGGCCACGGATTTAGAATCTGCTCCAAGGAAATCACCTGAAACGGCGGCATGCATGCCGTCACGGGAAGCCAAGAACCCATCCGTTCCTTTGCCCGCAACAAGCCCCATGACCATGCTGAGACATTCTTCTGCGTTCGCTATCTTCAGGCCGTCTCCGACTTGAGGCATCGCCTCAAGTGCCGAATGGAATGTGGAAGCACAGCCATAGATTCCGATCAATTCTTCCTCCTGACGGCATTCCATAAGGACGTCTCAAAGATACGAATATAGAGCATATACAATGGAACGAGTGCCATTAACGAGCACGTCAAAATCGTCAGCGGATTACCGACGTTTGTTCCTGACATAAAACGGGCAGCACCGCAGAAACCAAGCGAAATCATGCCAATCTTTGCTGTGTGCACGACAATGGGAGTATATGCCACCCCGGTAGTGGAACTCACAACTAAATGCCATCCTAGCCCGACGGTACAATTTAGAACGAGCACGGCTAAACCGACTGCCAGCAGGCCACCTCCCATTGCAAGGGTCGCCGACAGCCCTGCAACAACTGCTGCGCACCACGCCAGGTTCCAGTAGAACCCCACGTCTGCTCGCCCGTTGGCGAGGACGAGAGCTCCGCCGGGATTGCCGATCGACTTGGCGATCCCGGCGATCGCCATCGCGGTGACGAGGGCGCCTGCTTTGACCCAGCCTTCTCCGAACAGTACGCTGACGACTTCACGGGAAAAGAATGCAATGTAGGTAAGCGCCGGAATCGAACAGAGCGCAACCGCACGCTGCGTTTGCCGATAATAGTCATGCTGGGCATCAGGATTATCCCGCAGCTTGGCGTAGACGGGAAAGGCGATCTTGCCGAAGATCGGGTTGATCTTCGAGAGCGGGAACATTACGAGACGCCATGCCACCTCGTAAATGCCGAGCGCCTCTACTCCGAGAAACTTCCCGACGAAGAATTTATCCGCGTTCGCGCTGGCGTAGTTCACCGTACGCTCTCCGATTTGATAAAGGCCGAAGCGTATCAGGGGCTTCGCCTCTGCAAGGTCGAAGACTAACGCCGGGCATGCGTATCTTTGCCGACTGCTGGCAACCGTCGTAATCCCAATGACCGCGGACTGTGCGACCGAGGCATAGACAAGAGAAGCCGCGCCATATCCCTTCCATGCAAGGAAAAGCGCCAAACAGAGGCCAACCAAAGCCGAAGCAATGTCTGAAATGGCGATAGCTCGGAACCTCAAATCTTTCGTAAGCAGAGACCTGTACTGACTTGTCATGGCGTCGATGAAGAATGCAGATGCCGCGATCGGCAAAAGGTACTCCACTCCGGCACCGCCGAAAACTCCGGAAATCGGCAATGCCAAGGCGGAGAGGGCAACCCAAATGCCGGCCCCGATTGCTAGGGTTAACCAATAGAGGGTTGAAAGCTGTTTCCGGGAAGGATTGGGCGACTGGATGACCGCATTTGAGAAGCCAAAATCGGCATAAAGCCTGGAGAAACCCACCACTACCATCAAAGCAGCGAATACTCCGAAGTCTCGAGGTGAAAGAATTCGCGTCAGCAAAATGACCTTGACCATTTGCGCCAAAACATTGACGGCCATCGCTGATCCCGTCCACCATACCCCGCCAAGCGCCAGGGATCGCAGGTTTGACGATTTAGTCACCTAAGGGCGGCCCACGCCGACGAGCTTTAACCCGCTTTGTTTCGCTTGCTCATTGGAGAAGAGATTCCGTAGGTCCAACAAGCTCCGTCCTTTCATGACTCCGGCAAGCTTGACCAGATCGATGGATTTGAATTCCGTCCATTCAGTGACGACCACGACCGCATCCGCCCCAGCGGCTGCGGTATATGCGTCTTCGGCGAAGGCGACGTCTTCAAGGATTGCCTTCGCGTTCTTCATGCCTTCAGGGTCGTAGGCGCGCACCGCGGCCCCGTAGTCCTGAAGGGCCTGGATGATGGCGATGGCCGGGGACTCCCGCATGTCGTCGGTGTTTGCCTTGAAGGTCAATCCAAACACCGCGATCGTTTTTCCGCGTACGCTTCCGCCGCATGCGTCGACCACCTTGAATGCCATCGCCCGTTTGTGCTGTTCGTTGATGAATGTAGTGGCTTCGACGAGTCTTATCGGAGCCCGCGCATCCTGTGCCGTTTTTACAAGGGCGAGCGTGTCCTTCGGGAAACACGATCCACCATACCCGGGACCGGCCTGCAGGAACTTCTCCCCGATGCGGCTGTCCGTTCCGATGCCTTTCGCCACTGTCCGGACGTCGGAGCCAAGCGCCTCGCAGAGCCTTGCGATCTCGTTGATGTAGGTGATCTTCATCGCCAGGAAGGCATTGGCCGCGTATTTGATCAGTTCCGCCGACCGCCGATTGGTGAAGATCACCGGGACCCCTTTGTCCGAGAGCGGGGAATAGAGGTTCTCCAGCTTCCGTCTTGCGTAGTCGCTTTCCGTCCCGACGACGACCCGGTCAGGGTTCATGAAGTCATCGAGCGCCGTGCCCTCCCTTAGAAATTCGGGATTGGACGCCACGTGGAACTCCAGGCCGGGATTGAGGCTCGACATGATGCCTTCGATGTCGTCGCCGGTCCCGACCGGAACGGTGGATTTCGTCACCACGACGATTCCGTCTGGAACCAAGGTCGAAATCTCGGCGGCCACAGCCTTGACGTAGGACAGGTCGGCATGGCCGTCGGTCTTTCGCGGAGGCGTGCCGACCGCGATGAACACCAGTTCTGCATCCTGAACGGCGGCATGCGTGTCGCCAGTGAACATGATCGATGGTCCAGCTTCGGAAATCCTTTCGGCGAGACCGGGTTCGTAGATCGGCATTACCCCTTTTTTCAGGTTGGAAATACGGGATTCGTCCTTGTCGACGCAAACGACGTCATGCCCGAATCCTGCGAAACATGTGGCTGTTACAAGCCCGACGTATCCGGCTCCGATCACTGCGATTTTCATCTGGGCCTCTAAGGATTCGATTAGGAAACGGAATGTCTTCTGTCCTCAGATGGTTGCAGGAGCCAAGAGGAACCGCAAGCCTGTCGAAGGACTCGATGTTGAAGGCTTGACGGCGACCTTGTCCCGCGGCGACCCTTGCTTAATGAATCCTTGCAAGACAATGGCGAACAGGAAAGGAATGCACCCGGCCGCAGCTGTCGCGGCCGACGCCCTGGCATTGCTTGCTTCGTTCGTCGCTGCTTATGGTCTGGCTTTTGCTGCCGCCGCGGCGCTGGGGTTGGGCTACTCGGAGCCAGACAAGGTTTTTGCCGAGAGAGCGATGCCGTTCATGCTTACGGCCACCCTGTCCCTGGCCTGGTTCATGGCGCAGGGACACTATCACTCGAGGTCGACGTTCTGGGAGGAGGCGAGGATCGTTTTCGCTGCCTGCACGTTCTCGATGCTGACCGAAGGCTTTTTCCTGTTCGCCTGGAAGGCGGACGCATCCCGTCTTGCAACCCTGTTTACATGGTCGTTGGCGCCATTCATGGTCATGGGTGGCCGGATGTTGGTCCGTCGCATGCTCGGTGACCGGAGGCTTGCGGCCGCCATCGTTTTCGGCCGGCCTGACGAGGCGGCCAAGGCTGCGAAGGCGCTGACTGCCGACATGCACCTGGGGTATTCGGTCGCCGGGATATCTGAAATCCTGCCTTCTTCCCTTGCCCGAATCCGTGCGGAAGAAGCGGGAGCCGATACGGTCGTCGTAGCCCTCTCGGGTGACGACGCCTCCGAAGCCGTCCTGGCCGCCTCGATGAAAGAGGCGGGCTTCTCGGTGATATTGGTCCCGAAGGTCGTCGGGTTTCCTGCGTCAGGCCTGCGTACTCAATACATCATGGGACAGGAGACGCTGCTGCTCCTGGATCGCGCCGACGTCGCGCCCCAGCTATCGCGAGGCATGAAGCGTCTATTCGACGTTCTTGTCACTTCCACCGTACTGACCGCCGCAGCTGTCCCAATGCTTATCGTCGCTTCTTTGGTAAAACGGGATGGAGGTCCTGCGCTTTTCGGGCATGAACGCATCGGAAATGGCGGCATACCTTTCAAATGCCTGAAATTCCGCTCCATGGCGATTGACGCGGACGCGAGGCTGAAAGCCTTGATCGAAGATGACGCGGCCGCCCGCGAGGAATGGGAACGGTCGCGCAAGCTCAAGAACGACCCCCGAGTGACACGGATAGGCCGTTTCATCCGGAAGACGGCACTTGATGAACTCCCTCAGCTCATCAACGTCCTGAAGGGCGACATGTCCCTTGTCGGCCCTCGTCCCGTCACCAAGTCCGAAATGGCCATGTATGGCGAAGCCGCCTCCCTCTACGAAAGCGTTCGCCCAGGCGTGACCGGCCTCTGGCAGGTCAGCGGCCGCAACGACCTGAGCTATGAAGAGCGTGTCAGTCTCGACACCTGGTATGTCCGCAACTGGTCGCCATGGCATGACATCGCCATCCTGTTGAAGACGGTTCCTGCACTTCTAAGCCGCCGTGGCGCCTATTAGGCTTTCCCAAGAGGTCGAAACCGTATAGGTTCCGCCGCGCTCACGGCGAGGAGGCTTGCATGCACGGACCAAAGAACAGGATTGCGAAGGAACTCCCGTTCCTCGAAATGTGGGTCGACGCCGCTGACGGATCGCATCGCACATGTCCCAACGGCATGGTTGGCTGCGCCATCTGGGCAATGAGTGGAGTGAGACCCGATTTCGGGACTGTGGGGCTGCAGCCCGGCTCCGAACTCTTCAACATCCGCGAGCTCAAGCCGAAGCCCGGCGCCGTCTCCGTCATCTCCGGCGAGCCGGCGGTGGTCTACCGGGCCGAAGACTACGAGATCGGAATGACTCCCGAGGAACTTTTCAGGTTCGCCACCCACAACCTCAAACCCGAAGAGTATTTCGCCATCAGGGACCATTTCGGGAACCTGCACGAGATACACGACGACTACTATTCCGAGGAAGACGGCGAAGCCTTGCAGCCGATCGAATAGATTGCTTGCTCCATATCCGTCCCGATACGGGCTCACAGATCGTGATTCGGTATGGTATCAGCGTTCCGGATGGATCGGAGCGCATCGGTCATGGCGGATGCCGCAATACCTCATGATACGGCCGTTGCCGACATGGAAGCCTGCAAGCGCGAACCAGCGGGAATTTCGCTTGCCGACCTGATGGCCTGCTTCAGCGACGGCAAACGCATCGTCGCCGACTCTATGGACACGGGCCTTCCCGTTCACATCGAAGAGGTCCTGTCGGGACTCGCGTGCAGATGCGTCTGTTCAGGCTGCGGCCGCAGGGTGGTCGCCCATAAGGGCAGCATGCGCCGCCATTTCCAGCATGCGGTCGCCGAAGACCACGAAACCTGCGCGTCCCCCGGCGAAACCGCGCTCCACAGGTTCGCCAAGGCGGTTCTGTCCAAAGCGCTCGTGCTGCGCCTGCCGGAACTGGAGGAGACGGACGGCCGCAATACGGTGACCGTCGTCCGCGAGAGGGAGTTCGGCTTCGACAAGGCCATCCTTGAGAAGAGACAGGGTGAAGTCGTTCCCGACGTGGTCTGCCTGAAGGACGGGCGGCCATTGCATGTGGAGTTCAAGGTCACTCACGCTTGCGGTCCGGAGAAGGTGGAGAAGCTCAAGCGCATGGACGTCGGAGCGATCGAGGTCGACCTTTCAGGCTATCGGGCGGTGGCCTTGGACGGTCTTGAGGCCGCTATACTGACCGAAGCTCCCCGGGCATGGCTCCACAATCCGAAATCGGATGTCGCGCGGCGGACGTTGGCGAAGCTGGAAAGCGACAGGATCGAGGAGGTCGACCGGCTGGCGAAAGAGATGGTCGCTTCCCTTCCTTCGCCGGACGGGAGGGAGGCTGATCCTGGACCATGGGAAGCAGAGGCCCGGGAATATGGCTTCTACGACCATATCCGGGAGACCCGCGGCGCGCTGGGGTTCAAGGGGCGAGGACAGGAATGGAAAGCCTTCGTCCTCGTAAGGTTCGGTCTCGTTGAGAAATCCGGATTCACGACAAAGCAGGTCATTGCTGGGCTGAAGGAGTTCGGTCTGCTGGAGGAGAGGTTCTCCTTCGTCAGCGACGAGGTGGCCGATGGCCTTCGGCGGGCAGCGGGCAAGGAGGCGTTGTCGCCCTGGGAAGCGGTCCTTGCGTTCGTTGCCGATATGAAGCGGGCGGACATGCTCGTCGCTTCGACCGACGGCAGGACGCTGTTCGGAGGCAAGGCCCTGTTTTCGTCGGTCAAGGCCGCGGTCGCCGAAGCCGAAAGGCCATCGCGCAGGGCAGGGGAACTGGAGGGGCTTGTCGACCGGATTCTTGCGACGGTGCGAGAGGACTGCCGGGAAGGCTTCGACTTCAAAAGCTGGTTCGGCTCCGAGGTCGGGCATGGCATCAAGCCGTCGGAGGCGGTCGAGTCGACCGATGACGGCTTCGAGACGCTTACGGCAGGCCTCGGGAGGCTTCTGGAAGGGATGGCCTCGGCCCACGCCTTCGTGCCGAACGGCGATTGCTGGGGGCTGCCGGTGGCCGCGGAGGTCCAGGCCCTCGACCGCGCCAGGCAGAAGGCGGAGGAAGAGAGGGCAAGGCAGGTCGCCCGGCGGATGAAGGAGGAGGAGGACGGCAGGATTGGAAGACTGCGGGAGGCGGCTTCGAGAACGATCCTTGCCGGAGGAATGGATGACTGGATGTCAGGGCTTTCGGAGGCGCTGGCCGGGCAGACCCCGATCGAGGCGGCCCGGCAGTCCGAAACGGGATTGCTGAGGGCGCTTGGCCTTCTGTCCGAAGAAGACCGTGCGCTGCGGGAGGAGGTCCGTTTGGCGAACCTGCGGCTGGATTGCCTGGAAAGCCTCAGGAGATCGGCCAGGCAGGCGTTCAGGCGCCCGGACCATGCCGATGTGTGGCTTCGGTCCGCCTGCCGGGAAATCGGCCTCAGAAGGCCGGAGGATTACTGCGTCGACATGGAGACGCTTGCGGAGTGCCTGCAGGCGCTTGAAGCCGTTTCCGGCCGTCGTTGACCGGGATACGCCCGGTTTCGGTCATGGAGAGGCCATCGTTCCCGGAGCCGGGCAGACCGTGAAATGGCGGGACGGCAACGGCCGAGTCAGGACCAGTTTCCCGGGCAGTCCGTGAGGCGAGGAAACTTCGTCGAGGACCGTGTCGCCGATCCCGTCCTCTGGATCCACCGCAAGGATGTTCACGGGCACGTCGTCAAGGCGCACGACCGTGTCGCTACCCTTCTGCTCCGCGAACCACAGCGCGTCTTCGTAGTGGGTGGTGAGGTACAGATACCGCGGCTGCCCCTGATTGGCTCCGGCCGGGGCCATGTTCGGCTGCCAGCCGTTGTCGGCGAGAAGCCTCGCGGCTTCAGGCGTCGTTCCGTGGTAGAGCGTGAGCGTCTCTGTCATGCAGGAAAGCGGGGAGCGTAGAATCCGTCGTAGTTGCTGTGGCCACCTCCCCAGGGAGAGAACAGCTTCACCTGCGACAGGTCAACCCTGCGGACTTCGCGGAGGTCGGCCGACTGGAGCAGGATTTCGCTCATGTCGTCCTCGCCGCGGCCGATGAACGGCACGTCGGGGGTGCGGATGACGTTCCCCTCGGAGACGGAGCTGCGAAGCGAGGCGGAAGCGTAGCTCAGGATGCCGGGGGCGCGGTCCTCGTATTCCGCAACCGCCGCGGCGGGCATGAACGCGAATTCTCCCGAAGGCTGGTCGCCCTTCATGAAGGAAACGATGCCGCCGCTCTGGACGTCCTGGAGGCCTGCGGTCACTTCGCGGGTGAAGCAGTTGGGCGATCCGCGCCGTACGCGTGCGTCGAGCAGGGCGACCGGGGCCTTGCCGTCGATGAATTCCGCCGTCAGGAAGCCGGCCGCGGCGAGGGCGGCCGAAGGCGTTCCGTCCGGCATGGCGATGAAAGTGACGCTTGCTGCGAGCCTGCCCGCCATCGAGACCGCGTCGTTCAGCCATGAGGAATGGACAACGACGACCGGCTCCAGAAACCTGCTTTCCGATACCGTTCGCAAGGCGGAGAGCAGAGGCGTCGGATCCTCCGAGAAGGACTCGAAGGGATTTCCTGCGACGATGACTGGCAAGAACCGGGTCATTTGATGCTCTCCTGTAAAGGATTCACGCCTCGCTGTCCTAGAGTCCTCCCCTTGGATGCAAATGGAAAGCACGAACTTTTACAGGACTGAGATTTTTTGTGAGGTGGCGTAATCCGCCATCTCGAGGGCGAATCCTTTGGCGGCCCTTCAGGGGGCTGGCGACTCGGCGAAGTCCTTCGTCAGGACTCCGTCCCGCCATGTCCAGACCGGGCTGGCGTCGTCCATGATCATGATCGAGACGGAAGGCTCCACCTTACCGTAGGCGGCCTTGATGCGCGGATGCCCCGCCGCCCATGCCGCGAGTTCGTCCAGACTGTCCTTGGTCAGCGGGAGGTCGTCGTAGTCGTAGTTCTCGTTGTTGGACCAGTGGTCGAACAGCCACAGCTCGATGTCGAATCCTTCAGGCCCCATCTGCAGCCGAAGGTGCTTCTTGCCGATCTCGAAGGCGTCGAACCGCTGCTTGAAGATGTCGTCGATTTCGATGCCGCAGGCTTCCGTGATGTCGGTGTGCGACGAGCATCCGACCGTCGAGACGGCCAGATCGGTTTGCGTCAGGACCCCGCCGGCGCCGCCTCGCCTGGAGTTTTCGATGATGGCGGGCAGTTGGACAGGGTTCAAGATGATCCTGGACCCGTCGGGATAATGCTGGATGACTTTCACGTGTGGCCTCGTCGCTTGCCGATAGAGTTTAGCGCATTCCTCGGCAAGCGACCTTGAAGCTATGGGGAGGGTGACGCTTCGGCCGCCGGGCAGGAGACGGCCAGCGTCGCCCTCCGGCGCTTTCCAACCCATAGAGCGTACGGCTCGGGCCGCGCGGGCAGCCTGGCGGCCTCGTCGGAAACCGTCGCCCCGTCCAGCTTGACCCCGTCGCCACGCACGAGCCTTCTCGCCTCGCCCTTGGTGGCGGCGAAGCCGACGGTGACGAGCGCGTCCAGCAACCCGATACCGTCCTCCGCCTCGATCTCATGGGTCGTCCCGGCGGCGTAGCCGGAGAACAATCCTTCCGCCTGCCGCTTCGCCAGGGCAGCCTGCTCCTCTCCGTGCACCATCGAGGTCATCAGCGTGGCCAGCTCCGCCTTCCCTTCGTTCAGCGCCCGGCCTTCCACGTCCCCCAACCGCTTCGCCTCGGCGACGGGGAGGTCGGTGAACAGGGCGAGGAACCTGCCGACGTCGGCGTCGTCCACGTTCCTCCAGAACTGCCAGAAGTCGAACGGGGACATGCGCCCGGGCGACAGCCACACCGCGCCCGAAGCCGTCTTGCCCATCTTTTCGCCGGCGGCGTTCTCGAGCAGGGGGGTCGTCAGGCCGAACAGTTCCCTGCCGTCGGCGCGGCGCGCCAGCTCGATGCCGTTGCAGATGTTGCCCCACTGGTCGGAGCCGCCCATCTGCAGCACGCATCCCTGTCTTCTGGAAAGCTCCAGGAAGTCGGCGGCCTGCAGCATCATGTAACTGAACTCGAGCATCGACATCGGATTCCCGGCTTCCAGCCTGCCTTTCACCGATTCCATGGCCAGCATGCGGGCGACCGTGAAATGGGAGCCTACCGAGCGCATGAAGTCGATCATGCCCACTCCGCCCAGCCACTCGCGGTTGTCGACGAAGGAAAGGCGGCCTGAATGCTCGCCCATGACAGCCTCGATGTTGGCCCGGATGCCTGCGATGTTGGCCTCGACCTGCCTTTCGGTCAGCATCGGCCGCGTGGCGTTGCGGAAGCTCGGATCGCCGACGAGGGTAGTCGCTCCGCCGAGCAGCGCGATAACCCTGTGCCCGTCAGCGGCAAGCCGCTTCATTGCGGTCAGCGACACCAGATGCCCGACATGCAGGCTGTCCGCCGTGGCGTCGAAGCCGACGTAGGCCGTCAGGTCCCCGGCGCGCAGCGCTCCGTCCAGTCCCGCGAGGTCGGTGCATTGCCGTACGGATCCGCGTTCCTGCATTTCCGCGAGGAAAGCCAAGGTTCCGGTATTCTGTCGTTGAAGGTCCATGTTTCCGTTTCCTTGCTGGGCCGCCGCCTCCGGAAACGAAAAACCTCGCCGGAAGGGCGGCGAGGTCGAATTGCACACGTTCGACGGCTGCCGCTTATTGCGGGCCGCGGTAATAGCTGGAGGTGGTTTCGATCGTGCGCATGGCTATCTGGTTACATGAGCCTGAAGGACTCGTCAACGGCTTCCCCGAATCCTTTGGCGCCTGCAAGGCGGTCAGCGGGGAGCGGGGGCTTCCGTTTCGCCGCGCATCTCCGCCATCGTCTCGATCCAGGATTCCACGAAAGCCTTCGCGGTCACGCCGTATGGCGCCTGTCCGGCCTTCCATGACAACCACATGTCCGCCGCCTCGAAACAATCCTCCGGCGGCATGCCGTGGTCCACGAGCCATTGCTTGGCCGATTCCTCGAGAGCCGCGACCGTCGCGTAGCCGCCCGTGATCGGATAATAGGAATTGCATCCGCCCCGGCCGTCGTTCTTGGCGGACAGGGCCGGCTTGCCGTCCCTCAGTACGGTCGCCGTGAACGCCGCGGTTTCCTCGCTCATCGCCGCGACTTCCGCATATCCCTTCAGGGACCAGGAATCCATCGGATGCGGAGGGTCCTTCGGAAGGGGAACCGCAGAATCCCTGAGGAGGCTGGCAGGCACCGAGTATTCGACCTTTCCCCCGTCGATGACCACTTTGGCCTTTGCGCCTCCTCGGCTCACGACTCCGTAGTGGGTCTCTCCCTGGTGGTCGAACTCGACGCGGGCGCCCTTGGTGAATGAGGATGGCATGCTGGTCTCCGGAAGTTTGCGGTTTTTGAATATGTCGACCGCGTCAGGCAACTTTCAAATCCGCAAGCAAATTTTCTAAAGGATTGAATCCTGTGTCGAATGAGGGTATTCGTTTCCTTGTCTTCAGGAGGACGCGATGACCGTTAAGAACGAGGCCCTGATCTTCCGTTAGGTAACAACCTGACGGAGTGACTGAAATGCATCGCAGCGTCGTGTGGCCGGACGTGACTGGCCCCGTGACCGTCGAGTACGACGGCGAAACCACCGTACATGAAACCCTGGTAGCCGCGGCCGGCCGCTACGGCTCGCTTAGCCTGTCGAAGGACGGCTCCCGCGTCATGAAGGGAGCGAGCTTCCTTTCCGAGGGCGCCAAGATTCGGTTCATCGATTTCTTCGGGCACGCGTTCGATCCGGAGGAAGTGCTCCTTGCCGTGGACGAGGCTGACCGCCTCTGGAAGAAGCGCTGGCTTCTCCGCAGGATGGCCGGGCGCACCGCGCCCTTCCGGGAAGCTCCCGTTCCCCGTACCGGAAAGCGCGGCGGCGGACGCTATTACCGCCGCATGAAGACCACCCAGGAACGCCGGGAGGCGCTCGGGCTGCTTGCGGACGCGGAGGCTGCCGAATACGGCGTGAAAGCACGCCCTGCACGCAACGGGAGCAACCTCCCCCATGCCTGGGACGACTTCCCGATCCAGCGGGACGACCGCTCGTGGAAGCGCTTCCGGAAGAACCAGTGGAAGGAACCCGTGGTCGTTTCGTATTAAGGCCGATGAGTTCCGCTCTCTTTGCCTAGGCCTGACAAGGCATCGTTAATGAAAGCCACTCTTTGGAAAACGGCTTCATCTGACCCGTTTGCTGATAGCGCGTCGATGAGGAAGCCGTTTTCCAATTCTTCTATAACGACCCCGTTATAATAAATGCTTGATTTAGTAAGCTTCCGCTCGTAGTTGATCATGCCGAAAAGTGGATTTCTAAAGCCGTCGCCAAGCAATTTTGAAATCAAATTGAAATTTGTAACCGTCGCGCGATCCGGTGACATGGCATCAATTATGGATTTGAAAATTATAATTTCTTTTCCCTTGGCGATATGCTCATGGGACTCTAGCGTAAAGTGGTTGGACCAATTTCCGTTCACGTCTTTGGCGGCCGCGGTCATAGTAAACGATGAATAATCCGTTTTATTTCCTGTGGCCGCCGATACCATAATTCCGGCTTCAGGCCAGTCAGTTCTACCTAGATCATCCTTCGTCTGTTTTCCGCTCTGTAAAAATTTGATGATTCCAGGTTGCACAGGGATCGCATTGTTCACAGATTTCCAGCCGGACAATCGCTCGTCCACATCTGAAAGGGAAGTCAGCAGAGAAGTAAGACGTTCGGCGATCAAATCAATATTTTCGTCTCGCTCACTCCAGCTTGATGAGAAGATGAGTTTTGCCATGACGAACTCTACTCCGCAGGAGAATACTTTACGACAATGCGATTGTTAATTGGCGGTATAGCGAATTTTACTTGTAAAGCTAAAGCAACTGGAGCTTCGGCTACATACCATTCGATTCGGCGACCGTCCGCAGCAATGATTTGACGTTGTGCCTGAACCATCAGGCCAGGTCCAGCCTTTGCCCATTCGACAAAGTCTCCATCCTTGAAAAACTGTTGGTATCCAGGTCCTTTGGCATCCAGGAGTGTTCCGTCGCTTTCACGACATCCGTCAAATTTCACGCCGTTGATCAGGATAACGGCTCCGAGTGGTAGCCCCGTAATTTGTTGCTGATATCGTGCTGCGCGTTCTGACATCGATTCATTTGTTGTCGATGCCGGTGGACAATTTTTCGGCGTGTTGTCTGTCTTTTCCGTGCTTTGGTGAACATCTCTGAGTTTTGTGCCGATGTTGGCGGCAGTCGTCGTAATAGCGAGCATTGCAGAAGTACAGGAAGGGTGCCTAAGGCATGCCTCGATGCTTTTTATGCCGAATTTGGCGGCAACTGAAAGGGCTTTTGCTTCACAGGAGGGATTGGTCATGCAGGCGGAGGCGGACTGTTTGGCAATTGCCCCGACAGCGTAGCCCATAAGGCCACCTTTCACTAAGCCTTTTAGTCCTGCTGCCGCTGGATTAGTCAGGCCAAATGTCAGCAACACCGCAATAAGAAATACGAATGAACGCCGAATGTACATCAAGGACTCCTCCGATCTGTCCTTGTAGTTCCCTCAGGTAATAATTTTGGCAAGAGATCATTTTAGATCTTAATAATTCCGGGACTTTGGCTAAATGCCGGGAATTGCGCCTGACGGAACCGACTTCGAGCAGTATTCGTCCCGCCATTCTAGATAGGCGTCGCCGAACACGTCCCTCGGGTCGGCGAGCTCGTGATAAGCGCCGGAAGGTGACCTTTTCGTTATGGCGTAGTCGCCGTAAGGGTCGCCATGGAACGGCATCGTCACCCAGGTTTCCGTTTTCGGCTCCTCGAAACCGATCTCGGTGGTCGT
>Ga0222422_100486_pt1 | contig 12985 bp, 12 predicted proteins | sample 3A1ome_FD_182469 | JGI IMG/M metagenome (GOLD analysis project Ga0222422, IMG submission 182469) | Enriched microbial communities from leaf-cutter ant dump, University of Wisconsin, Madison, United States - 3A110A (version 2) | ecosystem: Environmental > Terrestrial > Nest > Insects nest > Nest...
GAACGAGGCGGCGCTCAGGGCCTTCGACATCGCGGGATACGTCTGCGACAGGCTTCCCGCCGAGATCGCTCCCGACAAGGCCCGCGTCTGGCTTCGCCGGGTGATCGACGCAATCTGTGCAAACGGAACCGTCGGAGCCAGGAAAGAAACGGCGCTCGCCGCCATCATAGCGCTGTGCGGTTCCGACCCCGATAGGGAAACCCTGCGGGCGACGCGGGGCCGCATCATGACGGTCGGCGGAGACCTTTCGGGGGCATGCCCGGCGATGGACGAGGCAGCCAGCTTCATGGCCGCCATGGGCGACGAAGGAAAGGTCGATGAATGCTGGCGCAAGGCCGGGGAAATGCGCATCTGGCGCGAGCAGGCGAGGTTCTATTGCGACGCGCTGGAAGGGAAGGGGCCTGACACGGGCTTCGACGAGCTTCTCGCCGCCCTGCCCGATGAAGGACGCACGCTTTCGGAAGCGCTTGCAACAGGGAACGCGAACGGAAGGGTTCTCGCCGTCGGCGAATTGAAGGCCTCCTGCCCATGCTGCAACAGGGCCCTGCCTTCGATGGAAAAGGGAAAGCTGAAGTCCTACGGCGTCGCGAAGGCTGCGAACTGCTGCCAGCGCGTGCTCGTCTGGCCCCAGAAGGAGTCGACGGATGTCGAAGCAATCGCCTACGCTTGACGAAATGATCGCGGCCGCCGCCGCCGCGCAGGGACCGGCGGCGATCCCACGGCTCGACGAGAACTTCTCCTCGATCGATCCCTGCGGGCTTCGCGAAATCAACTTCGAGATGATGGACCTCGTCGCGGACGGCCTCAACAACGTGGCCCGCCACATCCGGCCGTTCACCCTCGTTTCATGGGCATGGAGGCGTGCCTACGCGGTTGCCGGGGAGACCACGATCGACCATCACCTCCTTCCCCAGATCGAGGACTTCGTCTCCCGTATCGAGACGATCTTCGCCTGGTCGAATTTCCTTGCGGACCCGCACGCGCCGCTTCCTGGAAGCTCCGCCCTCCAACGCATCATCGCGAGAGCCGAGTTCACGTTCGGCGGAGCGGAGTGGGCGGCCTTCGACAAAGTGCGACGGAACTCGACCGCCCTGTCCGCCGCCATCAACTACGGCCCGGGGCTGAAGTCGCTCGGCTGGCTCAAGCGGCATTCGGTGAATTCCCGCGTATTGGTCCCGTCCGAGGAAGCGACGGCGGCGCTCGACGCATTCGAGGAACGCATCAGGGACAGGCTGGACCATCCCGCTTTCACGGCCTTCGGCTCCGTCTCCGTCACGAGGGACGAAGCTATGGCATGGGCGGACGGCTGGTCCATCGACAGCCTCACCGATGAGGAACGCGCTTTCGCCGCCCGTTCCCTCTACGGAGACCTGGCGTCGCCCTCTCGGGCCAAGGGCATCGGATACCTGCTTCAGGCGGCCGAGGCTCTCGGCGACATGGAACCCGGCCAGGTCCGCAAGGCCGTGGCGGGCGAAATCGAGGGCTTCGGTCCCGACGGCGAAACGGAAGGAACGGCGGCGCTCTGGAAAGCCCTGCAGGTCCGCCAGCTCTTCAGGCTGTCCGTCGAAGCGCTGCTCGCATGGATCATCGACAGGCTTTCCGACGGGCCGGCCGAAACCCAGTCGCTCGCATCGAAATTCATGGACGAGGCAGGGATCGATCCGGCATCGTCCGGCGATGCCGCGCTGCTAAGCCTCATGCAGGCCGACGAACCCGTCACCCGGGCCATGGACGACATCTCCGCGGCGCTGGCGCGGCCTCTTCGCGACGGACTCGCCCTCGCCATCTCGTGCGGACTGTCCCTTTCTCTGGCCAACGCGCCCGAAGAGCCGAAATCCTACGGCAAGGACAACGACCGCCTGCCGCTGGCGAAGGCCGCCAGCCAGGCGCGGGCGAGAAGCGGAAAGCCCGCCGGGAACCTCGTGAAACACGCCATCGAGACATGGGCGCTCGCACAGCATGTCGCCTGGGCCGTCCGGCGAGGCCTGGCAGACGCTCGACGCGGCGGTAATACCATCATCAGGCTGAAGACGGTCGTGGACGAAGGCGGTTGGGGCGTCCTTCCCGGAACCGGCCGGCTCAATCCGAACCCGACCCCGGACCGGATCCAGACGGCGCTCATGCTGGCGGCGGAGTGCGCCGCCGCGTAGCGTCGCCTACATGCCCTTGCGCATGACCTCAGCGGCCATGGAGATGACCGACGAGGCGCGGGGATCGTCCTCCGCCTCGGCGGCGGCCGTCCGGTCGGCGATGAGCGCTTTTTTCTCTTCCTTGGAAAGCTTGTGGAAGGGGATGTCGCGGATTTCCTCGAGAGAGCGCATGGCCCGGCCTCCTCGCCTGTAACTGATGTCCTGACGCCTTTGTACACAGCGGCCGATTTGGCGACAAGCGATCTACCTCTAATCAGGCTTCCAGCAGCGATCCAGTCCGTCCGCCAGCCTTATGTTGAGGATATATGGAAAAGACGGCCGCTATGTGGAGGATACGTTGAAGCGGGCCGGGTTCGAGGGCGCTATGTGGAACGCAAGCTTCGGACGCACTGAACGGCGAGCTGCATCTACTAGCAATTTCCCGCATTCGACAGCCGCACATTTCCGCGTCTACCATGAGATGGAGACGACAGCCGCCGCAATAACTGGACCCGATGATGATCCTGACAGCCCGACATATTGCGCCACTGGCCCGGGAAACCCTGGCTGACACCCGCATCGTCAACGTCGTCGGCGCCCCTGGCTCAGGCAAAACGACGCTCCTCCGGGACATGCTGGAAACCTTCGCCTACGTGGACCTCGAGGACGAGGCGGTCCGCCGTTCTGTCGCTGAAGACCCGTACGGCATGCTCAAAGGCCTGACGCTCCAAGCGAAAGCTTCGGGACTCCCGGTCGCCATCGACGGTTTCCACTGCCTTCCTTCCCTTGTGCTGGCACTCAAGCGTATCGTCGACGAGGACGGCCGTCCGGGGCAGTTTGTCCTTGCGGCGCCATACGACGTATTCAGGCACCCGAAATCGGCCGACTCCCTCGCAGGCCGCGTCTCCACCTTGAAGCTTCGTCCCTTGAGCGTGGCCGAAATCCGCGGCGCTGGACCATGCCGTCTGCTGGATGCCGTCGAGGAGCGCCCTCAGAACGTGGCCGCAGCTCTCCCCCGGGTTTCAGGATGCACGAGGGAGGAAACGATCGGGCTTGTACTCGGCGGCGGCTACCCCGGAGCGCTCAATGAACCCGAAGGTCGCCGCGCCAGCATTTTCGCTGAATACGCGGGCAAGCTGGCTGTCCGCGACGTCCCCATGGCCCATCCCGTCCGGAATACCGACGCTGCCCGCCGCCTTCTTGACCTGGTTGCCTTCGATACGGCCCGGGAGCTCAACGCCGGGCGGATGGCGAAGAAACTCGGCGTGCGTCACGAAACGCTTGAGAACCATCTTGATGCGCTCGTCCGGCTCCAGGCCGTCGTCAGCCTTCCAGCGTGGAATTCCGTCGATGGCAACCGGGAGATCAGGTCGCCGAAGCTCCACCTCACGGACACAGGGCTTGCCGCCGCCCTGCGCGGCGAGTCCTCCGGCAGCTTCGGGATCGGTTCCGACCCGGCGGCCATAGGCTCCCTCTTCGAGACCTTCGTCTTCAACGAATTGGAGAAGTCGCTGCCGTTCCAGTCCTCGCGCTGGTCGCTGGGGCACTGGCGCGCCGACCGCCGCAAGGTCGATATCGTGGCCGAGGGTCCGGGCCGCACGTTCGCGCTGTTCAGGACGAGGGCGACGTCGAGGATCGGTCCGGAGGATTTCCAGGACATGGACTGGTTCCTGTCGGAAGGCCCCGGAAAGGACGGCTGCGGCACGGCGGTCGTCCTTTACATCGGCGAGCATGCGCTGTCCTTTGGGCCGGGAAAGGTGGCCCTGCCCGTATCGACGTTGTGGTCGTACCCGCTGGGATACGAGGTCTGACTGGACGAACAAAGCTCTCCGTTGGGAAGAATGAGGCTTCCGCTTCAGGGTGAAGGCACGCCGTTCTCCGACAGGTTCAGCATCGCCACGTGCGGCTGAAGCCGTTCCCAAACCCCGAACGCCTTCGCCATCTTCCGCAGCTTGCCGGACGACCCTCCTTCGAACCCGTGGAGGTAGCGCGAGAGCGCGTCGTGCACGGTCTCGGGATCGGCGAGCATGGACGGGCTGCCGCGCTGGGAAACGAGGGTCGAATACCGGAACAGGTCGACGACCGTGCGTTCCGGGTCCGTGATCCTCACCCCGACGCCATCGATCATGACCGTCTCGACTCCGACGTTGAACGGAATGTCGCCCGCCCAGTGCATGAACTTCGCCGGCGCGCCGAAGGAATCCGGCGAAGGCTTCTTCACGGAAAGCGGAAGGGCAACGTCCAGGCTCGTCGCCATGTTCTGCGTCAGCCCATGATATGCGGCGGCGGAAACCATGCAGAAAACCGCCTGGGGCATGCGGGCGGACAGCGAGGCCCAGGCCGCCCTCGGATCGTCGTCCGCCGACGGCAGGCGGTAGACCCCCCGCGCGCTGCGCTCGATCATGCCGTCGCGGGTGGCACGCAGCAACGCCATCCGGGTCACGCCGGAGAGCGCGAGTTCGGACGCTTTCATCGGCCGCCCTGCGGCTTTCAGGATAGCCGCGATGTCTTCCGCTGTGCCGCTCATGTTACAAATAGGCCTATAAACATCTTTATTGTGCTGTTTGTAACATACATGTTCGCTTTGAACAAAGACGTCTCGCGCAATCCTGTCCTTTCAGGGGGAGGTTAGCGAGACAACCAAAATCTCCCTTTTTAGGGCTCACCCACCATTCCGTTCATGCTACGTTCTGCAGGTAACAGACCGTAGCCCGAACCGAGAACCCACGCCGCATTGCTTACCGGAATCCGTCTCCAGGCATTGCCGACCGATATCCAGCGACTGACACTCAGCCGCTGGATCGGCTGTGACCGCGTCATCTGGAACGCCAAGTGCGACGAGCATCGCTACATGGCGGCCTACGCCCGGAAATTCTGTCCTCTGGGGACGTACGCCCCCATCGACCAGGCCTATTCCCAGTTCAAGGATTCAGACCTCACGCCCTGGCTCTCCGAAGTCCCCAGCCAGATCCTCCGAAACTCGGCCGTCAACTGGTACAGGGCGTACCAGCGCTTCTTCAAGAAGCTTGGAGGGCGGCCGCGGCGAAAGAAGAGGACCGATCGCGGATCGGTCCATCTGACCAGGGAACTGTTCCGCTTCGAGAAGAACGAATCTGGGGAACTCAAGCTCTTCATCGGCACGAAGACGAACGACCTCGGCTGCCTGGAATTCACCGCGCACCGCGAATTCGGAATCCCCAACTCGATCCGCATCGTCAGGGAGGCCGGGAAGTGGTTCGTGTCGTTCAGCTACGAGGACGGCAAGGCGAAGCCCGAGCCTGCGATGCCGCAGTTCTCCGACCCGCAGGACCGGCTGGAATGGCTGAGGGCGCAGGGGCGCGAGTGGCTCGAGGGTCATGTCCGCGGCAATGACCGCGGCATCGTCGTCCCGGTCCAGTCCGGGGACGACGCCTACGACTTCACTCCGGAGCAGAAGACTTCCCTTTGGAAGACGCAGAAGAAGGACAAACGGCTGCAGAAGCGACTGACGCGGCAGGACAAAGGCTCGAAGCGCCGCGCCAGGACGAAGCTGCGGCTGGCGAGGGTCCGCCTCAAGGAGAGGAACGTCCGCAAGGACTTCTGTCACAAAGCCAGCAGGAAGATCGTCGACGGCGCCGCGCCGATCAACGTATTCGAGAATCTGAAACTCAAGAACATGGTCCGCCGCCCCAAGGCGGTGCGAGACGAAAACGGGAAGTTCCTGCCCAACGGGGCAAGGGCGAAAGCAGGCCTCAACCGAGGCCTGCTTAGCAACGGGCTGGGCATGGTCGTAGACTATGCCCGATACAAGGCCGAGCGGGAGGGCAAGATCGTCCTTCTCATCGACCCGAGAAACACCAGCCGCGAATGCGCCTCCTGCGGGCATGTCGACGCCGACAGCCGTAGGACCCAGGCGAAGTTCGAATGCACGGCCTGCGGCCACCGCGACAATGCGGACCGCAACGCCAGCATCGTCATCGGAAAACGGGCTGTCGACCTCATCATGGACTCCGGAACGGAGTTGTCGGAGCGTGGGATTCTTTCGAAGCCAAAGCGCGAAGACACTGGGCGTGGAGCCGAAGGTAAGACGGAAGCGGCGGAAGCCTCCTCCGCGCGCGGCGGAGAAGCGTCAAAAAGAGAAGCGCTGCAAGGTTTCCTCAGGGAAGCCGCGTAGCGTGGAAGCCTCGCCCTTCAGGGCGGGGTAGTTCACTGCCCTCGAGCCGGGAGAATTCCATTCCGTCGGGAACATAGCCGATTTCCTCGGCCTCCAGCCTGCATATGTACTCACCTATGCTCGCAGGCTGGAATCGATGGGCATCGTGAACAGCTGCAAACTGGGACAAGCCCGCTTTTTCTCCATAACGCAAAGAGGACTTGGCCATCTGTCTCGCATCCCGACTGCCAAACGCGCACTGGCAGCCGACATGTCAAAAGTTTTCTGTCCGAGCCATATGGCATTTTTCGAGGCTTTCGCAGTCCTCGAAAAGGCGAAGACCGCCGATGTCACCGCAGCCTTGAATGGCGGTAAACTGGCGCGAACCGCGTTCGGAGGCCAAATCGTCGCCCGTATGACGAAATCCGGCATGGCTGAAAGGATACCGGGCAAAAAGGGGAAGCAGCCCTTCTATCGGCTCACGGAAGCAGGAAAACTTGCCGCAGGCATCGTTTCCAACGGCAGGAAGCTCCCGTCCAGGGAAACCATGAAGGCAGGGATTGCGGCATACAGGCTTAACAGGGCCAATCTCCTGAGGCAGAGGATGCAAAACAGGTCGTTTTCGAACAATTGGAGTTCTGGCAGTCCAGCCCAGAATGCCGTCTTGAAGGCCTTGGAATCGGGACCCCTCAACACTGAGGAAATAATGCTGGCCGTTTCGGGATTCGTTAAGAACCCGAGGAGCGTATACCTGATGTTGAAATCCCTGGTCGGGAAAGGCCGCATAGAAGAGATCGATAGCGGGGGAAGATCGAAGGCATGGACGCTCAAATCCTCTTCCTCCGAGACGTGAGATCTCCGCGTTCCACCGGACGAAGAAACATGCGCGGGCATTGGTCGGTTTCGGTCTTTCACGCAATCGTTGGCATGTCGAACCCATCTAGGCATGGGCATTCCGTGAAGGAGGTTACCGATGGGCTGGGCCAACGCCAGCTATCTTGAATCAGTCGAACAGGTCTTGCCGCAAGGCGTCCTGACCGGCCGCGCCGCTCTCAGACGGCTTCGCAGGGAAGAATACGTCGAACCCTTCGCCATAGCCGCCCTGAGGCGGTATTCCCGCAGCGAATACGCGTGCCAGGAAGACGGCAAGGCGCTGAACGCCGCCCTCCTGAGGGGCGACCCCGTCCACGACGGCTGGGCCGAGGACTTGGACCGGGCGTTCGCATGGCATTTCGACCGCGATGTGCTGCTTTGGCGCGGCTATGGCAGCCCGATGCCCGAAGGACAGGCGTCGGCTTGCTTCACTTCGGCTTCGCTCGTCGAGAGGCAGGCGCGGAAATTCGGGTCGAGAGGCGGCGGCCGGGTCGCGGCCATCCTTCTTCCAGCCGGATCTCCGGTCGCCTTGCCGTTGGCTGTATGGGAAAAGGATGATGACGAACGTACGCTTGGCGTCGTCGGGCGGGAGGCGGAAGTCATCCTGCCTAGGGGCAGTCGGCTCGACAGGGTGGCGACGGTCGACGGCCTGGCCGTCAAGGGAAGGGGAACGGGGCCGATGGTCCCCGTCTACCGGGCCGTGCCTCCGGAGCCGTCGCTTCGCTTCCATCCGTGAGGGCTGGCCGCATCGCGTTTTCGAGGCCGACCCAGATCACCGCCCCCTGCGGGTGACGGTACGGCAGCGGGACCGGATAGCGGTGCGCAGCCTCCATCTCCCAGGCAAAGACGTTGCGATAGGGGAGGTCGCAGTTCTCCCAGTCGAGACCGACCCGGTGCCTGGCGATTGCCTCCGCCAGGTCGACGCGGGAAAGCGGCCCCCGGCAGCCTGCCAGCACGGCTTCTCCGACCACGAGGCCCGTTCCTGAAGCGATGAGCCCGATACGGCCTGTGATCCTTGTGGCCCCGCCTCGAAGCTCCCAGGTTTTCGTGCCATCGAGAAGCATGGAAATCCATGGCTCGCGGACGACGAGTCCTTTCGCGGGCGGTTCAAAATCCGGTTGTCCGGGAAAGGCCTCGTCTTGTTTCAGCTTGGGAGCTATCATCGTCTTGCTGCGTTCCTCAGTGGTGGGCAATCGGCCGTGAATCCTGCAACTTCCCATGTGCTGTCTGAGCTTAGTCTGGACAAGGTCTCGCTGGCGAGGCTTTTCGCCGAGTTGTCCCATCTGGAGGCCGTCTATCCTGGATTCGGCCGCTGGTATTGGGGGAAGATGGCGCCGGGTCTGTCGGACGGCACCCGCAAGGCCATACAGGCCACCAAAGACGGCGTTTTCGAAGGAATCGTGATCGCCAAACGGACATCCGAGGAGCGCAAGCTTTGCACCCTTTGGACTACGGAGCGGTCGCGCGGCAGCGGGATCGGGACGGCGCTCTTTTCGGAGGCGCTGGACTGGCTTCAGGATTCATCGCCCGTGGCGACCGTGCCCGCGGAACGCATAGATCAGTTCGGCGGCCTCCTCCGCGGGCAAGGATTCGCCCTGACGGGGGTGGTGGACTCCATGTACCGTCCGGGCGCGAAAGAATTCATCTTCAATCACAGGCCCCGGAATGGCTTCCCTTCGGCATAGCATGCGGACATGCTGGATGTCTGGAGGTCGGACATGCCCGATGGGAGACAGGTAAGGCGCAGTTCCGCAGCCGTATGGCTGGTCACGCCGCTTGCCGCCGGCCGCATCGCCCTGGCAATCCTCGCCGCCGTCTGGGTCTTCTTCTTTCACGGGTTCCTTGCCCCCGCGCTTGCGGCCATCGTCGTCGCCTGCGCGAGCTGGCCACTCTACGCGAAGCTGAGGAACAGGATCGGAGGGAATTCCGCCTCGGCGGCCGTCGCCATCGCATTCGTCGTCGTGTTCCTCGTGACTCCAGTCGTGTTCGCCGCCTATTACGCCGTCGGCGAGGCCCGCCAGTGGATGGCCTGGATCGGGGTGGCCAACAGGACCGGAGTCCCCGTTCCCGTCAGGCTGTCCGACCTGCCGCTCGTAGGCGAGGCCGCGGTTGAGTGGTGGACGGAAACGCTGGGTCACCCCGGCGCCTTGGGGGAAATGCTCGGGGTCTTCGGAGGGTCGAACATCCAGGGCATCTACAGGGCGGTCCTGTCGGTCGGCGGCAGCATGTTCGGGTTCCTTCTGTCCGTCGTGTTCATGCTTTTCATCCTGTTTTTCATCTATCGCAACGGCGACGCCATGCGGCAGCAGATCGACGCCGTCGGGGAGGGCATCCTGCCAGGCCGGTGGGACAGGTATTCGGCGGTCATACCAGCCACCGTCCGCTCTACGGTCAACGGCATGACGCTGATCGCCATCGGGGAGGGCATCGTTCTCGGGACGGCCTACTGGCTGGCGGGAGTCCCTACGCCCGTCACTTTCGGCGTTCTCACGGGCTTCATGGCGATGATACCGGGCGGCGCGCCGCTCTCGTTCACCCTCATGTCGGCGTGGCTGGCGCTTTCCGGCTCGCCCATGCACGGAGCCATGCTGTTTTCGTGGGGAGCGGTGGAGCTGTTCGTCGTCGATAAGACCATACGGCCGAAACTGGTCGGAGGTCCTATCAAGCTTCCGTTCCTTCCGACGTTCTTCGGGCTGGTCGGCGGCGTGAAGACGATGGGCTTCCTGGGACTCTTCATCGGCCCCGTGGTGATGGCGCTGGCGTTCGCCGCATGGAAGGAATGGACGGCGGCGCTGTCACGCCGCCGTCCTGCAAAACCCGACGCGTCTCTTGGCGAGGCTTCGTCCCTCAGGAATCCTTGACGCCGCCGAGGGCTGACCTGAGCACGAACAGCATGTTAACGAGCCACTGTTCCGCACCGTCTTCCTGGATGGCTTTAGCCGCCGCCTGGACCCAGGTGTCGTCGTCGACGATCGGCGGGTACATCGCGAGGCCGGCGTATACGGGATTGCAGAAAATAGCCCGGACGTCTGTTTCCGTGGCCCCGCTCTGACTTCCCTTCTTCGGGACGACGTTGGGTCGTGGAATGGGCTTCTTGGCCTGTGGCATCGATACCAAAACCTCCCTGATGGTGACGACAAGGCCGACTATATGGGCCCGTATCGGTCCGATGTTTAGCCTAAAGTCTCAGAGCGGTTAACGCACTGAAGAATCCAGCGGCAGGCGGGGGAAGCCATATGCCGTCGGATTCTTCAATTTTCCAGTCAGGCGGCCTGAGGCATGGAGACCTCTTTCTCGAGGCGGGCAGGCCGCCCGAGAAGGTAGCCTTGCGCCTCGCTGCAGCCTTCGTCGCGCAGGAAGGCCATCTGGTCGGCCGTCTCGACGCCTTCGGCGAGAACCGGGATTTCGAGGCTCTTGCCGAGGGCGAGGACCGCCCGGACGATGGCCTTGGCCTGGGCGTCCGTCTCGACTTCCGACACGAAGGAGCGGTCGAGCTTGATCTTGTTGAAGCGGAACGCCCGAAGGGTCGACAGCGACGAGTAGCCGGTGCCGAAATCGTCCATCGCAACGCTCACCCCCATGTCCTGGATTTCGCCGAGGATGGCGAGGTTCCGTTCGGGATCGGCCATCAGGGTGCTTTCCGTCAGTTCGATCTCGAGCCGGGAAGGGGCGAGGCCGCTTTCCTCCAGCGCCGAGCGGATCATTCCCGGAAGGTCGGGGTGCGAGAACTGCGCGGCGGAAACGTTCACGGCGACGCGCTTGAGTTCCGGACGGGCGGCCGCGTCCTCGCAGGCCTGGCGCAGGACCCAGTCGCCGATAGGGATGATCATGCCGGTCTCTTCCGCGGTCGGGATAAAGGCCATCGGCGGAATCAGGCCCTTGTCGGGATGGTTCCAGCGAAGCAAAGCCTCGTGTCCGGTCACCGACTTGTTAGAGATGTCCTCCTGGACCTGGTAGTGAAGCTCGAACTGGTTGCCCGCGAGGGCAAGGCGCAGGTCGGCGACGATTTGGCGGCGGCGGCGAACGGCCTCGTCCATCTCGGGTTTGTAGAAGGCGTGCTGCATGCCGGGCTGGCTCTTCGCGCGGTACATGGCGAGGTCGGCGTTGCCGATCAGGGCCTCGGCGGTGCGCCCGTCCGCGGGATAGAGCGCGATGCCGAAGCTGCCGTCCACGATTGCCTCGCTGCCGTCGGGCAGGCGGATCGGCTTGATGATCTCGTTGCGAAGGCGGGAGACGAAATCCGCCGCGTCCTGCCGGTCGCCGAGTGTCTGCAGCGCCGAGAACTCGTCGCCGCCGAGGCGGGCGATGTATTCCCCGTTCGCGACTACGGCCGCCATGCGGCCAGCTACGGCGCGGAGGGCCGCGTCACCCGCGGTGTGGCCCTGCAGGTCGTTGATCTCCTTGAAATGGTCGAGGTCGATGCCGAAAACGGCCAGGCGCTGCCCGGTGCGTTCCGCCACCTTGATCTCGCTGTTCAGCTTGTCGGCGAAGGCGGCGCGATTGGGAAGCCCGGTCAGCATGTCCGTCATGGCAAGGCGTTCCATGCCTCGCGCAACCTCGACCGCGGCCCTCGAATCCAGCGCGTTGGCGGCCGTCGCCACCCCGAGGATCGCGACGGCCACGATGGCGACGGATACGGCGAGCGCAGTGTTGTCAACCGCGGCGCGGGCGAGGTTGCCTGCGCTGGCGAGGTCGAATTCAAGCGCGCCCATGCCCATGAAGTGAAGTCCGACGATGGCGACGGTCAAGGAAGCGATCGAAAGCCAGACGCTGCCCCTGACCATCAAAAGCATGGAAAGCATGCCGAAGGCGACGGAGACGGCGACGGACGAGACGACGTAGTTGGCGTCCCAGGCCATGATGCCTTCGTTCACGTACGCCTGCATGCCGATATAGTGCATGGCCGAGATGGAGCAGCCCAGGACGACGCCGCCGACAGCGACGTTCCTGCGGGCGCCTTCCTTGGCGAGGGCGAAGGAGAGGCTAGCGCCGATCACCGCCACGGCGAGGGAAACCAGGGTGAGGAACATGTCGAAGGTTCCGGTGCCGCCCGGATCGAAGGCGAGCATCGCGACGAAGTGCGTGCACCAGATGGTGGCCCCCGTGGAGAGGCCTGCGAGGAAAAGCCAGATGCCCGCCTGCCGCGACGAACGTCGATAGCGCGCGAACATCGAAACGGTGACCCAGGACCCGGCCAGGCACAGGAAGGCGGCGAGCGCCACGAGGAAGGGGTCGTGCATCGTGGCGAGACAGGTGATTACGCGCATTCGGAAACCTCACAATTCGATCCGGATGACCGGATGCGTGGAGCCTAGTAGACGGGCATCGAATCCTTGTCAACAATTTTTATCGTAGGATTGAATCAAGGATTTGTTCCCTTCGGCAGGATTCCGAGGCAAGGAAAACGGGGCTGTGGCCCCATGCTGTCGGCTGGCGCATCCTTGAGGCCGGGCGAAGACGCGGGGTGCGTGGATGGATTGGGAAGAATTCGAGGCGGTGAAGTCGGCCGTCTCCTCCATATGGGAGGTTTCGGAAGGACTTGTCCTGATCGACCTGTCGCTTCGCGAGGGCTTCGTGGAGGTCGATTCCATCTGGTCCGAGGCCGAAAGAGGCGTCGGACATGCGGGTTCCGCCATGCGCGAGCTGTGTATCCTTGCGGACTGCCGGGGAATCGAGCTGCGGCTGTGCCCTCACTGGCTGGCCTACGACATAGATGCGATGGAGGCCGAGGGAGAGGTGGACGACGCCGAGATCGACTTCCGTGACCGGCTGAACTCGAAAAGGCTCACCAACGCCCAGCTCGAGGACTGGTATGGGCGGCTGGGCTTCTCCCGGACAGGCTCGTTCGAAG
>Ga0222422_100488_pt1 | contig 12853 bp, 11 predicted proteins | sample 3A1ome_FD_182469 | JGI IMG/M metagenome (GOLD analysis project Ga0222422, IMG submission 182469) | Enriched microbial communities from leaf-cutter ant dump, University of Wisconsin, Madison, United States - 3A110A (version 2) | ecosystem: Environmental > Terrestrial > Nest > Insects nest > Nest...
GGTGCAGTCGCTCCAGGCGCAGGCGGGCGCGGTGGCCACGCAGTCGGGCTTTTTCTCGGTGAAGGCACCGTATGACGGCGTGGTGAGCGAGGTGCCCGTGGCCCTGGGCGACATGGCGATGCCGGGCCGCCCGCTGGTGCGGCTGCACGACCCCAAGACCTTTCGCGTGACGGCTCCTGTGCCGCTGGCGCTGGCCCCGGCGCTGCAAGGTGCCGCCGCACTGGATGTGGAACTGGCCGCACAACGCATCACCGTACCCGGTGCGGCGGTGCAGATGCTGCCCGCCGTGGACGCCGCCACGCACACGGCGCAGGCGCGCATCGCGCTGCCGCAAACCCGAGGACTTGCCCCGGGCATGTTCGCCCGCGTGTGGCTGCCCGCGTCCGCCGCCGGGCCGCAGCGGCTGGTGGTGCCGTCCGCCGCGCTGGTGCGGCGGGCCGAGTTGACCGGCGTTTATGTGCTGGGCGAGGCGGGCCGCCCGCTGCTGCGCCAGGTGCGCGCGGGCCGCACCGACGGCGGCTGGGTGGAGATATTGAGCGGCGTGCGCCCCGGCGACAAGGTAGCCACCGACCCGCAGGCCGCGGCCAAGGTGCGTTGACATGAACGAGAAACTGGGCATTTCAGGCCGCATCGCCGCCCTCTTCCAGTCCGCGCAGATCACGCCGCTGCTCGCGCTGGTGGCTTTTCTGCTGGGTGTGTTCGCGGTGCTGGTCACCCCGCGCGAGGAAGAGCCGCAGATCAACGTGACCATGGCGAGCGTGCTGATCCCCTTCCCCGGCGCCTCGGTGGCCGACGTGGAGCAGATGGTGGCCACGCCCGCCGAGCAGGTGCTTTCGCGCATGGAAGGCACCGAGCACGTGATGTCGCTCTCGCGCCCCGGCATGGCGGCGCTCACCGTGCAGTTCAAGGTGGGCGTGGCCCGCACCGAGGCGCTGGTGCGCCTGCACGACACGCTGCGCACCCATGCCGACTGGCTGCCGCAAGGGCTGGGCGTGCAGGAACCGATCATCCGCCCCAAGGGTATTGATGACGTGCCCATCGTCACCCTCACGCTGTTCAGCCGCAGCGAAGACGCCAGCGCCTACGACCTGGAGCGCGTGGCCCACAGCATGGAAGCGGAGTTGAAGCGCGTGCCCGGCACCCGCGACGTGCGCACCGTGGGCGGCCCTGGTCGCGCCGTGATGGTGCAGATCGACCCGGCCCGCATGGCGGGCACCGGCACCACCGTGCAGGACCTGCGCGCCGCGCTGCAATCGGCCAACCTGGGCCTGCCCGTGGGCGAGCTGATCGCGGGCAACCAGGCCGTGGCGGTGGAGGCGGGGCCTTATCTGCACGACGCCGCTGCCGTGGGCGATCTGATGGTGGGCGTGCGCCAGGGCAAGCCCGTCTTCCTGAAAGACGTGGCCGATGTGCAGGACGGCCCCCTGCCCCCCAGCCGCTACGTGTGGCACGGCACGGGCGGGCAGGACTATCCGGCGGTGACGCTCTCCATCACAAAGAAGCCCGGCGAAAACGCCATCGACGTGGCCGATGCCGTGCTGCACCGCGTGGACCAATTGCGCAACACCGTCATCCCCGAAGGCGTGGAAGTGGCGAACACGCGCAACTACGGCGCCACGGCCAATGACAAGGCCAAGCAGCTCATCCAGAAGCTGCTGTTTGCCACCGCATCGGTCGTGGCCCTGGTCTTCATCGCCCTGGGGCGGCGCGAGGCGGCCATCGTGGGAACTGCCGTGGTGCTCACGCTCACGGCCACGCTGTTCGCGTCGTGGGCCTGGGGGTTCACGCTCAACCGGGTGTCGCTGTTCGCGCTGATCTTCTCCATCGGCATCCTGGTGGACGACGCCATCGTGGTGGTCGAGAACATCCACCGCCACCAGCAACTCCACCCCGGCAAGACGCTGGCGCAGATCATTCCCGGCGCGGTGGATGAAGTGGGCGGGCCGACCATCCTCGCCACACTGACCGTCATCGCCGCGCTGCTGCCCATGGCCTTCGTCAGCGGGCTGATGGGGCCGTACATGGGGCCGATACCGATCAACGCGAGCATGGGCATGCTGCTGTCGCTGGCGATTGCCTTCATGGTTACGCCCTGGCTGTCGCGGCTGTGGATGAAAACGGGGCACCACCCAACGAAGCCTTCGGGCATGGCAGCACGCATCACGCCGCTGTTCACGCGCATCTTCACGCCGCTGCTCGATGACAAGACCGGCACGCGCAACCGCCGCCTGCTGGGCCTGGGCGTGGCGGTGCTGATCGCCGCGTCCGTGGCGCTGCCGGCGACCGGGCTGGTGCTGCTGAAGATGCTGCCGCTGGACAACAAGAGCGAGTTTCAGGTGGTGGTGGACATGCCCGCAGGCACGCCCGTCGAACACACCGCCGCCGTGCTGCGCGAACTGGGCGCGCACCTGGCGACGGTGCCCGAGGTGACGGACTACCAGGCCTACGCAGGCACGGCAGCGCCCATCAACTTCAACGGCCTGGTGCGCCAGTACGACCTGCGCGCGAGCGGCGAGGTGGGAGACCTGCAGGTCAACCTCGCCCCCAAATCAGAACGCAAAAGCCAAAGCCACGCCATAGCCACCCGCGTGCGCCCTGCCCTGCAAGCCATCGGCCAGCGCATGGGCGCGAACGTGAAGGTGGTCGAGGTGCCGCCCGGCCCGCCCGTGCTCTCCCCCATCGTGGCCGAGATCTACGGCCCCGACGCCGAGGGCCGCCGCCAAGTGGCCCAGGCCGTGCGGGCCGTATTCGAGCGCACGCCCGGCGTGGTGGACGTGGACGACAGCAGCATCGCCCCCGCCGCCCCGCGCAAGCTGCTGCTGGTGGACAGGCGCAAGGCCGCACTGCTGGGCGTGCCGCAGCAGGCCATCGTCGCCACGCTGCGCGCCGGTCTGGCGGGCGATGCCGCCACGTGGCTGCACGACGCCAGCAAATACCCCGCGCCCGTGGTGCTGCAACTGCCGCCCGAAAGCCATGGCGACCTGGATGCGCTGCTGCAACTGCGCGTGCGCGGATCGGCGGGGCAGTTGGTACCGATCAGCGAACTCGTCACCGTCAGCGACACCGTGCGCGAGCAGCCCATCCACCACAAGGACCTGCTGCCCGTGAACTACGTCACCGGCGACATGGCGGGCCGCGTGGACAGCCCGCTCTACGGCATGTTCCAGATGCGGCGCGAAATCGCCGCGCTGCCCACGCCCGGCGGCGGCACGTTGGATGAGCACTTCATCACCGCGCCCCAGGATGCCCTGCGCAACTACGCGATCCAATGGGACGGCGAATGGCACATCACCTACGAGACCTTCCGCGACATGGGCGCGGCCTACGCCGTGGGCCTGGTGCTGATCTACCTGCTGGTGGTGGCGCAGTTCGGCTCGTACCTCGTGCCGCTCATCATCATGGCCCCCATCCCGCTCACCATCATCGGCGTGATGCCGGGGCACGCGCTGCTGGGCGCGCAGTACACGGCCACCAGCATGATCGGCATGATCGCCCTGGCCGGGATCATCGTGCGCAACTCCATCCTGCTGGTGGACTTCATCCGGCTGCAAACGGGCGCGGGCATGCCCCTCAAGCAAGCCATCATGCAGGCGGCCATCACGCGGGCGCAGCCCATCGTGCTCACGGGGCTGGCGGCCATGATCGGCGCGTTCTTCATCCTGGACGACCCGATCTTCAACGGCCTCGCCATCTCGCTGATCTTCGGCATCTTCATCTCCACCCTGCTCACGCTGGTGGTCATCCCCACGCTGTACTACGCAGCGTACCGCAACTCACATATTGATAGCTTCTAGCGCTTGCCAGATAAGCGCTAGAGGCCGATTTGACTCATATTTTTGACAAGGAGAACCCCATGACCACCGAAAGCTACCGCGACCTGATCGCGCAGACATCCGCCCAGCTCGCCAGGCTGCGCGGCGACATCCCCGACACCCTGCGCGGCTTCACCGCCATGGCGCAAGCCGCCGGCAAGGACGGCGCGCTGGACGCCAAGACCAAGGAGCTCATTGCCATCGCCCTCTCCGTCTCCGTGCGCTGCGACCCCTGCCTGGGCTACCACACGCAGGCCTTGGTCAAGCTCGGCTGCACCCGCGAGGAACTGGCCGAGGCGCTGGGCATGGCCGTCTATATGGGCGGCGGCCCGTCGCTGATGTACGCCGCCCGCGCATCCGCTGCGTTCGACGAATTCGCGGCCCTGGCCGAGAAGGCCACGGCCTGACTGCCATGCGCCTGCGCACCCTCGCCCCCCTTCTGCTGGCCGCCCTGCCCGGCCTGGCTTCGGCCACCGGCCTGCTGGACGCCTGGCGCGCCGCCGAGCAGCACGACCGCGAGCACGCCGTGGCCCGTGCGGCGCACGCCGCCGCGCAGCCCCGGCGCGACCAGGCCGCCGCCCTGTGGCGCCCTGGCGTGGCGCTGACGGCGGCGGCCGGCTGGGGCCAGGGCGACACCGAAATGCGCGGCGCGCACTTTTCCGCGCCCGGCATGGGCGCGGCCAGCGGCGTGGACTTCGGTACGTCCATCCACGGCGGCACCGCCACGCGCTGGGCGTTGCAGGCCAGCCAGCCGCTGTACAACCCGCAGCGGCGCGCGCAGCAGCAGCAACTGGGTTTGCAGGCCGACATGGCCGAGCTGGAATGGCAGGCCGCCCGGCAGGCGCTGATGCTGCGCACGGCCCAGCGCTACTTCGACCTGGCCGTGGCCGAGGAATCCCTGCGCGTGCTCGACCGGCAACTGGCCGCCGTGCAGCAGGCCGCCACCGAGGCGCAGGACCGCTTTACGCTGGGCGACGCGCCCGTCACCGACACCCACGAGGCCCGCGCCCGCCTGGCCGCCCTGCGCGCGCAGCGCCTGGCCGCGCAGACCGCGCTGGACATCCAGCGCCGCGCCCTGGCCGACAGCACGGGCCTGCCGCCCACCGCCCTGTCCGCGCAACTGCCCCAGGCGGCAGCGGACGAAGCCACGGCGCCCCGCACGCTGCAGGACTGGCAGCAGGACGCCGAGGCCGCCAACCCCGCGATCCGCCTGCGCCAGCTCGCGGCCGACATCGCCCAGGCCGAGGCACAGCGGCACAGCCGCGCCGCATCGGCCACCGTGGACCTGGTGGCCCAGGCCGCGCAGGACCGCCTGCAGGGCGGCAGCAGCGCACGCAACAAGAACCTGAACGCCCTGGTGGGCGTGCAGCTCACCGTGCCGCTGTCCACTGGCGGCTACCGCAGCGCCAAGGAGCAGGAAGCCCTGCGGCTGCACGAGGCCGCGCAGGCCCAAGTGCAGAGCACGCGCGAGCAGGTGGCGCAGCAGGTGCACGGCGCCTGGCTGGGCCTGCACCTGGGCGCCGAGCGCGTGCAGGCCCTGGCCGAAGCGCTGGCGGCCAGCGAGGCGCGGCGCGACGCCACCCAGCTCGGCCACGCGGTGGGCGACCGCACCCTGCTGGACCGGCTCAACACCGAGAACGACGCGGCCGCCGCCCGCCTCGCGCTGGCCCAGGCCCGCGCCGGCTTGCGGCTGGACCGCCTGCGCCTGGCCGCGCTGGCGGGCCGGCTGGACGAAGACGCGCTGCGCGGCGCGGAATAACCCAACCATCGACGACCACAACCACCAGGAGACAAGCACCATGGCCCATATCGTGATCCTCGGCGCCGGCACGGGCGGCATGCCCGCCGCCTATGACCTGCGCGCCGCCATCGGCAAGCAGCACCGCATCACCGTCGTCAACGCGGTGGACTACTTTCAGTTCGTGCCGTCCAATCCCTGGGTGGCCGTGGGCTGGCGCGAGCGCAAGGACACCACCCTGCCCATCGCGCCGCACCTGAACAAGAAGGGCATCGACTTCATCGCCCAGCGCGTGGACCGCATCGACGCCGAAGGCAGCGCCCTGGAACTGGCCGACGGCCAGCGCCTGGCCTACGACTACCTCGTCATCACCACCGGACCCAAGCTCGCCTTCGACGAAGTGCCCGGCGCGGGCCCCGTGCAAGGCCACACCCAGTCCATCTGCACCGTGGACCACGCCGAGAAGGCCTGGGCCGACTACCAGGCATTCCTGCAAGACCCCGGCCCCGCCATCATCGGCGCCATGCCGGGCGCATCGTGCTTCGGCCCGGCGTACGAGTTCGCCTTCATCTTCAACAAGGACCTGCAGCGCCGCAAGCTGCGCCACAAGGTGCCGCTGACCTTCGTGACCAGCGAGCCCTACGTCGGCCACATGGGCCTGGGCGGCGTGGGCGACTCCAAGACGCTGCTGGAGAGCGAGCTGCGCAGCTTCGACATCAAGTGGATCACCAACGCCAAGGTCACGAAGGTCGAGCCCGGCCGGATGTTCGTCACCGAGATGGACGAGGCCAGCCGAAGAAGGAGCACGAACTGCCTTTCAAGTACAGCATGATGCTGCCCGCCTTCAAGGGCGTGGACGCCGTGGCCGCGGTCGAGGGCCTGTGCAACCCGCGCGGCTTCGTGCTCATCGACGAATACCAGCGCAGCAGGAAGTACCGCAACATCTTCTCGGCCGGCGTGTGCGTGGCCATCCCGCCCGTCGAGGCCACGCCCGTGCCCACCGGCGCGCCCAAGACGGGCTACATGATCGAGACCATGGTCACGGCCATCGTGCACAACATCGCCGCCGAACTGGCGGGCAAGCCCGAGGACGCCACCGCCCAGGCCACCTGGAACGCCATCTGCCTGGCCGACATGGGCGACACCGGCGCCGCCTTCGTGGCGCTGCCCCAGATCCCGCCGCGCAACGTCAACTGGTTCAAGAAGGGCAAGTGGGTGCACCTGGCCAAGGTGGCGTTCGAAAAGTACTTCCTCTACAAGATGAAGAGCGGCTCGGCCGAACCCGTCTATGAAAAGCACGTGCTCAAGGCCCTGGGCATCGTGCGGCTCGAAAAGAAGCACGAGCAACCCCGCTAACCAACGGCAACCAAGAAAGGAAACTTCCATGACCTCCTGGCAAATCGTGCGCATCGTCGCCGGCACCTTCATCCTGCTGTCGCTGGCCCTGGGCGTGCCCGGCAGCCCGGTCTTCATCAGCCCGTGGTGGCTGGCCTTTACCGCCTTCGTCGGCGCCAACCTGCTGCAGAGCGGCCTCACGAAGTGGTGCCTGATGGAAAGCATCCTGCGCAAGCTGGGCGTGAAACAGGGATGACTACCCCCTGAGCCGCTGCGCGGCTTCCCCCTTCTCTCTACGCGCTGCGCGCTAGGGGAAGGGGGACGCAGCCAGCGCGGCGGGGCGGCCCTTGCGCGGCTGCCCTCGCTTGGGCAGCGCCAGTTTCATGCGCTGCGGTAACGCTTACCACTATGGAGAAATGACATCATGAAAACCGCCCTTGACCTCGTGGCAGCCGCCAAGGCCCGCATCCAGGAAGTGCCCGTCGAAGCCGCCGAGGCCGCCATCGCCCAGGCCGACGTGCTCATCGACGTGCGCGAGCCCGACGAATACCGCCAGGGCCACCTGCCCGGCGCCATCAACCTGCCGCGCGGCCTGCTGGAATTCCAGTTGAGCGCCCAGCCCGCGCTGGAGTCGCGCGGCCTGCGCGTGGTGCTGTACTGCAAGACCAGCGGCCGCGCCGCCCTGGCCGCCTGCGCCATGCACGACATGGGCTACCTGGACGTGCGCTCCATCGCGGGCGGCTTCGACGCCTGGGCGGCGGCGGGCAAGCCCGTGGCCCGGCCCGACACCCCTGCATTCGGCTGATTTTTTAGAAGGGACACACCATGAAACTCAACGTTGGCGGCATCGACCGCATCCTGCGCATCGTCGCCGGCCTCGTGCTGATCGCCCTGGCCGCCACGGGCACCGTGGGCTGGTGGGGCTGGCTGGGCATCGTGCCCCTGCTCACGGGGATCTTCCGGTTCTGCCCTGCCTATCCGCTGCTGGGGGTCAGCACCTGCCCCATGAAGAAGCCCTGAAAATACAAACCAAAATGGCCTCCAGCGCTTATCTGGCAAGCGCTGGCAGCTATCAATAGCAGAGTGATCAGGCGTCCGTGGTGACGGTGCGGTGCCCGTTCAGCCCCAGCTTGGCGAGCAGTTGCACGTCGGCGTCCACATCCGGGTTGCCGGTGACCAGCAGCTTGTCGCCGTAGAAGATGGAATTGGCCCCGGCCAGGAAGCACAGCGCCTGCACCGCGTCGCCCAGTTGCTGGCGCCCCGCCGACAGGCGCACGCGCGCCTTCGGCATGGTGATGCGGGCCACGGCGATCACGCGCACGAAGTCGAAGGGGTCGATGGGGTCGCTGTCCGCCAGCGGCGTGCCGGGCACGCGCACCAGGCTGTTGATGGGCACCGATTCGGGGTACGGGTCCATGTTGGCCAGCTGCGCGATCAGCCCCGCGCGGTGCACCGGCGCCTCGCCCATGCCCACGATGCCGCCGCAGCACACGCTGATGCCCGCCGCGCGCACGTGCGCCAGGGTGTCGAGCCGGTCCTGGTACTGGCGGGAGCTGACCACGTCGGTGTAGTACTCGGGCGCGGTGTCCAGGTTGTGGTTGTAGTAGTCCAGGCCCGCGTCCTTGAGCGCCTGGGCCTGGTGTTCCTCCAGCATGCCCAGCGTGGCACAGGTCTGCAGGCCCAGGCCCTTGACGGCGCCGATCAGGGCGCTGACCTTCTCGATGTCGCGGTCCTTGGGCGCGCGCCAGGCGGCGCCCATGCAAAAGCGCGTGGCACCCGCGTCCTTGGCGGCCTGGGCAGCGCGCACCACTTCATGAACCTCCATGAGCTTCTGGGCCTTCACGCCGGTGTCGAACTCGGCGGCCTGGGGGCAGTAGCCGCAGTTTTCGGGGCACCCTCCGGTCTTGACCGAGAGCAGCGTGGCCAGCTCGATGTCGCCCGCGGGCCAGTGCTGGCGATGCACGCTCTGGGCCTCGAAGATGAGGTCCATGAGTGGCTTGTCGAGCAGGGCCTGGATGGCGGGAACCGACCAGCGGCCTTGCGGCGCGGGCGCGCTGGCGCGGCGGTGCAGCTGCACGGGCTGGGGGGCGGCGAGCGTCGAAGCAGTCATGGGCGTTTTCTTCCTTCAGTGGCTACGGCAATGCGGCGGATTCTGAACCCGGAAAAGGGGCGGATGCGCACTCCAGGGTCACAAAAAGTGCCATTGCGCGCGGTGCAGGAACATCGGCCAACTTTCGTTTCGCGTTGCGCGAAGAAGCCGTTTTTTGCCGGAATTTGGGCGGTGGTTGGGCGCACGCCGGAAACGCAGATCGCGCTGCGCACTCAACCGCCGTTTTCTGCATCCATCCCGCAGCCAACGCCGCCGGCGGCGCCGTGGAGATGGCGGTAGATGAAGGGCCTAGCCCAGGCCCGCGATGACCTCGGGCGGGGCCTGCACCAGCTCGATCAGCACGCCCTCGCCCGCGATGGGGAACTCGTCGTTGCTCTTGGGATGCAGAAAGGTGATGTCGTACCCCGCCGCGCCCTGGCGGATGCCGCCCGGCGCGAAGCGCACGCCCTTGGCCGTGAGCCATTCCACGGCCTTGGGCAGGTCGTCGATCCACAGGCCGATGTGGTTGAGCGGCGTGGTGTGCACGGCAGGCTTCTTGTCGATGTCGAGCGGCTGCATGATGTCCACCTCCACCTTGTACGGGCCCCAGCCCATGGCGAGGATGTCCTCGTCCACGTTCTCGCGCTCGCTGCGGAAGGTGCCGGTCTGTTCCAGGCCCAGCATGTCCACCCACAGGGTCTTCATGCGCTGTTTGTCGGTGCCGCCAATAGCGACCTGCTGGATGCCCAGCACGCGGAAGGGGCGGATCTCGGTAGTCATGGCTTGATGCTCCTTGTTTGATAGCTGCCAGCGCTTTCCAGATAAGCGCCGGAGGCCAAAATCATTGAAACTCCAGGATCACCTGGTCCACGGCCAGGGACTCGCCCTTGCCCGCCACGATCTTGCCCACCACGCCGTCCTGCGCGGCAAAGAGGATGTTCTCCATCTTCATGGCCTCGATCACGGCCAGCTTCTCGCCGGCCTGCACCTTCTGGCCCGGCTGCACGGCCACGTCGACCAGCAGGCCCGGCATGGGCGAGAGCAGGAACTTGGAGAGGTCCGGCGGCGCCTTGAAGGGCATGAGCTGGTGCAGCAGCGCGCCCAGGGGCGAGAGCACCACGGCGTCGATCTGCGTGCCGTTGTGCGCGATGCGCAGCGCCAGCGGGTTCTTGCCCGCGCCGCGCTCCACCTGCGCGGTGAAGCCCGCGCCATTGCACTGGCCCTGCACGCGGATCTGGCCCAGCGTGGCGGCGCTGCTGATCTGGTAGCTCTTGCCGCCCACGGCCACGACGCTGGAGCCGGACTTGTCCTGGAAGTCGGTCACCGACACCGCATGGTGCTCGTTCTTGCCCTCGGCGCCCAGCACCACCACCACGAACTGCTCGCCCACCTTGACCTCATGCCCCGCGAGCTGGCCGCTGATGCCCGAGGCGCGCGCGCGGTAGCGGCGGTTCATGTAGGCGGCCAGCGCCACCAGGAACAGCGGGTCTTCGTGCGGCACGTCCTCGGCATGGAAGCCCTTGCCGTAGTGCTCGGCGATGAAGCCGGTGTTGAATTCGCCGCTGACGAACTTGGGGTGCGCCAGCAGCGCCGCCTGGAACGGGATGTTGCTGCTGATGCCGCGGATCACGAAGCCGTTGAGCGCCGCGCGCATCTTGGCGATGGCGTGGTTGCGGTCGGTGCCGTGCACGATGAGCTTGGCGATCATCGAGTCGTAGTACATGGGGATCTCGCCGCCCTCGTACACGCCCGTGTCCACGCGCACGCCCAGCTTCTTGGCCGTGTCGCCCTGGAACATGGTTTCCTCCGGCGGCTGGAAGCGCACCAGGCGGCCAGTAGACGGCAGGAAGTTGCGGAACGGGTCCTCGGCGTTGATGCGGCATTCGATGGCCCAGCCGTCGCGCTTCACGTCGGCCTGGGTCAGCGGCAGCTTCTCGCCGGCCGCCACGCGGATCATCAGTTCCACCAGGTCCAGGCCGGTGATGCACTCCGTCACCGGGTGCTCCACCTGCAGGCGGGTGTTCATCTCCAGGAAGTAGAAGTCCTGGTCCTTGCCGACCACGAACTCCACCGTGCCGGCCGACTGGTACTTCACGGCCTTGGCCAGCGCCACGGCCTGCTCGCCCATGGCCTTGCGCGTGGCGTCGGAGATGAAGGGGGACGGCGCCTCCTCGATCACCTTCTGGTGGCGGCGCTGGATGGAGCATTCGCGCTCGTTCAGGTAGATCACGTTGCCGTGGCTGTCGCCCAGGATCTGGATCTCGATGTGGCGCGGCTCCTGGACGAACTTCTCGATGAAGATGCGGTCGTCGCCGAAGCTGTTGCGCGCCTCGTTCTGGCACGAGGCGAAGCCCTCGAAGGCTTCCTTGTCGTTGAACGCCACGCGCAGGCCCTTGCCGCCGCCACCGGCCGAAGCCTTGATCATCACGGGGTAGCCGATGCCCTTGGCGATCTCCACCGCCTGCTCGGGGCCCGCGATGGCGTCGTTGTAGCCGGGGATGGTGTTGACCTGCGCCTCGTTCGCCAGCTTCTTGGACGCGATCTTGTCGCCCATGGCGGCGATGGAATGCGCCTTGGGGCCGATGAAGGCAATGCCCTCGTCCTCGCAGCGCTGGGCGAAGGCTTCGTTCTCGCTCAGGAAGCCGTAGCCGGGGTGGATGGCCTGCGCGCCGGTCTGCTTGGCCGCCGCGATGATCTTGTCAGCCAGCAGGTACGACTCGCGGCTGGGCGCGGCGCCGATGTGCACGGCCTCGTCGGCCAGCTTGACGTGGCGGGCCTCCTTGTCGGCGTCGGAATAGACGGCGACGGTGGCGATGCCCATCTTGCGGGCGGTGGCGATGACCCGGCAGGCGATCTCGCCGCGGTTGGCAATCAGGATTTTGGTGAACATTTCAAGGGTTCCGTTGTCTTTGCGTGACTGTCTGGAGGTTCTGGGCGCAGGTGCTTCTACTGCAGGCCCAGTTCCTTGCGCATGGCCTGGTTGCGGGCGTCGGCACGCTGGTAGGCGGGGCGCGCGTCGAGCCGCTGCACATAGGCGGTGAAGGTGGGCGTGGGTTCGATCTGCTTGAAGTCCATCATGAAGCGCAGGGTGCCGCCGAACACCACGTCGGCCATGGAAAAGGTGCTGCCGAGCAGGAAGTCCCTGCCGGCAATCGCGCTTTCTGCCGCGGCGATCATGGTGTCGTAGCGGCCCCATCCGGCGGAAATTTCCCTGACCTCCCAGCCCGCCCCCTTGGCCATCACGGCCGGCTCGATCACGCTGGGCGCGAACAGCGACCAGCGCAGGTAGGTGCCGCGCTGCGGGTCGTCCAGTGCCGGGGCCAGGCGCCCCGGCGCGTAGCGGTCCGCCAGGTACAGCGCGATGGCAGCGGCCTCGGACACGACCAGTTCACCGTCCACCAGCGTGGGCAGCTTGCCCATGGGATTCCTGGCGACCAGGTCGGGGCCCTTCTGGGCGCCCTTCATGATGTCGGTCACCTTCAGGTCGTAGGCGACGCCTGCCTCCTCCAGCGCCCAGAGGGTGCCCGCCGCGCGGGAGTACGGGTGGTAATAGAGTTGGATGGACATGTCGGTGCTCCTTGCCTATCGGTTGTCAGCGGTCGTGCCGTGGGGCCTCACAGCGGAATGTTGCCGTGCTTGCGCCAGGGGTTCTCGAGCTTCTTGTCGCGCAGCATCACGAGGCTGCGGCAGATGCGCTTGCGCGTCTCGTGCGGCAGGATCACGTCGTCGATGAAGCCGCGTGCGCCCGCCACGAAGGGGTTGGCGAAGCGCTGCTTGTATTCCGCTTCGCGCGCGGCCAGCTTCACGGGGTCGTTCTTGTCCTCGCGGAAGATGATTTCCACCGCGCCCTTGGCGCCCATCACGGCGATCTCGGCGTTG
>Ga0222422_100492_pt1 | contig 12688 bp, 10 predicted proteins | sample 3A1ome_FD_182469 | JGI IMG/M metagenome (GOLD analysis project Ga0222422, IMG submission 182469) | Enriched microbial communities from leaf-cutter ant dump, University of Wisconsin, Madison, United States - 3A110A (version 2) | ecosystem: Environmental > Terrestrial > Nest > Insects nest > Nest...
ATGGCCCGTGCATGTGCGGCAATCAGTAGGTCGTTGCCCCCAATGGGCCGACCGGCTGCTTCCAGTTCCGCTCGAATGCCGCCGTAGTCTGAGCCCGCGGGAATATCCAGCGGAAGTGCGGGTATCGTCTCCAGCGCGCCCTCGACCTTGGCCCGTAGCTTGGGTGAACCTTTCTTTGCGCAGCCGCAGCGCAACTCAGCTGCAACGATGATGCTGGTACATATCGCCTTGGCTCCAACCCCTTCAATGCGACGCGCCGCAATTCCTGAAGGATTGCGAATGATGTCGCTGATGATGTTGGCGTCCAGCAGGTAGCCACTCAAACCATGTCCTCCGGCTGGGCGGGCATGTCATCGATGGCCGGGAATTGATATTCCGGCCCCAATGGCGGTTCTTTGCACCACTCGGCCAGCAGTTCAATGATGTTGCAGAGCAGGTGGTGAGCAAGATCAGCCGTTGCCAACTTCATAGCCTGCGGGTCGAATGCTATTTCCACGTTCGTACCCAGCCGCTCGCACGGCGCGATCGAGCTTGCGCAGGCGTTGGTACTCCTCGAGATGCGGCGGCGTCTTCAGCAAGCGGCCCAGAAGTGCCACGCCAAGGAACACACCACCAACAGCCAGGGCCGCCGTAAACGGTGTGATTCCGTTGGGGACCTCGTGTCCATCAGACAGATGATTTGCTTCTTCGGTCATCGCGCTAGCTCCTTTTTCAGAGATTTGGGTTGCTATTGGCACTCCTCTAACCGTGTTCTAGCCATTCTGCCCCCAGCTTTACCTCAGCGCTGGCGAGGCTGCATCCTTGAGAGCCCCAGCACGGCCAGAAGGGTGGCCAGCCCGATCAAGGCCCATTCGGAAAGGGTGGGAATGGGAGTGTCTTGTGGGGTGAACAGTCCCCAGGCGAACACAGGAGCTGGGGCCACTTGCTGCCTCGTGCGCATCAGAAAATCAGAGTATCCGTAGTGGATGGCATTCAGGTAGTTGGTTGGAAACGTGTCTTGGGTGCATCCATTGCAATAACGCATGTCCAGATAGGTGAGCGCTGGGTTGATCTGCTGTGATGCCCCGAAGTAGTAGCCGTCAGTGCTGCCTTGGTAAATCTGCAGGACGTACTGTTTGCCTTGCTGCAGCCAAAGAGGTGTCGGAAGAGGCGAATAACTGTACGTACCTGCCGGGCCTGCAACCTGCAACTGGGCCAACTGGGCTTCGGTGTCGAAGTCAAATAAGGTGACGTAGCGTGTGGTCCCGTTGGGTTCGTTCTTCCCTAGATGCGTGAGCAGTACATCTTGATTGGGTACGAACCGGAAGCCTCGCTGTGAGTTGCTCACGCCGCCGGCCCCGCCTCCAGTGACCTGATTCGTTGCGGAATTCGTGACGTTGTCCGTGAAGTCGAATACATCCAGGGTGCTGACACTCGTCGCCCCTGGATTGCCGTGGAACATGTAGAAGTTTCTGGCGGTGAAAGCCGGCAACGCAGCCAGCTTGACCCAGACAACGGTCGATGAGGTGTTCAGCCCGGACTCCAGGTAGTAGTCCATGGAGGCTCCGCCGTCGGCCGCCGTGCCAAAGCGAAGGTCGCCTCCGTCGGGGCGCAGCTGTCCCGCGGTGATCAGAGCGGCCGTATCAATCACAAGCCGGATCTGGTAGCCCGTCAGAGACGTGCCACTTCTCTCGGCCACATTGAATGGTTGTACCTCGGACCATCCGGCCGGCTGGGCTTGAACGTTGGATGTCGAAAAAAGGGCGGCGAGCAACAGGGCCGCCAGAGACCATAGACGCATGGACTTCCGTATCTATTCTTAGTTCGACGCGATCATAGGAGCGGTTTCTAAGGACGCCAGCTTTTGTTGCGCAGCTTGACACGGTAATGCATAGTCGCGCACATATTTCGCGACACTGGTCGTGAGTGCACAAGCGGTTGTCTAACGGCAGCCGTTGGCGTGACCAAAACAAAAGCCCGCAAGATTCCTCCTGCGGGCTTCGTCGTTTCTGCAGTGTGGAGTAGGTAGATCAGCCCCGCTTGCGCTTCAAGGCTGCGATGCCCAGCATTCCCATGAGCGATGCCATGGCCAACAAGGCGTACTCACTGAGCGTAGGGATGCTGGCTGGGGTGGTGGGGACTACTGGCGGAAGAGCGAGCCCGATATTGATGATGATCTCGTCGCCGGATGGAACAAAGAGAGAGCGAGTCCCCACGGTAAGTCCCAATGCCGCCAGGGTAGTGCCAGCGTACGTACTTGAATTCGAGATGGGTGTCGCAGAGACATAGTTCTCCGGCAAGTAAAGGTCGGCGCCGAAGATGTAGACGCCGGGCCCTGAAGAACTCGTGCCATCGAGCATCGTTGTGCTGAAAGCAGACAAGCTTGGGATAAGGACATTGTCAAACTGATCAGCAGTGGTCTCCGTACCAACGCATAGAATAGTGCCGCCGACCAGGCCGTTGCCAGTAGCGCACAGGCCTATGGTGGTCAGGGCAGTCATGGAACTCGTGTCAACGGACCCGGTGCCAGTCATCACGACGTCCGCGCCAACCTGATCGATGTTGATTGTGTAAATGGCTTGAGCTGCGTTCGCCGCAACCAGGAATACCAAGCCAGCGCATACATTGCGCAAGTTCATCCTGCCCCTCCCTGTGAATGGATATGTGTCCAAGTGTATGGGATGAGTTGGAATTCATCCGCAGCGACCTCGGTGGTGCTCTCTGTAGTCCCCTGCCGACGGCCTCAACAGGAAGGCGTCCTCTACTGTTGAGCTACCTGCCAGTCCAAGATGATTGTGTGCACGGCGATGCCAAGCACTGTCATCCATCCACTGAAAGGGAATCAACATGAACACCGATCAAGTCAAGGGCGCCCTGAAGGAAGCTGCGGGCAAGGTGCAGCAAAAAGCAGGCGAAGTGATCAACAGCCCGGAACAGCAAGTCAAGGGTGCTGCAAAGCAAGTTGAGGGCAATGTCCAGAAGAACTACGGCGACGCCAAGGAAGCGCTCAAAGACGCGGCCAAGTAACCCGTGACTGCGGGGAATCCCGCAGTGAACAACAGAAGTCCCGATGCAGCGATGCGCCGGGGCTTTGTTGTTTTCAGCTGTATTTTGCGTCCCTCGGTTAGGGGGCCGCCTGTCATGCGATCCTGGGGTTAGCTTCCGCTGTTTCCTGGGGAGAATGGCCCGAATCTGGGCACTGCCGTCTGTGTAGCAGGTGGCGGTTCCGTGGCAGCTGTCTGCTGAGTTTCGGTAGGGAGTGGACTTATCTGGCAGCCAATCAGCATGGCAGCAAACGGGACGATTGCGAGTGCGAGGGTGCGCATTGATTCCTTCCTTTGGCGTCATGGGTTGAGGGCCGGAAAATCGGTGACGGGAATCCGTCAGCGCTTACCGAATTCTCTACGCCGAAAAAGTTCCGAGAATGCTGCGTGAGTGGCCGTTGGGGCTAAAGCAAGAAGAATTCATCGATCTGGAACAGGCAAGGTGTGGCTACGACAGACGCCAACCATCCGATGCCTGCCTAGAAGGAGTCCTTGTAGGATTCCTCAAATGCGCTCTTTGCGCGGATGTACGCGTTCGCGCATTCCGTAGTGATGGGGTCTTCCACGCATTTTTGGCTGGGCTTGTAGTACGCCTTCCACGCAGCTTCTTTGCGTTGTATTTTTCCCAGAACGAGTTGTTGGGCACGCCATTGTGCAGCGGCGGTTTCTGCCTCCTTGGCTGCCTGCGTGGCTCGTTACTGTTGCTGATAGGCTTGCTGCTGCCTAGATCGTTCGATCGCCTGCTGGGAAGAGCGTTGGCTCGATTCAATGATGTGCTGGCCCATCTGCTTACGGTGCGCATGACGAGCAGATAGTAAGTGTCGTAGGCGGCCAGTGAAAACACAAGAGCGCCAGCGGTCCAAGCCAGCCAAGCGCCAAAGGATTCTTTGTTACGACGGTATCTCGCCATATTCCCTCCCGGGAATGGAATATAGCGGCGCTGCCTTGAGGTGGCTTTTCCATTTATGAGAGGCTGCCATGGCAAAGCTCAGGACGCTCAAGTCGAATCTGCACGCCCTGCGCGTACAGCTTGCGGGACTGCTGGAGTTCTTCGAGGCCGCGCAGGCGCTTTCAAAGTCCTGAACTGGATCGGCCGACTGGCCAAACCCTTTGTGTACATCGGTCGGTCTATGCACCGCCATTGCGGGCCTCTGGGCCGCACTGAAAGGCGCCGGATGAAAGTGTGCAACGGGGTGAGCGGCCCCGAGATGGTAGCGGGCCGCTACTACACGCCCGACGACTGCAAGCGGCTGGAACAGCCCAAGTACCGCGGGGCCGAAACCGCGGCCGCGCGCATGTTCACGCATTGGGGCAGTTACAACGTGTGGGTGCAGGCAGCATCATTGACATGATTTACAACCTGGGCGCCCCGGCGCTGCAGGGCTCCGCGCTGGTGGCCAAGGGCAATGCCGGCGACCTAGTTGGCATGTTCGAGCAAATGCCCCGATGGGTGCGCGGCACCGTCAACGGGCAAAAGACCGCGCTGCCCGGCCTGGTGGTCTGCCGGGATGCCACGCGCGAGCTGTGCGCGGAGCGGGGCCGGGACGGGCATTTCAGCGCGGGCCTGCTGGCGCGGGCTGGGGGTGCGCGATGAGCCCCTACATACTGATCATCCTGGCCGCGTCCATCGCGGGCAATGCTGCTCTGGAGTGGGCCTACCTGGGCCAACGCGACAAGATCACCGAGGCGCGCGGCGAAGTCACCGCCATGGAGCAGCAGCGCGACGGCGCACGCGGGGCCGCCAGCGCCTGCAGTGATGCCGTGGACGATGTGCGCACGTTGCTGACAAGCGCGCCGAGGAAGCGAAAGCGGCCCGTGCCAACGTCGCCGCCAAGGCCAAAGGCCACAACCAGAAGGCTGACGCGATCCTTTCCACGCCGCCGACCGTGCCCGGCGACGACTGCCGCAGCGCCCAGGTGCGCATAGGTGAATGGCTCAAGGGGAGGGCGAAACCATGAAAGCTGTTGTTGTTCTGATCGCTACATGTGTTGTCCTAGGGGGATGCGCCACCAAGACCCATGTGGAAGTCCAGCGCGTGAGCGTGCCGATCCCAGTGGAATGCAAGGAACCTATGCCGGCCCGGCCCGTGATGCCCACCGAAGGCTTGTGACCACTGCCACGCTCGACCAGTTCACCCAAGCGGCCACGGCCGAGATTGAGCGCCGAGAGGGCTACGAGGGCGAGCTGCGCGCGGCGCTGGCAACCTGCACCCAGCCAGTTGTGCCATCGGCCGCCAAGTAGCCGCTGGGGTTGCGCGCAACGTGGTCGGCGTATGGCGCGCATCGGGGCTGGGAACGACCAGATCACGCCCGACAGCAACCGCTGACTGCGGCGAGACGCAGAGGTGGTGCTGTTGCGCGGGCAGATCAATGCGGATCTGACACTGCTGCTGGGAGCTACGGCAGCAGCTGTGCCCGACATCACCCAATGTCCAGCGCTCGATGCCTGTCCTTGAGGATATCCAGCGCCTCCTGCGGCCCCTTGGACAGCATCTCGTCGATGATGGCATCAGTGTCCAGATCCGAATACGCCATGGACCAGATGGGATACCTGCGGGGCCCGGTAAGTGGTGCATGGAGCAAAGGCTTCACGGCCTTGTGTCTGCCGTCCTTGGAAATCCGCCCTGCGAGGGCGTCTATCTCGGGCGGCGCTCCCTCGATGTACTGAAGGAAACGCTCCCCATCGAACAGGAGGATGCCGGTGATGCCATGCGTGGCATTGAACGCTCTCGCTGCCTTGATGATGCTGCCTACGCAGCTGGCGTCGTGCTCATCAGCCAGAATGCTGTGGTAGAGGTACTGGCTCAGCGTTTCGCCGGTCATAGTGTTTGCTGGGTAGGTGAGTCGGGCCGGCGGACTGGCGGTGTACGCCTATTGTGATTGATGCCCGCATGCCTGGGGCGGAGCATTCTGCATGATGATGGCCTGGCGAGACCGAGCCATGTGGGGCGGCTCCTCGCGATGCATGTCCCAGCTATGTCCCCAGGCAAACCAGCAAAGACGCAAGCTGTTGATTTACAAGGGAACTGCTGGTCCCCTCGACAGGAATCGAACCTGTATCTAGCGCTTAGGAGGCACTCGTTCTATCCATTGAACTACGAGGAGGAGGCAGCCGCGCATTGTAGGGGCTGCTTGAGGCCATCCCGAATCAGTCAGTCGTACGTCATCGTGTAGATGATGTCCACCGCGCTTTTCTCTCCCGTCTGCCCGCGCAGCGTAAGCCGGCGCGAGAGGTCGTAGAAGATGTACAGCGTACCCAGCGTCCCCGACAGGCTGCGCTCATAGGTAACGTACAGGTCCTTGGACAGCCGCTTGCCGAAGGTGAGGGCGGCGGCGCTGGCGTCCTCGCCGGAGCCGGGGCCCTTGAAGCCGATTTCATCGAGGCCGAGGCGGCTGGCCGCGTTGGCGGCGGTGTTGTTGCTGCCGCCCCGTCCCAGCAGGGCCAGCGCCGCCTGCTGCAGCACGGCGGCTTCGGCGCCGCCGGCGGCGGCGTCGCGGCCCAATACCACCCAGGAGAGCTTTTCGGCGTCGGGCAGCTCGGGGTCGGAATAGAGGCGCACGCGCGGTGCCTGCGCGCTGCCGGTGACCTGCACGCCCGCGCGCACGCTGATGTTGGGCCGCAGCGCCAGGATGTCGAGCGAAGGATTGTTGTACGGGCCGTTGAAGCGGATGAGCCCGGTCTCCACGTCCAGCATCTGGCCCCAGGCACGGTAGCGGCCTTCCTCTGTACGCACTTCTCCGGTCACGCGCGGTGGGGCGCCGGGCACGGGGCTGCTGCGGATGTCCAGTTCGCCGCGCAGGCGCGTGGTGATGCCGTGGCCTTGCAATGCGAAGTCGCGGCCCAGGTTGAGTGTGATGGCGATGTCCGGCGGCTTGGCGGTTTCGGGCTGCGCAGCCGCCTGGCTGGCCTGGGCGGCGGCCTGGGCCTTGGCCTGGTCTTCACGGTCCTTGGCGGCGGAGCGCACGACCACGTCCGAGCCCAGGCTGGGCGCCGATTCGTCGGGCAGGATGATGGTGGCGCGGTCGGTGGTGAGCTTGCCGCGCAGGCTGATCTGGCCCTGCTGCAGCTGGGCCTGCAACTGGCCCGACACGCTGAGCTGCCGGTCCGCGCGCACCAGCACCTGCAGGGCCTGGGCTTCGGCCCGGAAGTCCATGGCGATGCCCGAGAGGCCCTGGGCCGCGTTGCCTTCGCCCCAGGTGACGCGGCCCGTGCCGGTGAGCGTGCCGCCTTCCTTCGGCGCCGCCGTGCGGTTGCCGCTGAAGCCCGCGATGCGCGCGCCGCTGCCGCGGCCGCCCTGCAGACGGAACTCCGTGATGTCGAGCTGGTTGCCGCGCAGCGTGGCGCGCAGGCGCCCGTCCTGCAGGTCCACGCCATCGACGACGGACCGCACGGCCAGGCCGTCCGCCCCCAGCGTGCCCGCCCAGCGCGGCGCATCGCGGGTGCCGGACAGCGTGGCGCTCGCGTCGAGCGTGCCGCGCACGCGCCAGCCCGGCGGCGCCAGGGCCGACCACACGCCCACGTCCGGCAGGCGCGCGCGCAGGCTGCCTGCCAGCGGTGCGTCGGCGGCCCAGGTGATGGCGGACAGGTCCGGGCCCGCCAGCGTGAGGCGGGTGCTGGCGCTGGCGTCGATCTCGCCGGCGCGCTCGCTGGCCCACACCAGCCGGGCGCGCAGCGCCTCGCCTTCCAGGTCCAGCGCGACCTCGGCCTGGCGCACGCCCGCTGGCGTGCCCGCCAGGGCGGGGCTGGCGGAGGCCTCGGTGGCGATCGCGGTGGTGGCGCCTGCGCCGGTGCCCTGGCCGCTGCTTTGCACGGCGGTGACGGCCGTGGGGTCGCCGGCCAGGATGCGCAGGTCGCCGCTGGCGCGCCGCAGGCTGGCGCTGGCGCGCAGGGGTGTGCTGCCGGTGTCCACACTCCACTGGCCGTCCAGAACGATGCTGCTGGCCAGCCCCATGCGGGCCAGCAGGGGCTGCGCCGGGCGGCCCGCAGCCGCCGGAGTGTTGCCGATGCCCAGGGCATCGACCCACGCCATGGGCAGGCCCTGCAGGCTGCCCTGGGTCTGTACCTGCAAGCCGCTGCCGGTGGCCACGCGCACGGGCTGCCAGCGCAGCGCCACGGTGCCGGGCGCCGGACCGGTGAGGCGGGCCTGGCCTGCGGAGGCCTCGACGGTAACGGCGGCGGGGCCACTGCGGTGGGCGCTGCTGCGGGCCGTGATGTGCACGGGGTCGGCCAGTTGCAGCGTCCAGGGGCCGGGCCGTTGCGCGTCCTGCGCCTGGAGCCGCAGCTCGTGCAGCTGCACCTGCCATTGGGCAGGCGCTGCCAGCCCGCCCGACAAACGGGTTTGCAGGGCCAGCCGCTGCATCTGCTGCGCGGGGTTCGGATTCAGGCGGGCCTCGCCGTCCAGCGACAGTGTGGCCTGCGAGAGGGTGCCGGACAGCTCGGCCTTCAGCGCGCGCAGCTGCAGCGCCGTTCCCCGGCTGCCGGCCGCCTTCCCCGCGGGCAGTGACACGTCCAGCTGCGGTGTGCCCAGGGTGGCCTGCACCTCGAAGGCCTCCTTGCCGGCAGGCATGGCCGCGCCCGTGCTGGCAGCCTGCAGCTGACGCATCAAGACCTGCCAGCCGCCCTTCCAGCGTGCGGTGAATTGGGCGGAACCTCGTGCGCTGGCGCCCTGCAGCGCGCTCTGCACCGAAGGCACCACGAAGGGCAGGCCGGCCAGCCAGCGCTGGGTGGCCTCGGCATCCGTCCACTGCACCTGCAGGTCGCCCGCGCCGGATTGGGGCGCGGCGCTGCCCTGGGCGCGGGCGGTCGCGCCCGGCACGGTCAGCGCCAGCTGGCCCTGCACCGACATATCGGCCAGGGCGACGCGCAGCTGGGTGGCCTCGGCGCGCGCCTGCAGTGCATCCAGCAGCAGGCGCTCCAGCCGCACGGTGCCGCCCGTGCCTGAGCCGGAAGCCGGCGGCTGCCAGCTGCCCTGCGCCGTGAAGGCGTTGATGCGCAGCGGGGCGGGGCGGTCGTTGCCCGTGCGCCGGCTCGCCGGCGCAGCGCCGGCGGCGCGGATGTCGGCATCGAAGCGCACGGCGTCGCCTTGCGTCCGCGCGCTGACGCGGCCTGCCAGGGGCGCCGCCGCCAGGGCGGTGTGCAGGGCATCGGGGCGCAGGTTGCGCAGCTCGGCCTGGCCCTCCATGGCGCCGGTAGCCGGCGTGTAGTGGCCCTGGAGCGTGGCCGTGCCGCTGCCGGCGGTGGCCGTGGCACTGGGCACGGTCCAGCGCGCGCCGTCGTAGCCGGCCTGGGATTGCAGCGCGGTGAGCGGCAGGCGCCCCTTGTCCCACGGCCCGGCCAGGTCGTTGCGCAGATCGGCCTGCAGCGCCCAGTCCGTGGCGCCGGCGGCGCTGCCCGGTGCCGGGCCGGCCTGTACCGTGCCGTGCAGGCGCGTCGTGGGGGCCTGGGGCCACAGCGCGGCCAGATCAACCGCGCGCAGCGTAGCGCTGGCCGCCTGCAGGGGCTGCGGCGCCCAGGGCGCGAGCGTGGCCTGCAGGTCGGCCTGCATGGTGTCGGCGGAGGCCGCGGCCGCAATGTCTGCTGCAGGGCGCACGCTGGCCTGCAGTTGCAACTGGGCTGCGGCGGTCGCCAGGGTGCCCTGCAAGGTGGCATGCGCGCCCACCTGCAGGGCGGCGCCACCGCCGGGCACGGCGGTGTCCACGTTGCCGTCCACCGTGGCGTCGAGGGCCATGGGCGCTTGCGCCTGCAGCGCCACGCGCGCCGTGTAGCGGCCTTGGGCGAGTTCCAGGCCGTCGATGGCCAGGCGGTGTTCGCTTCCGTCGAACCGGTAGCTGCCCGCCAGGCCCCGCGCCTGCACGGCCGGGGAACCGGCCCACAGGATCTCGTCCACGCGGAACGGCACGCCCACCTGCAAGGGCAGCACCAGTTGCGTCAGGGGCGTGGCGGGCTCCGTGCTGGGCGCAGTGCCCAGCGGCGTGATCTGCACGCGGGCAGCGTGCACCTCGCCCAGCTCCAGCCGGCGCTGCAGCAGGGGTGCCAGCTGCCAGCCCAGGGTGATGTCGTTCACCTCCACCACCAGGGCCGGGCTGCTCCAGCGCAGCCAGCCGATGCGCCCGCCGCTGCGCAGCGAGCCGCTGACCTCGCGGCTGTCGAGCTGCTGGCCGGCAGGCAAGACCTGTGCCGCACGCGCCAGCGCCGTGGCCAGCGAGGTGCTGCTGCCCGCCCACCACCACACGGCGGCGGTAACGGCCAGCAGTAGTGCGACCAGCGCGGCCAGGAGCCAGCCCAGCGCTTGCAGGGCACGGCGCTTGCGCCATGGGGGTGGGCGCTGGGGGGACGAGGCCCCGGCGCTGAAGTCCGACGACGCGGGGCGGGGGGCGGGCGGGTTCGTGCGCATCAGAAGCTGAAACCCAGGCGCAGGTGCAGCCGCACCTCTTTGGTCTTCACGCCGTAGGCCAGGTCGGCCTGCAGCGGCCCCACGGGGCTGCGCCAGCGCACGCCGGCGCCCACGCCCACGCGCGGGTCCAGGTCGCCCACGCGGTCGGCCACGGCGCCGGCATCGATGAACAGGGTGCTTTCCCAGTCGGTCATGGCGCCCTTGTAGACGATGGGGCGCTGCCATTCCACGCTGCCCACGGCCAGGTAGCGCCCGCCGTAGAGCTGGCCGTTGTCGGTGCGCGCACCGATGCTGCGGTAGCCATAGCCCCGCACGGTGGTGTCGCCGCCGGTCAGGAAGAGCTGGGTCACCGGCACCTGGGCGCCCTCGCGCGCAAGCACGGCGCCTGCTTCGGCGCGCACGGCCACGCGGGCGTTGCGGGCCTGGCCAGCGTCGTCCTGCACGCGGCCCGCGGGCACGAAGGTCTGCCACCGCACGAGGGTGCGCAGGAACGGGTCGCGCTCGGGGCGCAGGGTGGTGCCCAGGCCCAGCTCCACCGCCACACCGTGGCCGCGCGTGGGGGCCGTGAGGCTGTTGAAGTAGCGGCCCGTCCAGCCGTAGTTCACGCTCAGGGCGGTGCCCGAGGGCGGGGCGTTCAGCCCCTGGCTGTTGGCGTAGTCGTATTGCAGGAAGTAGCTGCGGTCGATGCGCTTGGTGCTCTTGCTGCGGCCCGAGCGCAGGCGGCCGCTGTTGACCTCATAGTCGCCCGTGGTTTCGCGCTGCACCTGGCCGCCCGCGAACCAGCGCCAGCCGTTGTCATTCGGCAGGGCGGTCCATTCGGTGCTGGCGAGCTTGGTCTCGCGGTCCAGCAGCAGCTTGCTCACCGCGCGCCAGCCGATGCCCGGCAGCTGGTTGTGGATGTGCTCCAGCGACAGGCGCGCGCCGCTGTCGGTCGAGAAGCCCGGGCCGAACACGAGCTTCTGCAGCCGGGCCTCGCGCACCTGCGCCACCACGGGCGCGGACTGCGGGTCGGTGCCCTCGGTGTCGAGCGTGAGGAAGACCGCGTCGTAGTAGCCGCTGCTGGCCAGCCGCAACTGGGCGTCCAGCAGTTCCGCCTCGTCGTACACGGCCCCGGTGGGCAGGCGCGCCAGGCGCCGGGCGCCGTCGGGGTCGTAGCGCTGGCTGCCCTCCACGCGCAGCGGCCCGAAGCGGTAGGCCGGGCCCGGGTCGTAGGTGACGCTGAGCTGGGCCTGGTGCGTGTCGGCATCCACCTCGGCCCGGCTGTTGGCGATGCGGGCCGTGGGATGGCGGCGCGCCTGCAGCTGGCGCAGGCCGTCGCCCTTGGCGGCGTCCCAGGCCGACTGGGTGAACGGCTGGCCCGGCCCCAGGGACCAGTTGCGCTGTACGCGCTGCTGCTGGCGGGCGCTGGCCTGGGCTTCGGGGCCGTCGCTGCCGGCAAAGGCGATGTCGGCGCTGTCCACGTGGGTCTGCGGGCCGGGCTGCACGGTGACCACCACGGTGCGCGGCGCCACCTTCGATTGCGGGGTCTCGCTCAGCTCGACCGTGATGGTGGGGGCGAAGTAGCCCATCGTGCCCAGCAGCTCGCGTGCATTGGCGTCGGCCGCGCCCAGCAGGCGCTGGAGTTCGATGGCGTGCAGGTCGGGCAGGCTGCGAAAGCGCTGCAGTTCCAGGTGGCGCTCCAGAGTGCCGCGCACGGCGTCGGGTGCGCGGACTTCGACGGTGAAGGAGGGCGAGGACGGGGCCGATTCGGTCGCGGCAGCGTCGGGCTGACCGTCATCACCGCCGTTCTTCTCGCCACCCAATGGCAGCAGGCTGCAGCCCTGCAGGCACAGCGCGCTGAAAAGCAGCAACGCCGGCCATCGGGCCGGCGTTGGAGAGGTAGCGGTGGTGTGCGGGATGCGAAAGAGCACGGCGAGCAGGCGTAGTGGTCGGGTATGGAAGGCGTGCCCAGAGGGCGGCTCCGCCACTATGCCCTGAAAAAAGCCCGTTCCGTGTCAGACAGCTTCGCCCCTTGGCCGCGCAGGTTATTTGGACAGCAGCCGCATGGTTTCTTCCAGGCCCTTGAGCGACAGCGGGTACATGCGGTTGCCCATGATCTGCTGGATGATGCTGATGCTCTGGCGGTACTGCCACACGCCCTGCGGCTCGGGGTTGATCCACGCGAACTTGGGGAAGGCGTGGGTGAGGCGCTGCAGCCATTCCGCGCCGGCCTCCTCGTTGTTGTATTCCACGCTGCCGCCGGGCTGCAGGATCTCGTAGGGGCTCATGGTGG
>Ga0222422_100499_pt1 | contig 12494 bp, 9 predicted proteins | sample 3A1ome_FD_182469 | JGI IMG/M metagenome (GOLD analysis project Ga0222422, IMG submission 182469) | Enriched microbial communities from leaf-cutter ant dump, University of Wisconsin, Madison, United States - 3A110A (version 2) | ecosystem: Environmental > Terrestrial > Nest > Insects nest > Nest...
CTTCGTGGCCGAGGTGACGGAGCGCGACCTGGACGAGATCTTCCCCGTGATCGCGCTGCTCGAAGGCCGCGCCGCGCACGAGGCCACGCACAAGGCGGGCGGCGCCGACGTGGCGGCGCTGGAGGCGCTGCACGAGCGGCTGCGCGAATGCGCCGAGCAGGGGCGCATCACCGAATACTACGAAGCCAACTACGCCATCCACGAAGCCTTCATCACGCTGGCCGGCAACCGCTGGCTGGCCCAGGTGATCGGCGACCTGCGCAAGATCCTGCGCCTGTCGCGCCTGCAGTCGCTGCAGGCCCCCGGCCGCATGCAGCAAAGCCTGGCCGAGCACCTGGCCGTGTTCGCCGCGCTCAAGGCCCGCGACAGCGACGCCGCCGAAGAGGCCATGCGTACCCACCTGCTGCGCCAGCGCGACGCGCTGCGCGACGTGGCCCGCAATCACCAATCGAGGCTGAAGTGATGCGGCAACCCCCTGAGCGGCTGCGCCGCTTCCCCCTTCTCTCGCGCTGCGCGCGGGAAGGGGGACGACGCCAGCGCGGCGGGGCGGCCCTTGCGCGGCGTCTGCGGACCTGGGCCGCGCCGGTTTCAACGGGTCGCAGGCGGCGCGCAACGCATTGAATGGACGTGCACCATGATGAACACTACACCTGAATGGATCACGCGCAGCGTCTCGCGGCTGCGCCCCGCGGTGGCGGACAAGGCGCCGCCTCCCAAGGCCGCCCTCGACAAGGCCGTCACCGACGTGGAGGCCAAGGCGGCCCGGTCCGACGCCCCGCGCTCCACGCACGAGAGGCTGCAGGCCACGCTGCGGCGCGGCAACGAGGCGCTGTCGCCGCGCGCGCTGCGCCGCCTGCTGGCCGACCTGCAGGAAGTGGTGGCCCCGCAGGTCAGCGAGATCGAGGGCGGTCGCCGCGCCCAGGCCGTGGCCGAGTGGTATGCCAAGGCCGAGCCCGAGGAGCGCCGCGACATGTGGCTCCTGATGTGCGAGCAGTTCGCGCCCGACGCCACGCGCTTCAAGTCCGCCCGCCAGCGCTACGAGGCCGCCGCGGGCACGGCCGAGGAGGGGCAGGCCGAGATCAGCCTGCGCCGCGCCCTGGTGTCGCCGCGCACGCGGCTGCTGCAGCGCTTTGCCGTCTTCCCGCAGGGCATGCGCTTCCTGGTGGACCTGCGCGCAGAGCTGCTGCCGCTGCTCAAGGCCGACAAGCGCCTGCTGCCGCTGGACGCCGAGCTGGAGCACCTGTTCTCCACCTGGTTCGACGTGGCCTTCCTGCAGCTCAAGCGCCTGTCGTGGGATTCGCCCGCCTCGCTGCTGGAAAAGCTCATCAAGTACGAGGCCGTGCACGACATCAAGAGCTGGGCCGACCTGAAGAACCGCCTGGACAGCGACCGCCGCTGCTACGGCTTCTTCCACCCGCGCCTGCCCGACGAGCCGCTGATCTTCGTGGAGGTGGCGCTGCTGGACAAGATGTCCGCCAGCATCACGCCGCTGCTGGATGAGGCCGCCGCGCCGGTGGACATCACGCGGGCCACCACGGCCATCTTCTATTCGATCAGCAACACGCAGACGGGCCTGCGCGGCGTGAGCTTCGGCGACTCGCTCATCAAGCACGTGGTGGAGACGCTGAACGAGGAGTTCCCGCGCCTGCGCACCTTCGCCACGCTGTCGCCCATCCCGGGCTTCCGCGGCTGGCTGGGCAAGCATGCCGGCGCCATGCTGGAGCGCCTGGACGACAAGCGCCGCGCCGAGCTGGGCCGCGCCGTGGGCTTCGAGCCGCCGCAGTCCACGCACCTGCTGGCCGCCATCGACAAGCCGCTGGATCTGGACGCCCGCTCGCCCGTGCGCCAGATGCTGATGGAATGCGCCGCATACTATCTGGGGCGCGAGCTGCCCGAGGGCAAGCCGGTGGACCCCGTGGCGCGCTTCCACCTGGGCAACGGCGCGCGCGTGGAGCGGCTGAACTGGGCGGGCGACCCCTCGCCCAAGGGGCTGAAACAATCGTATGGCCTGATGGTGAACTACCTGTACGACCTCAAGCGCATCGACAAGCACCGCGGCCTGCTCGCGCAGGGCAAGGTGCCGGTGTCGGGGGACATCGAAGGGCTGATACGCGACTGAGTTTTTCGTGGGTTCCGCTTTTTTCACAACGACGACAAGGAGACAAGGAAATGAAGGACAACCACCACCACACCACGCCCATCGCGCGCCGCGACGTGCTGCTGGGCGCCGCTGCCGCGGGCCTGGGCCTTGCCACGCACGGCGCCGCCTGGGCGCAGGCCTCGGCCTGGCCATCCAAGCCCGTCAACCTGGTCGTGCCCTTCCCGGCCGGGGGCGGCACCGACGCCTTCGCGCGCCCGCTGGCCGCGCAGTTCTCCAAGGACACGGGCAAGACGCTGGTGATCGACAACCGCGGCGGCGCGGGCGGCACCGTGGGCGCGAGCTTCGCGGCCAAGGCCGCGCCGGACGGCTACACGCTGTTCATGGGCGGCGCGCACCACGTCATCGCGCCGTCGGTGTACCCCAAGCTCGACTACGACATCGAGAAGGACTTCGTTCCCCTGGTGCTGCTGGCCAGCGTGCCCCAGGTCGTGGTGGTGAACCCGCGCAACGTGAAGGCCAACAACTTCAAGGAGTTCCTGGCGCTGCTCAAGGCCAACCCCGGCAAGTTCAACTACGGCTCGGCCGGTTCGGGCAGCTCGCACCACCTGGCGGGCGAGCTGTTCAAGATCCAGACCGGCACCTTCATCACCCACATCCCCTACCGTGGCGCGGGCCCCGCGCTGCAGGACCTGGTGGGCGGGCAGGTGGACATGATGTTCGACGGCCTGGGCTCGTCGGCCGCGCACATCAAGGGCGGGCGCATCAAGGCGCTGATGGTGGCGGGCAACAAGCGCAACCCGGCCATCCCCGACGTGCCTTGCGCGACGGAAATGGGCCTGCCCGACTACAACGTCACCACCTGGTACGGCCTGTGGGCGCCCAAGGGCACGCCCCCCGACGTGGCGGCGCGCATCGCCGAGGAGTTCCGCAAGCTCGGTGCCGCCGAGGAGATCAAGGCCATCTGGGCGGGCAACGGCGCCGAGTTCGGCACGCTGAGCCCGCAGGACTTCGGCAAGATGATCAGCAGCGAGGTCAAGCGCTGGGCCGGCGTGGTCAAAGCCTCTGGCGCGAAAATTGAGTAACCCCCTGAGGCGCTGCGCGCCTTCCCCCAAGGGGGACGCCACCAGTGGCCGGCAAAGCCGGTTCCACGGTGGCACTGGCCTTGCGCCGCGCCAGTTTTGCAGTGTGAAGGCGGTTCGCAACGTGATGAATGGGATCTATGCCAGGTGAAGTGAGAGTGGCTGCCGGTGAAGCAGGCATCGTGCGCGTCACGCTGCGCCACGACGGGCGGCTCAACGCCATGTCGCGCGCCATGTGGCGCCAGCTGCGCTCCGTTTTCGAGGGCATCCAGCGCAACGCGCAAGCGCGCTGTGTGCTCATCGAAGGCGAGGGCGGGGCCTTCTGCGCCGGCGGCGACATCTCAGAGTACCCCGCCTTCCGCTTCGATGCCGCAGCGCTGCGCGACTTCCACGAGAACGACGTGTGGGGCGGCCTGAACGCCATGCTGGACTGCGACGTGCCCATCGTGGCCCACATCGCGGGCGCGTGCATGGGCGCGGGCGTGGAGATCGCCAGCTGCTGCGACGTGCGCATCGCCGCCGCCTCGGCCCGCTTCGGCGCGCCCATCGCACGCCTGGGCTTCCCCATGGCGCCGCGCGAGGCGCAACTGGTGGCCGGCGCCGTGGGCGAGGTCACGGCGCGCCAGATGCTGCTGGAGGCCGCCACCTTTACCGCGCCCGAGATGCTCGCGCGCGGCTTCCTCAGCCGCGTGGCACCGGAAGAACTGGCCGCCGTCGAGGCCCTGGGCAGCGCGCAGCGCATCGCCGCGCTGGCGCCCCAGGCGGCCCGCATGAACAAGCAGACGCTTAGGGCATTGAAAGTGCCTGCAGCGCTTGATGGACAAGCGCTAACAGCTATCGAAAGCATAGTAAACGGCCCCGCCGACCCCTATGCCTACGCCCCCGGTGCCGAGCACCGCGAGGGCATCACCGCCTTTCTTGAAAAACGCCAACCCCTGTTCTGAAGCACGCCTACGCCATGAGCAATCTCTTCACCGCCCTGCGCGCCGCCTTTCCCGCCGACCTGTCGGCCACCGCCGTCGAGACCACCACGGCCGACGGCACCCCGCTGCTCTACACCTGGGACGACCTGGACCGCGCCAGCGCCCGCATCGCCAACCTGCTCGCATCGTTGAAACTGCCCGAGGGCAGCCGCGTTGCCGTGCAGGTCGAGAAATCCGTCGAGGCCATGCTGCTGTACCTGGCCACGCTGCGCGCGGGCTACGTCTTCCTGCCGCTCAACACCGCCTACCAGAGCGCCGAGATCGAATACTTCATCGGCAATGCCGAGCCCGCCGTGGTGGTCTGCACGCCGGGCAACTTCGGCTGGGTGAGCAAGATCGCCTTCACCCTGGGCACGCAGCACGTCTTCACGCTGGGCGACGACCGCACGGGCAGCCTGCTGGAGCGCGCCGCGCACCACGGCGACGACCACCAGCCCGTGGCGCGCCAGAGCGACGACCTGGCCGCCATCCTCTACACCAGCGGCACCACGGGCCGCAGCAAGGGGGCCATGCTCACGCACGGCAACCTGCTCTCCAACGCGCAGGTGCTCAAGGACTATTGGGGATGGAAGCCTGGTGACGTGCTCATCCACGCGCTGCCCATCTTCCACGTGCACGGCCTGTTCGTCGCCATCCACGGCGCGCTGCTCAACGGCAGCAAGATGATCTGGTTCGCCAAGTTTGATCCCAAGGCCGTCATCGCCGCCATGCCGCGAGCCACTGTCTTCATGGGCGTGCCCACGCTGTACGTGCGCATGCTGGCCGAAGCAGGGCTCAACAAGGAAACCGCGCGCAACATGCGCCTGTTCATCGCGGGCTCGGCGCCGCTGCTCATCGAGACCTTCAACGCCTGGCGCCAGCGCACGGGCCACACCATCCTGGAACGCTACGGCATGAGCGAGACCATCATGCTCACGTCCAACCCCTACGCGGCCGACGCGCGCCACGGCGGCCAGGACGAACGGCGCGGCAGCACGGTCGGCTTCGCGCTGCCCGGCGTGGGACTGCGCGTGGTGGACGATGCAGGCAAGGAAATGCCCGTGGGCGAGATCGGCAACATCCAGGTGCGCGGCCCCAACGTGTTCAAGGGCTACTGGCGCATGCCCGAGAAGACGGCCGAGGAGTTCACGGCGGACGGCTGGTTCAAGACCGGCGACGTGGGCAAGGTGGACGAGCGCGGCTACGTGAGCATCGTCGGCCGCAGCAAGGACCTCATCATCAGCGGCGGCTACAACGTCTACCCGGCCGAGATCGAGGGCTACATCAACGACATGCCCGGCGTGGCCGAGAGCGCCCTGGTCGGCGTGCCGCACCCGGACTTCGGCGAAGTGGGCGTGGCCGTGGTCATCCCGAAGCCCGGCGCCAAGCTCGACGGCGACGCGATCGTCGCCGCGCTCAAGAGCCAGCTCGCCAACTTCAAGATCCCCAAGCGCTGCTTCGTCACCACCGAACTGCCGCGCAACACCATGGGCAAGGTGCAGAAGAACCTGCTGCGCGAACAGCACAAGGGCCTGTTCGCCTGATACTCCTGATTCAATAGCTGCCAGCGCTTGCTGGATAAGCGCTGGCGGCCATTTTCATCAAGAACTCGCCGGCCGCGGCGCCAGCCAGCGGCTTGCCAGCAAGGCCAGCAGCGCCGCACCGGCCGCTGCCAGGAACACCGCCTGCAGCCCATGCGCCATGGCCGTGCGCACGGCCTCCTGCACCCAGGCGGGCAGCGCGGCCGGAGGGCGCGGCCCGGCGCCTGCGGACAGGGCCTGCAGCGGCGCCAGCTCATCGGCCATGCGGTGCGTCAGCAGCGCGGCCATCAACGCCACGCCCGCGCTGCCGCCCAGGCTGCGCAGCATCACCGGCGTGGCGGTGGCGATGCCCATGAGCTGCGGCGGCGCCGTGCGCTGCGACACGGCGGTGACGATGGGGAACAGCAGCCCCAGCCCCACGCCCGCCGGCAGCAGGCAGGCCGAGAGCAGCGCGGCCGACGTGGGCGCCCACGCCAGCACCGTGCCCAGCGCCGCGAACGACAGCGCCAGCAGCCCGCTGCCCACGCCCGCCAGCCGGCGCGCCGGGACCTGCGCGCGCAGCAGCCTGCCGCTGGCGATGGCCGCGCAGGTGATGCCCGCCATCAGCGGCAGCAACCGCCAGGCCGAGGCCGTGGGCGACAGGTGCAGCATGGTCTGCAGGTACTGCGGCACGAACACCACGGCCGCGTACATCGCCACGCCCGAACACAGGCCGATGGCGGCGGCGGCCACGTAGGCCGGGTGGCTGAACAGGCGCGGCGGCACCAGCGGATGCCTGGCGCGCAGCTGGCGCCAGACGAAGGCGCTGGCCGTTGTGGCGGCAGCGGCCAGCAGCACGCCCAGCGTGAGCGCGGCGGGCAGCTGCAGCTTGCCGTGCTGCGTGGCGAGCAGCGCGGCCGCCAGCGCCACGGCCAGGGCGGCCGCGCCCCACCAGTCGATGGGCGTGCCGTGGCGCACCGGGCGCGGCAGCGTGCGCGCGAGCACGGCCCAGGCAAGCAAGGCCAGGGGCGCATTGATCCAGAACGCCCAGTGCCAGGAGATGTATTCCACCAGCCAGCCGCCCAGCAGCGGTCCGAACATGGTGGCGATGCCGTAGCTCGCGCCCAGCAGCGCCTGGAAGCGCCCGCGCTGCGCCAGCGGGAACAGGTCCTTGACCGCCAGCATGGTCAGCGTCATCAGCCCGCCGCCGCCCGCGCCCTGCAGCGCGCGCGCCAGCACGAGCTGCGCGCGGCTCTGGCTGGCGCCGCAGGCCATGGAGCCGAGCAGGAACAGCGCGATCGCCAGCAGCAGCATGGGCTTGCTGCCCCAGGCGTCGGCCAGCCGGCCGTAGAGCGCGATGACCACCGTGGCGGACAGCAGGTAGGCGGAAAACACCCAGGGCAGCGGAACGTCGCCCGGCAGGTCGGGGGCGATGGCGGGCAGGGCGGTGGACAGGATGGTCTGGTCCAGCGCGGCCAGCACCAGCATCAGGGCCAGCATGGCGAGCGCGAGCAGTGGCTTCAAGAGTGGGGAAGAGGGCGGGGCGGTTGCTTTCATGCCCGGCAGTGTTGGGCCTGCCGTTCTGTCTGTACAGTGCAATGTTTGGAAGCCAGACTTGCATCAGATGAAATCGTACGACCTCAACCTCCTGCGCGCGTTGGACGCCCTGCTGGCCACCGGCAGCGTGACGGCCGCCGCCGGGCGCATGCACCTGAGCACGCCCGCCATGAGCCACACGCTGGCCCGCCTGCGCGAGGTGTTCGGCGACCCGCTGCTGGTGCGCGCGGGCCGCCGGCTGGTGCCCACGCCGCGCGCGCAGGCGCTGGCCGAGCCGGTGCGGCAGCTGCTGGCGCAGGCCGAGTCGCTGCGCGCGCAGGCCGGTGCGGATGACCTGTCCGCCGTGCGGCGGCGCTTCGTGATCCGTGCGCCCGAGGGCATGTCGGTGGGCTACGGCGCGGCGCTGGCGATGGAGCTGGCGCAATGCATGCCGCAGGCCAGCCTGCAGTTCCTGCCCGAGAGCCACCACGACCCCGCGGGCCTGCGCGAGGGCCGCATCGACCTGGACCTGGGCTCGGGCCACGGGCAGGACCCGGAACTGGTGGTGCGCTCGCTCTCCGACCGCAGCCTGCTGGGCGTGGTGGCGGACGGCCATCCGCTGGCGCGTGGGCGCGCCACGGCGGAGCGCTTTGCCGCCGCGCGCCATGTGGAGGTGGCGACGCTGCCGGGCGAGGAACTGGCGGTGGACGCGGCGCTGGCGGCGCGCGGCCTGCGCCGCCACGTCGCCCTGGTGGTGCCCAGCGCCTTCGCGGCGCTGCTGGCCTGCGCCCGCTCGGACCTCGTGGCCTGCGCGCCCGAACGCACGGCGCGCGCCATGGGCGGCGCCTTGGGCCTGCGCGTCTTCGCCCTGCCGCTCCCCCTGCCGGCCGTGCCGCTGCGGCTGGCCTGGCATCCGCGCCAGCAGGCCGATCCGGCGCACCGCTGGCTGCGCGAGACGCTGCTGGCAACGATGAAGGAACGCAGCTAGGAGATCAGGGTCGAATCAGCCTCCAGCGCTTGCTGGATAAGCGCTGGGAGCTATCAAAACAGGAGTTGCAAATTACCGCGATGCTGCGCGTTGCCCGCGTCGCATGAAACTGGCGCGGCCCCGCGCCAGCAGACGCCGTGGAGCGGGCTTTGCCCGGCCACTGGCGTCGTCCCCCCTTTGGGGGAAGGCGCCGCAGGCGACTCAGGGGGGGTTATCTGAGTACCAGTACCGGGATGTGCGAGTGCGTCAGCACGTGCTGCGTCTCGCTGCCCAGCAGCAGGCGCTTGAGGCCCTTGCGGCCGTGCGAGGCCATCACGATCAGGTCGCACTTGTGCTTCTTGGCGGCGGAGATCACGGCCTCGGCCACCAGGTCGGACTTGGCGACCACCGCCTTCACCGTCACGCCCTGGGCACCGCCCTCGGCCTTGATCTTGTCCACCATGGCCTGGGCCGCCTCGCTCCACTGCTTCTCGACGCGCTTGGCGTCGTTCAGGTCCACCGGCATGCCGCCTTCGAAGTAGCTGCGCGGGTAGCGCGGCACCACCTTGAGGGCCACCACCGCGGCGCCCGAGAGGGCGGCGAGATCGAGGCCGTGGGTCACTGCCTTGTTCGACAGGGGAGAACCGTCCGTGGCGATCAGGATGCGTTTGTACATAAAAGGGCTCCTCAAAGTGATGGAACAAGCTTAGGATGAATCATGTTCCGGGGCTTGATCCAGGTCAATGTGCCTGTCGGGCCGCAACGATAGGCTTGAACCATGTCAATGATTCGACCCGCCGATGCGCCGGCTTCCCCCACCGCGCATCCGCCCGGCGCCACGCAGACGCTGCTGCTGGACGACCCGCAGGAATGGTCGGCATTCGGCCGGCCCTGCGCCCCGGTGGGCAGCCCGCCCGCGGACCCTGCCGCCTGCGCCTGGGACTCGCAGGTGGTGCTCGAAGGCATGCACTGCGCGGCCTGCGCCCTCACCATCGAAGACGCCCTGCGCGCCGTGCCCGGCGTGCAGCAGGCCGAGGTGAGCGCCGCCACGCGCCGCGCGCGCGTGGTGTGGCACCCGGGGCAGGTGCGCCCGTCCCAGTGGGTGGAGGCCGTGCACAAGGCTGGCTACCGTGCCATGCCTGCCATGGACGCCTTCGCGCGCGCGCAGCGCCAGCGCGAGAGCCGCCGCGCGCTGTGGCGCTGGCTGGTGGCGGGCTTTTGCATGATGCAGGTGATGATGTACGCATGGCCCGCCTACGTGGCCCTGCCGGGCGACCTGACGGGCGAGATGGAGCAGCTGCTGCGCTGGGCCTCCTGGGTGATCACGCTGCCGGTGATGATCTTCTCGTGCGGGCCGTTTTTCAGCAGCGCGCTGCGCGACGTGCGGCTGCGCCGCGTCAGCATGGACCTGCCCGTCGCGCTGGGCATGGCCATCACCTTCGTGGTCAGCACGGCGGGCACCTTCGACCCCGCGGGCATCTTCGGCAAGGAGGTGTACTACGACTCGCTGACCATGTTCGTGTTCTTCTTGCTCACCGGGCGTTGGCTGGAGCTGCGCCTGCGCGACCGCACGGCCGGCGCGCTGGAGGCCGTGATGAACCGCCTGCCCGACAGCGTGGAGCGGCGCGGCGCCGAGGGCAGCTTCACCCGCGTGGCCACGCGCCGGCTGGCGGCGGGCGACACCATCCGCGTGCTGCCGGGCGAGGCCTTTCCGGCCGACGGCCGCATCACCATGGGCAGCACGCATGCCGACGAGGCCCTGCTCACCGGCGAATCCACGCCCGTGGCGCGCCCCGCGGGCAGCACCGTCACGGCGGGCAGCTACAACCTGCAGTCGCCGGTGGAGGTGCTGGTGGAGGGCACGGGGGCGCAGACGCGCTTCGCGCAGATCGTGGCGCTGATGGAAAACGCTTCGCTGCAGAAGCCGCGCCTCGCGCAGCTGGCGGACCGCATCGCCCGGCCGTTCCTCGTCGCTGTGCTGCTGGCCGCCGTGTTGGCCGCCGCCTGGTGGTGGCCCACGGACCCGGGCCACGCGCTGATGGTGGGCGTGGCCGTGCTCATCGTGACCTGCCCCTGCGCGCTCTCGCTGGCCACGCCCGTGGCCATGCTCACGGCCGCGGGCACGCTGGCGCGCCACGGCGTGCTGGTGCGCAACCTGCAGGGGCTGGAGGCCCTGGCCAGCGTGGATACGGTGGTCTTCGACAAGACTGGCACGCTGACGCGCGACGGCATGGCGCTGCAGGCCGTGCACGTAGCCGATGGATGGTCCCGGGAAGACGCCTTGTCGCTGGCGGCGGCGCTGGCCCGCCATTCGGTGCACCCCGTGTCGCGCGCGCTCGCCGCGGCGGCCGTGGAGGAGGGCCGCTGGGCCGTGAGCAGCTTGGCGGAAGAAGCCGGGCAGGGCCTGAGCGCCACGGTCCGCGGTACGCTGCGCGACAGCGCAGGGGCCGTGCGGCAGATCCGCCTGGGTTCCGCCGGGCATGCGGGCGTGGCGCCGCAGGACGGCTCTACGGCGCTGCAGGTGGTGCTGTCCGAGCAGGCCGCCGATGGCCGCAGCCTGGAACTGGCCCGCTTCGAATTGACCGAGGACCTGCGCGCCGAGGCCCCGGCCGTGGTGCAGGCGCTGGAGCAGGCGGGCATTGCCGTGCAGCTGCTCTCCGGCGACCGCGCGGGCGCCGTGCAGCGCGTGGCCGCGCAGGCGGGCATCGCCCAGGCGCAGGGCGGGTGCACGCCCCAGGGCAAGCTCGCCGCGCTGCAGGCCCTGCAAGCCCAGGGGCGCCACGTCGCCATGGTGGGCGACGGCCTGAACGACGGCCCGGTGCTGGCGGGCGCCCATGTGTCCTTCGCCTTCGGCCGCGCCGTGCCGCTGGCGCAGTCGCGCGCCGACTTCGTGGTGCTGGGCGACAGCCTGGCGCTGGTGCCGCAGACGGTGCTGCTGGCGCGCCGCACCTTGCGCGTGGTGCGCCAGAACCTCTGGTGGGCCGCGGGCTACAACGCGCTGTGCGTGCCGCTGGCCGTGGCGGGCTGGATGCCCGCCTGGCTGGCGGGGCTGGGCATGGCGCTCAGCTCGCTGCTGGTGGTGCTCAACGCGGCGCGCCTGGCGCGCGGCCTGCCGGCTTCGGGGCAGGGCGCGGCGCCCCAGCCTTCCTCTTCTTCTTCCCTGCAACCCACTTTGGAGCCTGCCTGAATGGACATCCTGTATTTGCTGATCCCGCTGTCGGTGGTGCTGGTGCTGCTGGTCCTGGGCGGTCTGTGGTGGGCCGTCTACAGCGGCCAGTTCGAGAGCGTCGAGCAGGAAGGCGAACGCATTCTTCGGGACGGTTGACTTGCGTCAATGACCCATATCACGCGTTGAAACAAACTTCGATTGGTATACAAAAAGAGGTGCCCGATGGATTCTCCAAAAGCAATGGCTGCTCACTACAACGACACGGTGGTGCGGCAGTTTTCGATCATGGCTGTCGTCTGGGGGGTGGTTGGCATGCTGGTGGGCGTCATCATCGCTGCCCAGCTGGCCTGGCCTGAACTCAACTTCGGCATTCCCTGGCTCAGCTACGGGCGCCTGCGCCCCCTGCACACCAACGCGGTGATCTTCGCGTTCGGCGGCTGCGCGCTGTTCGCCACGAGCTACTACGTTGTGCAGCGCACCTGCCAGGCGCCCCTGTTCGCCGGCCCGCTGGCGGCGTTCACGTTCTGGGGCTGGCAGGTGGTCATCGTGGCCGCCGCCATCAGCCTGCCGCTGGGCTACACCTCGGGCAAGGAATATGCCGAGCTGGAGTGGCCCATCGACATCCTGATCACGCTGGTGTGGGTGTCCTACGCCATCGTGTTCTTCGGCACCATCGGCAAGCGCAAGATCAAGCACATCTACGTGGCCAACTGGTTCTTCGGCGGCTTCATCCTGGCCGTGGCGCTGCTGCACGTGGTCAACAGCGCGGCGATTCCGGCGGGCTTCATGAAGAGCTATTCCGCCTACGCCGGCGTGCAGGACGCCATGGTGCAGTGGTGGTACGGCCATAACGCCGTGGGCTTCTTCCTCACGGCGGGCTTCCTCGGGATGATGTACTACTTCATCCCCAAGCAGGCCGGCCGCCCGGTGTACAGCTACCGCCTGTCCATCGTCCACTTCTGGGCGCTGATCTTCACCTACATGTGGGCCGGCCCCCACCACCTGCACTACACGGCGCTGCCCGATTGGACGCAATCGGTGGGCATGGTGTTCTCGCTGATCCTGCTGGCGCCGAGCTGGGGCGGCATGATCAACGGCATCATGACCCTGTCGGGCGCCTGGCACAAGCTGCGCGACGACCCCATCCTGCGCTTCCTGAT
>Ga0222422_100502_pt1 | contig 12344 bp, 10 predicted proteins | sample 3A1ome_FD_182469 | JGI IMG/M metagenome (GOLD analysis project Ga0222422, IMG submission 182469) | Enriched microbial communities from leaf-cutter ant dump, University of Wisconsin, Madison, United States - 3A110A (version 2) | ecosystem: Environmental > Terrestrial > Nest > Insects nest > Nest...
AGGGCGGCATGTAGGGGTGGACCGGGGCCTGCTGCTGCTCCTGCGCCTTGCGGCCGCGCCTGCGGCGGCGTTCCAGCAGGGCCTCCAGTCCGCATTCGTCGATGACGCTTTCCGGCATCTCGCCGGATTCCACCATGGCCAGAAGGCCGACGCGCAGCATCGAGCGGAACACGTCCTGCGGCCGGGAATGCTTCCGGCAGGCATCCCAGACGCGCAGCATCAGGTCGTCTTCCTTGAGGCCGGGCTTCATGTAGATCTGAAGGCTGCGGGAACGCTCAAGCATGAGCGCACCTCGCACGCCCGGAGCGCGGACGCGGCGAAGCGGGGGAGGAAACCATCCCCGAAGCCCCGGCCGTCATCGTCCGCGCCTTGGTCATCGATCAGCCTTTCGCCTGGTAGCGGGCGTACTTGAAGAGGCCGCGCGCGTTGGCGTATTCCGGGTCGGGCGACATCTTCCCGTTCGGGAAGCGTTCGGCGATCTTCTTGAAGAGCGCGCTGCCGCCGCCCACGAAGACCACGGCCGACATGGCGGCGCCGCTGCCGATGCGGCGCTCGATCTCGCGCACGATCTTGGCCTCGTGCTCCTTGACGACTTCCTCGACGATGTCGGAAACCGCGTTGTCCTTGCCCCACAGGCGGATCGTGCCCTCGCGGACCGCGTGGTCGATCTGCTTGGTCGGGAAGCGGTCGCGGATCTTGAAGCGCGCGCCGATGGCGGACTCGACCGCCTTGTAGACGTCCAGCACGCCGATGTTGGCGGTGCCGGAGCGGGCGTGGTCGACCGACTGGCCGTCGATCACGGTCGCGATGTCGGTCGTGCGGCCGCCGATGTCCACGATGGCCACCGCGCCGTCGATGCCCTCGCGCTCGTTGAAGTCGTCGTCGAGGGCGAAGTCCACCCACGCTGCGACCGCCTGGCAGCCGACGCGCACGTCATCGACCTTGGCCGTCGATTCCCCGCCGGAAGTCAGGCGGACCGGCTTCTTGAGGTTGGCCTGCTTGGCGTTGACCTTCTCCTCGTCCTTGAAGCCGTTCAGGAAGAAGTCGGCAACCGGAAGGCCCGTGATGATGGACACGTCCTTGCCGGCGTAGCCCGCGCTCACCAGCGCGTGGTTGACCAGCACGCGGTTCATCGTAGACAGGTGGAAGCCGTCGAACTGGGTGTTCTCGGCCTCGACGTCCTCCGACACGGTGAAGGCGCCGTCCTCGTCCGTCTCGTAGAGGCCGACCGCGCCGACTCCGGAGATCGAACCCAGCCCGTAGCGGCCCGGGCGCACCGACGAGCGCATGCAATGGCGCACGATCGAGCCGTCCTCGGCCTCTCCGTAAAGCTTCGTCTGGGCGTAGCCGTCGTCGATCGCGACCAGCAGTGTCTTGTTCTCGCTCATCTCAGTGTCCTTCCGTTTCAATCCTTGCAGGCTTCCATCGCCGTTTCCGTATTCCTCAGTCCGCCCCCGGCCGCTTGCCCTTCACGGGCTGCAGGACGACGTCGCCATGGAACGGCGGCTTCTCCCACGGCATCGTGCGGCGGCCGTAGTCGACCTTCCTGCGGACCTTGTGGGCCGGGAGCGCCGGCCGGATGCGCCCGGCAAGCCACTCCCTCGCCGCCCTGACGGCGCCCATGAAGCCGAGGCCGATGCGCTCCACCCACCAGGCGAGCGCGACCACGACCAGGTCGAGGCCGATGGTCCAGAACCGGATGTGGATCAGGCTCAGCAGGATCACGACCCCGGCGCGGACGTCGAGGAAGAAGAAGCGGGCAGGCCTGTACGTGTTGCGCCAATGGGCCATCAGGAATCCTTTCCGGCGCGGCGGGCCGCGGCCATAACGAATCCTGGAGCGATCCCATGAATCCGACAAAACGCGGTCATGCGCCCCTCCCCCGCGCGGCGACGCGCTCGTAGGTGGCCTCGTCGATATGCCCCTGGGCCAGCAGGTCGAGGGCGGCGGCCGCCATGGTGCGGCCGATGGCGCGCTCTTCCGCCAGCAGGCGGCGGGCGAGGCGCGGCCAGTTGTCGACGTTCTCCTTCAGGAACTCCTCGCGGATTTCCCGGCCGAACACCATGAACTCGCGGCAGCCGACCTTGCCGCCGCCGACGCGGGGCAGAAGGAGCTGGGTGACGATCATGCGCAGCGACTCCATGATGTCGACCGCCATGGAGCGGCGGCTGTCGTCCGGAAAGGGCATGACCGCGCGGCGCAGGGTCTCGCCGACGCCGATGGTGTGCATCGTCGTCATGACGAGGTGGCCCGTCAGGCCGGCCATGACCGCCGCCTCGATCGTCGCCTTGTCGCGGGCCTCGCCTACCACGATGATCGTCGGCTTGCGGCGCAGGGCGTTGCGGATGCAGTAGGCGAAGATCGACTGTTCGTCGCCGCCCTCGACCCCGCGCGGCCGCAGGTCGCGCCCGGCGTGGGTCTGGTGGACGATCGACGAAGGCATGTCGACCCCGTCGTAGACGTATTCGATAGGGGCCGAGTATTCGAGCACCTTTTCGTTGCCGTCGGGCCGCTCAACCAGCATGCGGATGCCGGACGAAAGCAGCGTCGACTTGCCGGACCCCGTCGGCCCGGTCACGAAGATGAGGCCCTGCTCCGGGCGGAAGTTCGCCAGGATCGCCTTCTCGATCCCGAGCTTCTCGATCGGCACCGGCGTGGACGGCAGGGCGCGGATCGTCATCTGCATGCCCTTGCCGCCGATCATGCGGCCGCCGGTGACGTTCACGCGGAAGCGCTTCATGCCGACGCCGCGGATGCGGATCTCGTGCGAAGGGTCGAGGTCGCCGCCGCCCATGACTTCGGCGGGGCCGTTCTCGCCGTAGACGTAGCGGACGATGCCTTCGATCTCGGCCGAGGTCAGCGGCTTCTGGGTGATCGGCACGATCTGGCCGCCGATTTCGGCCATGCCCGGAATGTCGGGCTGGAGCGTCACGTCGGAAGCCTTGTGCTCGGACGCCCATATGAGCATGCGGTCGAACTCGTCGACCCCGAAGTACGAGCCGCAGTCGAATACGGAACCGTCATGCCTGCCCGCGAACGGGCTGGCGTCTGGTTTCCTTTCTTCTTGATCCTGCTCGCTCATTCCTTCGAGTCTCGAAAAGTTCGATTCAAATCCATCGGCCGACGATTCAGGAATCGAAGCCGAAGATTCGAAATCCGAAGCATTCGATTCAGGGTTCCCGCCTCCTAGAACCGCCCGTTCGAGGCTGGGGCGGGTTCGTCAACAGGTTTGGGCTTCGGCTGCGGCTTGGGAGCAGCTTTTTTCGGGATCGCCTTCTTCTCGGGGGCCGGACGCGGGGCCACGGCCGGAGCCGCCGGCTTGTCTGCGCCCTTGGCCTCTCCGTCGCCGTCCTTGGTCGTCACCGAGGCCGACCAGTCGCGTGGGCTGACCTGAAGCGTCGGGTCCTGCGTGATCCGGATCGCGCGGTCGTTGACGCGCATGTCCTGCCCGGTGCCGGTCGTGCCGAGGTTGCCTTCGGCGAGGACGGGCGGGGAAACCTTGTTCTCTTCCAGCAGGACCTTGTAGCGGACCATGCCCGTGTAATCGCGGTTCAGGCGGTCGAGATTGGCCTGGAACGTGTCGGCGGCCTGCTCCTCGCCCTTGCGCCAGCCTTCCGTCACCCACTTCGCCCACTGGGCCTTTTCGGCCGCGTCACGCGGCAGCAGGGCGTCCGGCGGGTTCTCGGGCTCGTCGAAGTTCGAAATAAGGTAGGTCTGCCACATCGGGGCGACCGAGGCGAAGTGGGCCTGCTCCACGATCTCGTAAACCGTGTCGGCGACGCGCAAAGTCTTTCCAGCATCGAAGGATTCCCACGCGTCGACGGCCTCGACGATCACCGGAGGGCTGACCATCACGCCGTTCGGGCCGGGAATCATCAGCATCTGGAAGTCGTAGGTCCGCGCCAGCTTGCCGGAATCGCCCTCGAGCTTGCGGTTGATCTCGCGGGTGGCGTAGGCCAGGCCGCCGCGGGCGCCGTAGGCCATGGCCGCCTCGCGCATGGCGGGCATGCGCAGCCTGTCCTCGCCGTCCTTGGGCTTTTCCTTCTTTGGAGCCGTGCCCGTCTTGGAGATCATCTGCTCCAAGGTGGCCGTCGGCTTGGTCGGAATCGGCACCGATCCCGCCTGATAGCCGGGATTCACGTCGGCGCGCTGCTGGGCTTCCTGTGCCGGAGGGACTTCCACCGGCCCGGTTTCCATTGTCGTGCAGCCTGCCGACAGGGCCAGAAGCGAGATCGCTGCGAGGTTCGCTATGCGCATGGCGTCGTGACCTTTCGCCTTACTTGCCGAAGCTCGGCGAGGTGCCCGCCGGGGTCCGCGGCTGCTGCTGCGCCTGCAGGTAGCGGAATTCCACCCGCTTGGCGTTCGGGTCGACCGTGACTTCACCGAACGGATAGGCCTGCAGGCCGATGTTCTCCAGGGCCTTGGCGGCCGGGACGTCGACAGAGCTGACATGGACCATCGGCGGGATCGACGGCGGATTGCCCGTCACCGCGAAGGAGTAGCCGATCAGGACGGCGACCTTGCGGGCCGCCTCGTGGGCCGGGCCGGACCAGTCGATCGTCGCCGGGCGCTTCAGCTCTTCGGGAAGCGAAGTCTCGTCCAGCGGCAGCGGAGCCGGCTTGGTGCGGGCCACCTGAACCCGCGCAAGGGTTTCCTGCGCCTTCGCCGCGGCGCCTGCCGCCTCGGCCAGCTTGCCGTCGACATCAACCGAAAGGGACGGCGGGCGGGCCGAATCCTTGGCTGAATTGGTTCCGCAGGCCGCCAATGCGATGCAGGCGGCTGCCAAAAGCCCGCTTTTGATTGCGTATGAGGTCATATAGCCTTCTCCTGACTTGCGACACGCCTCCGGCAACGCGCAGGCGACCTGTTTAAGTTGATGTTGACCGCTGAATCCTTGCGGCGCAAGTCGAATCCTTGTCCTCGCATGTTCTCGGAAATCGCCAGGAGCGCGTTGCAAATCAGCCACACCTTAACTCAATTTGCGGTAATACGATTCAAGTCCGGATGAAAAGGATTCAAACCTCGAAAGGAACGATTCAAATTTCGATGGAATCGATTCGGAATTCGAAACAATACCCTGCGGGACGGGAGGGTTTCTCGAAACGGCTCGAATCCTGCCGCCGTCTCGAAGCCGCCGGGCGCAGCGCGCGGTTCCCGATTTAGGCGTCGAGGAGATGATTCGAAGTTCGATCTCTTCCCGCCGTCCGGCAGACGCCGACGGCCGCCGATCTCGCGACGGCGGAATCGGGTTTCGGCCTGGTTCCGGAATCGCTCGGGGCCACCGGCCGATCCCGAGGGGTGTCCTGAATCCCAAGGAATGCGCGGGAAAAGATTTTTTTGAATCGGAAATTTCGAGAGTCGAATCGGTTTGTTCGAGAAATGGCCGGAATTTCCTTCCGGAGGGTCGGGGGAATGCTTCGAGTTTCGTAGGAGTTCTAGATTTTCGATTCAAAACTCTTGTAACGCGTTATTTTTACAGGGAGTAATGGGGGGAAGACCAAACCATCCTTTCGGAACCGCTACCGCGGCCCCGACCCCCTCGCCAGGGCTGACGCCCCGGCCCACAGGCCCCGGAGGAGCCCATGAACGACCAGCCGACTGCCGTCCGACCCGAAGGAAGCCCTGCCGGGCAAGCGGGAACCGCTCCTGCCGGAAGCGAACCCCGAGGCTCCGCCCCGCCGAGGCCCGCCGCCTCACGCGGACTGCCGCCACCCCCCGGCGGTCGCCCCCGCTCCGACGCCGGAGCCGTCCTGCGCCGCAGCCCGGACCCCGACCGGCCCGGCAGCTGGCGCGTCGCCAGCCCGGCCCCCCGCTCCGCCTCCATTGTTGACACCACGGACAGGTCCGCGGCGCCCAACGCTCCGGCGAGGCCGCCCTCCCCCCGGCACGGCCTCCGCCCATCCCGCATTGTTGACAACACGGACAGCGGACTCCCGCATGCCTCCATTGTTGACAATACGGACGAGGCCGATCCCTATTCCCGCATTGTTGACATCGCGGCGGGTTTCGAGCGGCCGCCCGCCCCTCCAGCGGCGCCTCCGGTCCCGACGCGGCTCAGGGGCCCGGACCTTCGAAAGGCCAGCGGTCCCTCCGGTCCGGACGACGAACTGGTCAGGCGGCTCCGCGACGCGCGCAAGCGCAAGGTGGCCGACCGGGCCAAGGCGCGGGGCCGCGATCCCGGGGCGGGTTCCCGCGACATGGGCGGCGGCGTCACCCGTTCCGAGCGGACCCACGAGCAGTACCTGGAGCGCGGCCGCATGCTGGTGAAGCGGTACCGCCGCGAGGCGGGGCTCGACAACGCACCGCTCGACAGCCTCGACCCGGTCGAGTTCGTGAACTGGTTCTTCTCGCTGAAGCCGACCTTGAAGCCGACGGCATGGCGTCCCTACCGCCAGGCGGCGAAGGCGATCCTGTCGTCGATCCCCCACGAAGCCGTCGAGTCGGCTATCGCCATGATCGACGCGGACGTCGCCCAGCAGGCTGAAAGCCGTGAGCGCAAGCAGGCGGAAGCCCCCAAGGACGGAGAGGCGCGCGGCAAGCTGCCCAGACGGACGTCGTCCTTGAAGGAGAAGCGAGTCTTGAAAGAGGACTACGACCGGATTCTGTCGTTCCTCCGTCACTTTTCAAGGTCCCGCTTTGCGCCCGTTTTGATCGATTGGATGGAGGCGGGCATCGCCACCGGCCTCAGGCCGATCGAGTGGCAGGCTACCGACATCGAGCTTCGGGAAGACCCGAACGCGCCGGGGCAGCGTTGGGTCTGGCTGTACGTCCTGAACGCCAAGGCGACCAACGGCCGAGCGAACGGCATCGTCCGGACGCTGGACCTCTCGACGTTCAGAGATGAGACGCTAAGGGCCGTTCAACGGATGTCGAAAGCGGGGAGCGACTGGCTGCTGGCCGGGACGTACGACTCGATGCAGTCGCAGTGCGCCCAGCTGCTGTATGGCGTGAGCGACAAAGTGACGAAGGGCAAGCGTATCTATTCGCTGTATTCGATGCGCCATCAGTTCGTCGCCAACGCGAAATCATACCACAAGCCTGAGGCGGTTTCCGCGCTGGTCGGGCATGTCGTGACCGACACGGCGATTTCGTCGTACGGGAAGAAGCGGTCATGCTGGGAGCCGGAAGACATTCATGATCGCGCCGACCCCGTTCCGGACGAGGTCGCGACAGTGAGGCAGCGGTTGATTTTCTATGAAGAGAGAACGCGGCTGCAAGTAGAGGCCGGTTTGCTCAAGGCGCCGAATGTCGCTGCGGGGGAGGACGGTTGAATTGTCCAACACCTCGTTGGATAAAGTAATTTCCTGCGTATGCAGGGATGAGGGAGACTATATCGGGACGGCGATAACGAAAAAGGAAGACCCCTGCGCATGCAGGGCAGACTCCGGAACCGCGAACGCGCTCCCGACGAAAAGCGGAAGACTCCTGTGCATGCAGGGCAGACATGAACATTCTTCTAGCGAATACCGAAGTCAAGGGAAGACCCCTGCGCATGCAGGGCAGACATCTTGATCCGGACAATGCTGATGGTCACTGCGGGAAGACCCCTGCGCATGCAGGGCAGACGCCAGAGGCGGGAAGATTTCCAGAAATCGGGCAGGAAGACCCCTGCGCATGCAGGGCAGACTTGCCCAGTCTGCGTCGACGATGCGCAGGGAGGGAAAGACCCCTGCGCATGCAGGGCAGACAGCCAATCTTACACATAAACACTATGTGGAGAGGGAAGACCCCTGCGCATGCAGGGCAGACCGTGTCGGCTGCGAGGCCGTCGCGGAGGACGGAGGAAGACCCCTGCGCATGCAGGGCAGACTCGGCGGGAAAGGACGGACCGCCTAAGAGAAGGGGAAGACCCCTGCGCATGCAGGGCAGACCGTCGAATCGGTCGGCGGTAAGCTGGATGCCGGGGAAGACCCCTGCGCATGCAGGGCAGACGTGTTGCTGATGGAAGTCGGTCCCGCGCAGTGAGGAAGACCCCTGCGCATGCAGGGCAGACGCCACAGACCGTGCGGCGGCGAGGCTGGTGCCGGGAAGACCCCTGCGCATGCAGGGCAGACACCGTGAGGGCGCCGATCCCGGCCGTTACCTGCGGAAGACCCCTGCGCATGCAGGGCAGACAAGGCTGCAGCTGGTGGCAGCGGGCAGTATGGGGGAAGACCCCTGCGCATGCAGGGCAGACCATGCAGCGGAGAATCCCGCCGTCCGGAACGTCGGAAGACCCCTGCGCATGCAGGGCAGACGACGGCCGGGTCATCCACCAGGAGGCCAAGACGGGAAGACCCCTGCGCATGCAGGGCAGACGCGGCTGGGATCGTGCCGGATCGCGTCCGTACGGGAAGACCCCTGCGCATGCAGGGCAGACTGCCCCGGCCGGCCGCGCCGCAGGTCATGCGGCGGAAGACCCCTGCGCATGCAGGGCAGACGATGCGCCTGACTGGACGCGCGACCGTGGCGAAGGAAGACCCCTGCGCATGCAGGGCAGACCCCGGGCCTCGCCGCAGGTCATGCGGCTAGATAGGGAAGACCCCTGCGCATGCAGGGCAGACTCCTTGGCCCGCTCGTAGCATTCGGCCAACGTCGGAAGACCCCTGCGCATGCAGGGCAGACTTGGCGACAGAGATCAGGGAGAACTGCAAAAACGGAAGACCCCTGCGCATGCAGGGCAGACTTTAGGTGGCCGTTTCTCGCCGCAGGACTCATAGGAAGACCCCTGCGCATGCAGGGCAGACGCCTATTGACGCCTGCGTGGCCGACAGTGAACCGGAAGACCCCTGCGCATGCAGGGCAGACTTTCGCGGGCTTCCTTGCTTCTTCCGTCCGAGCGGAAGACCCCTGCGCATGCAGGGCAGACGACGGGCTAGCGCTATCGCCTCTGCAGCTGACGGGAAGACCCCTGCGCATGCAGGGCAGACCGGAGAACGTCGAGGAACATGCCGAAAGCGGCCGGAAGACCCCTGCGCATGCAGGGCAGACTCGAGCGTGTCCTCGACGTCCTCCGCGTCGTCCGGAAGACCCCTGCGCATGCAGGGCAGACTTTGACGACCACGCTGTTCCTCGGCATGGCGAAGGGAAGACCCCTGCGCATGCAGGGCAGACGCGTCGCTGCAGGCCGAGTCTTCAAACTCGCGCGGAAGACCCCTGCGCATGCAGGGCAGACGCCCCTGTCGAGGCTGATCCGGAACGGCCTCGGGGAAGACCCCTGCGCATGCAGGGCAGACCAGGTCGGGCGGTTTCGGAAATCCGCCGGCGGAGGAAGACCCCTGCGCATGCAGGGCAGACTCTGAAAATTTTGGCTCCGATCGTGTCGCCGTGGGAAGACCCCTGCGCATGCAGGGCAGACCGGGCTGCCCCCTCCAGAGCCGTTTGCGAACGGGGAAGACCCCTGCGCATGCAGGGCAGACAAAGGGCCCGTTTTTTTAGGTCCCAAGGGGAAGGGAAGACCCCTGCGCATGCAGGGCAGACCGCGATGGGGAGTGGATGATCGCTCATGCCGCCGGAAGACCCCTGCGCATGCAGGGCAGACTTCCTGCGCGCGCAGAAGCGAGACGGAAAGGCGGGAAGACCCCTGCGCATGCAGGGCAGACTTGCTCTGCCACTTCGCGAGCGATCCCGAGACCGGAAGACCCCTGCGCATGCAGGGCAGACTTTTGCGGTTAGGCGCAATCCGGTGCATTGGACGGAAGACCCCTGCGCATGCAGGGCAGACCTCTCTCCCTCACCGAGTCTGACAGCGGCTATGGGAAGACCCCTGCGCATGCAGGGCAGACTGTCGGACAGGCGCGGCAAGGAGCCGTCACGGAGGAAGACCCCTGCGCATGCAGGGCAGACTACGTCGACGCCCCGACCGAGGTCTATCGGGCCGGAAGACCCCTGCGCATGCAGGGCAGACTCGGGCGGAGCCGTGACGACGACATGCTGAACCGGAAGACCCCTGCGCATGCAGGGCAGACTTTTTCGAGCATCTCGTTCAACCACGGCAGGACGGAAGACCCCTGCGCATGCAGGGCAGACAGGAACGCTCTGTGGCGTCCGACGGTAAGTCCCGGAAGACCCCTGCGCATGCAGGGCAGACACCGTATCGCGGAAGGTCAGGCCGACTACGGCCGGAAGACCCCTGCGCATGCAGGGCAGACGAGCTCGTATTCGCATACGACGCGAGGCAGTGAGGAAGACCCCTGCGCATGCAGGGCAGACCAGCCAGGCGCCGGAGAATCATGGGTGGGAACCGGAAGACCCCTGCGCATGCAGGGCAGACGATAAAGCGAGCGGGGGCTTGACCCCCGTCAGCGGAAGACCCCTGCGCATGCAGGGCAGACGGATCTAGGTCAAAATGGGCTTTTCACATCTACGGAAGACCCCTGCGCATGCAGGGCAGACACTGCGACAGACCGGGCGGGGCGCTGAAAAACGGGAAGACCCCTGCGCATGCAGGGCAGACAAACGGGCCATCGAATCCGTGCCGAGAGGGAAGGGAAGACCCCTGCGCATGCAGGGCAGACCGTCCGGCAGCATCCTGCAGACGGCCAAATCTGGGAAGACCCCTGCGCATGCAGGGCAGACTTCCGGCGACGGACCGCACGGCGGTCGCGCTCCGGAAGACCCCTGCGCATGCAGGGCAGACATAGAGAAGATGGAATACAAGGCTAGAAACGAGGGAAGACCCCTGCGCATGCAGGGCAGACAGGCCAGCCGTGGCGAGACCGTCAGGCGAATGCGGAAGACCCCTGCGCATGCAGGGCAGACCTGGGCGTCGAGATGCCGATCGTCGAAAGGGCGGGAAGACCCCTGCGCATGCAGGGCAGACTCGTACTGGTCGGCGTAGTAGGTCGCGCTGATGGGAAGACCCCTGCGCATGCAGGGCAGACCTCGAGCCACAGCTCGTAGACCGGGTCGCACCAGGAAGACCCCTGCGCATGCAGGGCAGACATCAGAATGGAGACGGCCGTGCGCCTCGCCGAGGGAAGACCCCTGCGCATGCAGGGCAGACGCTTCCGGACCTCCTCGGCCGTCCACTTCCGCCGGAAGACCCCTGCGCATGCAGGGCAGACGACCACGCGCCGCGAGTTGGCCTTCGAGGCAGGGGAAGACCCCTGCGCATGCAGGGCAGACCGGTCTGTCCGATCACATGCGATGGCGCGACATGGAAGACCCCTGCGCATGCAGGGCAGACAAGCCAGGCTACCACGACACCCCGCCATCTGACGGAAGACCCCTGCGCATGCAGGGCAGACCGTTCTTCCTTTGTCGGTCTACAGGAATGTCAAGGAAGACCCCTGCGCATGCAGGGCAGACGCCTCGGCGCGGCTGAAGCGCGGGAACGTCATGGGAAGACCCCTGCGCATGCAGGGCAGACCAGGAGAATCCGGTCGTGACGAGGTCCGGGTGCGGAAGACCCCTGCGCATGCAGGGCAGACGTCGAGGCGCTGCTGACAAAGCACGGCGTTGAAGGAAGACCCCTGCGCATGCAGGGCAGACCCGGAGGCGTGGCTGCTGCCATCAGAGGCCTCGGGAAGACCCCTGCGCATGCAGGGCAGACCCCAAGCACCCCTGCGGCGAAACGGCCGTGGAGGGAAGACCCCTGCGCATGCAGGGCAGACGAAAAATAAGGTTTGTAGATGTCCTTCATGAAAGGAAGACCCCTGCGCATGCAGGGCAGACATGGAGCGAGGACGCTCGGCCCAAGACACGAAGGGAAGACCCCTGCGCATGCAGGGCAGACCAGGAGAATCCGGTCGTGACGAGGTCCGGGTGCGGAAGACCCCTGCGCATGCAGGGCAGACGTCGCTGATCTCGCCCGGGCGGTCGCGCAAACCGGAAGACCCCTGCGCATGCAGGGCAGACTTGCAGTCCTCGACCGAGAACCGCATGCCGGGCGGAAGACCCCTGCGCATGCAGGGCAGACGGATTCATGAATACGCGTCCGGCGACCGCGACGGGAAGACCCCTGCGCATGCAGGGCAGACCGAAGCCTGTCTCTCCGGAGGCGGCGCTCAACCGGAAGACCCCTGCGCATGCAGGGCAGACACCGTCAATCAGACTGACAACCAGGAAAACGGGGGAAGACCCCTGCGCATGCAGGGCAGACGGACGACCGCGACTGGAGGATCACCTCGAATCCGGAAGACCCCTGCGCATGCAGGGCAGACTGGCTGGCTCGACCGATCCTGAAGCGCAGGTGAGGAAGACCCCTGCGCATGCAGGGCAGACTGGCTGGCTCGACCGATCCTGAAGCGCAGGTGAGGAAGACCCCTGCGCATGCAGGGCAGACAAAGTCGGCCCGGCTTTCACCAAGATCGGCGGCGGAAGACCCCTGCGCATGCAGGGCAGACTCCGAAGGAGGGGTTCAT
>Ga0222422_100506_pt1 | contig 12251 bp, 13 predicted proteins | sample 3A1ome_FD_182469 | JGI IMG/M metagenome (GOLD analysis project Ga0222422, IMG submission 182469) | Enriched microbial communities from leaf-cutter ant dump, University of Wisconsin, Madison, United States - 3A110A (version 2) | ecosystem: Environmental > Terrestrial > Nest > Insects nest > Nest...
CCGGCACCAGCCGCATGGCGATGGCCCCCGACATCGACCAGAAGCCGCCGAGGCCGACGCCCAGCACCACGCGGGCGAGCAGCAGCATGGTCAGCGACGAGGCGAAGGCGGCGAGCAGGTTGGAGGCCACCAGAAGCACCGTCAGCCCCCACATCACATGGCGACGGTCGATGTTTCGGGTGAGGATCGCGAGCGTCGGCGCGGTGACGGCGGCGACGACGGCCGTTGCGGTCACCGCCTGTCCCGCCGCGCCCTCGCTGACGCCGAGGTCGCCGGCCAGCGGGGTCAAGAGGCTTGCGGGCAGGAATTCCGTCGTCACCAGGCCGAACACGCCGAGCGCCAGCGAAAGAACGGCGCCCCAGGCCGGATCGGATCGTTCCTGCGGAATGGGCGGCGCCAGCAAAGCGTCGTCGTCCAGGGTGGCGTCGGCGACGCCCGTGGCGGTCTGGCTCATCGTGACTCTCCGTAAAGATGGACACGGAAAATGGGTGGCAATTCCTGGAGTTTCCATGTTAGAAACGCCGTCATGCTTGATCGTTCGTCCAAATTTCCGATCACCGGCGATCCTCTCACCGACATATTGCGGGGGTTGCGGCTCGACGGCGTCGAATACGGCCGCTGCGAGATGCGGGCGCCGTGGGGACTGGAGTTTCCCGCGCAGGCGGCGGCGCGGTTCCATTTCATCGGCAACAGCGGCTGCTGGCTCAGGCAGCCAGACGGCGAGTGGGTGGAGCTTCAGGCCGGCGATGCGGTGCTGTTGCCGCGCGGCGGCGCGCATGCGCTGGCGAGCGAGCCGGGCACGGGCACGAGGGCGGTCGAGGACTGCCGGCGCGCGGAAATCTGCAAGAACGTCTATTGCCTGTCCAATGACGGCGCCGCCTGCCGATCGCCGACGCTGCTGTTCTTCGGCAGCATGTATTTCAACATGGACATCCTGCATCCGCTGCTCGGCATGATGCCGGAGATGATGCGCACGCACGGACTGGAGGCGCATGAGCCGGGCATCCCGCATCTGCTCGATTCGATGGCGCGCGAGGTGACGATGGAGCGCGTCGGTTCGGGCGGGATTCTGGCGCGGCTGGCCGACGTGCTGGCCGCCACCATCATCCGCTCATGGGTCGAGCGCGGCTGCGGCGATTCCAGCGGCTGGGTGGCGGCCGTGCGCGACCGCGACGTCGGCCGCGTGCTCGCCGCCATCCATCTCGAACCGGAGCGCGAATGGACGGTCGAATCGCTGGCGCGCGTCATGGGCGCCTCGCGCTCGGGCTTCGCCGAGCGTTTCGCGGCGATCGTCGGCAAGCCGCCGCTGAAATACGTCACCGAAGTGCGGATGCACCAGGCCCGCCAGTGGCTGATGCGCGACCGCGCCCGCATCGCGGTCGTCGCCGCGCGGCTGGGCTACGAGTCGGAAGCGGCCTTCAGCCGCGCCTTCAAGCGGGTGATCGGCGCGCCGCCGAGCCATTTCCGCGGCGGGGAGGGAAGCGGTGCGGCATAGGCATCGCCTTGGCCGACCTGTGGCGGGCGGCTACTGCGCCAGAAGCAAGGTTCCGTCCTGCACCTGGAATTTGCCGAGGCGCTGCAGGAAACTCATGCCGATGAGGTTGGTCCGCAGCGCCCTGTCGTCCAGCACCACGGCGGGGACGTGGTCGACGGCGATCCTGCCGATCTGCAGGGAGGCGATCTCGGTCACCGCCACCTTGACCTTGCCGTTGGCGGTGTCGACCTCATGGCGGAAATCGGCCGGCTGCAGCGAGATGCCCACCTTGCGCGCGGTCGAGACGTTGAGCGCGACCATGGTGGCGCCGGTATCCACCATGGCGTCCACCGGCCGTCCGTTGACCTTGAAGGCGGCGAGGAAATGGCCGCGCGCGTCCGCCTGAACCAGCACTTTGCGCCCCAAGGGTTGCTGCTGCGACGCAAGAGCCGGGGCGGCGTTTACCGGGATCGACATGGCGGTATCGCCGGTCGCAGGGCGCGACAAGGCGAGGTCGAGCAGCCGCTCGAAGGCTTGCGGATGCGCCTGATAGAGCATCGGCACGGAGGCCGACGAACCGGCGCAGATGCCGAAGATGATAAGCTTGCGCAGCATGGCCAGAGCCTTGTGACGAGCCATGGTCGCACGTTGTGGTGTGCGGTGGCTTAATGCGGGCGGCGGCCGGGCGGGCGACGAGCGGTTGGGTAAACCGAGGATTAATGCTTCGACGCGAGACATACCGTCCTTGCTGGCTGCGCGGCGCCCGATTTTCGGGCATCGGGCGCCGGCAGGCGGATGAGGGGCGGCGCTTCGGCTCGTTCGCGCCTACTTCGTGCCGTACATGCGGTCGCCGGCGTCGCCGAGGCCGGGCAGGATGTAGCCCTTCTCGTTCAACTGCCGGTCGATCGAAGCGGTGAACACGGGCACGTCCGGGTGCGCCCTGGTGAAGCGCTCGATACCCTCCGGCGCGGCGAGCAGGCACAGGAAACGGATGTTGGTGGCGCCGCGCCCCTTCAATTTGTCGACGGCGGCGATGGAGGAATTGGCGGTCGCCAGCATCGGATCGACGACGATGACGAGACGGTCGGCAAGGTCGCTCGGCGCCTTGAAGAAATATTCCACCGCCTCCAGCGTGTCGTGGTCGCGGTAGAGGCCGATATGGGCGACGCGGGCGGCGGGCACCAGGTCGAGCAGGCCTTCGAGCAGGCCGTTGCCGGCGCGCAGCACGGAGGCGAAGACCAGCTTCTTTCCCTCGAGAATGGGCGCGTCCATCGCCTCCATCGGCGTCTCGATCCTGGTCGTCGTCAGTTCGAGGTTGCGGGTGACCTCATAGCCGAGCAGCAGCGAAATCTCGCGCAGCAGGCGGCGGAAGCCGGCCGTCGAAGTGTCCTTGTTGCGCATGATGGAGAGCTTGTGCTGCACAAGCGGGTGATCGACGACTGTGACGCCCTGCATGATGTGCTCCGGCAAAGAACCTGATGCGTTGTGAATAGTGAATGGGGAATGGTTTGGCGAGTCCCTGTCGAGGGCGAAGCCGGCCAACTCCACAGCCGGCGCGGTTCCACCGGCGGCCGGCCCGGCCCTTCACCGCTTGGCGTTGCCGAGCCGCGCCAGCAGCGCCGCCTTCGTCTTCCTGTCGACGAAGGCAGCTTCGATCGCCGTGCGGGTGACCGCGGCAAGCGCGTCCGCATCCAGGCCGAAATGCTCGGCCGCGCTGTCGTATTCGCACTTCAGCGAGGTACCGAAATAGGGCGGGTCGTCGGAGTTCAGCGTCACCTTGCAGCCGGCCGCCCTGAGCGCCGGGAACGGATGGCGGGCGAAATCGGCGAAGACGTTCAGGGCGATGTTGGAGCCGGGGCAGCATTCCAGCACCACGCCGCTGCCGGCGATGCGGCGCACGAGGTCCGGGTTCTCGATGGCGCGCACGCCGTGGCCGATGCGGGCGGGACGGATGTGGTCGAGGGCTGCGGCGACGCTTTCCCAGCCCATCAGTTCGCCGGCATGGACGGTGATGCCCAGCCTCGCCTCGCGGGCGATCTCGAAGGCGCGCACGAAATCCTCCATGTCGCCGATGCGCTCGTCGCCGGCCATGCCGAAACCCGTCACCAGCGCATTGCCGCATCCGGCGGCGAAGCGGGCGGCCTTCTCCACCGCCTCGACGCCGGCATGGCGCAGGCCGACGACGATCATGCGGCCCTCGATGCCGGTCCTGGCCTTTGCGCGCGTTATCCCTTCGCCCAGCGCATCGGCATAGGCCCTGGTCGAAAGCCCGGCATGCGCGGCGTGGTCGGGCGAGATGAAGATCTCCGAATAGATGGCGCCGTCGCGCGCCAGGCTGGTCAGGTAATGGTCGGCCAGCAGCGCATAATCCTCCTCGGTGCGGAACAGGCCGGCGGAGAAGTCGTAGGCGGCGAGGAAGGAGGTGAAATCGTGCCAGACGAAGGCGCCGTCGCGGATGAAAGGGGCAGGGTCGGCGTTGTACTTTCGTGCCTGCCGCAGCACGAGATCGGGCACCGCCGCCCCTTCGATGTGGCAGTGCAGCTCGGCTTTCAGAGGCATTGCGGGTTCCTTGCCGTGGACCTGGGCGGGCTGGCCCCGACGCGGCCGACCGCCGCGCCCGGATGGTGGCCTAAACAATAGCGCCGGCATTCCTGATCGGCTATGGTCCCGCCGGTTTTGTGACGGATCAAAAAATATGTCAGTCGAGAGAACCACGGCGACGGGCGGCATGGAGATCTCCTACGGCTTCCGCACCGTTGGCGAGAGCGAGAAGCAGCCGCTGGTCAACGAGGTCTTCCATAAGGTCGCCGACCGCTACGACCTGATGAACGACCTGATGTCGGGCGGCCTGCACCGGCTGTGGAAGGATGCCATGGTTGCCTGGCTGGCGCCGCCGAAGCGGCCGGGCTGGGCGGTGCTGGACGTGGCCGGCGGCACCGGCGACATCGCCTTCCGCATCATCGAGGCAAGCGGCCGCAACGCCCACGCCACCGTGCTCGACATCAACGGTTCGATGCTGTCGGTCGGCCGCGACAGGGCGCAGAAGAACGGGCTGGCGGGGCATGTCGATTTCGTCGAGGCCAATGCCGAGAGCCTGCCTTTCGCCGACGACACCTTCGATGCCTACACGATCGCCTTCGGCATCCGCAACGTGCCGCGCATCGAGGCGGCGCTGGCGGAGGCGCATCGGGTGCTCAAGGTCGGCGGGCGTTTCCTGTGCCTCGAATTCTCGGAAGTCGACATGCCGCTGCTCGACAAGGCCTACGAGGCGTGGTCGTTCAACGCGATCCCGAAGATCGGCAAGGTGGTGACGGGCGACGGCGAACCCTATTCCTATCTGGTGGAATCGATCGCCAAATTCCCCAACCAGCAGAACTTCGCCGCCATGATCGAGCGCGCCGGCTTCGGCCGCGTCACCTTCCGCAACTACTGTGGCGGCATCGCCGCGGCGCATTCGGGCTGGAAGCTTTGACGGGACGTACATTGACGAGGCAGGCGGCATGAGTTCGGTCGGCGCTGCGTTCCGGCTGGTCCGGGCCGGCTGGGTGCTGGTGCGCGAGGGCGTGGTGGCGGCCATCCCCGGCGACGAGCTTTCGGGCACGCCCAAATTCGGCTGGCGGCTGGCCCGGCTGCTGGCCCGCCGCCGCGCGCTTCGGCACGGCCGTGGCGACCGGCTGGCGCGCGCGGTGGCGCGGCTCGGCCCTTCCTACGTCAAGCTCGGCCAGTTCTTGGCGACGCGGCCGGACGTCGTCGGCAACGACATCGCCGTCGACCTCGCCATGCTGCAGGACAAGATGCAGACCTTCCCGAAGGCCGAGGCGATCGCCGCGGTGGAAGGCTCGCTCGGACGGCCGGTGGACGATCTCTACACAAGCTTCGGCGAGGCGGTCGCGGCTGCCTCGATCGCGCAGGTCCATCCGGCGGAGGTTGACTATCCCGAAGGGCGCAGGAAGGTCGCGGTGAAGGTGATCCGTCCCGGCGTGCGCCGGCGCTTCCAGCACGACCTCGAAAGCTTCTTCCTCGCCGCCCGCCTGCAGGAGAAATACATCCCCTCGACGCGGCGGTTGCGGCCCGTCGAGGTGACCGAGACGCTGGCGCAGACCACCAAGATCGAGATGGATCTGCGCCTTGAGGGCGCCGCTCTTTCGGAACTGGGGGAGAACACCCGCGGCGATCCCGGCTTCCGCGTTCCGACGGTGGACTGGGAACGCACCGGCCGCGACGTGCTTACCCTCGAATGGGTGGACGGCGTCAAGATGAACGACGTCGCCGCCCTTGCGGCGGCCGGCCACGACCTCAAGGCGATCGCGGCGAACCTCGTCCAGTCCTTCCTGCGTCATACGCTGCGCGACGGCTTCTTCCATGCCGACATGCATCCCGGCAACCTGTTCGTCGAGGCCGACGGCACCATCGTCGCCGTCGATCTCGGCATCGCCGGGCGGCTCGGCAAGAAGGAGCGGCGGTTCCTGGCCGAAATCCTCTACGGCTTCATCACCCGCGACTACCTGCGCGTCGCCGAGGTGCATTTCGAGGCCGGCTACGTGCCGGCGAAACACGAGGTCGCCGCCTTCGCGCAGGCGATCCGCGCCATCGGCGAGCCGATCCACGGCCAGCCGGCGGAGACGATCTCGATGGCTCGGCTTCTGACGCTGCTATTCGAGGTGACCGAACTGTTCGACATGCAGACGCGGCCGGAACTGGTGCTTTTGCAGAAGACCATGGTGGTGGTGGAGGGCGTGGCGCGCACGCTCGATCCCGCCTTCAACATGTGGAAGACGGCGGAACCGGTGGTGGGCGACTGGATCCGCGGCAATCTCGGGCCGAAAGGCCTGCTGACGGACGCGCGCGACGGGATCGGCGCGCTCGTGTCGCTCGCCCGCCAGGCGCCGGAGCTGGCGGCGCGGGCGGAAAGGCTTTCGCGCGAGGTCGACGCCATGGCCGAGAGCGGGCTGCGCTTCGATGCCGCCACCGCCGAGGCGATCGGCAAGGCCGAGGCGCGCCATTCGCGCTCCGGCCGCTGGGCGCTGTGGATCATCGCGCTGGCGCTGGCGTGGATTGCGTGGAAGCTGGCGTGATTTGACTGCATTGCTGGCAATGCTTACATTGACAGCAATGCTTGCAATGTAACTGCACGAGGGTAACCCACTCTGGGAGTGAGCCATGGCTTCGCTTACTATCCGCAATCTGGACGATGAGATCAAACAAGGGTTGCGCTATCGCGCAGCCGCAAATGGCGTATCGATGGAACAGGAGGTGCGAACAATATTGCGAGACGCCATTCAGTCGCCGAAAAAGGCCGGGCCGCATGAGGATTCCGGGGCTACCTGGTACCGGTCCCTTCGTCAGCTCGTTGAGCCATATGGCGGATTCGAACTCGATATTCCACCGCGCGGTAAAGACATGCGTGAACCGCCTTCCTTCGATTAGGCGATGTACGTTCTCGATACCAACGTCGTGTCGGAGATATTCAGGCCGGTTCCTGATCCAAGCGTAGAAGCTTGGCTGGAAGCGTCCGAGCCTTCGAAGCTATACGTCACTGCGATTACAAAAGCCGAGTCGTTGACCGGCCTTGCCCGAATGCCGGAAGGCAGGCGTAAGCAACTCTTGCACGCAGCCATATATGCGTTTTTCGAGAAGCGTATGAAAACGCCCGTTCTGGCCTTTGACAGCCGGGAGGCGGAATACTTTGCCGAGATCGTTGCCGGGAGATATCGGCGCGGTCTGCCGATCGGAGAATTTGATGCTCAGATTGCAGCGATAGCACGGTCTTATGCGTTCGCCATCGTCACCCGCAACGTCGCTGATTTCGAGCATTGCGGCATTGACATCATCGATCCATGGGCGGGAACCTCGACATGACCCTTACGGCCAAGCGCGTCCTGCTGATCGTCGGCGGCGGCATCGCCGCCTACAAGGCGCTCGACCTGATCCGCCGGCTGCGCGAGCGCGGGGCGGCGGTGCGCGCGGTGATGACGGCTGCGGCGCAGGAGTTCGTCACGCCGCTGTCGGTCGGCGCGCTGACGGCCGACCACGTCTTCACCGACCTGTTCGACCGGCAGGACGAGCAGGACGTCGGCCATATCCGGCTTGCCCGTGACACCGACCTGATCGTCGTGGCGCCGGCGACGGCAGACCTGATGGCGAAGCTTGCCAACGGTCATGCCAACGACCTCGCCTCGGCGGTGCTGCTCGCCACCGACCGGCCGGTGCTGATGGCGCCGGCGATGAACCCGAGGATGTGGGCGCATCCGGCGACGCGGCGCAACCGTGCTGCGCTGGAGGGCGACGGCGTGCGCTTCGTCGGGCCGGGCATGGGCGAGATGGCCGAGCGCGGCGAGGCCGGAGAAGGGCGCATGGCCGAGCCGCTGGAGATCGTCGCGGCCGTCGAGACGCTGCTTGACAGCGGGGAAAAGCCGCTGGCCGGCAGGACGATCATCGTCACGTCGGGGCCGACGCACGAGCCGATCGACCCGGTGCGCTACATCGCCAACCGCTCCTCCGGCAAGCAGGGCCATGCCATCGCGGCAGCACTTGCGAGACTGGGGGCGGACGTGAGGCTGGTGTCCGGTCCGGTGACGATCGCCGATCCGGCCGGAGTTGCGACCACGCATGTCGAGACGGCGCGGCAGATGCAGGCGGCGGTGGAAGCGCTTCTGCCGGCCGACGCGGCCGTTTTCGTCGCTGCCGTGGCCGACTGGCGCACGGCAGCGGAATCGGAAGAGAAGATCAAGAAGGTGGCCGGCGAGGGGCCGCCGGCACTGCGGATGGTCGAGAACCCGGATATCCTCGCCGGCGTCGGCCATCATGCGAAGCGCCCCGCGCTGGTCGTCGGCTTCGCCGCCGAGACGCAGGACCTTCTGAAGAACGCCGAGGCCAAGCTGAAGAAGAAGGGCGCGGATTTCATCGTCGCCAACGACGTGTCGCGGGGCAGCGGCATCGGCACGTCGGGTGTCATGGGCGGCGACCGCAACCGGGTGCGCATCGTTTCCGGATCCGGCGTCGAGGAATGGCCTGAGATGGGCAAGGACGAAGTCGCGGCCAGGCTGGCCGGACTGATCGCGGAAAAGCTGGACGCCGGCGCCGCCTGAGCCGATGACCATGAGGCGCGGCGTCCGGCTTTCGGCAACCTGAGCCCGGCCGTCGCCTGCTCCTACCGCGCCATCGCGCCGCGCAGCCGGCGCGGCTCGCGCGCGATCCACAAGGCGGCGGCCAGGCCGAGCAGCCCGACCGGGATGAAGGCCAGGAACAGCCAGTGGGCGACGCCTGCCGCAGCAGCCTTGTTGAGGCCGTCCGAGAAGCCGCTCACATTGGCGATGATGCCGGCGAGCGCGGCGCCCACGGCATAGCCGATGCGCTGCATGGTCGGCACCGCGGCCGACGCGATGGTCTGCTCCTCGCCGGGCGTCGCGCCGACGATGACGCGGGTCAGGAACGGCCAGGCGACACCGAAGCCGCCGCCCTGCAGCAGCGCGCACAAAAGGATCAGCGGGATCGAGCCAACCGGCACGCTCCAGGCGAAGCCGGCCGAACCCGCCGCGATCATCGCGGCGCCGACGGCGATGGCCAGCCTTTCGCGCCGGGGCGTCACCGCGGCGACGAGGATCGACAGCAGCGACCAGGAGATCGATTCGGCGGCGATGATGTAGCCGGTGGTGAGAACCGGTATGCCGTGCAGGCTGGTCAAAAGCAGGGGGCCGTAGAGGCCGAAGGAACAGCTGGCCACAGAAAAGGCCGCCACCATCGTGATGCCGCTGCCGACCGGCGTGCGCCAGGTGAAGAGATTGGAGGGGAAGAGCCTGGAGCGCGGCTTCATGGCGTCGATGCGGAAGAAGAAGGCAAGTCCCGCCAGACCGGCCGCGAGCAGCAGCGAGGACCGCAGCGGCCGTACATCGACGCCGGCCGTGGCGATCAGCACCACGCCGACGGCGAGGCACAGAAGCGCGGCGAAGGGAAAGGGCGGCAAGGCGGCGCCCTTGTCGGCCGCGCGGCCTTGCGGCGTGTTCAGCACGGCGAGGCTCGCGAGCGCCATCAGGAAACCGCCGGCCACGAAGACGCCGAAGGCCAGCCGCCAGGAAAACCATTCCGACATGACGGCGCCGAGCATCGGCCCGCTGAACGCGGCCACGCCCCACACCGCCGACAGGATGCCGAAAAGCTGCGGCCAGATCGCGCGATCGAACAGGCGCTGCACCGAGACGAAGGCGAGCGAGACCAGCGCGCCGCCGCCCAGACCCTCGATCAGGCGGCCGACGAGGAACAGCGGCATGGTGGGCGAGGCGGCGCAGACCAGCGCGCCCAGCGCATAGAGCAGGGCGGCAACGGACATGTTCGTACGCAAGGGCATGTAGCTGACCAGCCGTCCGGCCGCCGCCCCCGCCACGATGGCGCCGAGTTCGTAGATCGCCAGCGACCAGCCGACGAGCTGAACACCCGACAGCGCGCCGACCATCGCCGGCATGATGGTGGCTACCATGGTCTCGTTGGTGGCGTGCAGCAGGATGCCTAGGCTGACGAAGCAGAAACGGGCGAGGTCGCCGCTCGCCCACAGGGCGCGCCAGTCCACCTTGTCGGCATGTCGCTCGAGCGTATCGTCCATCGTCGTTCCCGTATCGGCCCGCTTCGCCAGCCGGCGGTTCGTCCACCGCGGCATCGGCCGGGCGACTTCGTAGAACCTCAAGTGCGGTTGAGCTCAAGCGTTTTCTTGGGCTTCGCCGTTTCGAGGGAAGCGGCTGCGGTCGGTCCGTGCAGCGGTCAGCCGCCAGTGCTGCGCAACTGGAAGCGGGAGACGCCGATGGCGATGTTGATGCCCGTCTGCGCCTGCAGCGAAAGCGGCTGCAGGGTGAAGGCCTGGCCGGTGCCGCCGACCAGAAGGTTAGCGCCGGCGCCGACGGCGGCCGTCACCTCGGCGCTGGCGCCGACATAGTCGCCCGCAAGGGCGCCGGGCGCGTAGATGTTCTCCATCGGCGCCAGCACCAGCCATTGCATGACCGTGCGGCCGGTGATGCCGATGTCGAGGCCGTATTTGGAGACCACGCCAAAATAGGTTTCGGGCGCGAACGTGGTGTTGGCCGGCGTGAAGGTGCAGGACAGGTTCTTGGTCGAGCCGAAGATGAAGCCCGCTCCGCCTTCGATGGCGCAGTCGAGGGCACCGAGTTCGACACCGCTGTCCTGCGCCCGAGCCGGCGCGGTCGCCGTCGATGCGGCAACCAGCAGGGTCGCCATAGCCAATGCGCGCATTCCGTCCTCCCGCCAACCTGCCGATGGTAGCGGGAAAGCGGCGGGACGCAACATCCCGCCGGCATGCGACGCGGGTTTACTTCAGCGAGTGGATCAGGTCGATCGAGGCGACCGCCACGGCGAGGTTCAGGCCGGTCTGGGCCTGCGCGCTCAGCGGTTGCAGGTTGATCGAGTTGTGCCAGCCGCCGACAAGCACGTTGAGGCCTCCGCCGGTCACCACGCTGGCTTCCGCGTTGACGCCGTAGTAGCTGCCGGCAAGCGCGCCGTCCTCATGGCTGTGAGAGGGTGCGAACACCGCCCACACCATCTCGCCCTGGTTGGTCTCGCCGACGTCGAGGCCGAGCTTGGTCACCACGCCCGTGTAGCGTTCCTTGCTGCCGTCGCGGGAGGACCGGAAGGTGCAGTCCAGTCCCTTGTTGGAGGTGACGACGTAGCCGACCCCACCATCGACCGAGCAGCGCAGCACGCCGAGCTTCACCTGCCCCGCCTCGGCCTGGGCGCAGAAGCCGGCGACGGTGACGAGGGCGGCGAGGGCAAGTTTCTTCATCATGGCAAGGTCCTTTCTGCTGAACCGGAACAACGGGCGAGGCCGCCCGTCGTTCCGGGGTGGCTCGATGTCCGTCCCGTTCCGGTATCGCTGCCTGCCGGCGACACTATGGCCTTTTGACGGCGGTAACGGGTCGCCGTCAGCTCACCCGCGCCAGGCCGTCCTTGGCCGGCTGGTAGTTCTGGTTGAGGTGGATCGCCTCGCGGTAGGACTTGGCCGCCCGCTGCTTGTCGCCGCGCCGTTCGTAGATCAGCGCCTGGTTGGCCCAGGCCTCGGCGTTCTTGGGGTCGAGCTTGATGGCCATGTTGAAGTCGGAGAAGGCGTTCTGCTCGTCGCCGGTGGCGAGATAGGACAGGCCGCGGCCGTTGTAGGGCTCGGAAGCTTCCGGCGCCAGCGAGATGGCGGTGGAGAAATCCTCGATGGCGAACTTGTGCTGGCCCTGCTGCTGGTAGATCAGGCCGCGGTTGTGGTAGGCGCGCGCATCCGTCGTGTCGAGCTGGATGGCCTTCTGGAAGTCGTTGAAGGCAAGCTGCGTCTGGCCGGCCTTGCGGTAGAGGTTGCCCCGGCCGATATAGGCGGCGTCGTAGCTCGGGTTGATCTGGATCGAGCGGTTGTAATCGGCCAGCGCCGACTGCTGGTTGCCAAGGAAACGGTAGATCAGGGCGCGGTTCGAATAGGCCTGGTAGAAGTCCGGCTTGAGCTGGATGGCGGTGTCGAAATCCTTCAGCGCCGCCTGGTACTGGCCGCCGCGGCCATAAGCGGAACCCCGCACGTTGTAGGCCTCGGGGTCGCGCGGATTGCGGTCGATGACGGCGCTGAGCGAGGAAATGTTCTCGCTGGAGCCCTGCGCCTTGTCGATGCTGGCGAGTTCGCCGGCGGGACCGGTCTGGCAAGCCGTCAGGGCAATGCCCGACAGCAGGACTGCCGCCAAGGCAAGGCCGCGCATGCCGGCGTGGCGCTCTCCGCTCGAAGTGGTCATCGCTGCCTCGTCCT
>Ga0222422_100533_pt1 | contig 11954 bp, 12 predicted proteins | sample 3A1ome_FD_182469 | JGI IMG/M metagenome (GOLD analysis project Ga0222422, IMG submission 182469) | Enriched microbial communities from leaf-cutter ant dump, University of Wisconsin, Madison, United States - 3A110A (version 2) | ecosystem: Environmental > Terrestrial > Nest > Insects nest > Nest...
CCGGACTTCGTGCCGGTGAGCAAGGAACTGGCCGATGCCATCAAGCCCTGGCACCAGATCACCGCCTACGCCATGGCGGCGCTAGTGCTGCTGCACGTGACCGCCGTCCTCAAGCACCAGATCATCGACCGCGACGGCCTGCTCGCCCGCATGCTGCCCGGCCCGCGCTGACCATCCGTTTTTCAGGAGTTTTCATGAACCTGTCTTCCACCCTGCCACGCGTCGCGTTGTGTGCCGTCCTGGCGCTGAGCGCCCAAGCCGCCCTGGCTCAGCAACAACTCGTCCCTGCCCAGAGCGAAGTGCAGTTCACCGCGCGCCAGATGGGCGTGCCCCTGGAAGGGCACTTCAAAAAGTTCAGCGCCCAGGTGGCGTTCGACCCCGCCAAGCTCGCCACGAGCAAGATCGCCTTCACGGTGGACACCGGCAGCGCCACGCTCGGCTCGCGCGAGACCGATGCGGAATTGCCCAAGCCCGTCTGGTTCAACGTCCCCAAGTTCCCGCAGGCGCAATTCGAGTCCACCAGCATCAAGGCGCTGGGCGGCGGCAAGTTCGAAGTGGCCGGCAAGCTCACCATCAAGGGCACGGCGCAGAACGTGGTCGTGCCCGTGGCGCTAGCGCAAAGCGGCGCCACCACCACGGCCACCGGCACCCTGCCCCTCAAGCGCCTGGCTTTCAAGATCGGCGAGAACGAGTGGGCAGACACCTCCATGGTGGCCGACGAGGTGACCGTGAAATTCAAGCTCGCGCTGACCGGCGTGGGCAAGCTCTGATTTCCTTTTCCTGCCTTTCTTTCTTCACCAACCTTCCCAGGAGCCTCTCCATGCGCAAGTCCCTGTTCTCCCTGCTCGCCGTGGCCGCCGCCACCGCCCTGACCGCCGGCGCGGCCCAGGCCGCCAACTACGCCATCGACCCCACGCACACCTTTGTGACCTTCGAGATCGGCCACTTCGGCACCACCACGAACCGCGCGCGCTTCGACAAGAAGCAGGGCACGGTGGAGTTCGACCGCGCCGCCAAGACCGGCAAGGTGGACATCAGCATCGACGCCACCTCGGTCAACTCCGGCACGCCCCCGTTCGACAAGCACCTGCAGAGCGCCGACCTGTTCGACGCCGCCAAGCACCCCACCATCAAGTTCGTGTCCGACAAGTTCACGTTCAACGGCGACAAGGTCAGCGAAGTGAGCGGCCAGCTCACGCTGCTGGGCAAGACCGCGCCCGTCACCCTCAAGGCCACGCAGTTCAACTGCTACGACAGCCCTATGCTCAAGCGCGAGGTCTGCGGCGGCGACTTCGAGGCCACCATCGACCGCACCCAATGGGGCATGAACTACGGCGTGGAATGGGGCTTCCCCAAGAACGTGCGCCTGGTGGTGCAGATCGAGGCCATCAAGCAGTAAGCAGGAACCCGGGCCAGCCGCTCCCCGCCCAGCCACCCGCCGCAGCCCTGCGGCGGGTGGCTTTTTTTTGGGGTGGGCCTGCCGCAAAAAACCCCAGCAAAAATTAACTTAACGTAAATCAATTACGAATAGTAGAATTATCAAACCGACTTAAGGAGACTCGCATGAACGCCGTCCTGACACCCGACCTGGCCACGCTCCCCGCACCTGCCGCCATCCAGCAGTTGCACCACTACGCCTACAAGGCCCGCGATGCGGAGGAGACGCGCCACTTCTACGAAGACATCCTGGGCCTGCCGCTCTACCACATCATCCAGAGCGACTACGTGCCCAGCACGGGCGAATACTGCCCGTACACGCACTTCTTCTTCCGCCTGCAGGACGGCTCGTTCATCGCCTTCTTCGACCTGGGCGACGACGTCAAGGCAGAGCCCTCGCCCAACACGCCGCTGTGGGTCAACCACATCGCCTTCCGCGTGAACACGGTCGAGGAGCTGGAGAACACCAAGAAGCGCCTGGAGGCGCACGGCATCGAGGTGCTGGGCGTGACGGACCACCACATCTTCCACAGCATCTACTTCTTCGACCCCAACGGCATCCGCCTGGAGCTGTCGGCCCAGTTGGCGAATGAGGAGCAGATGGCCAAGGACAGCACCGTGGCCCACGCCCGCCTGAACGAATGGACGGCGCGCAAGGAGCAGTGGCGCAAGGAGCGCGCCGAGGGCAAGACGGCCACGCCGCTCAAGCCGCAGCAGAACGACCGGCCGGAGTTCGTGAAGGGCTGAGGAAATAAAAAATGGCTCCAGCGCTTTCGCAGCAAGCGCTGCGTCGTTCATGCGCCAGATCGCGCGGCCCAGGTGAGCAGGGCCGCTCGTAGGAACGTACGGATGGGCATGGTGACGAGTGTGGTTGTGGAACGGATAGGCGGCCCCCAGCGCTGCGTTGTTGCTTCAATCCTGATAGCTGCTTGCGCTTGCTAGACAAGCGCTGGAGGCCAAAAAGGCTTCAAACCTGCTTGCGCTGCAGGCCCATGAAACCCAGCGCGGCAGCAGCCAGTGACAGCAGCACCAGCGCCCATTCGCCCAATGTCGGAATGGCGGCGGCGCCCAGCCCCGGCGGCGCGGCGGTGCATTGGGCGTGCCAGGGCGTGTCGCCCGTGGCCACGTTCCAGTCGTTGCTGACCGAGGGCGTGAGGTGGTTGGGACACAGGATGGACTGGCCCGTGAGCAGCGAGTTGGGCGCGGCGGGCACGGGGCCGGTGAGCTGGTTGCCATCGACCACCAGGCGCTGCAGGCCCGGCGGCAACGCCGGGATGGCGCCGGTGAGCTGATTGTTCTGCAGCGACAGGATGGTGAGCGCGGGCATGCCGGTGAGCGGCGGGATGGTGCCGCTCAACTGGTTGCCGCGCACTAGCAGCCATTCCAGCGCGGGCAGGTTGGTGAACGCGGGCAGCGGGCCAGTGAAGGCGTTCAGGATCGCGTAGTAGCGCGTGAGGTGCTGCAGGCCGGATGGGTCAGGCAACGGGCCGCTGAACTGCCCGCCGCCGACGTTGAAGAAGGCCAGTTGCGACAGCCCGGCGATGGGCGGCACGGGGCCGGTCAGGCTAGTGTTGGCCAGGACGATGGACGTGAGGTCCGGCAGCGCGGCCCAGTCGGGCAGCGGCGTGCCGGGTGGGGTGGTGTTCATGGCGTTGGAGACGAACTCCAGGCCGGTGACGGTGGTCTCGCCCGCGTCGCAGGTAATGCCGTACCAATCGCACTCGGTGCCAACCACGCCGCCCCAGCCGTCGTTGTGCAGCCAGTTGGGGCCGCCCGTGGCGAAGTAGAAGTCCATCAAGTACGCCCGCTGCGACGGCGGGATGACGGCCTGCGCGCTGGCGGCAGCCAGCAGGGTGGAAACGGCAAGGAAAAAGCGGCGAAGAAAGGTGTGTGTCATGGTGCGGCCCATTCTTGTGAAGGGGCCGCGCGGCGTCATTGCCGGGCGCGACGATCGCCTTGTTTAAAGCGACATGCCGCGCACTTCGGTCGGCGTCATGCCGAAGCGCCGCTTGAAGGCGCGGCTGAAGGCCGAGAAGTCGTCAAAGCCGTTGTCCAGCACGATCTGCAGCACGCGCCGGTGGCGCTGGCGCGGGTCGGCCAGCGCGGCACGCACGCGGTCCAGCCGCGCGTCGCGCACGAAGTCGGAAAAGCACATGCCCTGGCCCGCGAACAGGCGCTGCACCTGGCGCGGCGTGAGGTGGTGCAGGCGGGCGATCTGCGCCAGGTTGAGCTCGGGCAGGGCCAGGCGCGCGAGGATGTCGCGCTGGATCAGCGCCAGGCGAGGCACATCCAGCGCATCGCGCCCCGGCGCGGCGGGCGCGAGGATGCCGACCATCAAATCCTGCATATGCGCCTGGGCCGATTGCAGCAGCGGCGCCGCGAGCGTGGGGTGGCCCGCCAGCAACTGGGCATAGCCCATGGCGAGCGCCGGTTCCGCCAGGCCGGTGGGCAGCACGCGCAGGGGCGCTTCTTCCAGGCCGGGCAGCCGCTGCGCCAGCGCGGCGTGCGAGAGCTGCAGCGTGGCGGTGCACCCGCCCAGCGGGTGGACGATCTCGTGCGCGCGCGCCTTGGAATGCAGCAGGAAGCCGCCGGCTGGCACCTCAACATCGCCGCTAGCCGCGCGCAGTACACAGCCGGCCTGGGTGGTGGTGAGGAACAGGTCGTCTCCGCCATCACCGATCTGCGCAGGCCGGTGGGCGATGTGGGCGGGCGTGTGCTCGCTGTACGCATACGCGGCCCCGTTGCCCAGCAGTGAAAGGTGGACCTGGAAGTCCAGCGGCCCGGCGTCCTCGAAGGCCCACAGATCCACGCGCATCAGCGCGCGGCCGAACAGTTCGCGCAACGCGCCGGCCCTGTCGCGCCCGGCGTAGTCTCGCGAGGACAGTTGCAGGTGCTGGGGAACAGTGGATGCAGCGTGCATGGCGGCGAGTGTAAGCATGGCATGGCGGCCCCGTAAAATCGGGCCTATCCGTCATCCACCCACCAGACAGCATCCCCCGGGATGCCGTTTTGTTTTCATTTGCCATGAGCGATACCCCAGCACAGCCCGGCCTCGACAGCCTGTCCAAGTCTTTTGAACCCGCCGCCCTGGAGGCCCACTGGGGCCCCGAATGGGAGCGCCGGGGCTACGGCGTCGCCGGGTACCGTGGCACGGGCGCCCCGCAGGCGGGCGAGCCCGCGTTCTGCATCCAGCTGCCGCCGCCCAACGTGACGGGCACGCTGCACATGGGCCATGCGTTCAACCAGACGATCATGGACAGCCTGACGCGCTACCACCGCATGCGCGGCCACAACACGGCCTGGGTGCCCGGCACCGACCACGCGGGCATCGCCACCCAGATCGTGGTGGAGCGCCAGTTGCAGGAGCAGGGCGTGAGCCGCCACGACCTGGGCCGCCCCAACTTCGTCGCCAAGGTGTGGGAGTGGAAGGAAAAGAGCGGCAACACCATCACCACGCAGATGCGCCGCATGGGCGACAGCGTGGACTGGAGCCGCGAATACTTCACCATGGACGACAAGCTCTCCAAGGTGGTGACGGACACCTTCGTGAAGCTGTACCAGCAGGGCCTGATCTACCGCGGCAAGCGGCTGGTGAACTGGGACCCGAAGCTGCAGTCCGCCGTGTCGGACCTGGAAGTGGAGAGCGAGGAAAAGGACGGCTCGCTGTGGCACATCGCCTACCCGCTGACGGATGGATCGGGCAGCCTGACGGTGGCGACCACTCGCCCCGAGACCATGCTGGGCGACGTGGCGCTGATGGTGCACCCTGAGGACGCGCGCTACACCGCACTCATCGGCAAGACCGTGACCCTGCCCCTGGTGGGCCGCGAGATCCCCATCATCGCGGACGACTACGTGGACAAGGAGTTCGGCACCGGCGTGGTCAAGGTCACGCCCGCGCACGACCCCAACGACTACCAGGTGGGCCAGCGCCACGGCCTGCCCATGATCGTGGTACTGACGCTGCAGGCCACCATCAACGACAACGCGCCCGAAAAGTACCGCGGCATGGACCGCTTCGTGGCGCGCAAGGCCATCGTGGCCGATCTGGAAGCCAGCGGCGCGCTGGTGGAGACCAAGAAGCACAAGCTGATGGTGCCCATCTGCACCCGCACCGGTCAGGTGGTGGAGCCCATGCTGACCGACCAGTGGTTCGTGGCCATGAGCAAGGTGAGCGACCAGGACCCCACCGGCAAGAGCATCGCGCAAAAGGCCATCGACGCCGTGGCGAGCGGCCAGGTGCAGTTCGTGCCCGAGAACTGGGTGAACACCTACAACCAGTGGATGAACAACATCCAGGACTGGTGCATCAGCCGCCAGCTCTGGTGGGGCCACCAGATTCCGGCGTGGTACGACGACGAAGGCAACGTCTACGTGGCCCGCAGCGAGGCCGAGGCGCAGGCCCAGGCCCCCGGCAAGACGCTGCGCCGCGACGAGGACGTGCTGGACACCTGGTACTCCAGCGCCCTCGTGCCGTTCAGCACCATGGGCTGGCCCGAGCAGGGCGACGCGCCCACCGACGACTACAACCTGTACCTGCCCTCGTCCGTGCTCGTCACGGGCTACGACATCATCTTCTTCTGGGTCGCCCGGATGATCATGATGACCACGCACTTCACGGGCCGCGTGCCGTTCAAGCACGTGTACATCCACGGCCTGGTGCGCGACGCGCAGGGCAAGAAGATGAGCAAGTCCGAGGGCAACGTGCTCGACCCCGTGGACCTGATCGACGGCATCGCGCTGGAGCCCCTGCTCGACAAGCGCACCCAGGGCCTGCGCAAGCCCGAGACGGCGCCCACCGTGCGCAAGAACACGCAGAAGGAATTCCCCGAAGGCATCCCGGCCTATGGCGCCGACGCACTGCGCTTCACCTTCGCGGCGCTCGCCTCGCTGGGCCGCAGCATCAACTTCGACAGCAAGCGCTGCGAGGGCTACCGCAACTTCTGCAACAAGCTCTGGAACGCCAGCCGCTTCGTGCTGATGAACTGCGAGGGCCAGGATTGCGGGCTCGATGAAAGCCAGGGCTGCACGGAGAGCTACCTGCACTTCAGCCAGGCCGACCGCTGGATCGTCTCGCTGCTGCAAAAGACTGAAGATCAGGTCGCCAAGGGCTTCGGCGAGTTCCGCCTGGACAACGTGGCTAACACGATCTACGACTTCGTGTGGAACGAGTTCTGCGACTGGTACCTGGAGATCGCCAAGGTGCAGATCCAGGTGGGCAACGCGGCGCAGCAGCGCGCCACGCGCCGCACGCTGATCCGCGTGCTGGAAACCATCCTGCGCCTGGCCCACCCCATCACCCCGTTCATCACCGAAGCCTTGTGGCAGGTGGTGGCCCCCATCGCAGACCGCACGGGCGCATCCGTCAGCATCGCCGCCTACCCCGAGGCGCAGCCCGAGAAGATCGACGAGGCCGCCATCGCGCACATGGAACGCGTGAAGGCCCTGGTGGACGCCTGCCGCACGCTGCGCGGCGAGATGAATGTCTCGCCCGCCCAGCGCCTGCCGCTGTTCGCCGTGGGCGATGCGGAGTTCATGCGCGGCGTGGCCCCGGTGCTGCAGGCGCTGGCCAAGCTCAGCGAGGTCAAGGTGTTCGATGACGAAGCCGCCTGGGCGGCCGCAGCGCAAGCCGCGCCCGTGGCCGTGGTGGGCGAGACGCGCCTGGCGCTGTTCGTGGAGATCGACGTGGCGGCGGAGAAGGCCCGCCTGGCCAAGGAAATCGCCCGCATCGAAGGCGAGATCGCCAAGGCCAACGGCAAGCTGGGCAACGAGGCCTTCGTCGCCAAGGCGCCCGCCGCCGTGATCGAGCAGGAGAAAAAGCGCGTGGCCGATTTCGAAGCGACGCAGGGCAGATTGCGCGATCAGCTGACACGCCTGGGCTGAAGCCCGCGCCATACTGGACCGTCAACCCGCCCCGCCGCTCTCTCTGTGCGCGGGGCGCTGTTTCCACTCTCCGAAGGAATCCCATGACCGCTGCCACCACCGTCCGCAAAGCCGTGTTCCCCGTCGCCGGCCTGGGCACCCGCTTCCTGCCCGCCACCAAGGCATCGCCCAAGGAGATGCTGCCCGTGGTGGACAAGCCGCTGATCCAGTACGCTGTGGAGGAAGCCTACGAGGCCGGCATCCGCGACATGGTGTTCGTCACGGGCCGCAGCAAGCGTGCCATCGAGGACCACTTCGACACCGCCTACGAGCTGGAGAACGAGCTGGAGAACGCGGGCAAGCAGGAGATGCTGTCCCTGGTGCACAGTATTGCGCCCGACGACATGAACTGCCTGTTCGTGCGCCAGCCCCGCAGCCTGGGCCTGGGCCACGCCGTGCTGTGTGCCGAGCCACTGGTGGGCAACGAGCCCTTTGCCGTGCTGCTGGCCGACGACCTGATGGTGGGCGACAACGGCGGCCCCGGCGTGATGGCGCAGATGACCGCCGCCTTCTCCAAGCAGGGCCGCTCGCTGCTGGCCGTGCAGGAGGTGCCGCAGGAGCACACGCGGCGCTACGGCATCGTCAAGGGCGAGGCCGCGGGCGGCGCGCTGATGCGCGTCGATGAGATCGTGGAAAAGCCCGCGCCCGAGAAAGCCCCCTCGCGCATGGGCGTGGCCGGGCGCTACGTGCTCACGCCGCGCATCTTCACGGAAATCCGCAACCAGCCGCGCGGCGTGGGCGGCGAGATCCAGCTCACCGACGCCATCGCCCGCCTGATGGCGCACGAGACCGTCTACGCCTACCAGTACCAGGGCAAGCGGTATGACTGCGGCAGCAAGGAAGGCTTTCTGGAAGCGACGGTGGAACTGGCACTGCAGCACCCGCAGGTAGGGGCGCAGTTCCGCGAATACCTCAAGTCGCTTTCGCTCTGATACTCATAGCTGCCAGCGCTTATCCAGCAAGCGCTAGAGCCCTATTGGGCGCTTAACGCCGCCGCAGCACGTGGACGTATTCCTCACCCACCGTCTGCTGCTCCACCAGCTCGTTGCCCGTCTGCTTGGCGAACGCCTGGAAGTCGCGCAGCGAGCCGCTGTCGGTGGCCAGCACCTTGAGCAGCTGGCCGCTGGCCATGTCGGCCAGCGCCTTCTTGGCCTTGAGGATGGGCAGGGGGCAGTTCAGACCCCGGGTGTCGATTTCTTTGTGGATGTCCATGGTCGTCAGTCCAAACCCTTGCGCCGCTCGGCGTTTTCCTCGGCGGTGAAGAACACCGGCTCGTGCCCGCGCGTGCGCAGCCAGTCGGCCAGCGCGTAGCCGGTGCCTGCGGGCCAGCACTTGAGCTCGTGCAGGTCGTAGAAGCGGTAGTCCACCAGCTCGGGCGACAGGCGCACCTCGCCCTCGGCCACCACGTGGTAGGCGATGATGACCTGATTCATGCGCAGGAACTCGTAGGCGCCCACGATGCTGCTGGAGATCACGTCGAGGTTGGTCTCTTCCTTCACCTCGCGCGCGATGCCCTCCACGGGCGATTCGCCCGCCTCCATGAAGCCGGTGATCAGCGCGAACATCTTGGCGGGCCACGCCGCGTTGCGCGCCAGCAGCACCTTGCCGTTCACCTCGACGATGGCGGCGAGCACGGGCGTGGGGTTGTTCCAGTGCGTCCAGCCGCAGGCGGGGCAGCGCAGGCGCTGCTTGTCGCCGCCGTCCTCGGCCTGGGTAATCCACTGCAGGGCCGTGCCGCAGTGGGTGCAGTAGCGGGTTTCGTAGTGCATTCGCTCTTTTTTCAGTAGCTGCCTGCGCTTGTCCAGCAAGCGCCAGGGGCTGATTTCATGCAGGGAATACGCCGGTGGAAAGGTACCGGTCGCCCCGGTCGCACACCACGAAGACGATGGTCGCATCGCGCTCGCGCGCGGCGATCTGCTGCGCCACCCAGCAGGCGCCAGCGGCAGAAATGCCGCCGAAGATGCCTTCCTCGCGCGCGAGGCGGCGGCACATTTCCTCGGCGTCGTCCTGGTTCACGGAGACCTGCTCGTCCACCAGACTCGCGTCGTAGATCTTGGGCATGTATTCCTCGGGCCACTTGCGGATGCCGGGAATGCGCGAGCCCTCTTCGGGCTGGGCGCCGATGATGCGGATAGCCGGGTTCTTCTCCTTGAGAAAGCGCGACACGCCGGTGATGGTGCCCGTCGTGCCCATGGCGCTCACGAAGTGCGTGATGCGCCCGCCCGTCTGCTCCCACAGCTCGGGGCCGGTGGTCTCGTAGTGGATGCGGGGGTTGTCGGCGTTGGCGAACTGGTCCAGCACCTTGCCCTCGCCGCGCTTCTGCATGGCCTCGGCCAAGTCGCGGGCGTGCTCCATGCCGCCGCTCTTGGGGGTGAGCACCAAGTCGGCGCCGAAGGCCTTCATGGTCTGCGCGCGCTCGATGGACAGGTCCTCCGGCATCACCAGCACCATGCGGTAGCCCTTGATGGCCGCCGCCATGGCGAGCGCGATGCCGGTGTTGCCCGAAGTCGCCTCGATCAGCGTGTCGCCGGGGCGGATGTCGCCGCGCTCTTCGGCGCGGCGGATCATCGACAGGGCGGGCCGGTCCTTCACCGAACCTGCCGGGTTGTTCCCCTCCAGCTTGCCCAGCACCACGTTGCCGCGCGCGGCGTTGTCCTGGGCCCCAATGCGCTGCAGCGCGACGAGCGGCGTGCGGCCTACCGCGTCTTCAATCGTCGGATATTTCATGTGCCCTACTGTGCCATAATTTGCGGCTTCACTCAGATGCCGCCCGGGTGGTGAAATTGGTAGACGCAGGGGACTCAAAATCCCCCGCCGCAAGGCGTGCCGGTTCGATTCCGGCCCCGGGCACCACGGACAAGGCCGCATGGTTCCACCATGCGGCCTTTTCTTTTACGGCATGCGCCGTTCAGTTGTTCTGCCGGCGTATCAGCTGCCGGCCGCTGGCCGTGATGACCAGTTCACCCCCGGCCCCCTTGGCGATGAAGCCCCACTCCAGCAGGCGCGCGGACACATGGTCTTTCAGCGCATGGGGCAGCGTGATGCTTTCGCCCATTTCAAGCTGCTTGAGGGTTGCGATCTCGTCCACGGTGGGATCGAAATGCGGCGCATGGTAGGTGGTCATGGGTCACTCCGGTAGGGATCTGTAGAAGCTGACTCCAGCGCGGCCAGATTAGTTCAGCGCCGCGGCGGGCGCAAGCTCGTCATCCCGCAGCCGCGGCGGCGGCCTGCAGCCAGCGCGCGAAGGCCGCCAGCACCGGCGGCTGGGCCGGCTGCGCCGGGCTGACGAGGTAGTAGCCGCGCTCCCCGCGCAGCGGCCTCGCGCAGGCCACCACCAGTTCGCCGCTGGCCAGCTCCGCCTCGATCAGCAGCGGCGGGATCAGCGCCACCCCCATGCCGTGCGTGGCCGCCACGGCCAGCATGGAGAACAGCTCGTAGCGCGGGCCGTCGAGCGCCTGCGGCGCATCCACGCCCATGGCGTCGAACCACTGGCGCCAGCCGTAGGGGCGCGTGCTTTGCTGCAGCAGCGGCAGCGCGGCCAGCGCCTCGGCGGGCACGCTCTGGCGGGCGCGGCCGCGCCCGCGCGGCGCGGTGGATTCGAGCAGGCGCGGGCTGCACACGGGCACCACGTCCTCGTGCATCAGCAGCTGCGCCTGCACGCCGGGCCAGTGGGCCACCTGCTCCTCGGTGCCCGCGTACAGGGCAGCGTCGAAGGTGGTGTCGGCGAACAGGAAGGGCCGCGTCTGCGTGTCGATGTGCACCACGATGTCCGGGTGCAGGCGCGCCAGCTGCGGCAGGCGCGGGATGAGCCAACGCGTGGCGAAGGTGGGCACGGCCGCCAGCGACAGCGTGCCGCCCTCGCCCTGGTGGGCCATCACGTCCAGCGTGTCGCGCTCCAGCCCCTGCAGCCAGCGCGCGACCTGCCGGCCGTAGTGCGCGCCGGCCGGGGTCAGCACCACGCCGTGGCGCGTGCGGCGAAAGAGCTGCACGCCCAGGAACTCCTCCAGCGCCTGGATCTGCCGCGACACGGCGCTCTGCGTGAGCGAGAGTTCCTGCGCGGCGCGCGTGTAGCTCTCGTGCCGTGCGGCGACTTCGAAGCAGGCCAGGGCCTGGGTGGAGGGGATGTGTCTGCGCATGGCACCGCACTCTAGCCCAGATATTCTCGTTGCACATATCTGGATGAAAACTCATCGTTTGCACCCAGGGTGCGCGGCCACTACGATGCGTGCATTCATGACTTTTTGATGGAGACACGCACATGGCCCACGCCGCCTTCCAATGGGACGACCCTTTCCTGCTGAGCCAGCAACTGAGCGACGACGAGCGCGCCATCCGCGATGCCGCCGCCGCCTACTGCCAGGACCACCTCGCCCCGCGCGTGCTCGACGCCTTCCGCCACGAGAAGATGGACACGACCATCTTCCGCGAGATGGGCGAGGTGGGCCTGCTCGGCCCCACCATCCCTGAGCAGTACGGCGGCCCCGGCCTCTCGTACGTGGCCTACGGCCTGATCGCCCGCGAAGTGGAGCGCGTGGACTCGGGCTACCGCTCCATGGCCAGCGTGCAGTCGTCGCTGGTGATGGTGCCCATCCATG
>Ga0222422_100534_pt1 | contig 11945 bp, 9 predicted proteins | sample 3A1ome_FD_182469 | JGI IMG/M metagenome (GOLD analysis project Ga0222422, IMG submission 182469) | Enriched microbial communities from leaf-cutter ant dump, University of Wisconsin, Madison, United States - 3A110A (version 2) | ecosystem: Environmental > Terrestrial > Nest > Insects nest > Nest...
GGGCGGGCGGCGCATCGTGCCGGAAGCCTGGGTGCGCGACACGGTGGCGACCGGCGGCGACGTTGCGGCCTGGAAGCGCGGCGCCATGGCCTTCCTGTTTCCCGAGGGACGCTACCGCAACAAATGGTACCAAGCCGGCGACGGCGCCTATTGCGGCATCGGCATCCACGGCCAATGGCTATTCGTGGAGCCGGAATCCGAGGTCGTCGTCGTCAAGATGTCGTCGCAGCCGGAGCCGGTGGACGATCCGCTCGACCTGGAATGCGTCGCCTTCTTCCGGCAGCTCGCCGCATTGTGCTGAGGTCCGGCCCGCCGGTGCGGAAACGGGCGATGCCGGCTGGTCAGCGTCCGGTTTTCGGCGGCGCGGCGACGGAGGCGCGCTCCACCAGCGGGCATTCCAGCTTGGTGATGGGATGCCTGATCCTTCCCGGAGCCGGCGGCGTCTCGAACTGCTCGATCGCCCACTGGCCCATCGCCAGATGCGGCAGGATCGAGGTGGTGAGCGGCGGGAACAGGTGGCGGGCGATCTCCTCGTCGTCGTAGCCGACGACGGAAATGTCCTGCGGTATGTGCAGGCCGGCCTCCTTCAGCGCCTCGTAGCAGCCGATCGCCGTGCGGTCGTTCTGGCAGAAGATCGCGGTCGGCCGCTCCTTGAGTCCCAGGAGCTTCACAGTCGCGGCATAGCCGGCGCTGGCAGACCAGTCGCCCTCGATGACGAGATCCGGATCGAAGGGGATGTCGGCGGTGGCGAGCGCGCGGCGGTAGCCCTTCAGGCGGTCCTGTGCGGCCTGCATCCACGGTTCGCCGGTGATGGTGGCGATGCGGCGGTGGCCGTGCTCGATCAGGTGCCGGGTGGAAGTCTGGCCGCCGGCGATCTCGCCCGGCACCACGGCGGGGAAGGCGTAGTCGGCGGTGTAGCAGTTGAGCAGCACCACCGGGATGTCCAGCTCGTAGAGGAAGGAAGGCGCGCCGATCTCGCGGGTGAAGATCGTCATATAGATCAGCCCGGAGAGATGTTCGGCCCGCAGCGCCTCGATGGCGCGTGGCTCCATGACGGGATCGTTCATGGTCTGCGCCACCAGGACGACGTTGCCGGCGTTCCACGAGGCCTGCCGCGCACCCTCGATCGCCACCACCGCTTCCGGGCTGGTGGCGAGCTGGTCGACGACGAAGCCGATGACGCCGTCCAGCATCGTCGCCGGCGAGGACGGCCTGGCACCCGTCGCTGCGGGCAGGCGGTAGCCGAGGCTGCGGGCCGCCTCGACCACGCGCTCGCGCGTCTGCGGCGACAGCTTTATCCCCGGCGTGTTGTTGAGCACGAAGGAGACCGTCGCCTGCGAGCAGCCGGCCGCCTTGGCGATGTCGGTCATGGTCACGCGGCCGCCGGCGGTCTTGCGGCCGGCCCTGCGGCGGCCCGGCGTCGTGGCGGCGGGGCTCTCCAAATCGCTCATGTCCGTTCGCCCCGCCTCCTCATTGCAATGTCCTTAGCGCCACCGCTCTCGCCGGAGCAAGCCCCGGCCGGACAGTTAATTTATAGATCCCCGGCATTATAAATCCTTCGCCCGGCCGAACCTGCCGGGTCGCGCTCGCCATGGCGAGCGCCGTTCCGGGAAGCTGCGGCGGGATCGCGGTGCAGGGCTTCGCCAGGTCCGTGCTACCCTGCCTCGACGCCGTCACGAAGAAATTTCCTCCCGCGATTACTAATAGTATTTACTAATATCAATTCTCCGACTAGCGTCAATCGCATCGGTGCCGCAATGCCGGCCCGACACCGCAATCGCCGCTTCAGGGAGGTGTCTTCGGCAGGCGGAAGCGAGCGTGGCAATTTTCGAATTGTCCGACAAATGCGCTTTACTCGCGATATTTGTCGCACTACGTTTCCCGCCGGCAGGGCGCCTGGGCCTTCTTAGTACCGAAGGCCCTGGAGGAGGCGTCGGGATTGCGAACTGAAAGCCGGGTCAGCGACGTCCGCTGAGTGAAACAGGGAGGTTCTCGAACATGAAATCCATTTTCCGCAGCACCGCAGCCGCCGCCGGGGCGCTGCTTCTCGGCCTGTCGGCCGTTTCCCTCGCATCGGCGCAGGACAAGCCGACGCTGGCCTTCGTCGTCAACGGCGCGTCCGATTTCTGGAAGGCCGCCGAGGCGGGCGTGAAGAAGGCGCAGGGCGAACTGCCCGACTACAATCTGGAACTGAAATATCCCGAGCAGGCGGCCGTCGCCATCCAGCAGCGGCTGATGGACGACCTCGTCACCGCCGGCGTCAAGGCGATCATGGTCTCCGCCGTCGATCCCAAGACACAGACGGACGGGCTGAACAAGATCGCCTCCGAGACGGCGCTGTTCACCACCGATTCCGACGCGCCGCAATCGAAGCGCGTCGCCTATATCGGCTCGTCCAACGTCGATGCCGGCAAGCAGGCGGCCGAGATCGCCAAGAAGGCGATGCCGGACGGCGGCAAATGCATGGGCTTCGTCGGCCTGCTCGGCGCCGACAACGCCAAGGAGCGCATCCAGGGCATGAAGGAAGGCCTCGAAGGCTCGAAGATCGAACTCGTCGACGTGCGCGGCGACGACATCGACCAGACGCGCGCCAAGGCCAATGTCGAGGACACACTGGTCGCCAATCCCGACATCACCTGCATGGTCGGCTTCTATTCCTACAACACGCCGCGCATCTACGAGGCGCTGCGCGATTCCGGCAAGCTCGGCCAGATCACCGTCGTCGGCTTCGATGACGACCCGATCACGCTCGGCGGCATCAAGGAAGGCAACATCGCCGCCACCGTGGTGCAGCAGCCGTTCGAATGGGCCTACCAGGGCATGAAGCTGATGGCGGCCTATGTCGGCGGCGACAAGTCCGGCATCCCGGCGGACGGGCTGATCATCGTGCCGACGAAGATCATCGGCAAGGACGATGTCGACGCCTACGCGGCCAACCTGAAGGCGATGGCCGGCAACTGAGTAAAGGCCGAGGTCGTGGCTGCACGACCTGGCGCCCGGCCCGGGGTCCCCTCACTCCCGCCCCGGACCGGGTTTGTCTCCCGTCGCATCCGCCCTCCGATCGGCGGGGCTTGCGCAGGGCCGCCGAATGACGCCAAATCCACGTTGTCCATGCTGAAGACGCCCGAGACCTCCGGCCCCGCCGCGCCGACGCATTTCCTGGCGCTGGACGGCATCCGCAAGACCTATCCCGGCGTCGTCGCGCTGGAGCGCTTCTCCATGCGTGTGGCGCCCGGCGAAGTCATCGGGCTGGTCGGCGAGAACGGTGCCGGCAAATCGACGCTGATGAAGATCCTGGGCGGCATCGTCGCGCCCGACCAGGGTACGATCACGGTCGACGGTGCGGCGCACGACCGGCTGACGGTGGGAACGAGCATGCAGGCGGGCATCGCCTTCGTGCACCAGGAACTCAACCTGTTCGACAATCTCGACGTCGCCGCCAACGTCTTCCTCGGCCGCGAGCCGCTCAAGGGCGGGCCGCTCAGGCTGATCGACCGGGCCGCGCTGCGCGAGGCGTGCGCGCCGTTCCTGAAACAGGTCGGCGCCAACTTTTCCGCCGACGCGCCGGTCGCCTCGCTGTCGCTCGCCCAGCAGCAGATGGTGGAGATCGCCAAGGCGCTGTCCATGCAGGCCCGGCTGGTCATCCTGGACGAGCCGACCTCCAGCCTGCCCGTCGCCGAGACCGACAAGCTGCTTTCCGTCATCGCCGCGCTCAGGGCGGCGGGCATCAGCGTCATCTTCATCTCGCACCGGCTGCACGAGATCGAGCGCGCCGCCGACCGGGTGCTGGTCATGCGCGACGGCGCGCTGGTGGGCGAACTCGGCAAGGACGAGATCTCGCACGACGCCATGGTCAAGCTGATGATCGGCCGGGCATTGAAGGCGCGCGACGCGCTCACGCCCGCCGCCGCGCCGGGGCCGGTCGCGCTGTCGGCGCGCGGCATCCGCACGCCCGCCCATCCGCGGCGCAGCGTCGACCTCGACCTGCGCCGGGGCGAGATCCTGGGCCTCGCCGGGCTGGTGGGTTCGGGCCGTACAGAGCTTGCCCGCGCGCTGTTCGGCATCGATCGCAGACTGGGCGGGACGGTCGCGCTGGACGGCAGGCCGCTCGCCCTTTCGACCGCCACGGATGCCGTCGCCAACGGCATCTTCCTGGTGCCGGAGGACCGCAAGGCGACCGGCATCCTGCTCGACCTGCCGATCGCGCAGAATATTTCCCTGCCCGACCTGCCGCGTCATGCCCGCCGGTATCTCGTCTCGCCACGCAGCGAGGCGGAGACGGCCGAGATGCAGAAGAAGAACCTCGGCATCAAGGCACCTTCTGTCGCCACGCTGACCGGCACTCTGTCGGGCGGCAACCAGCAGAAGGTCGTGCTCGGCAAATGGCTGGCGATGAAGCCGAAGGTGATGATCCTCGACGAGCCGACGCGTGGCATCGACATCGGCGCCAAGGCCGAGATCTACGCGCTGATGCGCAGCCTGGCCGACGCAGGCGTGGCCGTGCTGATGATCTCCAGCGATATGGAGGAGGTGATCGGCGTGTCGGACCGCATCGCGGTCATGCACGAGGGACATATCTCCGGCTTCCTCGACCGCGACGACTTCAGCCAGGAGAACGTGCTGCTGCTCGCCGTCGGCAAGCCGGCCGGCAATGAGGCCGGGAAGGGGGCCGGCGCAACGGTCCCGGCCGCCTGACGGGCGGCGCGGGGACCGATCGCCGCGCAAGCAAAGACATGCCGCGCAAGCGAAGCGGCAAGGGAGGCCGAGAATGAGCAAGAAGGACCTGGGGCTGCTGATCCTGATCCTCGTGGTCGGCGTCGTCGTCGCCGCCATCAACCCGCGCTTCCTCTTGCCGATCAACCTCGCCAATACGTCCAATCTGATCGGCCTGTTCGGCATCCTGTCGATCGGTCAGGCCTTCGTCATCATCACCGGCGGCATCGAGCTTTCCGTCGGCTCGCTGGTGGCGCTGCTCGGCGTGCTGTTCATCGACCTGATCGCCACGCGCGGCATGGCCTGGCCGGTGGCGCTGCCGCTCATCATCGTGCTCGGCGGCGTCATCGGCCTGGCGCATGGCTGGCTGATCGCCCGGCTGCGTCTCCAGCCCTTCGTGGTGACGCTGTGCGGCCTCTTGATCTATCGCGGGGTGGCCCGCTTCTACACCAAGGACGGCACCGCCGGCTTCGCCTTCGGCCAGAGCTTTCCCGACCTGGAGTTCCTCACCGCCGGACGCTTCCACGGCGTGCCGAACAGCTTCATCGCGCTGATCGTGATTGCGGCGATCATGTGGGTGGTGCTGCATCGCTCGGTATTCGGCCGCTATCTCTACGCCATCGGCAAGAACGAGGAGGCGGCGAAGTATTCGGGCATCCATACCGGCCGCGTCGTCATCGCCGCCTATGTCATCTGCGGCGTGCTGACGGCGCTGTCGGCGATCTATTTCGCCATGTATACGCGCTCGATCTCGCCGGCCAGCCACGGCCAGTTCTACGAACTCTACGCCATCGCGGCGGCGGTGCTCGGCGGCTTCTCGCTGCGCGGCGGCGAGGGCTCGCTGATCGGCGCGGTTCTGGGCACCGTGCTGCTGCAGGAGTTGCAGAACCTGGTCAACCTGCTCGGCATCCCGTCATCGCTCAACTTCGCGGTGATGGGCGGCGTCATCCTGATCGGCGTGCTCATCGACCAGCAATGGAGCGCCTTCCGCGCGCAGCGGTTGGTGGCGGAGGCGGCGCGCCAACCGCAGTGAAGGCTGTCGGCGGGCGCCAGCGAGGCCGCAGAGGCGACCGATAAGTCGGTGTGATCGCTCCTGCCGATCCGGATGCCGCGAGGCCGCGGCTTGACAAGGACGCCGGCCTGCGCGACCAGCGCTGAAGCCTTCCGCGACCGCGCAAGAGGCGCGGGAGGGCTCGGGGTGGCCGTCCATGACGATCGAAAAGCAGCGGGCAGGTCCGGTGACAGATCTTTGCCAGAGAGGGCGGGCGGCGTGAGCCGTCCCCGCAGCCGCCGCAGCGGCGGCCGGCCCACCATCGCGGACGTCGCCCGCAAGGCCGGCGTCGGCGCCATCACCGTGTCGAGGGCGCTGCGCGAACCCGGCCGCGTCTCGGAGGACCTGCGCCAGGCGATCATGGCCGCGGTGGACGAACTCGGCTATGTGCCCGATCCGAATGCGCGGGCGCTGGCCTCGGCCCGCACGGAGGTCTTCGGCGTGCTGGTGCCGTCGCTGACCAACAACGTCTTCGCCGAAGTGGTGCGCGGCATCTACGACAGTCTTTCCCACAGCCCTTTCCGCATCCAGCTCGGCAATACCCACTATTCCGGCCTGGAGGAGGAGCGGCTCCTGCAACTTTTCCTCGGGCAGAAGCCGGCGGCGCTCATCATCTCCGGCATCGACCAGACGCCGGCCGCGCGCCGGCTGCTCGAGAATGCCGGCTGCCCGGTGGTGCAGATCATGGAGACCGGCCCCGACCCGGTGGACATGATGATCGGCTTTTCCCATTTCGAAGGCGGCAAGGCGGCGACCGCTCACCTGATCGAGGCGGGTTACCGCAGGGTCGGCTTCATCGGCGCGCGCATGGACCCGCGCTCGCAGCGCCGCCTTGCGGGCTATCGCGCAGCGGTCGAGGCCGCCGGCATCTTCGATCCGCGGCTGGTGACGACGACGCCGGTGCCGTCCAGCGTCTCGCTCGGCCGCGAACTGTTCCGCGACGCGCTCGCCAAGATGCCTTCGCTCGACGCCGTCTTCTGCAACAACGACGACATTGCGCTCGGCGTGCTGTTCGAGTGCCATCGGGCCTCGATCGCCGTGCCGAAGACCATCGGCATCATCGGCTTCAACGACCTCGACATGATGCAGGTCGCCTTCCCCTCGCTGAGCAGCGTGTGCACGCCCCGCTACGAGATCGGGCGTCGCTCGGTCGCCATGGCGCTGGCGGCGATCGCCGGCGAGAGGCCGCAACAGCGGATCGTCGATCTCGGCTTCGAGGTCATGCGCCGCGAGAGCACGGCCCGCTGAGAAGACTTCGCGGCCGGCGCGTGAATCCGCTTTACACTGACAAATGGTAGCGCTACCATTTTCTTGCCGGCCTGTCGCGGGCGATGCTGCGGGGAGGAAGATCGCAGGCTTCGCCGCGTAGGCCGGAGGACGAAGACAGTGCGATACGACCGGCCGGTCCGGACAGGCACAGCGCTGCCGGCGGCGGGGACGGAATTCAATCGGGAGGATTATCGATGATGAAGCCAATCGTGAGCGGCGTGATCGCCGCCACTGCTTTGATGCTGATGGGCTCGGCCGCTTTCGCCGATCCCGAGGTGACGTCGGGACCGGGCGCCGAGCCCGACTGCTACGCCCCGTGGTCGGCCGATACCCAGTATTTCAAATATCCGAAGAAGGACGGGCCGTACCGCATCGCCTTCTCCAACGGCTACATCGCCAACACCTGGCGCATCCAGATGGTGCAGACGGCCAAGGCCTATGCCGCGCAGCCCGACGTTGCGGCGAAGATCAAGGAATTCAAGGTGGTCTCGACCGGCGAGGACGTGCCGGCGCAGATCTCGGCGATCAACAACTTCATCGACGCCGGCTACGACGCCATCGTCACCGACGCGCAGAACCCGACGGCCTTCGGCCCCGTCATCAAGCGGGCCAAGCAGGCCGGCGTGGTGCTGGTGGCCTTCGACAACATCCTCGACACCAAGGACGCCATCAACGTCAACGTCGACCAGAAGGGCCTCGGCGAACTGTGGGCCAAATGGCTGGTCGAGAAGGTGCCGAACGGCGGCAAGATCCTGGAGGTCCGCGGCGTCGCCGGAACCTCGGTCGACACCGACCGCCACGACGGCATCCACGAGGTGCTCGACGCATCCGGCAAGAAGTGGGACGTGACCGAAGTGATGGGCAAGTGGGACGACGGCGTCGCCCAGAAGGTGACGGCGGACGCCATCGCGACAAACGGTCCGTTCGACGGTATCACCGGGCAGGGCGGCGATACCGGCATCGTCCAGGCCATGCTCGACGCCAAGCACCCGATGGTGCCGTTCGGTGGCGAGACCGAGAACGGGTTCCGCAAGTTCTGCGCCAAATATTCCGGCGACGGGCTGAAATGCACGTCGGCCGGGTCCGGACCGGCGCAGGTCGCCGTCGCCATCAAGACGGCGATCGCGGCGCTGGAGGGCCAGGTCGTGCCGCAGGAGATCAAGCTGCCGCTGGCCATCGCCTCCGATCCGGACATGAAGGAAGGCCAGGACTACTTCCCCGACCAGTCCGACAACTTCTTCGTCGGCAATTCCTTCCCCACCTGCGGCATCAACTTCACCGCGCAGGAAATCATGGGGCAGACCAAGGAAAACCAGTAATTTCCCGCACGAGCGGCGCCGCGGGGCGATCCCGCGGCGCCCGTGTCCGCCTTGAAACCTCGGGAGGGCCGATGGCCGAGACGGTTCCGCTCCTGCACATGCGGGGCATTTCCAAACGCTATGGCGGCGTCAGCGCGCTCGAACGGGCGGACCTTGCCGTTTCCGCCGGCTCGATCCATGCCATCCTGGGCGAGAACGGCGCCGGCAAGTCGACCCTCATCAAGGTGATGGCCGGCGTCGTCGCGCCCGACGAGGGCGAGATCGTGCTGGACGGCCGTGCCGTCCGCTTCGCCTCGCCGGCGGCCGCCAACGAGGCCGGCATCGTCTGCATCTTCCAGGAACTGTCGCTCATCCCGGAACTCTCCGTGGCCGACAACATCGTCATTTCCGATCCGCCGCGGCGGTTCGGCCTGATCGACCGCGCCGCGCAGCGGCGCATCGCCGAAGAGGCGCTGGCGCGTGCGGGCGCCGGCGACATCCATCCGCGCGCCCTGGTCAAGGACCTGCCGCTGTCGCGCCGCCAGATGGTCGAGATCGCCAAGGCCCTTGCCCGCAAGCCGCGCATCCTGATCCTCGACGAGGCGACCTCGGCGCTGACCGCCGGCGACGTGGCCAAGGTCTTCGCCGTGCTGAAGCGGCTGCGCGCGGAAGGGCTGGCGCTGCTCTACATCTCCCATCGCATGAACGAGATCGCCGAACTCGCCGACGAATGCACGGTGTTCCGCAACGGGCGAAACGTGGCGACTTTCAAAGCCGACGCACGGACCGACGACGAGGTCATCGAGATGATGATCGGCCGCGAATACAGCCATGTCTTTCCGCCTCGGGCCGAACGGAAGATCGAGGACAAAAGGCCGGCGCTCGAGGTGCGCAACCTGTCCTGGACCGACCGGCTGCACGACATTTCGCTGGCGCTCAGGCCCGGCGAGGTCGTCGGCCTCGGCGGGCTCGACGGGCAGGGCCAGCGCGAGCTTCTGCTCGCCTTGTTCGGCGTGCTGCGCGGCCTGTCCGGTGAAATCCTGGTGGACGGCGAGCCGGTTTCCATCGCCAGCCCCGCCGCCGCGCGCAGCGACCGCATCGGCATGGCGCTGATCCCCGAGGACCGCAAGACCGAAGGCCTCATGCTGCCGATGACGGTGCGCGAGAACCTGTCCTTCGCTGCGCTGGACCGGGTGACCAAGGCCGGCATCGTCGACCGTGCCGCCGAACAGCGGCTGATCGACGGCATGGTCGAACTCCTGGCGATCAAGACCGCCGGGCTGGATATTCCGGTCGGCGCGCTGTCGGGCGGCAACCAGCAGAAGGTGGTCATCGCCAAGTGGCTGATGCGGCAGCCGCGCATCATCCTGCTCAACGACCCGACCCGCGGCATCGATGTCGGCACCAAGCAGGAGATCTACCAGCTGCTGCGCCGGCTGGCGGCGGCAGGCGCCGCGATCCTGTTCTATTCGACCGACTACGACGAACTGATCGGCTGCTGCGACCGGGTGCTGGTTCTCTATGACGGCCATGTCTCGCGGGAACTGATCGGCGACGAGATCACCGAGCACGCGCTGATCGCCAGCGCGCTCAACATCCATGGCGGCGACGGCACCGGCGAGGGAGCGCGCGCATGAAGGAATGGCGCTACTGGCTGATCGAGCAGCGCGGCACGCTGATGGCGCTGGCCATATTCATCGTCATGTTCGTCATCTATACGGCCAACCATCCGGCCGGCTTCACCGCCAACGTGGTGCAGACCGCCGCCAACAAGGGCGTGCTGCTCGCCTTCGTGGCGATGGCGCAGACGCTGGTCGTCATCACCGCCGGCATCGATCTTTCCGTCGGCATGGTCTTTCTGCTCACCAACTGCCTGGCGTCGTGGCTGGTGGTGGGCACGCCGGGCGAGACGGCGCTCGGCGTGGTCGCGGTTCTGGTCGCCGGGGCGGTGTGCGGCGCGCTGAACGGGGCCATCGTCATCTACGGCCGGCTGCAGCCGATCGTCGCCACCATCGCCACCGGCGCCATCTTCTACGGCATCGCGCTGCTTTTGCGCCCCTTCCCGGGCGGCTCGGTCAACGAGGACCTGGCCGATGCCCTGACCGGCAAGCTTTTCGGCTTCCTTCCCCTCAGCCTGGTTGCGCTTGCCGCCGTCGTGCTGGTTGTATGGGTGCCGTTCAGCCGGTCGGTCTATGGCCGGGCCGCCTATGCGGCCGGCTCTTCAGAGATGGCCGCCTACATGTCCGGCGTGCCGATCCGGCGCGGCAAGTTCCTGGCCTATGTGCTGTCCGGCGTGCTGGCGGCGATGGGCGGCCTGTTCCTCACCTTCTTCACCTATACGGGCGAGGCGGCGCTCGCCAGCGGCAACGCCTATACGCTGTTTTCCATCGCCGCCGTCGTGCTGGGCGGCGTGTCGCTGTTCGGCGGCCGCGGCAGCGCCATCGGTGCGATCTTCGGAGCGCTGGCCTTCCGCACCATCGGCGATCTGCTGTTCGTCTTCGATCTCGATCCGCTCTGGCAACCGCTGTTCCAGGGTGTCATCCTGCTCGTCGCCGTCAGCCTTGGCGCCTTCGGCCTGTTCCGTGTCCGCAACCGGCTGGAGTGGTTCCTGTGAGCGAAACGACCATGGGACGCATCGCCGACCGGATGCCGAAATTCCTGCGCCGCGCCGACCCGGCGGTGGCGGTCGCCTTCGGCTGCATCGTCCTCCTGCTTCTCCTCGGCAGCCTCTATTCGCGCAACTTCCTGTCGCCCGAATACCTGCTGCAGCAGCTCAAGGTGGCTTCGTTCCTCGGCGTCATCGCTACCGGCATGATGCTGGTCATCCTGCTCGGCCAGATCGACCTCTCGGTGCCGTGGTCGGTGGCGATGGGCGCCATGATGGCCTGCGCGGCCGCCGCCTACGGGCCTGTCGGCACGGCGCTGGCCATCCCCTTCGGCATCCTGTGCGGCGTCCTGCTCGGCGTCGTCAACGGCATCGGCGTCGCCTATCTGCGTATCCCCTCGATGATCGTCACGCTGGCCACCAACGCCGTCGCGCAAGGATTGATGGTCGTCTACACAGGCGGCTTCTCGCCGCAGGATTCGGCGACGGCGGCGATGCGCTACCTTGCCACCGGCTTCGCCGTTCCCGGCATCCCCAACGCCGTGATCCTGTGGGCCGTGATCGGCGCTGCCGCCGTCTTCCTGCTCACCCGCACCGGCTTCGGTCGTGCCGTCTACGGCATCGGCAACCGCGAGCGCGCCGCCTACCTGTCCGGCATCGACACGCGTCGCGTCGTCATGCTCGCCTTCGCGGCGTGCGGCGGCCTGTCGGCCTTCGGCGGCGTGCTTCTGGCGGGCTATGCGTCGAAGGCGGCGCAATCGATGGGCGACGCCTACCTGCTGCCGTCGATCGCCGCGGTCGTCCTCGGCGGCACCTCGATCCTCGGCGGGCGTGGCTCCTATCTCGGCACCGTCGCCGGCGTCATCCTGATCACGCTGCTGCAGTCGATCCTGTCGGTCATGCAGATCCCGGAGGCGGGGCGGCAGATCATCTACGGCGTCGTCATCGTCGCCATGCTGCTGCTCTACGGCCGCGCGCCGGCCAACCGGTAGGCAAGGCGATGGACGAC
>Ga0222422_100535_pt1 | contig 11924 bp, 9 predicted proteins | sample 3A1ome_FD_182469 | JGI IMG/M metagenome (GOLD analysis project Ga0222422, IMG submission 182469) | Enriched microbial communities from leaf-cutter ant dump, University of Wisconsin, Madison, United States - 3A110A (version 2) | ecosystem: Environmental > Terrestrial > Nest > Insects nest > Nest...
CACCGTGAAGGGCAGCGCGAACGCCACATAGGTGATGATCAGGCCCGGGAAGGTGTTGAGCAGCCCGAAGCCACGCAGCGTCTGGAACAGCGGCACCACGGCGAGGAAGACCGGGAACGTCAGGCCGGCCAGCATCAGGTAGTAGATGATCCGGCTGCCCCTGAACTCGTAGCGTGCCAGGTAGTAGGCGCACATGGCGCCCAGCAGCATGACGATCACCAGCGAGAAGCCGACCACGATCACCGTGTTGAAGAAATAGGTGCCGATCGAGGCGGTGGTCCACGCGGACACGTAGTTGTCGAAATTGATGCTGGTAGGCAGCGTGAACGGCGACGCGAAGATCTGCTGCGTCGTCTTGAACGAGCTCATCAGCACCCAGAGCAGCGGTGCGCAGATGACGACGACCCAGGCGATGAGCGCGACATGCGAGATCGTCGCCACCGTCTTGTCGGTCCAGATGGTCTTCTTGGCTACCGGATGTTCGAGCTGGCCGACAGGCTTGGCCGGTCCGGCGGCAGGCGTGGCACGCACCACCGGTGCCGCCGCAGCTTTGCTGACCGGGCCGGACTTGGCCGGACGCCCGGTCCACCAGAAGACGAAGAACACCAGCGCCGCAAAGACCAGCGTGATCACCGCCAGCGTCGCGCCCATCGAGGTCGCGTAGCCGAACTTGCCCTTCTTGAAGGCGGTATTGAGCAGGTGCTGCGAGATGACAACGGTGGAATTGGCCGGACCGCCCGACGGGTTCAGCGCCTGCATGTAGACGAACGCATCGAGCGCCAGGATGCCGAGATAGACATAGGCCGTGCGGATATTGTCGCGGATCATCGGCACGGTGATCGAGATGGCGGTGCGGAAGCGCCCTGCCCCGTCGACGCGCGCCGCCTCGTAGACCTCGGCCGGAATGCCTTTGATCGCCGCGATGAACAGCACCATGTAGAAGCCGACCATCGACCAGGCGATGACGAAGATCGAGGCCCCCATGGCGGTACGCTCGTCGCCGAGCCAGGCGAAGGACTTGAAGAAATCGAACCCCATCGCCGTCAGGATGCCGTTGAGCAGGCCGCTCGACGGATCGTACATCTGCGCCCACAGGATGCCGATGACGATAGCCGGCACGGTGTACGGGAAGAAGGAGATGACGCGATAGATGCTCGAATGCTTGAGCCCCTGGATTTCGCCCTGGGTCGAGCCGCCGATCGTCACCAGCGTCGCCAGCGTCACCGCGAGGATGATCACCAGCGGCGGCAGGATCAGCACCAGCACGATGGAATTGTAGACCGCCTTGGTGAAGACCGGGTCGCTCAGCAAGGTCAGGTAATTGGTCAGGCCCACGAAGTTCATTGTCTTCGAGAAGCCCGACCAATCGGTCATCGAATAGTAGAAGGCCTGCACGAATGGCGAGATCACGAAGATCACGTAGATCGCCAGAGGGAGCCCGAGGAACACCAGCATGAAGCTGGTGTTCTCGAAGCTCGGCAATTTCCACCGGCGGGCCGTCGTGGCCGGTGCCCTCGCCATCGTGCTGTCCATTACTTCACTTCGACTTTCGTGACGGACGGGTCGTTGTAGACCGCGCTGGTGATCGCCTCGAGCGCCGCGGTGAAGGCCGCCACGTCGAGCTTGCCGTCGAGGAAGCTGTTCCACACGACGAGTTCGTCCTGGTTCGTGCCGTAGAGGTCGAACGAGTTCCAGGTGAACACGTCGTTGCCGGCGTCAGCCAGCAGCTTGCTCTGCGAGACGAGCGCGGTCGAGCCGAAGCCGTCGGCAGGCACGGTGTCCTTGACGATGGTCGGCGCGAGCTTCGTCTTGGCGAAGTTCGACGCTGCTTCCTTCGAGAGCATCGTGCGGAGCAGTTCCTTGCCGCCGGCAAGGTTGAGCGCGCCGGCCGGGATGATGAACGGCTCGCCGGCAGTGGCGTGCAGGGCAGTCTTGGGCAGCTTGTCGTTCGCGTCGATCGACAGCTCCGGCATACCGGTCATCCGGAAGCCTTCCTTGGTCGCCGACTTCATCTCGTTCTCGATCCACGAGCCCGAGGGGTAGAGGAGGAACGACTGGTCGTTCGACCACTGCGCCTGTGCCGCGGTGAACTGCGTACCCGCGCCACCCGGCTTCATCATGCCGCCCTGGATGATGTCGTAGAGCGAGGTGAAGACCGCCTGGAACGCCGGATGCGACCAGAAGCCCGGGGTGAAGTTGTCGACCGCGAGACGCACCTCGTCGCCGCCCGCCTTGATCGCCGAGGCGACTGCGGTGGTGCGGTAGTAAGTGGCGGCTTCCTTGCCCCAGCCGAACAGGTAGATGCCCTTTTCCTTGGCGACCTTGCCCAGCTCGATGGCCTCGGCCCAGGTGGTCGGCGGAGTCCAGCCGTTCTCTTCGAACAGCGAAGCCGAGTACCAGATGCCGTAGACGGTCATGACGTAGTTGAGCGCCACGAACTTGTCGCCGAAGGTGCCCGGCTTCTCGACGCCGCCCACGAGCGTGTCGCGGATGGTGACGCCTTCGAGGCTGGGTGCGTCGAGCACCGAGTCCATCGTCTCGAGCTGGTCGATGATGGCCGAGAAGCCGATCGACTGGGCGCCCGAGTTATCGATCAGGTCCGGCGGGTTGCCACCGAGGAAGCGCGGCTGCAGTTCCTGGGCGATCTGGGTCGACGGCGACACCTTCACGGTGACGTTCGGGTGGTTCTTCTGCATCAGGTTGGCGGCGAACTCGACATAGTCGATGCCGTAGCCACCGTTGAAGATCACGGCGTCGACGGTCGAGCCATCGGCCACGCCGAACGGATTGGCGGCGTCCTGGGCGAACGCACCGGTCGAGCCGAGCAGGCCCGCGAACGGCGACGCCGCCACGAGGGCCGTGGTGCCACGCAGGAATGCGCGGCGATCAAAAGTCTTTTTCATACCTAGTTCCCTTCCCTTGGTAGATACTTGCAGTCATTCAACCTCACGGCGAGCGGAGCGGCAAGAAGCTTACGCTTCCCCGCGGATACGGTCGCCATAGAGATCTTGGAGAGCACGGTTGTGCTCGTCGCCGCCCGGAATATTGGCACTGAGAAAAACGGGCGGTGTCTTGCCGCGCCGGCGGATCGTCTCGGCAACGCCGAAAGTGATCCGCTGCGCAATGAAAGCGGCAGTGATCGAGGAAACGGCGCCCACGCCGATGCCTCCCTCGAGCTGCATCGTGCTGTCCCCGAACGGGGCGAGATTGTCGATCACCACGTCGGCGACTTCGCTCAGCCGCTTGCCGCTCGGATGCTTGGGCGTCACCTTGCTCGTGTGATCGAGGCTCGTGACCGCGATCACCTTGTGGCCGCGCGCCTTGGCCGCCAGCGCCACCCCGAGGATCGAGCCGTTGACGCCCGAGTTCGACGCAATGAGGAAGATGTCGCGCGGGTCGATCGGGAACAGCGCCAGCAGGTTTTCCCCGATATTGGGGTCGCGCTCGAACTCGGCGGCGCCCAGATCCGAGGCGGGACGCCCGCCCCGCAGTACCAGCACGCGCAGCGCGATGCGGTTGGTGGCGATCAGGCCGCCGGCGCGACCGGCAATCTCCATCGCGAAGGCTTCCGAGTGACCGGTGCCGAAGGCCTGCATGACGCCGCCGGCCTCGAGCGCATCGGCGCAGAGCCGCACCGCCTCGTCGATCGCGGCGTTCGGGCCGGCCAGCCTGGTCAGGCGGCTCTGCACTTCGGAGAAGAACTGCGCAGTCAGGTCGGTCATAGTCAACTCGTTTGCTTGGACAACTGGGCCGCCGCCTGTCGCGGTGCCGAGAACGGAAGGTCGGTGTTGCGCGGCGGACGCCGGCGCGGTGCCACGGCGGCGCCGGATGCAGCGAGCAACCGCGTCGTGCGCTCGAAATCCGACTGCGCCACGAGGAGGTAGAGCAGGTCGACGACGAAGAGCTGGCAATGCCGCGCCGAGAGATCGGCCGGCTGCAGGTAGGAGTTGGGCGAGGCGGCGACCATCACGTCGTCGGCGATGCGGGCCAGTGGCGAGTCCGGATTGCCGGTGATCGCCACGGTATGGGCGCCCGAGGCCTTGGCCACCGTCAGCATCTGGATGGTTTCCTCGGTGCGGCCGGTATTCGAGATGCCGATCGCCACGCAGTTCTCGTCGAGAATGGCCGCGCTGGTGAGCCCGTTATGGACCTCGGCCCAGGTGTGGACGTTGATGCCGATGCGATAGAGCCGCGCTTCGGTCTCGAGCGCCGTCAGGGCGCTGCCGCCCACCCCGTAGACGTCGAGCTGCCGCGCCCGCACGATCTTGCCCGCGACACGGATCGCCGTGTTCATGTCGAGCAGGCCGGCCGTGGTCTGCAGCGACGAGACATGCGTGTTGAGCAGCGAGTTGCGGATGTCGTCCGGCGGATCGTCCGGCCCGAACGAGCCGATATTGCCGATCCACGCCGCCTTGGCTCCGCCGCGACCGACGTCCTCGGCGATGCCGACGCGCAGCTGCGAGTAACCGCCATAGCCGATCATCCGGCAGAAGCGCGTGACGCTCGCCGCCGAAGTCCCTGCCCGCTCGGCCAGTTCGGTGATGGAAAGGTTCAGCGGCGCCTTGGGGTCGTCGATGAGCACGGCCGCAATTTTCGCCATCGTGGCCGGCATCTGAGACTGGTAGGTCTCGATGCGGTTGAGCACGCTGAACGTTTTTGCGATGGCTGTCATCGTCGTGTTACAAACCGATCCCGTGAAAATGCCTATCAAGTTGGCAGGCGTTTCGGTGAAAACAATTCTTATCCAGCAACTCCCATGCTGGCAAGCGGGTGTATGACGGAATGATCACAGCCTTGTTGGCCATCGATGTAGGCGGTTCTACCTCGCGTGCGACATTGGTCGACATGCAGGGCCAGTGCCTGGGCCAAGGCCGCAACCGCGGCGGCAACCCCGGCTCCAATCCGCCGGCCGAAGCTGCGGCGGCCGTCGTCGCGGCCGCCGAGTCGGCTGCCGCGCAGGCCGGCGGGGCCTTGGACATCAAGGTGGCCATGCTGGCGATCGCCGGCGTGCGCAACGCCGAGACGACACGGCTGATGGAAGAAGGTCTTCGCCGGCTCGGCCTGACCGGTCCGATGGTGATGACCGGCGACACCCACGCCATGCTGCCCTCGGTCAGTGCCGCCCGCGATGGCTATTGCATCTTCTGCGGCACCGGCTCGGGCGCGGTGAAGGTCCGCAATGGCGAGGTGGAGACGGTAGCGGACGCCGCCGGATACCTCATCGGCGACCTGGGTTCGGGCTACTGGCTCGGCCACCATGCGGCAATCGCGGTGGCAACGGAACTGGACGGAAGAGGTCCGTCCACCGCCCTGACCAGGGCCGTGCTGGATTCTCTCGGTATCGAGATCACGCACGACTTCGCCTTCGATGGTCGGCCGACGCCGCTACGCCACTTCATCGATGCGGTCTACGCCATGCGCCCGATCGAGCTGGCGAAGTTCGCGCCCCTGGTCATTGCCAATCGCGAAGACCCGGTGGCGTCGGACCTTCTGGCGCAGTCGGAAGCGTTCCTGCTGGCCGATTTCCGCAAGATCTTCGATCCGGCCGTGGTCGGCCCGGTGGTGCTGGGCGGCAGCGTCGCCGCACATCTGACAGGCCTGCCGGCAGCAATCGCCGAAGTCTTGCGGGCAGCCGGACACCAGCCGGACATTCGCCTTGCCGGCGACGGTGCTGTCGGCGCCGCGGTTCTGGCGCTCCGCCATCAAGGCGTTGCCGTGGACGAGGCGATGCTGCAGCGCATCGCCGCCTCGATGGCGGCGCGGGCCGCGAAGGCCTAGACCTTCTCGACCGCGTGCATCCTGAGATCGAGCTGGCGCGGCAGCGGATGTGCCGCGAGGTCCGCCTTCGCCTCCTCGGCCGTGGCGGCGCGCCCTAGCTTGGCCTCCAGCCGGCCGCGGCACAGCCGCACCCATAGGTCGGAGAGCAGCGTCTCGCCCTCGCGGATCGAGGCATATTGCCGGCTGAGCAGCAGACGCTCGAGCTCGTCAAACTGCTTGTCGTTGGCGGCCACCACTGCGCGCGCGAGGACGATGCGCTCCTTGTCGCGCATATCGGCCGGCAGTGCGTCGACGAAGATCTTCAGCTCCGCCGAGCGCTCGTGTGCCATGAGGTAGGTCGCGATCTCCACCGCCAGTTCAGACGGCGCCCCACCGGTCTTCCACGCGGCGAGATAGCTCCGCACCGCCGCATCTACATTGTCGGCCAGCAGCGCATCCAGCCGATACCCCGCCCAGCTCGGCTTCAGCGCCAGCGAAGCCGACACATGCCGGGCGGCGGCGGCCCTGTCGCCGGCATCGAGGCTGGCGACCGCCAACGTCAGCTCATGCACCCAGGTTGCGCCGTGTTCAGCGGCATGAGCCCTGACTCGGTCGATCCAGCGTGCCGAGACGACAATGCCGTTGGGCAGCGCCTCGTATTGCCCCGCGGCAATAGTCCCACCGCCTGCCAGGCTGTCCCAGAAGTCCGGGACCGCCGAGGTGGAAAAGTCGAGGCCATTGGCGAGCGGCCGGGCGAGCAACTGCTCCTGCCGGGCGCCCCACGGCTCACCCTCGGAAAACCGGCGATCGAGCGGCAACCGCGCCTGCTCGCGCAGAAAGGCGTCCATCCGAGCCAGTTCGTTGGTCGGCACGAGCCCGTCCAGCACCTCGCCAGCATGCGCAGCCGCAGCGCGGAAATCGGCGTCATGCGCCCGGCCCGTCTCGAACTGCACCGGCACATAGGCCTCGGTCCATTCCAGTTCCTCATCGGCCTGCAACTCGAAGCGCTGGTTCTGCGTCGGAGCGATGCCGCTCTGGATTTCGAGATAGGCGCCCTCGCCGGGCCTGGCGAGATAGTCCATCCAGTTCTGCCCGCCCTGCGCGCTGCCGAAATAGAAGAACTTTCGGCCTTCCATCTCCGCCGTGCTGGTCTGCATGAGGCCGTAGCCGCCCTTGTCCACCGAGGCGATAAACTTGCGGGGAGCGCCGGGCGCGCGGAAGAACACCGAGGTCGCGTTCTCCCAGTTTTCCGGATAGGACGCATCCCAGTCCGGGCGCGGAAAATCGCAGCGGCCGAGATTGTTGCCCGGCCAGATATGCTCGATTGAATACTCCGCCGGTGCCAGCACCCGCGTCCCCTCGCTCATCGGCGCCGCGACATTGGTCCACCAGTAGGCGAGCCGCATGTCGTCGTTCGGGTTGACGATCCGGCCGTGAACGAACAGCTGCGCGGAGTCCTTCGGCATGAACAGGTCGACCTGCCATGTCGCCTCGACGATGCGGTCGAACTCGTAGATGCGCAGCACCGGTCCCTCGTCCGTCTCCCGCATACCGGCAAAGACAGGCGCGCAGGTGAACGGCGTATGGCCGGGGATCAGCCCGTTCCATTCGATGCCGCCCGAGAACCAGGCGTTCAGCGCCGCGAGATTGGCCGGCTGGAACACCGGGTTGCGGAACACCAGGTCGCGCCCCGTCGCGAGGTCCTTGAGTTCCAGCAGGCGCCCGCCCAGCGACGGCGCCACCACGGCCCGCAGCCGCCCGTTCTCCAGCACCAGCACGTCGAGTTCGCCCGGCTTCAGGTCGCGGTCGTAGTCGTCCGACACCTGATAGGGCAGGATCGAATCCGCGCCCCATTTGAAGCCGTGAGCGCTCTCTTCTTCCGACAGGCCGAAATCGGGCGGCGTCGGCTTGTTGGGCATGGGCTGCTGCCAGCGGAAGCGCGGCAGGTTGCTCGGCGCCCCGAGGCGCGACATGGGGAGATTCAGGCGTTCGGTGCGGACGGTCGTCATCGCATCAGTCCTTCAGGATCAGTTCAACCACGGGCACCACGACCTCGGGCTTCTTCACCGGCAGCAGCAGCGTCATCGTCGTCTCGCCCACGGGCGGCACGAAATGCGGGTCAGTCTGCGCCCCGACCCACTGCACCTCGCTGGCATCATTGAGCAGCTGCGCGTATTTCACCTTGCCCGCCAGTCCATCGAGATGCAGATACTGGTTGGGCCAGTTGTAGATGTGGAGGTAGAGCCGGTTGCCTCTCTGCGTGTAGCGGCAGCCATCGGGCGCCACATGCTCCGAGCGCCCTGCCCCGTAGATCGCCCGGCCATGCAGCCGCAGCCACCGGCCATAGGCAGCGAGCGCATCGATGGCCCGCTGGTCGAAGGTGCCGCGCCCGGTGGGGCCGACATTCATCAGCAGGTTGCCGCCCAGCGACACGCCGTCGATCAGGATCTGGATCAGCTGCTCCGGACTCTTCCAGCTCTCCTCGTCGCGATAATAGCCCCAGGAGCCCGAGAAGGTCTGGCACATCTCGAAGGTCGCCGGCTGGCCGTTGATCATCGGCGGGGTGCGCGGCGTATACTGCTCGGGCGTCACCACGTCCGGCATCGCGGTCTCGATGTCGAGCCGGTTGTTGACGATGATGTCGGGGGCGAGCCTGCGCACCAGCTTCAGCAGTTCGACGCTCTCCCAGTCGTCGCGCCCCTTGCCGGGCAGGCCCTTGTAGGTGCGGCCCGGATAGCTGAAATCGAACCAGATGATATCAATCGTGCCGTATTCGGTGAGGAGTTCCGTCACCTGGTCGCGCAGGTATTGCGCGTAGCGCTTCATGTCCCGGCCCTTGTTGAGCTCGGCCGCATCCTCGCGGTTGCGCAGCGGATGGTACATGTCGATGGTGAAGTCGGGATGGTGCCAGTCGGGCAGCGAATAGTAGAAGCCGATCTTCATCCCCTCGGCCCGGAACGCCTCGACGAAGGGGCGCAGGATGTCCTTGCCGTAGGGTGTCTTCGTCGCCTTGTAGTCGGTGAACTTGCTGTCCCACAGGCAGAAGCCCTCATGGTGCCGCGCCGTCAGCACTACGTATTTCATCCCCGCCTCGCGGGCCTGCCGCGCCCATTCCTTCGGGTCGTAGAGGTCGGGATCGAAATTGTCGAAATACTTCTGGTAGCCCGCGTCGTCGATTTCCTCGCGGTTCTTCACCCACTCGTGCCGCGCCGCCAGCGCGTAGAGTCCCCAGTGAATGAACATGCCGAACCGGTCCTGCCGGAACCACGCCTTCTTCTCGTCGGTGAGGAACAGGGTGGAGATATCTTCGGTCATGGGCGGGCCTCGGGCGAAATCGGCCAGTGGCGTAGCACGGCCATGCGCAGGCGCAAGCAGACCACTTGCCCTAAAAACGCGAAAGGCCCGCAGCGCGGGCCTTCGTCTTTAGTCGGTACTCTCGGCTGGCTCAGACCGCCTCAGCGCGGGCGTCGGCGAGCGCCTTGAGGTCCGCAGGCTTGAGCTGCACGCTCTCCCCACAGCCGCATTCGCCGGTCTGGTTGGGGTTCTTGAAGGTGAAGCCGGATTTCAGGATATCCTCCTCGAAATCCATCACCGTGCCGAGCAGGAACAGCGTCGCCTTGGGCTCGACGAACACGTGCACGCCCTTGTCCTCGACATGGTCGTCGCCCTGCACGGGCTCCGCAACGTAATCAAGCGTATAGGCCTGCCCGGCGCAGCCGGCATTCTTGATGCCGACGCGCACGCCCATCACGGGCGTCTCGCTGTCTTCCATGATCTCGCGCACCCGCTCGGCGGCTGCATCGGTGAGGCTCATGATCTTCAGGGGCATGGCAAGGGCTCTATCGTTGATTGCCGATATATACGCCTGACGCTAACGGTTTACCACCAGTTCAGCGCCACCTGGGCTTCCTCGCTCATGCGCGAGGCGTCCCATGGCGGATCGTAGACCATGTTGACGGTGACGTTCTGGATGCCCTCGACGCTCATGGCCGCATTCTCCACCCAGCCCGGCATCTCGCCCGCCACCGGGCAACCCGGCGCCGTCAGCGTCATGTCGATGGCAAGGTTGCGGTTGTCGTCGAGATCGACCTTGTAGATCAGCCCGAGCTCGTAGATGTCGACCGGGATTTCCGGATCGTAGACCGTCTTCAGTGCCCCGATCAGGTCCTTGGTGATGCGCTCGACCTCCTCGGCCGGCAGTTCGCCGGAGACGTTGGGAGTGATGCGCAGCGCCTCTTCGGCGGCTGGCGCCGGGGCTGGCGGGTTGCTCCCGCTGAGCGGCTGATCGTCGTCAATCATGTCCGTCACGAAAAGAAACTCCGTGCCTTTTCAATACCCTCGACAAGGGCATCGATATCGTCCTTGCCGGTATATAGGCCGAAGGAGGCCCGGCAGGTAGAGGTGACGCCGAACCTTTGCAGCAGCGGCATGGCGCAATGCGTCCCCGCCCGCACCGCAATCCCGTAGCGGTCGAGGATGGTCGAAACGTCGTGGGCATGCGCGCCCTTGAGTTCGAACGAGAAGATGCCGCCCTTGCCCGGCGCCGTACCGATCAGCCGCAGCGAATTGATCCGCTGCAGCCGCTCCAGCGCATGGGCCGTCAGTTCCGCCTCATGCGCCTGCGCCGACTCGCGCCCCACCGCCTCGACATACTCGACCGCCGCCCCGAGCCCGATCGCCTGCACGATCGGCGGCGTCCCCGCCTCGAAGCGATGCGGCGGCTCGTTATAGGTGACGGTGTCACGCGTCACCACGTCGATCATCTCGCCGCCGCCATTGAACGGCTGCATCTGCGCCAGCAGGTCGTAGCGCCCGTAAAGCACTCCGATCCCCGTCGGCCCGTAGAGCTTGTGCCCGGTGAACACATAGAAATCCGCGCCAATGTCCTGCACGTCCACCTTGAGGTGCACCGCCCCCTGGCTGCCGTCGATCAGCACCGGAATGCCCCGCGCATGGGCGATCTCGACGATCTCTTTGACCGGCGTCACCGTCCCCAGCACGTTCGACATATGCGTGATGGCGACCATTTTCGTCCGCGACGACAAAGCCGCCTCGAACGCCTCGAGGTCGAACGATCCGTCGTCCCGCACATCCACCCATTTCAGCACCGCGCCCTTGCGTTCGCGATGGAAATGCCACGGCACGATGTTGGAGTGGTGCTCCATGATCGAGAGCACGATCTCGTCGCCCTCGCCGATCCGCGGGCCGAGAAAGGACGCCGCGACGAGGTTGATCGCCTCGGTCGCCGAGCGGGTGAAGACGATCTCCTCCGGCCGCGACGCATTCAGGAAGCGCGCCACCGCCTGCCGCCCGCCCTCGTAGGCCTCGGTCGCCCGGTTGGCGAGCGTGTGGAGGCCGCGATGCACGTTTGCATAGGCGTGCCGGTGCGCCCAATCCATCAGGTCGAGCACCTGGTTAGGCTTCTGCGCCGAGGCGCCGGAGTCGAGATACACCAGCCGATGCCCGTGGATTTTCTCCTCGAGGATCGGGAAGTCGGCTCGGACTTTCGCGAGATCGAATGTCATGTCAGACCTTCGCCAGCCAGCCCTCGATCACCTCGGTCAGCGCCTCGTTGAGCCCCTCGTCCTCGATCGGGTCGATCAGTTCGGCGAGGAAGGCGCGCACCAGCATGGTCTCGGCCTCCGCCTTCGGGATGCCGCGGCTTACCAGGTAGAACAGGTGGTCGTCATCGAGCTGTCCGCAGGTCGAGCCGTGGCCGCAGACCACGTCGTCGGCATAGATTTCGAGCTCGGGCTTGCAGAGGATTTCCGCCTCGTCCGAGAGCATCAGTCCCTGGCTCATCAGCTTGGCGTCGGTCTTCTGCGCGTCGCGCGCCACCACCAGCCGCCCCTGCACCACCGCCTTCGAATGCCCGCGAGCGATCGACTTGAACAGCGGCTTGCTCGACGTGTGCGGCACGGCATGGACCGCATCCATGGTGATATCTGCATGCTGTCCGTCCGAGACGAGGTTGAGCCCCGTCACATCCGCTGTCGCGCCCGACCCGGCATATCGCGGGAAGAGCTGAGTGCGGCTGAGCTGGGCGCCGGCATTGATCACCAGCGTGCGCAACTGCGCATCGTCCGCCAGCACGTACTCGTTGGTGGCGAAATGCGTCGCCTTCTGCGACATCAGGTTGACGGTGATATGCGTCACCTGTGCGCCCT